>ERZ1026780.757-NODE-757-length-23668-cov-12.965527_pt1 | contig 23668 bp, 17 predicted proteins | sample MGYA00380126_ERZ1026780 | MGnify/ENA primary metagenome ERZ1026780 (study PRJEB33269, sample SAMEA4719762) | human gut metagenome | biome: human-associated habitat; feature: organic feature; material: feces | place: Cameroon | collected 2013-10 ... | reverse complement strand
GGAGATAACCCAAAGTTCGGGCATTTCCTTTCTTCCAATATACCATATTAATACCGCGCCGTCAAACTAAAGAATTCAATAAAAAAATGCAATCTGTTTGCCTTGCGGCAAGCCTTTTGAAGGAAGATGACGGTAAAAAAACATCTGGAAAATACAGAAAGAGTATTCCAAGGTGGATTTCAAGGCGCATTGAAGAAATTTTCGTTCACAAAAAACTCAATTTTGAAAAACTATTTTCCAGGCTCTTATAAAATTTTAATTTCAAAACTTTTAGAAAATCCTCTGTAATGAATAAAAACTGTTTTTGTTCCCTTTATCGAAGAATCAGAAGAATCAAATGTAAAAACAAGGTCGCTATCATTCACCGGCGTTTCTGTTTTGTCGGAATTCAGCATAACAACACTAAGACCTGATGAATTAAATTTTTCAGAATCAGTGTATTCCATTTTTTCAGGCAGCGACTTTATAACCAGCTCTACAGGAACCGCAGATGTTACATTTACAATCCATTCTGCCGTGACAGTTTTTCCATTGTAATCTACTGCAATTTTAAGTTTTTGCTTCCCGCATTTCATGCAGTCATAGCCTGAGATATTTTTTTCCGTTATAGAAATTGTTTTTTCGCAGCCGTTACTGAAACACCCGCGCACAATAAGCTTAGAAAAATCCAGACTTTCACCACGAGCATAAGAATTCTTTGCCAATATTGAATTCAGGTAAATAGATTCAATAAAAACTTCCTCTTCCTTTAAATAGTCAAAAGGATTTTCTTCTTTTGAACACGGATTGAAGGAACAAGAACTAAAACAAGAAAATAATAAAAATACTGCAAAAAAAATGGAAATATTTTTCATCACTACTTGTACTCTCCAGGAATAAAGTTTCCATCAACAAAGGTATTTCCGGTGTTTGTAAAAGCAGAACCTTTTGCATACCGTAACACTAGACATGTATTGTCATTATTCGTATTTTCAATCGTATTATTAGAAAACACACATTCCTTTTTGCCTAAAGCATATAGCAGTTTATCTCTTGTTCCCAGTCTAAGAGTACAATTTTCCATCCTAAATGACTCACCTATAAAACCATAAAATATATCTCTCTTATCGTTAGACTCAAAACTGCAGCGGTTAAAAATGGCTGATTTGCAAGTATTTGTAGAAAAATAGCCTTTATTAAAAGAATAATTTTTTAAGAAACTAACATTTATAAAAGAAATGCTTTCAGAAATGGGAATATATCTAATATCAAACTCATTATCAATTTTGCAGTCATTAAATTCAACAGTAGAAAGCTTTGCGTTTAGAGAAGAAAAAGAATTAAAATAATAGTTTTTCGCTGAAAAATTGCCTTCAACACTTCCACTTGTATAACATGAAAATAAAATTGGATTTTCCATTAAATTATCATTACAAAGAGCTATACTTTTTGCATTACGAACAGAAACTTCCGCATCTTTGCTAAAAGTACAGTTTTCAATTAATAAGTCTTGTTTAACAGAATCGGAACTATTAAAATAAGAAAAAGCATTTAATGAACAGTTTTCTATAACCGTACATTCAGATTTAGGCTTATACACTCTAACACTGATAGCATCTGCACTGCAATTTGTTGCAGCCACACTGTCAAATCCGTATAAACTAAATCTTTCATTAGAACTAATATCAGAAAGTTCAATCTTAGTTTCTATATCATCCTTGGATAATGCAAAAATCCAATAATCATTAGAAGATTCTAATTTTGATAAAAGGTTGCAATTTTTCACAGAAACAGATTCTAGGTTGTTTAATGACAGTGAAGCTTCGGAACTTCCTGTTACAGTTGTATTTTGAATTATACACTTTCCGCCTTTTTTTGTATTATCCTGCTTAAAGAAACCTTTAGCAACATAACCGTTTATATTTATATGCATTTCATCAACAAAGCAATTTCCAGGACCGTAACAGGTTAGTGCAGTATTAAAAGTATTACCAGCAGTTTTTTCACCATTTAAAACTTTTATATTGATATTTTGTAAAGAAATATCTCCTTTTTGACAAAAACTAACACTTCCGTTTTCACTTGTAAAAGAACTTTCGTTCACAGTTCCAAAGCAGTTGTCTCCTAGAAATAAAGGGTTATCCAATGTTTTGGTTCTTATTTTTTCTTTATACTCTTCTATAGAAAAAAAGTTGTATTTTTTTTCATAAAAGTTGGAATTGTTTATATGGAATTCTAAATCGCCTTGTGTATTCGGATAAGCGTCGCAGCCATAATAGATATATGAACAATCAGAATCTTCTATAAATAGTTGCTTCATTGAGTCTTCATTTTTTACCAGAGGAATTTTTACATCGCTTTTTTCTATTTTTAATATGTCAATGTTTTTTATTAACGGAACTTCTAAATTGTTGCAATTTAAAATTTCAAAACAGTAATCACCGGAAGATGATTTTTCGTTAATAGTTTTTATGCAAACTTTATCTGTAAACGAAATGTTTTTAACACTCGTTGAATAAAGACAATCAATAATGCCTTCATACTCATTAAAGTTACATTCATCTACAATGCTTTTCTGCGCATTAAAATTTATTAGCGATGTGCCGGAAAAACTGCATGATTTTATTTGAGCTTCTGTTCCTTGCTGTTTATATTCAGTTTGCAAGAACGAAGAATTCAAAACACTAGATTTTTTAGTTTTATCGTCAATTTTTCCTTTGCTGAACTTAGTATTATTAATTGAAGCTTCTTCGCAGGCTATATCCGCTATAGTATTATCAAACAGCGAATTTTCTATTGTGATGGTAGAAGAATCTCCTGTAACGTTTATTTCAGAATTTTCTATATCTACATTTTTAATTGACGACTTAACATTTTCCAGTGATAAAAATCTTTGAGCATCTAAAATTTTTAAATTTTCAAAACTCAAAAGACTGTCTTTTCCGGTTGATTCAAATCGGTATCCGCTAAGCTTTGTTTTTTTTGAGTTTTCTCCTTGAACTGCAGTGCTTTCTGTTCCGGAAAATCCGCCTTTAATGGAAATTGTTCCGCAAAGTTGTGATACATCAGAAGTTTCGGCTTTGTATTCCGTGCCGTTATCGCAAATCCAGATTTCGCAAGGAGTCTGCGAGGCAATGACCGACACGTTTTCCAGAGCTGAATCCAGCCTTGTATAAGCGTCGCTCCAACTTGAACCGTTATTATGTCCTGTAGCAAGATTGTTTACAAAAATTATACTTCCGGTTTCCTGCACAGTTACAGTGTAATTTTTTGAATTCTTGCCGTTTGCGCTTACAACCTTATATACTACAGTTTTTGAAAAATCATTCAGTGAAATCCCGCTCCTTTGAAGCTCTTCTTCTACAAAAACCTGTCCTGCCGCATCAAAAGTTGCCGCCATTAAGGAATCGCGGCTTCCGCTTCCATACGGTAAATATACAAATATTTCTTTTGTCCTTTGAACAACCTGCGCACTGACATCTTCTGCAAGTTTCGGATTCTGGCTGCCCTTCAAAAATTTAAATGAAGTTATTTCATATAAAGAATCTGCATCACTTTTAAAAGATGTGCGGACTACGTATTGTTTTGAAACACTTTCGTCATCAGATGAAATTACCTTGTAGTAAACATTTTTTGAAAAATTCTGTCTGCTATAACCAGACGACTGAACTATTCCATCTGCAACAATTCTTCCTGTTCCGCTAAAAAGCGGCATAAGTTCATAAGGTTCACTTTCGCATGAGTAAGGAATTTCAATATCTATTGTTCCGCTTTCGTGATTTATAACTCCCTGCGTATCGTAGGAAATACCTTTATTCAAATAAGAAGGAACACTAAAACTGGTTATCAATGCCTTTGCCGGCTCAACCTTGTTAAATTCAATGCGAACCGAATAAAGTCTTGAAAACTGTTTATCTTTGGAAACACATAAATACTTTATAGGCGCAGAAAAATCTTGCTGAGAAACTCCGCTTGTTTGCTCTGCATGTTCTACGCTTACAGTTCCAGGAGAATAAAAATCAGGAATTAAAATATCCGGCTTATTGTTTTCATAGTTTACAGTTATAGTTATTTGCCCGGTATCACCTTCATCAAAAATTGAAGCTACAGAACTGTTTTTTATGTCTTTGTTTTTGCTTTTATAAAATCTAAAATCTGTTATGCTTCTTATTGTATCTGGGTCAAAAGTCTGTTTCAGAGTAAGATTATATACTACTTTACGCTCTCCTTTATAAACTGCAATTGAACAGTTCATGTTTGAAGATGAAAATGTAAATGGAATTTCTGTTTCACCGGAAACAAGTTCTGTTTCTTCAGCACTATCAAGTTGATAAGTAACCCTGTCGCCATAATAGCTGAATTCTGGAATAAGGGAAAAATAACTGTATTCAACCGGATAAACAACTTCGGCAAAATAAATACCGGAGGCTATTTCAGAAACAACGGAATCTTTCATCAGACCGGAATTATTATATTTAGTAAACGCCAGTTTTTCTATAAACGGATTATTTTTTATGACATTACATTTTATTGTCCAAAGCTTTACAGATTTATCACTGCCTACAACAGCAAAAATTACAGATTGTCTAAAATCAATCGGAATTGAAAGTGTCTGCGGAAGTTCTATACTGTTTTTTGCCAACCACTCGCCGCAATATTTTTCAAGATCTAAAGTTGTACTGTAACCTGAATAAAAATCTAACATTTGTTCAAAAGTCAAATCAAGGCTTAATAAATACTTTTGAGTCAAAGGAAGAACTGTTGCTCCTTTAGAAACTGAAACAATCGGGTACAATGCAGAAATGTCATTATCTGCACCTATTGAAAATTCTACCGATTTTTCATTTATTTTAGAGTTGCCTTCCTGCGAGCCTACAATAAAAGAAATTATTTCTTTTTCAGATTCAGTTTTTTTATCATCAGAATTGTTATCTTGCTCTGAATCAGAACCGCCCTGACTAGAAGAAGATTCTTTTTTAACAGTAACCTTATAGAGTGTACTGGTTGCTTGTCCCGAAATTACTAAAAAATAAACCGGATTGGAAAAATTAATAGGAAAAGAAAGTTGTGGAACATTAAAATCGGGATTTTGCCGGATAAAATCAAACACCCAACTTTCAGCATTGTTTGATAAAAGAAATTCATTTAATTTTACTGCAAGAGTAAGCAAATCTATTGATGGAAAAGCAGCTTGCAAATAATGAAATTCAATCGGAAGAACAGACGCGCCGTCAGAAACTTTTATAATCGGAATTAGTCTTGTTATATCTGTGGTAGAAGGAACTGTCAGAGTTATATTTTTTTCATTTCTAATTTCGGTAGACCGAATGTTTTCAAGATTTTCATTTTTTAAATTTAAGGAAACAATTTCCTTATCCTGCGGCGGAATAAGTTCATGCACAAAATTAGAGCATGAAACAATCAAAAATAAAGGAATAATACATAAAAAAAACTTTCTCATTGTTTTTTCTCCGCTTGTGTGTTTTTAGGATTATTAGTATTTGATTTAATGTCAGCATTAGAGTTTATGTCAGATTTTTTTATTAAATTAATTTCTACCAGTCGATATTTTTGCAAGTGTGCGTTTGTAACATTCAGCGGCAAGCCATCAATATCAAAATTAGAAGTTTTTATTCTTATGATGAATGAATCGTCCTTTAATCCACACCGTGAACGAATATATTCCATAATGACACGAGCCCGTTCTTCTGCTATCTCATCTTGTGAATTTTCTAAACCAAACGGAGCCGAATAACCGGTCAAGACAATAGAAATCTTCTTCTTTGTATCTTTCTTATTTTTTTCTGTTATGCCTTTTAAATAAAGAGCCAAATAATTTAAAATAGGTTTATAACTTTCTTGAATCTCTGTGGAATTTTCGGAAAAATAGACTTTTGTGACTGAATTTATTTCTTTTGGATATTCAATAACTTTCTCTACTTTTGTAAACTTTGCTATTTTAAATGGATAGAATTTTGTAGAAACGCAAAAATAAGGCAACGGAATCGGTCCGTCATTTTCAGGGATTAAATCAATTCCAAAATCAAGGCATAAAGAAATTGAATTTTTTAGAAGTTTAAATGATGTTCCTAAATTCGCATGAACAAAGAAAAGCGGGGCATTTTCATTAGACATATTATTCTGAATCAAATCAACGGCAGTCTTATATCTTGAAATAGAACTAAAAAAAACGCCGCAACCGCTCCCTGCATTAATAGATAAAAAATAGATTGGAGAAAAATTGTATTCAGCAAAAAAACTTAATGGAACTAAATCCAAAGTACGAACAAGAGGGTTTGTTCCTGAAATAAAACTCCAGCCGGAATTTGCTGAAATTAAAAATGAATTTTTGTAGTCCTCAAAAAAATGATACCCAATTCCAGTTCTAAAACCAACCTTTGGTGAAGCGTAATCCCAAATATCTGCTACTGGAATATAAAAATGTGTACCTAAATCAACGAATAATCCGTTGCTCCAATTAGCATGAAGGTTGCTCCCCCCCCCACCACATCTGTTTCAGCATTCAGATTCAAAGGTAACAATAAAGTAAAAATAAGTACAAAATAATTTTTCTTAACTAATTTTAGTAACATTTTTTCATTATAGCAAAATATTATTATTTTTTCAACCTAAAAGTCTTTCAATATCACGGATTACGCATTATAAATCTTTCTTCCAATATACACACAAACACCGAAGCGGCAAAATTCCTATTGATTCTCGTCCGGGATATTCTCGAACATTTCGTCAAAATCCGGGTCAGCACCTGATTCCGCAGAATTTACTTCGCCTCCGGAAGTTTCGTCGGGCACTGCGGAAGGGTCAAATTCAACTCCTGAATCTGCGTGTTCCGCGCTGCCAAAATCCGCTTCAAGCTGCGCCTGCAGTTCCGGAGAAATGATGTTTTCAATCGCTGAATTTTCAATTTCCTGCTGAACTTCCTCTGACTCGTCGCTCGTTGTTTTAAATTCTTCAAGCACGTTTTCAAGCTCAGTCATATTCTTGTAGCTTTCCTTGCTCAACGAACCGACCGCCGCCATTCTTTTTACAATTTCTTCAGTTCCGGCATTAATTTCCTTAATCGCGCCGAAAGCCTTGTTAAAAAGTCCGCTTACGGCAGAAATTTCAAAGGCGACCGTCTCCTGATTTTGCGCAAGATTTTCGCAGCACTGGTTGATTTTGTCCGCCATTGAGGCTGTTATGCCTGTCTTTTCGGTAATATGCTTTGTCTGTCCGTTTATGTTCTCAATTTCGCCGGTAATGGCGGTAAAAGCCGAAATCATCTCCTCGGAATGACTTGAAACTTTTGCAAACGCTTCCGAAGCAAGCATGCTAGAGCGGTTCGCCTCTGTAACCGCCTCTATAGTCCCCTTGATTGATTCCGTAATTTTTTTTGCATTGTTAGCCGTGGAAATAGCAAGGGAACGGATTTCCTCCGCGACAACAGCAAAACCCTTGCCGTATTCACCTGCATGGGCAGACTCAATCGCCGCATTCATAGAAAGAAGGTTCGTCTGCGCGCTTACAGAATTGATGATTGTCACAATTTCCTTTATCTGATCAAGCTGGTTCATTACTTCGCCAAGAATCTTATTTGTGGCTGCAATTTTTTCATCGCCATCGGCGACAAACCCGCCCATTTCCGCCGCAATTCTTGAACGAGAAACCGCATTTTCCTTAATCTGCTCAATTCCACGAATCATATTCGTTACCGCATCCGTGCTTTCGTTTATAGCGGAAACCTGACTGTTATTGTCCTGCACAAGAGTTTTTACCTGAATATTAATCTGGTTCACCGCTTCTACTGAACGTTCTATGGACTTGTTGATTTTTTCAAATTCATCCGTAATATTTTCAATATTAAGGTTAATTTCATTTGTCGCCGCCGCTGTGCTGGAAGAAGAATCGTTGATTGAGTAACCAGATGAAATCGCCTTTGCCGCAGTCTTTTTTACAACAATAAAGAAATCATTTATCTCTTTCACCATATTATTCATGTTGTTCATCAAATCGCGCATTTCATTGCTGCCCTGAGGAACTATTTTTGTTGTAAAATCTTTTTCAGAAAGCGCAAGCGACATTTCCCGCATGCGCCAGATATTCTGAATTACAATTGTCGTTCCGTAAAGAATGCTCGCTATTACAATTCCAGAAAAAATTATTCCAAGCAGGAACACCCCGATTCTGTAAAGATTTGTGTAATGACTAAGCGACTGCCCGAGCATTACGTTAATTTTCGCCATAATATCGCGGAGGTCATTGCCGTTCTGAATAAGCGCCTTCATCTGATTTTCCACAAGAAGCGTGCTGTCGCATATTGTCTGAACCGCCTCTGAATCAACAAAATATTCAGCGCCCGCCTTTATTCCGTTCCGCGAAATATAGTTTCTTTCATCTTCTGTTATTGAAGCTTTCTGTATATTCTGAAAGTGCATGTTGAACGGATTCACCTGGGCTATGACTTTCATCCAGATGCTGTCCGCGTTCTCAACCTCGGCTTTAAAATCTTTTGAAAAATACTTTAATCCTTTATAACCTGTAAATTCATGGAATTTTTTATTTGTCTCCACAACCTTTGATTTCCACACGGAAGAAACCTGGGTCGTGTCAACTCCATAATATACAGTCTGATTCAGATAGTTAATCATGTCCGCAACATCAAACTGACATTCCTGCTGCAGAAACTTAAAATTCTGAAGCCGTTGAACAAAACTTGCCCCAAGCATTGTGAGCGTTGCAAGAATAAACATTTCTACGGCACAAATAAAAGCGATAATAGCAAAACGTCGTCTTAACTTCATGAAATCAAAACCTTCTACAAGAAGAATCTCTCTATTCTAAAAGATATTATAAACCAAAACGGCAGATATACAAAATAATTCTCTGTTAAAAACTGAAGATTACTGCTATATTCTTTATATGCTTAGTTTATTTTTTAAAAAGAATTTTTACGACGGCTGGGACAACGTTATGTTCTTTTTTGTTCCAAACCTTATGATTGACGCGCTGATTATTTTATGCACCGGAATTTCCAGTCTTGGAGTAACAGTTTTCAAAAACGCGGATTTTTTCCTTTACATCTGGATTTTTCTTGCGCTGGTTCTTGTCTGCGGCTCTTCAATTTTTACGCTTGCGTGGGCGGAATCCTCAAAGGGAATCGCCGACTACGAAACAGTTGAGTTCAAGGATTTCTTCAAATCGTTAAAAAGCTGCATAATAGACGGAATAAAATACGGACTTTCGCTAGTCGCGGTAACTTCAATAGCAGCAATCGGCGGAATTTATTTTCTTAAGCCGCAGAACGGACAGATTTCTTTCGCAGGACTTTTAGCCGGCGTGTGCTATATCTGGGCGGCGCTGATAATCATCGCTTCCCTGCTCTGGTATCCGTCTATAAGGGCATACATGCACAATCCGTTCCTTAAGACTGTAAAAAAGTGCTTCATCGTTTTATTTGACAACCTTTTTGTATCAATCGTTCTTGGCTTTTACAACCTGTTCCTTGCCGCAATTTCAATCATAATGCTCGGAATCGCTCCAGGAATGTGCGGAGTTCAAATGGCACGCGCGAACGCATTCCGCCTTATAATGAAAAAGTATGACTATATAGAAGAATTAGACAAAAAAGGCGAGCCATTAAACAGCAGGGCCCGCCGCAAGATTCCGTGGAAGGAACTCCTTAAAGACGACATCGAGGCGAACCCTACAAGAGGCTTCAAGGCGTTCTTTTTCCCGTGGAAAGAAAATCAATAGTTTTTCCCGGAACAATCACTCGCACATCAGCATTGTCTTCGCATCAAGCCTTACACCTGCTGATGAAGTTTCTTTTCCGCCGGCTTTTAACACTGAAAGCATGACGTTTTTTCCGTCAGAACCGATGTGGGCAACAATGTCAAAAAACGGAAGAATTTCAGGACGAACAGTTTTTGAAAGCCCGGCGTTTTCATTTGTTCCGCTGAACCATACCTCAATGCCTTCCGCCTTTGCAAAATCTGAAACAGACTCAACATCCTCTACGGAAACTTTTTCCATATCCTCGCCGTCTATTACAAGAGCCTCCACCTTGACTCCGCCCTCCTTAAGGGCTTTTAGAGTATTCACAACCTTAGGCAGTGTAAAAGTCTCCTGATTGAAATTCAAAATCGTACGGTTGCGGATAATAGATTCGCTCAACTCGTTCATATCCTCGATATTTTTCTTCTTTCCCATTTCTGCAAGAACGCTTTCATACCAGGCTATCACGTTGGAAGATTTCTGGTCAAAAGAAACGTGAACCAAATGCTTATCGTAAAGCAGCGCATCTATTCCAAACTGCACAAGAACGGAAGTTTTACCAAGACCTTTTTTGGCAGTAATTATCCCCATCTGGCCGGCGCTCAATCCGCCGCAAGCGACAGCATTAAAAAATCTTACCGGGCTTGTATTAATCAAATCCTGTTTTACCATTATATCCTCCAAAGTTGCATAAAATAAAAAAAGTGGACTTAGTAATGATAAGTCCACTTCTAAAAAAAGTCTATTCAATTTTTTCTGAAAACCAGTTTTTAAATTAGGTAAATCCTAAATCAATGCAAACATACAATTTCTTGTAAAAGTGCATTTGCAATAAGGATGAACCTAAAATCTTGCGTATTCAAATTCTTTTGAAGACCAGTTTTTAAATTAGGTAAATCCTAAATCAATGCAACTGTGGTTGCATTGATTTTTAACGGATTTGCTATTTGTTACCTTTAGCCCTTTCTTCCTGGTGTTTCTTGATGAGTTCTTCAGCTACTGCGTTTGGAACTTTGCCGTATTTTTCAAATTCCATTGTGAATTCGCCTTTTCCCTGTGTTGAAGAGCGGAGAATTGTTGAGAATCCGAACATTTCAGAAAGTGGAACTTCTGCATTTACTACAGATGTGTTGTTCTCATCAGTTGTTTCACCAATAATACCACGGCGCTGGTTGATAAGACCAAATACGTTACCCTGGAATTCGTTTGGAGCGGCAATCTGAACTTTCATAATAGGTTCAAGAATAACCGGCTTTGCCTTCATATAACCTTCGCGGAAAGCGCCGATAGCGGCAATCTGGAAAGCGTTATCGCTAGAGTCTACCGGGTGATACTGACCATCGTTGATTGTAATCTTAACACCAACAATCTGAGCGCCAATCAATGAACCTTCCTTCATTGCTTTCTGGAAACCCTTGTCGCAAGACGGGATATATTCGTTAGGAATAGCGCCACCCTTGATTGCATCGATAAATTCGTAATCTTTTTCTGAATCCGGCTCCATGAATCCGGCAACACGGCCGTACTGTCCAGAACCACCAGTCTGCTTTTTATGAGTATAGTTAAAGTCGCCGCGTGCAGTGATTGACTCGCGGTATGCAACTTGAGGTGCACCAGTAACAACTTCGCAGTTGTATTCACGCTTCATTCGTTCAACATATACGGCAAGGTGAAGCTCACCCATTCCCTTGATAATCGTTTCGTTTGATTCAGGGTCTGTGAATGTCTGGAATGTAGGGTCTTCCTTTGTAAAGCGGTTCAAAGCCTTAGACAGCTGCATGGCAGCCTGCTTATCTTTTGGAGTGATAGACAGGGAAATTACAGGCTCAGGAACGTACATAGAAGCCATAGACAGGTTCAAACCGCCGTTTACGAATGTATCGCCTGAAGCGCAGTCAACACCGAAGAGAGCGACAATGTCACCTGCGCAGCCTTCGTTAATATCTTCCATTTGAGCCGAATTCATACGAACAAGGCGTCCAACCTTAAATCTTTTCTTTGAACGTGTATTGTAAAGCTCTTCGCCCTTCTTGATTTTTCCCTGATAAACACGTGTATATGTCAACTGTCCGTACTGACCGTCATCAAGCTTAAATGCCAATGCCACGCAAGGCTTGTTGTCTACAGATTCAAGCTCAACTTCAGCCTCGTTGTTGTCAAGGTCAAGAGCAACGTTCTTTACTTCGTTTGGAGCCGGAAGATAGCGAACTACAGCGTCCAAAAGCGGCTGAATACCCTTGTTTACGTGAGCAGAACCGCAGAATACACCAACAAACTGCTCAGAAATTGTTCCCTTGCGGATTGCCGCGATAATTTTTTCCTGGTCGAGGTTAGCGTAATCGTTCTCCTCGTCCATCATCGCATCTTCCATAAGAGCGTCGTCAAAGTTGATTGCAGCTTCAATAAGCTCCTTGCGGTACTTCTTTACATCTTCAACCATGTTTGCAGGAACATCCGCATAGCGAAGCTCTTCGCCGCTAGGTCCGTCAAAATAAATGGCTTTCTGGCTGATAAGGTCTACAACACCTTCAAGCTTGTCTTCAAGACCGATTGGAAGCTCCATCATATATGCGTTCAAACCGAGTTTTTCGCGGAGCTGCATTCTTACGCGGAGCGGATTTGCTCCCTGGCGGTCACACTTGTTTACAAATGCCACGCGAGGTACATGATAACGTTTCAACTGGCGGTCTACAGTAATTGACTGAGACTGAACACCTGCAACGGCACAAAGAATCATAATAGCACCGTCAAGAACGCGGAGCGAACGTTCAACTTCTACCGTAAAGTCTACGTGACCTGGAGTATCGATAAGGTTGATTGTGTAATCTTTCCACTGTACCTGTGTTGCTGCAGACTGGATTGTGATACCACGCTCACGTTCCAGTTCCATGTTGTCCATAACAGCACCAACACCGTCTTTACCGCGAACTTCGTGAATTGCATGAATTTTGTTACAATAGAACAAAATTCGTTCTGAAGTTGTTGTCTTTCCTGAGTCAATGTGAGCACTGATACCGATATTTCTCATCTTTGAAATATCAAAAGCCATATTGTTACCTCTTAAAAAAAATAAATTTACTATTTAAATTTTAGCAGACTCGGGCTTTCAGAAAATATCTCCAAAAGTCCGTTTATCAATAATACTAAAAGATGAAATGTTGTTCAATAGTAGTTTTTTTGATAGAATGTATGATTATGATGACTTTAAACAGCAAACAGAGAAAACTTCTTGAAAAACACGCGAACAGAATCGACCCTGTGGTAATCGTGGGAGCAGGCGGAGTTTCAGAGGGCGTAACCGGAAAAATCGACACAGACCTTGGACACCACGAGCTTATAAAAGTAAAGTTCAACGACTTTAAGGACGAAAAGCGCGAGCTTACGGAAGGAATAACGGATGCGACCGGCGCAATCCTTGTAAGACTCATTGGAAACGTCGCAATCCTTTACAGGCCGGCAAAAGAAGCCAAAGACAGAAAATATGAAAAAGAACTGAACAAACTTTCGTAACATTTCGCGAAAAACTTTGTTTAATTTTATACAAGGGCTGAACAAAACAGCTCTTTTTTTTAAACAGGCTGAAAAAAAGGCAAAATATTGGAGGATATAAAAAGTATGATCGAAGTATCTCACGTTTCCCGTACATTCGGAACATTCCGGGCGGTAAACGATGTAAGTTTTTCCATTCCAACAGGACAGATTGTAGGTCTTCTTGGACCTAACGGAGCTGGAAAAACAACAACAATGCGAATGATTACCGGATTTCTAAAGCCGACAGACGGTTCTGTAAAAATCGATGGAATCGACATCACGGAACAGCCGGTTGAGTCAAAAAGAAAAATAGGCTATATGCCGGAAAGCGCGCCGCTTTACGGAGACATGATTGTCGCGGACTACCTGAACTACATCGCGGACATAGAGGGAAAGAACGCAGATGAAAAAGTTCCGGTTCTATGCAGGGAATGCGGCCTTGAAGAAGTAATGCACAAAAACATAAGCGACCTTAGCCGCGGCTACAGACAGCGCGTAGGACTTGCGCACGCGCTTATGAACGATCCGGAAATCCTTATTCTTGACGAGCCTACTTCCGGCCTTGACCCGAACCAGATTGAAGAAGTCCGCTCATTGATAAAGGAAATCGGAAAAACCAGGACAGTAATAATTTCAACGCACATATTAAGCGAAGTAGAAATGCTTTGCTCGCGCGTAATCATAATAAGCGGCGGAAGACTTGTCGCAGACAGTCCGACCGACCAGCTAAGGACGAGATTTGGAAATTCCGCAGTAATCAAGGTTACCGCGGACGCCGGCGAAGCCCAGCTTTCAGAAGCTCTGAATGGCATCCAGGGAATTGAAGGCATTTCTTTTGAAAAAGCGGAAAACGGCTCCACGGCGCTTCTTTCCGTAAAAGGAACAACAGAAATACGCCCTGAAATCGCAAAGGCTGTAATCAGCGCAGGATACAGCCTATTTGAGCTGGTTCTTCAGCGCAACAGCCTTGAAGACGTATTCCATATACTTACCACAGAAAACGGAGCGGAAAAATGAAAAATAAAGTTAAAAATCCGGCGGTTGTAATTTTCAAGAGAGAATTCGCCGCATATTTCGCAAGCCCGATCGCATATATTGTCACAGGATTGTTTCTGATTCTTGCAGGAACAATGTTTTTTACGGCGTTTTACCTTCAGAACAGGGCATCCATGAGAAATCTGTTCCAGATGCTTCCTTTAATTCTTTCGTTTTTTATTCCTGCCCTTACAATGCGCGTCTACGCCGAAGAAAAACGAGTCGGATCAATAGAAACCCTATACACACTTCCTGTTACGGAATTTGACGTTGCGGCAGGAAAATTCCTTGCAACTTTCGCAGCGTCAGCAATAATGATTGCGCCTACACTGCTTTACCTTTTCGGAATGCTGCCTTTTGGAACACCGGATGCAGGACCGGTTGCCGGCGGATATATCGGAGCGCTATTCCTGTGCGCGGCTTTCAGCGCAATCGGAATCTTCGCCTCATCAATCACAAAAAATCAGATTATCTCGTTTTTTACCGCATTCATAATCTGCATCTCACTTACGATGGTAAGCGATTTTCTTATCTTTTTACCTGCTCCGATTGTAGGATTCCTTCAGTTTTTGAGCGCAAACGAACATTTCACATCTATTTCGCGCGGAATAATCGACTCCCGCGATATTATTTATTTCGTTTCGCTTACAGCATTATTTTTTAGCCTTACAGTAGTAACACAGGAAAAGGAGGCAAGATAACAATGAAAAGATTTCTTGAATGGATAAAAAGTCCAAAGAGCGATTTTGTAATTTTTGCAATGATTCTTGTCCTTGCAAATCTGGCAGGACGAAAAGCATTTTTCAGAATAGACTTGACAAGCCAGGGCTCTTATTCAATAAGCGAGGCTTCTAAAAACACAGTAAAAAATCTGACTGAGCCGCTTTCTGTAAAAGTATTCTTCAGCGACAACCTTCCGGCGCCTTACAACGCAACCGCCCAGTACGTAAAAGATATTCTGGTGGAATACAAAGGCGCCGCAAACAAGAATTTCAGCTATCAGTTTTTCAACATGAAAAAACAGGAAAATCAGCGGATAGCGTCCGGCTACGGATTAAGACAGGTTCAGATTCAGCAGGTAAAGAACAGCGAAGTCGGCGTAAAGCAGGTATGGATGGGACTTGCGATAACTTACGGCGATTCAATTGAAACTATTGACGGAATTTCAAGCGACGCCGGTTTTGAGTACAACCTTACGACTAAAATTTCAAAAATGATTTCCCAGGCTGACACGCTCGCAGGTCTTTCCGCAGACGACAAAATCCGCGTAACCCTTTACACAAGCGACGGACTTGACCAGTTCAGAATTGCAAATTTTGAAAATGTACAGAAGCTGGCGCAGACTGCATTCAATTCTGTGAACCACAAGAACAAGAACCGCCTTACATTTGACTCAGAAAGCCCGGACGAAGAGGAGATGGATTCCATCGCCGACAAATACGGACTTCAGCTTATAAACTGGCAGAACAAGAACGGCACTGAAGGAAAGGGAATTTTCGGTCTTGTGATTGAACACAACGGAGCATTCAGAACAGTACCGCTTTCAATCCAGAGGTCTTTCTTTGGCTACGGAATTTCAGGATTAGATAATATAGAAGAAAACCTTTCTGGAAGCCTGGAAAGCCTTCTTTCAAAATCTACGGAAATCGGATACATAACGGGCCATAGCGAGGCGGAACTTTCTGACCAGAACGGAAGCGATACGAATTTCAAGAAAATCCTTTCGGATTCATATTCGTTCAAAGAAATAAAACTTTCCGAAAACGATATTCCACTGAACATAAACACTATCGTAATCAACGCTCCTAAAGAAAAGTTCGCGGAATCAGAGCTTTACAAAATCGACCAGTTCCTGCTTAAAGGCGGAAACATCATGATTTTTCAGGATCCGTTCAACTCAACACAGGAAAATTACTATCAGGCGCCAAGCTACGAAAAAATAGACACAGGCCTGAATGAAATCCTTGAAAAATACGGAATGAAACTTGAATCAAACTACGTTTTTGACGAAGACTGCTACACCTACAACCAGCAGGGCTACGGCAAAATCAGAATGTACTGGGCCCCGATGCTCGCGAAACAGCAGCTTTTGCAGAAAAATGTAATTTCAAAGAACCTTGGCTATGTGATACTACTTCAGCCGGGCGAAATTTCCACGGAAGAAGCAGCAAAAAACAAGGATTTAAAAGTTTCTGTTCTTGCAAAATCTTCGCCGAAATCATGGACTATGACGCAAAACTTTGACATCGGCCCGAATATGCAGACACCTTACGACAAGTCAATTTACAAAAGCCATAACCTTGCAGTTCTTGTTGAAGGAAAATTCCCGAGCGCATTCGCAGAAAACCCGGCCGAGAAACAGAATTCTGAGGCCGAAAAAGACGGTCTGAAGACAACAGTACATCTGGCGAAAGGAACTCAGACCGGACGGATTTTTGCCGTAAATACAGCGTATGCGGCCTCTAATCAGCTTATCAACGAAGACGGCTCCGAGCCAATCGCAATGTTCATAAGAAACGCGGTGGACTACATGAACGGAAATGCCGAGCTCTGCTCAATGAGAACAAAAGGACTTTCTCTGAACACAATGCAGAACACGAACGGCGCTTTGGCTTTAATCATAAGATATTTCAATCAGTTTGGACTTGCAATTCTTGCGGCAGCCGCAGGATTTATTATGTGGAGAATGCGTTCAATAAGAAGAAGAAAAATCCACGACAAATACAATCCGAATGACAGACGCGAAATAAAATAGAATAAACAAGGAAGGAAATAAAAATGAAAACCAGAAAAATAGCGCTTCTTGCGGTTTTTGCATTTTTGCTTGCCGTTTGCATTATCCAGGGAATAACAGGAGCGATAAGTCCTGTAAAGACTATAAAAACTGACGCAGAACCTGACGCAATCACAATAACAAAAGACGGAAAGACAATTGAACTTACTAAAAACGGCTTTGGATGGCAGGTCGGTTCAGACAATTACATTGCTAACAAATATGACGTTGAAAAAATGATAAAAGAAATTCAGGAAGTAAAAATTCTTGATAAAATCGCACGTCTTGGAAACGCAGACAATGATGAAAAATACAATCTTTCTGAGTCACGCGCAACTTTTGTAAGGGCATTTAAGGACGGAAAAGAAATCCAGTCGCTTATGCTTGGAAAAACCAGCCCTACCGGCTCGCAGACGTACGGCTCTGTTTCCGGCAAAAAGGACATTTATCTTTTTTCAGGAAATTTGCTTTCAACTTTTGACAAGACAGAAGAATCCTTGCGTTCAAAAACTGTATATGCAATAGAAGAAAACGATATTACCGGCGCAAGTGTCGATATGGGCGGAAAAAACTGGACTTTAACAAAAGAGACAGGAAAAAGCGCAAAAGGTTCTGACTCGTGGAAGATTTCAGGAACTTCTGACTTTGAAATTGACTCAGCCGAAGCTAAAAAATGGATTCAGAACGTTGCATTCATGAACATTACTTCATGGATTGACGACGGAACCGCGCTTCCAAAAGACAAACTGGTCTCGTTCAATCTTTTTACAACTTCGGAAACAGTTTCTGTTGATATTTTTGAACAAAAAAACGGAGATGAAACAAAGTACTACGGAACTTGCAGCCGAACACCGCACAAATTTGAACTTACAAAAACCCAAACGGAAAAATTCACAAAAAATCCTGAAACGCTAAAGGCAAAAGCTGAGTAGCATTTCTGGAAAAAGAATTTAAAGTTTATCTAAATGAACAAATTGAATAAGCGGAAAGAAAAAGAAAGCGGCAACCGTGCTATTCTGAGTGATAGCAAGCACAGCGGATTGACGCGCTTTTTCTGGTAGCTTATTCAATTTCTTTCACAATCAATATCTTTTAGTTTTATCTTCCAGCCAAAATAAATCATTTTTTTATTGCTATATAAATCTCAAATCATTATAATTTTTGTAAAAATATTCAATTGGAGTGTATAAATATGCAGTCTGAAATTAAATTCATTGAAGGTGGCGTTACTGCCGCCAGGGGATTTACAGCGAACGGCATTCTATGCCGCATCAAGGCGAGCAGAAAGACAAACGACACGGCTTTGATTTATTCTGAAAAACCTTGCGCCGCAGCCGGTGTTTTTACACAAAACCGTGTAAAAGCGGAAAGTGTAAAACTTACAAAAAAGAATATCGCTGACGGACGCATTCAGGCTGTTATTGCAAACTCTGGAAACGCAAACTGCTGCACCGGCGAGCAGGGCGCAAAAACCGCATACAAAATGGCTTGCCTTGCAGGAAATGCGCTTGGAGTAAAACCGGAAGACGTAGCGGTGTGTTCAACCGGCGTAATAGGCTCGCAGCTTCCTGTTGAAAAAATTGAAGCAAAAATCAGTGAGCTTGCAGAAGGACTTTCTAAAAAAGGACACGAAGAAGCCCGCGTTGCAATAATGACAACCGACACAAAATACAAAGAATGCGCGGTAGAATTTGAGCTTGGCGGAAAAACCTGCCGAATGGGAACAATGTGCAAGGGCTCAGGAATGATTCACATAAATCTTGGCACAATGCTTTCTTTTATCACAACAGATGTGGCAATCAGCCCGGAAATGATAGACAGAGCGCTAAGAGAATCGATAAAGGGAACATACAACTGCGTTTCCGTAGACGGCGATACTTCAACAAACGATACGCTTATACTTCTTGCAAACGGAATGGCAGAAAATCCGGAAATTACGGAAGAAAACGAAGACTACAAAGTTTTTCTTGCCGCGCTCAACAAAATGAACAAGATAATGGCAATGAAAATCGCCGCGGACGGCGAAGGCGCGACCAGGCTTGTTCAATGCACTGTAAACGGCGCTAAAACTGTTGAAGATGCGCGGGGACTTGCAAAAGAGGTAATTTCTTCTTCACTTGTAAAAGCCGCAATGTTCGGAAGCGACGCCAATTTTGGAAGATTTTTGTGCGCAATGGGCTACAGCGGAATTGATTTTACCCCTGAAAAGACAAGCATCTGGTTTACGAGCAAAGGAAACGCAAAACGTTACTTTGAGGACTACGAAGACTTTAACGTTCACGGAGAAAACAGCGTTCTTGTATACAAAGACGGTGTTCCTGAAAATTTTGACGAAGCTAAAGCTAAAAAAATAATGAGCGAAGAGGCTGTGGAAATTCTTGTTCAATGCGGCGACGGAAACTGTTCCGGAACAGCATGGGGCTGCGACCTGACTTACGACTATGTAAAAATCAACGGAGACTACAGGACATAGGATAACCATAAAACGCATTTTTTTATAAAGAAGGAAAATTATGACAGAATTAGAGATAGAAAAAGACGAAAACCGCGGAAGACTTTTAGACAACGAGCACTGGTCTGACGTTCTGGTGCAGGCAATGCCTTATTTTAAGCAGTGGGTAGGAAAAACCGTTGTTGTAAAATACGGCGGAAACGCGATGCTCAACGAAGACCTTAAGCAGGCTGTAATGAAGGATATTGTTCTTTTGAACACAATCGGTGTAAAAGTAGTCCTTGTTCACGGGGGCGGACCGGAAATAAACAAAATGCTTGAGCGGGTTGGAAAAGAATCTAAATTTATAAACGGACTTCGCTACACAGACAAAGAAACGATGGAAATAGTTCAAATGGTTCTTACCGGAAAACTGAACAAAGCCATTGTAGGAATTTTGCTCCAGGAAGGCGGACGCGCCGTAGGAATTTCAGGCGTTGATTCCGGGCTTCTCAGGGCAAAAAAAATTGACAGGGACGGAAAAGATTTAGGTTTTGTAGGTGAAGTTACAAAAGTTCATCCGGAAATTATAAACGACCTTCTTGAAAAAGATTTTATTCCTGTAATTTCCACAGTTGCAATCGGCGAGACAGGCGACCTGAGCCTTTACAACATAAATGCAGACACAGCGGCGGCAAAAATAGCAGTCGCCCTGAAAGCGGAAAAATTTGTCCAGCTTACAAATGTAGCAGGCGTTCTGAAAGACGTAAACGACCCGAAATCACTGATTACAAGGATTCCAATGCCGACTGTTCCGCAGCTTATTGAGAACGGCACGATTGCCGGCGGAATGATTCCAAAAGTGGAATGCTGCATGATTGCCCTGAAAGGCGGTGTTCCAAGAACACACATAATAGATGGCCGCGTTCCCCATTCCCTTTTAATAGAAATGTTCAGCGACCGCGGCATCGGTACAATGATATATTAATTTCAGAAGAAATTGCAAACAGGATGTTTGCGCTGCGCTGCAATATTCCGAAAAGCGGGTTTTAGGGCGGCAGCCCTAGGAGAATGGGTAGGACGCGACGAAGTGCGGACGCAGGGAAAGACTTTTCCCTCTTTAAAATAAAAAAAAGGAAGACGCTATGGGAAATCCTAAAGTTTTAAATAATTACGGAAGTTTTGACGTTACTTTTGCCAAGGGCAAGAGCGCGACGCTGACTGATACAAATGGAAAAAAATATATTGATTTTTTGGCAGGAATCGCGGTGAACGTTCTTGGCCACGGATACAAACCGCTGGTAAAGGCGATTTCCAGGCAGGCAAAAAGGCAAATTCATGTATGCAATTATTTTACAAGCGACATAGGAATAAAGTATGCGGACAAGCTTCTTGCGGCGACAGGATTTGAAGGCGTTTATTTTGGAAATTCAGGCGCAGAGGCAAACGAGGCGGCTATAAAACTTGCCAGAAAGTACGGACAGCTTAACGGCGGCTCAAAAAGAAAGACAATTGTTACGCTGGACAAATCTTTTCACGGAAGAACACTGGCGACTTTAACGGCGACCGGCCAAGAGAAATTTCATATTGATGATTTTGCGCCTTACCCGGAAGGTTTTAAAACAATAGAGGCAAATAATTTCGATGCGCTAAAGGGTGCTTTTGACGACACGACCGCGGCTCTTTTTATGGAACCGGTAGAATGCGAAGGCGGTGTTATTCCGCTGAATCCTGAATGGGCAAAAGCGGCGGCAAAAGCGGCGCGCGAGGCTGGAGCAATTGTTATGTGCGACGAAGTTCAGACCGGGATGGGCAGATGCGGCGCTCTTATGGCAAATACCCTGCTCGGCATAAATCCGGAAGTAGTAACGTTTGCAAAAGCGATTGCCGGCGGCGTTCCGATGGGCGCCTGCCTTTACCGCGGAAAGGGAAATGTCTTTAAGGCCGGCGACCATCAGTCTACATTCGCAGGAAACCCTTTGGCATGCGCGGCGGCGGATGTTGTTCTTGACACAATCACTGCGCCGGGATTTTTTGAAAGTGTTTCTGAAAAAGGCGAATACATAAAAAATAAAATCGCGGGCTGGAAAATTCCTTTTGTAAAAGAAATCCGGGGCCGCGGACTTGTAATAGGCGTTCAGGTTGAAAAGAATCCGGCTGAAATAGAAAAAAAATGCCTTGAAAAGGGGCTGCTTTTTTCAACAGCAGGAAGCGATGTGCTAAGGTTTGTTCCTCCGCTTAATATTTCCCGCAAGGAAATTGACGAAGGCCTTGAAATCTTAAAGAAAGTCCTGGAAGAATATGGGCAGGCTGAATAAAGCCTGCCTGGAGATAACTAATTTTTCCAGTTTACCCCAAGACATTTTTTTTATATTATAGAACATCATGAAGAAAACTGTATATATTTTTGGCCATAAAAATCCTGACACAGACTGCGCGGTCGCCGCGACTGCGTATGCGCGGCTTAAGCAGCTGATGGGATTTGACAATTATGTCGCGGCGCGGGCCGGTCATTTTAATCCTCAGACTGATTATGTATTTAAAAAATTTAATGTAAAATCACCTAAATATATGCCTTCCCTGACTCCGAAAGTTGAATACTTTATGGAAAATGAAACGATGACTGTCAAGGGCGATGTTCCGGTCTGGAACGCAATACGGCAGCTTCAGCAGAAACAGCTTCGCGCAGTTCCGGTTGTTGATAAAAACGGAAAGTACAAGGCGCTTCTTCACTATTCGGCCTTTGCCCAGAAAATTCTTACAATTCTGAACCCGGAGGCAAAAGTCAATATTTCCACGAGCATTGGAAATATAATAAAAACGATGAATGCGCAGCCGCTGGTTGTCTCAAATCAGGAAGAAATATTTAAATCTTCGATTCTTGTGGGCGGCGCAAGCGACAAGGCGTTCGAGGCTATGCTGGATGAGCACGCAAGCGAAAATGTAATTGTAATAACTTCTGACCGTAAAGAAATTTATGAAGAATGCATAAGCCGGAAAGTGAAACTTCTAATTATTACATCCGGCTACATTTTGAGCAAAGAGCTTAAGGAAAAAGCCCAAAAAAACGGTGTAAGCGTAATTATGAGTCCTTACACAACGAGCGACACTGTTATGATGATTGCCTATTCCACTCCTGTTGAGCTTATGGCAGACCCGGAAATAAAGGCGGTCCACATAAATGACACAATTTCTAAAATAAGAATGACGATGCAGGATTCTCCAATCAGAAGGCTTCCGGTTGTAGATGAAAACGATAAAGTTATTGGAATTATCTCTGAGCACGACCTGAACAATGAACCGAACATTGAAATCGCGCTGGTTGACCACAATGAAATTCTTCAGGCTGTGGAAGGAATAGAGCACTACAGGATTATTGAAGTTATTGACCATCACAGAATCGGCTCGATAAACACAACGTATCCAATTACATTTATAAACAAGCCGCTTGGTTCAACTTCCACAATTATTGCAACCCTTTACCAGGAGTCAAAAATTCCGATTCCGAAAGACATCGCATCTCTTCTTTTATGCGGAATTCTAAGCGACACTTTGATTTTGCAGTCGACAACAACAACAGAAACCGACCGGCAGATTGCAGAATATCTTGCGAATATAACAGACCTGGACATACATGCGCTCGGAAAAGAAATCCTAACCGCTGGAAGCGGAATCAAAGGACGAACCGCGTCTGAAGTAATACACCAGGATATGAAGGAATATCAGGAAGAAAAAGGCTCATACACCGTAAGCCAGATTGAAGTAAGCAACATAAAAGAAATCCTTGACCGCAAGGAAGATTTTATGACTGAACTTGAATTTGAACGCCGCGGAAACAAAGCGATTTTTTCAGCGCTGCTTGTTACAGATATAACACAGCTTTCTTCGATTCTGCTTATTGCCGCCGACCCGAAATTCGAAGCTTTTGTAACATTCCCAAAAATGGAAGAACACACCTACTACCTGAAAGACGTTGTAAGCCGCAAAAAGCAGCTTATTCCACTGATTTCAGAGCAAGTTGAGAATTTTGAAAGGTAGAATGGTAAAAAAAAACGCGGAAACTGCTGATGGGATAAAAAAACACCCCAACTTTTGAAGTGCACCCCAATTATTGGACACTTTGATTAGGCTGATTTTAAGGACTG
>ERZ1026780.755-NODE-755-length-23680-cov-10.039111_pt1 | contig 23680 bp, 16 predicted proteins | sample MGYA00380126_ERZ1026780 | MGnify/ENA primary metagenome ERZ1026780 (study PRJEB33269, sample SAMEA4719762) | human gut metagenome | biome: human-associated habitat; feature: organic feature; material: feces | place: Cameroon | collected 2013-10 ... | reverse complement strand
TAGATCGGGAGATACCGGTGATTTTATAGAATAAAAAATGAGCGAGACGATAGAATCATCGTCTCGCTCAACAATTAACAGAGTATTACAGCAGCAGGATGCCGGCTTTTTGGCAGGCGTCTACCGTGTCCTTATCCCACTGACTGGCCTGGACCTCGCCGATGTGGCAGGTGCCGATCATCAGCATACACAGGCGGCTTTGGCCGATGCCGCCGCCGATGGTCAGGGGGAGCTGGCCGCTAAGCAGCAGCTTGTGGAAGGGCAGCGCACTGCGCTCCTCACAGCCGCGCTTTTTCAGCTGATAGCGCATAGAGTCCTCGTCTACGCGGATGCCCATGGAGGAAATCTCAAAGCTGCGCTGAAGCACATCGTTCCACATGAGGATGTCGCCGTTCAGGGCCCAGTCGTCATAGTCGGGGGCGCGACCATCGTGGGGCTTGCCGGAGCGCTTAAGATTATCGCCGATCTGCATGAGGAAAACGGTGTGATGCTCCCGGCAAATGGCGTCCTCCCGCTCCTTGGGAGTCTTATCGGGCCAGCGGTCCTCCAGGTCCTGGGTGGTGACGAAATAGACCTCCCGGTCCAGCTTGGTGTGCAGGCTGGGGAAGGCGATCTGCAGGGCGTTGTTGGTCTCACACACGGCGCCTACAATAGCGCGTACGGTCTGACGCAGATAATCCTCGGTACGGTCCTCCCGGGAGATGACCTTTTCCCAGTCCCACTGGTCCACATAGATGGAGTGGGTGTTGTCCACCTCTTCGTCACGGCGGATGGCGTTCATATCCGTGAACAGGCCCTTGCCCACATTGAACTCATATTTCTTCAGCGCCAGACGCTTCCACTTGGCCAGGGAATGTACCACCTGGGCCGTGGTGCCCACATCGGGAATATCGAAAGAGACGGGGCGCTCCACACCATTGAGGTTATCGTTCAGACCCGAATTCTCATCGACGAACAGAGGGGCGGACACTCGGCGCAGATTCAATGCCTGACCGAGGTTGACCTGGAAATTGCTCTTGATGAACTCGATGGCGCGCTGCATTTCATACACGGACAGCGGTGTTTTGTACCCTTCGGGAATGACGATTTTGCTCATGTTGGTTATCACCTTTCTACAAAAATAACAGCTTAATTATAATATGTGCCGCCGGGAAAAGCAAGAAAAAACTGCCCAAATTCGTGCCGAAATCGCAGAATGCGGGCAGTTTTTTCCTATTCGTTTTAACAGTAGGCCTTCATCATGGCCCGGAAGGCCGGGAGAGAGCGGCGAATCATATCATTGGAGACGCAGTAGCTCAGGCGGAAATAACCCGGGCAGCCGAAGCCGTCGGCCGGAACCACCAGGAGATTATGCTCCCGCTTGGCTTTTTCGGAGAAGGCATTGGCGTCGCCGCCGGGAGCCTTGACAAACAGGTAAAAGGCACCGTCGGGCTTGGCACATTCGTAGCCCATTTCCCGGAGGCTGTTATACAGCAGGGTGCGGTTTTCATCGTAGGCCTGCAGGTCGGGCTGCTCCCGGGCGCACAGACCCACCACCTTCTGCATCAGCGTGGGCGGGCATACATGGCCTATGGCCCGGGCGGCACCGGAGACGGTGGCGTAAACGGCAGCGCTGTCCTCGGCGAAGGAGGGAACATAGACATAGCCGATACGCTCACCGGGGAGGGACAGAGACTTGGAGTAAGAATAGCAGACAATGGTATTTTTATACAGATTGGGGATAAAGGGCACCTTTACACCGCCGTAGACCAGCTCCCGGTAGGGCTCATCGGCGATGATATAAATGGGGTGGCCGTATTGACTGCTCTTGCGCTCTAAGAGGGCGGCCAGACCCCGGAGAGTCTCCTCGGTATAGACCACGCCGGAGGGATTATTCGGGGAGTTGACAATGATGGCCTGGGTGTGGGGGGTGATGCGCTGCTCCACCTGGTCCAAATGTACCTGGAAAGCCTCGGTGTCCGCCGGGACCATCACCATCTTACCGCCGTTGGCGGCGATGAAGGGAGCGTACTCCGGGAAAAACGGGGCGATAACCATGATCTCGCTGTCACCGTCCACCACCAGGGCCTTGATGACGGAAATGAGGGCCGGAGCTGCACCGCAGGTGAGAAAGAGTTCACTGGCCTTTACAGGCAGACCGAAGCGGCAGGAGAGATCGTCGGCGATGGCCTGACGGGGCTCCTCAAAGCCGGGAGCCATGGAGTAGCCGTGGAGATGGATGGAATCGGTCTCGTCCACGATTTTGTGGATGGATTCGTTGACCTTCTTCGGGGCGGGGATACTGGGGTTTCCCAGGGAATAATCGAAAACATTCTCGGGGCCCACCAGCTTTGCCTGCTCCAGGCCGTAAGCGAAGAGCTGACGGATCACAGAGGGAGCTGTGCCCAAGTTATAAAAGGTTTGATTGACCATGCGAATTCTCCTTTTTCAAAATTAAGCCAGGTGCATCCGCTGAGCCAGCACACTGCCGGCGGCGATGGAGGCCAGCTTGGACTCAGCACTGTCGCTGCGGGAGACCAGAACGATGGGGACCTTCGCACCCAGGATGATGCCTGCGTTCTTGGCGCCGCCGAAGAGAGAGGCGGCCTTGCCGATGCCGTTGCCTACCTCATAGTTGGGAACCAGGAGGATGTCGGCATCGCCTGCGCCGGGGGCTGTAAAGTGCTTGTGCTTGCAGGCCTCCTTGCTTACGGCCAGGTCCAAGGCCACAGGGCCGCAGACCTGCATATTGTACTTGGCCCAGCGGTCCGTCATTTTGGCCAGGGCATCGGCATCCACGGTGGACTGGACCTTGGGATTCACCTGCTCCGCCCCGCAGATGCAGGCGGCGTTGATGGAAGTGTAGCCCAGGGCCTGAAGCACAGCGGCGGCATTTTCCAGAATCTCCGCTTTTTTCTCCAGGTCGGGGAAGGTGTTAACGCCACCGTCGGTGAGAATAAGCATCTTGCCCAGGGCGGGAATTTCATAGAACATACAGTGGGTGGTTAGGTGGGAGGTACGCAGGCCCTGTTCCTTATTGAATACGGCACGCATCAGGTCCGCTGTGCCCAGGATGCCCTTCATCAGGAAGTTAGCCTTGCCTTGGGCGCAGAGAGACACGGCCTGTGCGGCGCAGTCGGTATCCGAGTCGGCAGGAACGATCGTATAGGCATCGGGATCCTCGTGCTGCTCCCGGAGCATACGGCGAATCTCGTCTGCATGGCCCACCAAAATGGGAGTGGCGATGCCCTCCCGGCGGGCGGCAACCACTGCCTCGATGACGGGCTCATCGTGGGCGGCCGCTACGGCGATGACACCGCTGGCACCGCCTTTGGCGGCGTCTACGATGCCCTGAATGGTGTTAATCATGAAAATCAGCCTCCTTATCAAGGCGATTATATAGTATTTCAGGGACGGCGTCAATAAATTTTACCGAATGATTTGGTAAAAAATATGTCAAGAAAGTGTCGGGGCAGGTGGGTTGACGAAAGAGAAATGCTTTGTTATAGTATACAATGTCTGTTAAAATTTGTTTAAGGAGCAGAGAGATGAAGGAAATAAAAATCATCCCACTGGCCACGGCCTATGCGGGATGTTTCTTGGGGGCCGGGTTCGTGTCCGGCCAAGAGTTATGGCAGTTTTTCGGCGAATTCGGTGTGAAGGGATATGTGGGGCTGCTGATAGCCTGCGGGCTGCTGGTGGCTTTCGGCATTGTGATGATGCGGCTTTTGCAGCTCTCGGGGCTGGAAAATGTGGAGGAGGTCATGATCCCGTGGAATGTGCCGATTCTGCGGCGCCTCTCCGGGGTGATCCTGAATGTATTCCTCCTGGGTGTGGTCATCATCATGACCGCCGGGGTAGGCGCGGCTATGGAGCAGCTTTTGTCCGTGCCGTCGGCTTTGGCGTCGGCTGTGTTCGTGGTGCTGCTGGGTGTGGTGGCCCTGCTGGGCGTTTCGGGCATGATGAAGGTGTTTTCCGCCCTGGTGCCCATTATCGTCATTGCCACCCTGGGCTTCGCGGTGATGAGCTGGGTGGAGTTCGGCACGGAGGGGATATTGACCCTGCCGGAGCAGGCGCATAATAACCCCTTGATGCCCACCTGGTTCGTGGCGGCGCTGACCTATGTGGCCTATAATCTGCTGGGGGCCATCGGCATTATGGCGCCCCTGGGAAAGTATCTGAAGGGGCGAAAGACCGCAATTTTCGGCATCGCCCTGGGCGGGCTGCTGCTGGCGGTGGTGGCCGGGAGCGTACTGACATCGCTCTCGGGCTACCTGGACGCCACGGCGGCCCAAATGCCCATGGTGGCCTTGGCCTCCCGGCTGAATCCGGCTCTGGGCATCGTGTACGGGATGCTGCTGCTATTCGGAATGTTCAGCAATGCGCTGGCGTCGTTGGTGGCCTTTATGGAGTACATGAACAGCAACATTCGTGTGCTGAATACACACCGAAAGAGCACCATGGCGGTGCTGATGGTGCTGGTGTGGGCGGCCAGTCTGGCAGGCTTCGGCAACCTGGTGGGAACGGTGTTCCCGGTGTTCGGCTACATCGGCATCGGCATTATCGTGTGTATCTGCATCCACTATGCACAGTGCTTGCGGCGGAAAAAGGCTGTAAAAGTAAAGGACATTACAGAGACTGATAGACCTCAATAAATTTCCTTGTGATCCGGGCGGTCAAGCCCCAGAGAGGATAGGGGAGGCCCCGGTATACGGGCACCTCCATGCTGCCGGGGGTCCAGGGGTAGTCTGCCGGGGTGTGTACCGCATCGTAGGGAAAATCCGTCCCGACCTCCGGGCGGAGCGGATAGCGGAAAAGCTGAGGGGGATTTTCCAGGAGCCAGGCGACGGGCACGGTGAAAACCATACTGACCTCCGGAGGATTCAGGGTCAGATTTTCCTCGCACCGGGGAGGAAGCAGACCCACCACCGGGTACATGAGGGCCTCGGAGCGCAGGTAGAGAAAGTCCGCTGGGCCAAAAAGCTGTATCCGGTGCGGCGGGATGCCCAGCTCCTCGCTGGTTTCCCGCAGGGCGCACTGGGCGGGCGTTTCTCCCGGCTCCATATGTCCGCCGGGGAAGCAGACCTCACTGCGGTGATGGTGCAGGGAGGAAGCGCGGACTTCGTAGAGCAGGTGAAGCCCATCCTCCTTCTCCAGCAGGGGAACGAGTACGGCGTAGGCGCCGGAGGCATCCTGCAGGGTAGGGGTATGATGGCTGTAATAGGATTTGAGTGTGTGTATGTCCATAGGCGAGCCCTCCATTTTCTGAAAGTATAGCATATTTTGCACGGACTTAAAAGAAAGAAATCCCCTCACCCGTAACGGATGAGGGGATAATTCAGCTATTGAGCTATTTGGCTGTGGAGTTTCGCCGGTCAGCAGCCGCAGCCGCAGCCGTTCTGGTTGTTGCTGCAGCCGCAGCCGCAGCCGTTGCCGCAGAACAGGAACAGGATGATGACGCAGATGATGATCCAGCAGCTATTCCCCTGATTGCACATAATGTGACCTCCCTATGAAATTTACGGCCATGTCGCTGGCCTCAATCCATAGTATGCGCGGCGGGAGGAAAGGTGCGTCAGGGCCGGGAAATGCGATAGCTTAGGGTCAGGAGCGTGTCCACAAAGTGAACATCCTCGAAGAAAACATCGGGCTTATCCGTGCTCAGCTCCACATTGGTGAAGTTCCAAAAGCCCTTGATACCCAGGTCGATAAGGCGGCTGGCCATGGGCTGGGCCACATGCTGGGGAACGGTAAGCACCGCCACATCGGGCCGATAGTCGGCAATATACTGCTCCAGCTCGTCCATGGAGCGGATGGTGACAGCATGGATGCTGGTGCCGATGAGGTCGGGGGAGACATCAAAGGCGGAGTCTACATGGAAGCCGACCTTTTCAAAGTCGAAGTTCTGCAGCAGAGCGTGGCCCAAATGGCCTACGCCGATGATGATAAGGCGGTGGCCCTTGTCGATGCCCAGGATATGCCCGATCTCGGAGCGAAGCTCGGCCACATTGTAGCCATAGCCCTGCTGACCGAACTCACCGAAGCAGCTCAAATCCTGGCGGATCTGGGAGGCGGTGATATCCATTTTGCTACCCAGGGAGTTGGAGGAGATGCGTACAACGCCCTTGTTATATAGGTCATCTAAATAGCGGTAGTAACGGGGGAGACGGTGGATGACAGCGTCGGAGACTTTTTGCTTTTTCATGTATAGGATCGGTCCTTTTCATTGGCGTTAATTTCAGGAAGTATTTTACCGCAGAAAACATGAGTTGTCAACTTTTTTAACAATGTTTTTTAAAAAAACTATAAGATTATTTAAATAAGTATGTTGGGTGTGCATCAGGACTGGGAATGGCCAGTCCCATTTTTAGTGCAGCCGTCGCTCAGTGCATGGGGCAGCCATGGTGCCGGGGGCCGTCTTTTTCCCGGCGCAGAGCACGCTCATAGATCATTTCACCGGCGATGGAGACGGCGATCTCCTCCGGGGTGACGGCCTTGATGGCTACACCCACGGGGGTGTGAACACTGGCAATGGCGGTCTCCTGGACTCCGGCGGCCCGGAGGCGGGCATTGACGGAGGCGGTTTTAGCTCGGGAGCCGATGACGCCCACATAGGCGAAGTCTCGGCGGAGAATCTGTTCCTGGACGATAAAGTCATGGGTGTGGCCGCTGGTCATTACCACGATATAGTCCTCGGCGCTGCAGCTCAGGTAGCGGTCTATGTGGCTGAAATCGCCGCAGATCAGGCGCTCGGCGGCAGGGAAGCGCTCTGGGGTGATCAGTTCGGGCCGGTCGTCGAACACCGTGACGCGGAAGCCCACGGAACGCAGCACCGGGGTCAGGGCCAGGGAACAGTGACCCGCACCAAAAAGTATGGCCCGCTCCCCTATGGAAAGAGGCATGGTGAAGGAGCCTTCCTTTTCCGGATCGTCCGTAAGAAAGCCAACCGCGCCATCCAAGGGCAGAGCCAGATAACCGGGGCGGCGGTCCGCAATATGCTGCAGCAGGTCAGCGGCCAGGGCGGCCCAGGCGGCGTCCGTGCCGGGAATGAAGGTGAATAGGGCTGTGACATCCCCACCGCAGACCATACCGATGTCCTCGGCATCGCTGCGATGGAGCGGGTATTCATGGAGGTCACTGCAGCGTTGGGCGATTAGATCCCGGGCGTGAAGAATGGACAGATTTTCTACATTCCCGCCGCCTATGGTGCCGCCCAGAGGACCCTGGGCCCCTACCAGCATCTGGGCGCCCTCCCCCCGAGGGGTGGAGCCGGACTCGCGGATGATGGTGATCAGGACGGTGTCGTGACGCTTTTCCATTTCATAGAGGAGCTTGGCAAAGATAGATTGCATGGTCGATTCTCCTTTGCATGGTTTTGGGAAATCTATTTTGCTTCATTTTACGCCGTTATTCTGAAAAATGCAATACGCAGCTCTGTGAGCTGCGGAGGAAATAGGAAAAAAGTATTATTCTGCTGCGATAGGGAACAAAGCATTGACAGAGGGATGGAAATGTGTTACAATTTTCAGGCAAAACCGAATTACCATAGCCGGAGCCGACCCGGGGGGCGGGTGTACGGGGTGATTCAACTGAATGATTTAGGCAAAACCGTCGTGAGGCGGTGACGCAAAGCTATCGGGACTTTTTTCGGAAAGTCAGCCACGCTGCAATATCCTGGATATTGCGGCGTTTTGTCTTTTACAGGGAAACCGGTGCGGCCTACGGGGAAAGGAGGAACGCCTGTGTCAAAGAAAACATCGGCCTTTGTGGGCCTGCTGCTGGCAGCAGCCATGATCGCCTTTGCCATTTTCGCAGCCAGTGTCGGCTTTAGCTGGTTTACAAACAGCGTTGGGGCGTCTGCTACCGGCATGAGCGTGTCGGCCAAGGGAAACCTGGAAATACGAGCCGTCAGCGGCGGGGCGAATATCGCCGTGATGCAGCCCTCCGCCGACATGAAGCACTTTGGCAGTGAAAAGCTGACAGGCATTCGGCCCGGGGAATCCGGGAGCTTCACCTTTTATGTGTACGACCCGGGTAGGACGAAATTTTACTTTTCCTATGTGCTGACGGTGACGAACAACGAATTCTTTCCGGGCGATACGAAGAACAAAGGGTTCTACGCCGACACGACGGAGGCTATGCGGGAGAAGGCCTTGCAGCACATCAACGCACATCTGCTGTTCTTCCGGGAGAAAAATGCGGACGGTACTTACTCCGGGTGGATACCCGGTGGGCAGTCGGAGCAGGTGACAGCCACTGCGCAGGAGCAGGCGGTGACGGTGTACTGGGTATGGGTGCCCTGGTACAGCGATATTTTTGCAGACAGTGGGACGCTTATTGACCCAGCAGACCGGACGAAGATTGCAGAATATTACGGCAGCGGGGAACACCTGTCAGAGATGTTTGAAAGCGGCGAAAAGTCCGAGGACGGCTACAACAAGGCCGACTACATCATCGGCACCACGCTGCGGCATATGTGCTTTGACCTGACCGTGCAGGAGGAGTAAAAGACGATGCAAGCCGGGAAACGGAAAATTTCACAGAAAATGCTACTGATCTTGGTGATGGCGGGGGTACTGATGATCTCCGCCGTTGCCTGGTTCGCGCTGGCCAACCGAAGCCGGTCGGGGGACTTGGAAATTGAAATGCCACCCATCATTTACATCAAGGACGACAATCTGCGGGAGATGACCTCCTTCGATCTGGACGGCCTGCAGATCAACAAGACCTATAACGCCCTGTTCTGCGTGGCTCCGGCCTATGAGGGGGCGGTGAAGGACTTTGATTTGGGTGTGATCTACACGGAGAACATCGGCATGGTCATTAACCTGTACCCGGTGCAGAACATCACCGATAAGCCCGAGAGCACGGAGTATGAGAAGCGGACTTTGGAAGGGCAGGACTGCTATTTTAACTATACCACTTCGGATGCGAGCTGGAAAGCAACGGTTAGCTATACCAAGGAGAGAAATCCTGATGCAACTTATCAGCAGACGCACCTGAACCGGGGCGTATATAAGACATACAGCGACGAGTTTAAGGATTATACTGCCGAGGAAACAGACATCTATGCCAAGCTCAACGACACGGAAGCCTACCGCTTTTATGTGCTGCAGGTGACCTGGAAGGAGAATATCTCCGAGGCGGAGCTGGAGAAAGAGACGGATGTGGTGTACATCGTGACCCAAGGCGGCACCAAGAGGGGGGCGTGACGGTATGAGACGAGGAAAAAAGAAGCTCCCTGCGGCCCTATGGGCGGTGCTGGTGCTGGCATTGTCGGCCACGCTGGTGCTGGCGGCCTACTATGGCAAGGGCAACTTTAAGGATGTGTTCGTGAATCGGAAGCACTCCTTTTCCAGCGATGTGCTCAGCAGCGTTTCCGGGTTTGAGGAGGCGGATAAAAATGTGGTGCGCCCCCAGGGTATGGCGGCCAAGAGCATCAGCTTCTATAACTATGACCGCTCCACGGGAGAGTATAACGACTTTGATGTGACCTTCTCCGTGTATGCCTGGCTGGACAAGGGCGATACCGGGCGGGCCTATACCATTTCCTATGGCACTACGACGGGTGAGACGGTGACGGTGAACAGCACAGCCCATGATACACCGATATTTACCGCCACGCTCAAGGGGAAAAAGGCCTCGGAGCTGGCCATAACGGTGTGGTTTAACGCCGATGCAAACGACGACCTGACTACCTTCCCCAATTTGCTGATGGTGGCTGTGCCCGATACGCCCCGATATATGGCCAGCCGGATGCTGGGGGCGTGCATCGTGCCGTCCCGGTCAGAGGGCTTCCATGTGGACTGCGGGTTTGAAAAAACCGAAGGAAATGTGGATATAGAGGACTACGCAGCGTTTATCTATGGAATCTCCATGGTAGGTGAGCCGCCGGAGAACGGTGTTTTGCGGGTGCTGTGGCAGTCGGACCGGCTGACGCTGATGGAGCATAATAATTTTACGGCGCAGGATGTGGAAAATCCAACGGACGGATTCGACAAATATATCGATATTCCCCAGGAGACGGACTACTATGGCCGGCTCTCCTTCATGCGGGTGCAGGGGATAGCGGACGAGAAGAATCCCTGGAAAAAGAACAGCTTTACCTGGTCGAACCTGGAGAGCTTTGTAAAGTGGCAGCAGCTGTCGTAAGGGCACACATACAGACAACAGGTGAATGTGTATGAAAAGTAGATTGCAAACAAATAAAAAGGGGAGAGCGGGCGTACAGTCGGTGCGGTCCGCCGTATGCCTTTTCACAGCTTTGGCGGCGGTGGTGGTGATCGCTTTGGCTTGGTGGAGCCGGGCCTATGCGGCGGAGATACCGGCCGGATATGCCTTGGATGCGAGCACCACAATTTTGAACCTTGCTGTTAACAACTCCTATGAGGGTATTACCCGCAATGGGGATAAGGAATTCGGCATTGCCGGGGCTCAGGGCTTCATTACGCTGGCCAGGGTGTCTCAGTCGCATAGTCTGGAGGGGTATACCTTCAAAATTTCTGCAAGAGATACTTGGGAATTGACGGTAGATGCGGGGGATTTGGAGAAAAGTTTTTACGGTATCGGCAACGACGAACATCCCTTTAAGGGCAAAATTTATATGGCCGAAGTGACCGGATCGACCTACCTGAAGATTAGCGGGTGGAATGCGCTGTTTAACAATCTGTCCAATGAGGCGTCTATTACCAAAGAAAATGATAAAATTGACTTGTGGGCGGATTTTAATGCGCCCTTTGCCTTGTGCGATACGCTCACCATTACAGAGAATGGTCATGCCCTGGATATCAGCGCATTCCGCTTTGCGGCCAGAGAGGTGCAGAACGAAAGCGTAAAGGGTGTAGTGAAAGGGAATAAGACGGTGGGCCTGGTGGCGGGTAAGGTCACGGGCAGTGGCACTTGCGCCGTGGATCTGAGTCCCTGCTTCATGGACGGAGCCCAGTACGCCTTGGAGACAGCCGGCGGCAGCGCAGGCGGTCTGTTTGGCGTGATTGAGAAAGATGCGTCGATTTCCGTGACCACCGGAAATCTGAATATGCTGGTTTCCAGCGCAGACCAGGGTAATGCCGGGCTGCTGGTGGGTGAGAATAACGGCACTTTCACCGTGAGCAGCGATAGCACCTATACGGGCAGCGCTACGGCGGCGGCTGACTACGCCGCGGGCCTGGTGGGCGTGAACGCGAATACGGGAAAAGTTAATTTCGCTGAGAGTGTAACGGTGAACACCTTTACAGCTACGGGCGCGTATGCAGGTGGCGTGGCGGGCAAATCCGACGGCGAGATCACCGTGAAAACGGGGAAAATCTGCACTGTTTCAGATAGTACCTTTACCTCCGCGGCTACCCTGCCGATGCTGGGAGGCGCGGTGGGACAGGCCACGGTGGCTCCGGCGGGCGGCTTTACGCTTGAGAATAATATATTTGAAAAAAGCGGCAATGTAGGCGGCTTTATCGGCAGCTTTACGGCAAAGGAAGCGGCCAGCTTCACCGATGTGACCGTGACCGGCGCCACCTTCAACGGAACCGGCGCGGCAGACCACAGTGTGGGCGGCTATTTCGGCCTGATTTCGGGTAAAAATGCTGTGACACTTACAGGTGGCAAGGCTTCTGCCTTTACATTTAATTCCATGGCGGCGGGCAGCTATGGCGGCGTTATCGGCACGGTGGCGGCGAACGCCGATGTAACGGTAAGCGGAACCATGACGGTGACGAATACCTTTGGGAGCGGCGGTTTTTCCGGCACCCTGGGCGGCGCTGTGGGCTGCGTGGAGGCGAACGCCTACTGCAAGCTGGACAACCTCACGCTGAATAACACCATGAACGCCGCTTTGCAGGCGGGCGTCGGCGACCTGGTGGGGCAGGCTGCGGCTAAAGCGCTTGTGGATGTAGGCCGCATCACATATATGAATAATGGGCAGGCATCGGTGCTGGTTTCCGACACCGGGGTCGGAACGGTGCTGCGCCTGGCCGGGGCCATCACGGACAATTCCGCCAGCTCCGGACACATCGTGCGCACCCAGAACCAATCGCTGCTGTACGCGGACGCGGACTACTCCTTTGCCCGCACCGGGACACTTGCCAGCAACGATGTAGGCAACTACGGGCAGATTCTGCGCAATGATAAGCTGCATATTCTCGCCTTTGATGCCGCAAGTCATACAGTGTCTGTGACTGCGCCGCTGGATTCTGCGTCCAAAATTACCTTAAATTCCGCGGCGGATGCGGCCAAGCTGGCCCTGACGCTGCACACCCACGGCGCGGTCAGCGGGGTTTCGACAAACAACTATAAAAATCTACTTTCTGCCACCATTACCCTGACAGGGGATATTGACCTGCAGGGCAGCGGCGTGGAGCAGTTTACGCCGTCCAATGAGCTGGATGTTTTTTTCACCGGCAAGATATTTGGCGGCCGCCATACGCTGACCCTGTCGATCGGGGAGAGCGCCCGGGTGAATGAGAGTGAATCTGCCAATGTGGGCTTGCTGAAGGATATATCTTCGGTAAATATACGCAGCTATTTGGGCGCATTTGCTTCTATGAATGGGGCAACAGTGGATCAACTCACTGTAGCCGGAGATATAAAGCTCCATGCCGATGTAAAAAAAGGATTTTTCTTTGGCGGATTGGCGGCCTATAGCAAGAATGGTACGGTCACGATTTCGGACTGCACCACAAAAGTAAAGTTGACACTTTCAAAGGGGAGTGTGGGAGCAAGCCTCTATGCGGGAGGTTTTATTGGAAATGTCTTCGGAAAAACCTTTTCTATCACGGGAAGCACTCTGGCTGCAAATATCATTCAGGAGAGCAATTACAGCTATGATGGTATTTACCTGGGCGGCGCTGTGGGTAAGGCGACTCCGGGTGCAAAGGTTACTTTTACGGGTAACACTGTTAGCACCATCATAGATAAAAAGGTCAATACCCAAAATGCCCGAATAGGCGGGTGCTTCGGGGAGTTGGCGTGTAGTAGTTATGTGGATGTAGACATGACTGGGACAAAGGCTGAGAAAGCGTCCATTACTTCGGTTTCAACAAATGCCAAAGGTAGCGCCGGGGGCCTGATCGGCCACACGGTGCAGAAGTGCAAGCTGGTGCTGGATGGGGCCTGGCAGGGTACGGTCAGCAGCGGCAATGCGTCCGTGGGCGGACTTATTTACGACCTGGACGGCAAGCTGACGGTAAATAGCGGCTTCTCTATAAATGGCTCTACCTTTACATCTAACAATGCCACAAAGGGCATTTTGGTGGCCGAGGGCACCCAGGCGTTTGTTGTGGTCAACTGCGACCCGTCGGGGTTTAATAATGTGACAGCCAATGGATTCGATTTGTTCGTAGGAAAGAACATTGCTTCCCGTGCATCTATGGGCGTTGCTGCCACCGGCGGACTGGTTTCGGTGGAAACGGGTGCAAAAAATATCGGTGAGATTCCTGCCGCCAGCGACTGGTATGCCCTGATCTCTGCCCGGCAAAACAGCAATACAAGATATTATTTCAACATCGCCAAGCTGGATTATACAGACGGAGATTATACGCCCAGCACAACAGCTAAGACCCCGGCGGAAGTGATCTACTGGCATGTGTACGACTATGTGCAGGGGGCGCTTCCGGACTATGTGCGTGGGGAGAGCTTCCTCGCGGCTATCACGGACATCACCGGGGCCGACAAGGCCATCGACATGACCAATTACTCCTTCTATCCCACGAAGAAGGAGGGGGTGACCTTTGACTTCAGTGGGCACAAGCTGACTTTTGGCTATAAGGTGGCGGGCCTGCCCCGGACGGGACAGATGTTTGGCATTCAGAGCGGTATTTTGTCCGATGTGATCGCCACAAACGAAAGTATCACCGCTTCGCTTACGAATATCACCTTGGCTGGGACCGTATACCCGGTGAATGGTAGATCCGGCGCGTTCATCTGCGGTAAGGTGGTGGGTAATCGCACGGCCACTGTGACGGCGGACGCCAATTTCAAGGTGGAAAAGGTGTTCTTTGAAGGTCTGACGGTGGACGGCGCGGCCACGCCGCTGCTGATAGACACCATTGGCAGCAATGTCACCGGAGCCCTGACCTCTGTTTCTCAGTATACGCCGGAGAGCTATGAGAAGGTTAGCAAGCAGAACAATTACAAAAACGGCGCTAAGGCGGCCAGTGCGCTGATCGGCAAGGGCGGCGTGGCTAAGGAAAACGGCAGTACGGCCTCCTCCAACATCTCTATGACTTTCAAAAACATCGTTTTTGCGGCGGAGGAAGGGAAGTCCATCTTCACCAAGGCCAGCTACTTTGAGGCCATCAACTGCGTGAACGGCACGGGCGCATACATCTATAACTTCAATCTGGCGGAGGACTGGGACGGCGGCCACAAGAACGCCGTGACCTACGGAACGGAAATTTCTACCAACCCCAAGCAATACGAGTATTACGACCAGGAGATATTGGTGGACCCCAATACGCAACCGACCCAACATGGCGACACGAACACGGCCTTTTCCACTGGGTATCGGCCCTATGTGTATACAACCATGGATGGCGGCACCAGCCTGCGGGTAAACCGCAAGAGTGTGAATTTTGACCGGGGCTGGGGCACCTATGAGAACCCCTATATCATCGATAGAGCTGCGCAGCTGGAGGAGCTGACAAAGCTGGTGAGCATGAGCAGTTCGTACTTGTTCCAGCCGGAGTGGGTCATCAACTATCCCAAAGCCAGCGGTACCGCCTTGGACTATACCAGCTGTGATGTGTACACCGCATCGACCTCGGGTACGCTGAAGAGCGAGACGAAGACCCTGAAGGCAGAGACTCTGCGGGAGTATCTGCGAGGGGCGTATTACAAGATCTCTGCGCCTATGAAGCTTTCAAGTGAGTTTACAGGCATCGGAACGGAGCAATATCCTTTCCATGGAGTCATCGTGGGCAGCGGGACCGTTATCACCATGCCGGATAACACGAATGTGGGCAACACGGGATACTGTGGATTTATCAATGTGGCCAACGGCTGCGCGGTGTACGGGCTGGAGCTGAACTATGGAAATATCGGACTGTCAAGCAGTGTGTTCGGCGCCAATAGGGTTACCAGTACCATCGACTCCACTACTGCCGCTGCCACAGGAACAACCCATTTTGGCGGCGTTATCGGCTGGATCATCGGCGGAGACAATGTGCTGGACCATGTGACCGTCCGTGTGAATTCCCTGACGAAGGGGCATATCACCTCGGTGTATGGCGGCTATGTGGGCCTGATTTCCGGCGGCGGTGTGTCTCTGCGAGGGCTGGGCGAAGCGCCTGCGGATATGGCTGGCTACGGGGGATATTATTACTACAACCCCTATGTGGGCAAGGTCGTCAGCGGCTACGCCATGTCCGGCGACCAGGCCTATGACAACACGGCAAAGAATTTCTCCATTCCCGTCATTACCAGCGATAGATTGACCCAGGGCTGCACGACCGAATGGGAAGGCACCGGCTTTAAGATTACGGTGGCTGATACTGACGACCTGCTGATGCTGGGCTTTGCCATGAGCGGCGGCGCGCTGGAGTATGTATCCAATTATCTTGGATACGGACAGGGAGCCCTCTCCCGCCACGGTGACTATCACGCAGTAGGAGAAAAAAATCCCGCTGCGGTGAGCATCACAAAGGGTCAGTATGAGGATGACCTGAGCGGAGGAGGCAAGAGCCTATTCCTGTCCTACTTTGGGATCAATTCCCCATCCGATATGCGCAAGACAGAGTTTTCTCTGGAGCTGACAGCGGCGGAATATGACCTGAGCAAATATCCCAATGCATTCCGGGGTCTGGGAAGCCCCTTTGGGGCGACAAACTGCTATAATATCCAAAAAGTAACCGGCTTGAAAAATGCGCAAGGGCGGGCCGGAACGGTCATCAAGCTGTACACGGATATAAAGCAGTATTATAAGGCGCAGAATGCATATGAGCCGGACGCATTTAAGAATTTGGCCTTGGTTGAGGAAAGGAATAATTCCAATAATACCATCACCTTCAGCGACATCAAGCTCACGGGCAAAATGGCTCTTGGATTTGTAGACCTAAGCGGCAATGAGGTAACGGAAAAGGCTTCCGATGCTGCGTTCTGCGTGGGCGGCTATGTGGGTTATGCCAGGAACGCTTATTTTTACACGGCGGAAATCGAGAACCTGACGGTACGCTCTCCCGGCTGGGCTGCCGGATTTGCGGCCAGTGAGGAGTACGATCAGAAGGCACAAGACATACCCTATGTGGTGAACAATTGCCATGTGACCGGGTTGGATGCCAAGGGTGTGCTGAGTACCGGCGGACTGTTTGCCTATCTGCGGGTACAAGCAGATAACGCGGCGAAGTTCAACGATGTGTATGTGGGAGATTCTATCATCCAAGTTATAAATACTTCCGGCGGAAGTTTTAATTCCAGCAATAACAAGAATAACAGTATTTGCGCCGGAAGCATTGTTGGAGCAAGCCTATATGATGGCACTATTACCATGTCGAAAATCACGGTGAATAAAACAGCGGTCCTGAGTACTTCTTCGAAAAAAATGAACCGCGTTACGAACTATGATGCGGGTGGATTTATTGGGAATGCAGGCTCGCCGCTGAGATTTGAAGACTGTTTACTGGACAGCTGCGTGGTATTTTCCGGCACTGCACTGCGTGACGGAACGGCACCCGCCGACTATGATGCAGGTACAACAGGGAAAGTTGACATCCGGAGCGCAGTATATGAAAAAATAAAAAATGCCGTGTCCTACGCTGTGAGCAGTAGCTTTAACAAAGTTGATGCGGACGGTAATGCGGGCGGTTTTGCAGGAACGGCCTTTAGGAAGATCACCATTGAAAACTGCGCTATCCGTTCCAATGCTGATTCCACTGTGATCTTGGGATACAACAATAGCGGCGGCGTTGTGGGCGAGGGCAAGAGCGGAACGAGTTACAGCTTCACAGGCCTTAATATTCAGGCCACAGATAGCCCGCTTTACATCATTGGCCGCTCCCGCTCGGCGGGATTGATTCCGTGGCATGTGCAAGGCGACAGCGCAAATACTGTCGTTGCAAAGGGGGTAAGGGTGTCCGGCGGCGCATCTGTCCCGGTGTATATTTTGGCGACCAAGAATTCAAGCGGCGATGTGTTTGCCAGCGGACTTTTGGGGCATGTGAACCAGATTTCCGTGGATGTGTCAGACGCGGTGCTGTCCAACTGCATCATTGCGGGACGAAAGGCGGCCGGTGTTCTTCGGGGCTTTGATGGCGCATCCACTTCTCTACAGAACATAAAGGTATTCGGCAATTACATACAATCGACTGACAGCTCGCTGGCCGGGATCTTCAACACGGTCGGAAAGCCCGTGTCGTTGGATGGCCTGTATTTTGCGGACAATATGCTCCGCAGCGGGAATAAAACCCGAATAAATGCCGGCGGCATCGTGGAGACTATCGATAATAGTGGCGTCCTGAACGGCTGCAATATATTGATGAAGGACAATGACATGGCCTTCGCCGCTCCTGCGAAATCTTTTGCCGATATTCTGACGATGACTACCACGAAGCCCAAGGATATAGTCGGAGATCGCCGCGATAAATTCGGATTGATCGGCTACGAGAACAAGGGTACGGCCAATATTCTCGCTCTGAGCGTCGAAGAAGATGACAATGTTGCCAAGCAGGAGCGGTTTAGGTATGAGAGCAGTAATAGCAGTACCACGGTGATCTTTGCCGGGTACGGTGCGCCGTCGGTGTTCAAGACGGAGTATTTTGCCAAGGAGAAGTACACACCTGCGGATGCGCTGCGTGACCATGGCGTTACACCTGTGACGACGGACAAGCTCAACGGCGACGCGGTGACAAAAACGCAGGGCAGTACCACACCGGACTATCTCAACGCCAATCTGGAAGGCTGGGCAGCCTGGAAGGACAAGACCGTGAAGCTGGAGGACACGGGTATAAAAACCCTGTCTGACCTGACAGCGGATAAGCTGAGAATCACGCAGAATACAGACCTCCCTGTGCTTTCCATCAACGGGGCTACCCAGAAGACCATGTCCTCTTTCCTGAATCTGCTTACAGGCGGCGGGTTCGGCGCTATGGGAAGCGCCTATACGCTTACGGTTCAGGCGGACCGCTATACCCTCGGAAGCGACGGTACCCTGACCCTGCAAGCGGCGGGGCAGGGGAGCGTGCTGTATGACGGGAAAAAGTTCACCGCCGGTAAGTACGATGATCTGGAGTCCGAGCATAAATCCCTGACGGTGCTGACACTGACTTTCCGCTCCAGTGCCGTCCCCACACAGACCTACTCCATGAATGTGGTGGTATATTATCCGCAGATTTTGGAATACAAGTCCTATATATCCGTTCTGGAGGGCGAGGTATACCAGCTCAGCTCTTTCCTGACGGCTCCGAAGACATCCATTGATGTGTCTGCCGGCAGTAAATACTCCCTGTATGTGGAGTATGCGTATAATGACACGGCTAAGAAGATCGAGAACTTCAATTTTGACAAGCGGATCGACTCCGGCACCCCGGATGGCAGCTCCGGCGGCACGAAGAACGCCTTTACCGTCGGGACCAAATTCGTGCTGGTGGATCTGAACAGCCCCGGGGCCTATGGATATAAGAGCTACTACTACACCGCCGATAAAGACACCTACACATTGGACTTCAGCAGCTTCCGGAGTGAGGCAGGTGAACCCTTTACCGTGAAGCTCTTGCCGAAGGTGGTGGAGAATCTGCTTGTAAACAAAGACCACCTGTGCAAGGATGCGAACTACGGCCATGTGGAGCGGTATCTCCTGATGGTGATTCCCCAGACGGCGGAGCAGCTGCTGCAGTACACGCTGCGCGCTACGGTGGCGGAAAATGACAGGAACATCATTGTTCGGGATCATAAGGAAAAATGCTCCGTGAATGTGTGGGGCAAGGCCACAGGCGAAATGAAACTGGAAACGCCTGCCACGACCTTTTCCAATGTGGTTGGTAAGGAGTTGGTGGTGAATGCCCATGTGCAGGTGGATTTCCCCAGACACTATATCTCTGCCATGCATGACCGGGACATCTACGGGACCCATGTGTTTAAGATCATGGATGCGAGCAATAAGGCTGTTTCTCTGCCTGCCGGGACAAAGGCGCTCCTGACGGGCAAGGACGGTAAGACTTTGCTGGCTACCCGCGTCACAACGCCTACCTCTACGGTGCGCTATGAGCTGGATAACATAGTGTCCTTGGCCCCAGGCGACAGACTGACGGATGATTTTGTACTTACGCTGGACTTCTCGGAGGTGTCGCCTGCGGATTTCAGCGGGGTATTTGCCGACGGTGTCGCTTATAAGCTGCAGGATGAATTCTACATCTCCAGCGACCGGGCTCACTACACCAACGGCAGCAAAATAGAGGGGCATACGGTCAGTTTTACGGCAAAAACGGCTGTGCCGGTGAAGCTGACGGTGATCCCGGTGGACCGTAAAAGCCAGGCTATCAACATGGGCGGCGTGAAAGACAGCACCGACAGCGGTAAAATTCTGTTTAATCTGGTGGCGGATTTCAGCGCCGTACCGGTGAAGGATCGGGAGAATATCGAGTCGGCCAAGGTGGAGTTTTTCCTCTATCAGAAGCAGTATGATGCCGCTTCCGGGAAGCATGTTTACAGCAAAAATGATCTGCTGGGGACCCTCGGAACGGTGGATGCCGACGGAAGAACCGTGCTGCCTCTGACGGACTGGAAGGCAACGGGACAGTACACGCTGTCTGTAAAGTTGGACTATGTGCTGGAACAAATGAAAACGGACGAAACTTACCAGGGTATCCTGTCCAATTATCGCCTTATGGCGAAGGTGACGGGCCTGGATGCTAACGGCACGCCCGTGCCGTATTCGGCGGAGAGCTACTTCGTTTTTCTGCTGTGCGACATTGATAACCAGATCGGAGCATAAAGGTACAGGCGCAGAGCGTCCCTAAATAGACAGGGGATAAATACCTTCTGCACCCCAATGAAAAAGCACCGTCTCGGGATCACTCCCGAGACGGCGCTTTTTTGCGTCATGCTCATGGCGCGGCAATGGCTCCGGGCGGAACACCGGGACGCAAAGGTGCGTATATTGCAGTAGAGGAGGGTTATTATGAGACGGTGGAATTGCGGGCGGGGCGTGGGCATTTGTGCGCTGGCCCTGGGTGTGGGCATTCTCATTGCCGCCATTTTTCCGGTGGGATGCCTGATGTTTATTGTGGCATTTTTGTTGATCGCCTGCGGGCTGTGCTGCCTGCGGCAGTGAAGGGAGGGAAGAAAATGCGCATCATCGTTTGGAAAGCGCCGGTTTTTTTGCGGGGCATTCTGCGCTGCTTATTCTGCGGAAAGGAATAGAGGAAACCGCCCTCTCATAGAATGCTTACAGGACACAATATGAGAGGGTGATTGAAGTGGACACAGAACTGAATTTTGAGCAGATCTCTTGCTATGACTTACTGGCCAAGGCGGTAACGACCCACGAGGAGACAACGGAGACAACTCTGCCTGACTATTGCGCCACAGCGTCAAGGATACTGGAGGCTGCGGGACAACTCTTGGTGCGGGAAAAGCAGGCATCGGAGGGAATCGTCCGGGGCGAAGCCCGGGTGACGGTGCTCTATCTCTCTGAGGAGACGGAGGGGCTGCAAAGCGTGACGGTGGCGGTACCCTTTACCTGTGAGCTCAGTGACCCCAAGCTGCGGGAGTGCCAAATGCTGCAGGTACATAGCCGACTGCTTTTATGTGAGGCGAAACCCATCACCGGACGCAGGCTCTACCTGCGTGTGATCCCGGAGCTGACGGTCCTGGGCTTCGGGCAGAAGCAGCTCCGATTCTGCTGCGAGGCCCGGGGAAAAGGCTTGCAGGTGCGAAAAAGAGGGCAGGAGCTTTGCCTGCTGGCGGCGGCGGAGGAAAGAAGCTGCACCACGGCTCAGGAATTTGACGGCGGGGCAGACCAGGCAGAGGAAATTCTTCTGAGCCGGATGGTTCCCAGCATCACCGGCTGCCAGCAGATCGGCAGTAAGCTGGCGGTGAAGGGGGAGCTGTGCGTGTCGGCTATGCTGCGCCTGGCGGACAGAAAGCTCCGGGAAACGGTGCAGACGGTGCCATTTTCCCAAATATTGGATGGCTTTACCGCAGTGGAGAACGGCACCTGGCAGGTGGAGGCAGAGACGTCAGAGTGGGACCTGCGGCTGGTGCGCAGCGAGGGCGGCTGCCGCATGGGTCTGACGGCACGGATCACCTTCCGGGTGTTTGCCTACCAGAAGCGGGAGATTTCCTATGTAACGGACCTGTACAGCACCTGCCAGGCTCTGACAGCGGAGACGGAGACAGTGCGCTTTAACCAGCGCTGCAGCCCGGTGTGTGCCCGAGAATGGGCGGAGGAGCTTCTTGAATCCGGGCGGGGGACACTGTTTGCCTATGTGACGGACTTTGACTGCGGTGGGGTCATTGTCCGGTGTGACGGGGGGCGAACAGAGCTTTCCACTACCGTGCGAATGCGAATTCTCTACCAGGACGAAAGCGGCGCACCGGTTACGGCAGAGCGGAGCCGGGAATTGAGCACTACAGTGGAGGCCGCCCCGGACGCAGTATGGCTTTCCTGCGGCATTGCAGAGCTGCGGGGAAGCGCGGGGACCTGCCAGGTGCGTGTGCCGGTATGCTTTTACGGCCTGACCGGGGAAGAAACAGAGCTGCAAACCGTGACGGCGGTGAAGGAGTCCGAGGAAAGCCAAGAGACAAGGCCTTCGCTGGTGCTGCGGCGGGCAAAGTGTGGTGAATGCCTGTGGGACATGGCCAAGCAGCACGGCAGCAGTGAAGAAGCCATACGGCAGTACAATCACATGGAGGATGACAGCTTGCCGGAGGGAATGCTGCTGATTCCGGTGCTGCGGAAGTAGGAATTGATTATATATTAGGACGGGCGGGGTAGACCCCGCCCGTTTTTGCGTGTGAGGGAAATGGGGGTGGAGTGCATGACGCGGAGAGGACCCTTCCGGCCCTTCGCGCCTTACGCGGGGGAGGCTTTTGAGGACGGGGGTCGCAATGACATTTTTTATAAAGAGTGCGGTACAATTCCGGGCGGCGGGGTGAGGGTACCCCGCCCGACGGTTGGGTATAAAAAGGCCCACGCCCGGCGTGGATTTCTGCCGGGCGTGGGGTATGGAAAAAAGAAGAAAGAATGAATCAGTTTTGGGCAAAGCGGGAGAGAAATTGACGGGTGCGCTCCTCCTTGGGGTTGGAGATGACCTCCTTGGGGTCGCCCTGCTCCACGATGACGCCGCCGTCCATGAAGATGACGCGGTCTGCCACATCCCGAGCAAAGCTCATTTCGTGGGTGACGATAACCATGGTCATGTGCTCCTCGGCCAACTGGCGTATGACCTTGAGAATCTCACCGGTCAGCTCCGGGTCCAAGGCGGAGGTGGGCTCATCGAAGAAGAGAATTTCCGGCTCCATAGCCAGGGCTCGGGCAATGGCCACCCGCTGCTGCTGACCGCCGGAGAGCTGACAGGGGTAGGCATCGGCCTTATCCGCCAGGCCCATCTTTTCCAGCAAAGCCATGGCTTTCTTTTCCGCCTCCTCTTTACTGCGGCCCAGCACCTGAATGGGCGCGTCGGTGAGGTTCTTCAGCACGGAGAAGTGGGGGAAGAGGTTGAAGTTTTGAAAAACCAAGCCAAAGCGGCTGCGGATTTTTTTGAGCTGCTGCTTATCGGCATAGACGGACACGCCCTGCTCATTGGTTTTGGCGGCATAGTCTCCGGAATAGAGCAGGTCGCCGCTGTCCATCTTCGTAAGCAGGGTGGCGCAGCGCAGGAGGGTGGACTTTCCGCTGCCGGAGGGGCCGATGATGGCCACCACCTCGCCCTGGGCTACGGTGAGACTGATGTCCTTGAGGACATGGAGCGTGGAGTCGTTAAAGCTCTTTTTTACATTTTTGATTTCCAAAATATTCATATCCGCGCCCCCTTATTGATAATAATCCATGCGTTTTTCGATGCGGCCCATGACCACATCCACGATGGCATTGAACAGGAAGTAGAACACACCTGCGATAAGGAAGGGCATGAAGCTGGTCTGGGAGTTGGCGATCTGCTTGCCGATGGTGAATAGCTCCTCGTAGGACACGCAGAAGGCAATAGAGGTATCCTTCACCAGGGTGACCACCTCGTTGGTGATGCTGGGCATAATGCGCTTGACCACTTGGGGTAAAATGATACGCATAAAGGTCTGAACCTTGGTATAGCCCAGGACTCCGGCGGCCTCGTACTGCCCCACGGGCATGGACTCGATGCCGCCGCGGTATATTTCCGCGAAGTAGGCTGCGTAGTTAATGGCAAAGGCGATGACCACGGGAATGAGCTTATTTCGGGCCACACCCATGTCCGGAAACAGATAGTGGGGGCCGTAGGTGACCGCCAGAAGCTGGAGCATCAGGGGCGTGCCGCGCAGAACGGAGATGATAAAGCGCATTACAGAGGACACGGCCTTGCTCTTACTCATGCGCAGAAGGGCGAAAATCATGCCCAGGGGCAGGGAAAACAGCAGGGTCAGAAAGAAAATGGCACAGGTATTGCCGAGGCCTTCGCTCATTTTCAGGATCATGGTGGATAATGTCATTGGTTTCTCCTCATTTTTTTAGGCGCAGTCTCCCGGAGACCCATGGGAGCCTCCGGGAGGTGCGTAGATTTTACTTTTTCAAGGGGATGGACCC
>ERZ1026780.753-NODE-753-length-23709-cov-63.232942_pt1 | contig 23709 bp, 16 predicted proteins | sample MGYA00380126_ERZ1026780 | MGnify/ENA primary metagenome ERZ1026780 (study PRJEB33269, sample SAMEA4719762) | human gut metagenome | biome: human-associated habitat; feature: organic feature; material: feces | place: Cameroon | collected 2013-10 ... | reverse complement strand
TGTATAAAAAGACAGGCTATATTTTAGAGCCACACGCTGCTATTGCCTATCAGACTTTAGAGAATAACCTAAAAGAAGGTGAAACTGGTATCTTCTTAGGTACTGCACATCCAGCTAAGTTCAAAGCTGATGTAGACAGAATTTTAGGTATCGATTTACCTCTACCTCAGGCTTTAGCTGATAAAGCTAAGTTAGCTTCACAGGCTGTAGAGTTACCTGCTGACTACAATACCTTAAAAGTTTATGTTTTAAAGGAATTAAAGCTTAACTAGCTTAAGTTCATAACTTTAATACATAGCCTCAAGCCAAGTCTTGAAGAAAATAAACAAAAGATCTTTCACTTAATTTTTAGGTGAAGATCTTTTTTATGATCGTAAGGTACAATGAGAAAAATTTTGCAGAGAATACAATCATGTCATCAGAAATAGGTAAGTATGTCTGTGCCTACACAGACTTTGGATTTAAAAGACTGTTCTTTTCTGAACCAAACAAGGACGTCTTAATAAGCTTTTTAAATTCATTTTTGAATTTAAAAGACAAGATTGTAGATATGTCATATTTACCTTTAGAGCAACTTTGTGTTTTACCATATGATAAAAATGCTGTTATAGGAGTTTGCTGCAAAAATTCTGCTGGTTCTTATGTCCTTGTAGAAATCCAAAATGCACTACCTGTTTTTATCAAAGCAAGAAGCATCTTTCACAGTATGTCTTTTATAGGTAATCTTGCACCACAAGGTGTTTTTGATAACAAGATAAAGGATGTATACACCATAACCTTACTAGGTTGCACTTTAGATGATGACAGTAAATCGTATCTGCATGAAGTTGTTTTGTATGACAAAGCAGTAAAAAAACAATTTTATGACAAATTAGCTTACTACTATTTAGAATTACCAAAGTTCAATAAAAATGCAGATGAACTTGAAACTGTTCAGGATAAGTGGATGTTTGCGATTAAGAATCTTTCTGCTTTAAATGACAAACCTGTTGCCTTAAAAGAACAAGTTTTCACAAGGTTATTTAGAATTGCTGAAATAGCTAAATTTTCAGAAAAGGAAAAATATGCTTATGAAGAAAGTCTGAAGAAAATGTGGGATAACTACACAACTTTAGAATCAAGTTTTACAGAAGGTCAAAAAAAAGGAAAAGAAGAAGGCTTGAAACAAGGAAAGGAAGAAGGTTTAAAACAGGGACTAGAAAAAGGTTTGAAACAAGGAATAGAAAAAGGTTTGAAACAAGGAATAGAAGAAGGTTCAAAGCAGGCACAAGTAAATATTGCCATAAAAATGAAAAATAAAGGCATGAGCTCTGAAGATATACTTAATTTAACAGGCCTAAAAGAAGGCCAATACTAAAAAGGGTAATTGTTATTTTGTCAATTGAATACACCTTTGAAAAGAAGTTCTCTAAAGAGGATACTCACCGTTTATTTAAGTCTATTAACTGGTATTCAGCTAATTTTCCTCAGAGATTACATAAAGCTCTAATGAATTCTTAAACTGTAGTTACAGCATGGGATGGAGATAATTTAGTAGGTCTTGCCAGAGTCCTAAATGATAGTGAAATGGTGGCTTTCATCCATTATGTTTTAGTGGATACTGACTATCAAGGTCATCATATTGCCTCAACTCTTATCAAGATGATTAAAGAGAAATATCAAGACTATCTTTATATCGATGTTATGCTTGAGGATAAAAGCAATTGTCCTTTTTATGAGAAATCAGGCTTTAAGGTTATGCCAAATGGTGTTGCTATGACCTTGTTTAACGAAAACTCTGAGAAGAGATAGTTAAAACAGCTTTTCTTTCCATGTAAAAGATGGACTCAGATAGTAAGCTCATTCCAGTCCATCTTAAAATTCCACTGATAATTCTGGTATACACAATCTGCTGTCTCCAATGATTACAGATGACTACTTTTGAAAGTGATTAGAGCGAAAGTTCTGTAAATGAGTTTAAGCTACAGGAGAATTTTCTGTTATCACATTTAAAGTCTATGTCTTCGTGAAAATGACCATGGTACCAGTGCTTAAAATCAGTTCTTTGTCTTAATTTCTCAGGATATCTTTAGCTGATATCATGAGAGAAAGCCTACATGTAGCAGAAAGTATGAAACGAATCTCTTATGTAGAAATCCATAAGTGAGGATAAAATTCATGATGGTGCTGTATGAGTAAGCACAGTGTCGATTTTAAAGTTTACTTTTATAAGTTCATTTAGTGATCTCTGAAACTTCTCCTCAGTCACAGTTTCCTGAGGCAACCTGGTTTCATGTTCAGTACGGAACTGTTTGTCAGATGACATTGCTCCTATTTGTGAGAAGATCTTTTTACCTTCAATTGTAAAGAAATAACCTCTGTCTAACAGTTCAATATTATCATAGAATTTTACTGTTTTGCCACCGAGCATCTGTTTTGGGTAGCATTGAGATTGCGTCGCAGTTCTCGTGATTGCCGGGGCAGGAAATGAATTTAAATGGAAGAAATGACAGGTACTTTAAAAAAAGCCTGTCGTGCTGGTTAGGTTGTATGCCATTTTTCAGGGGGCCTGCTGAATACTAGCCCCCTCCAAAATCGTCGGCTATCAGTACGATATTAGGCACAGTATCAAGTTTTGCGATCTTATATAACTTGTCGATATCAACTGCTTGGTGAAGATCGCCTGTTACGTATATCATTGAAGCTCCATTATTAAAGCCCCATTATTGTGAGTTTGAAGGTTATTTTTAGGAGTTTAAAGCCTATTCCTATTCCTAAGATACCTTCTCTTTTCAGACAGCCAACAGGTAAAGCTTCAGCTGTGTTCTTCAAAATGTTTTAGACTGTGATGAAAATAGCTCAAAGAGTCTTGATCTTACGCATGAAGTTACTTAAAAACATGGATCACAAATGGTAGCAACATGAATTAGTATCAATATTTGAGCTAATATAGTCTAAATAATGCTTCCTTATCACCATTCGGTACAACCCATGAGCTGATATCCTGGTTAAAAGGTGATTCATAGAACATCCCACGCATATATGTAACGTTAGAAACATCCCATGAGCTGATATCCTGGTTAAAAGGTGAGTTAGCGAACATTTTACTCATATCTGTAACGTTAGAAACATCCCAAGAGCTGATATCCTGGTTAAAAGATGATCTTTCAAACATACCTGTCATGCGTTTAACATTAGATACATCCCATGAGCTGATATCCTGGTTAAAAGATGATTCAGAGAACATCTCACTCATATCAGTAACGTTAGAAACATTCCATGAGCTGATATCCTGGTTAAAAGATGATTCATAGAACATACCATACATATCTCTAACGTTAGAAACATCCCATGAGCTGATATCCTGGTTAAAAGGTGATTTAGAGAACATAAAACTCATATTAGTAACGTTAGAAACATCCCACGAGCTGATATCCTGGTTAAAAGATGATTCAGAGAACATCTCACTCATATCAGTAACGTTAGAAACATTCCATGAGCTGATATCCTGGTTAAAAGATGGGTTAGAGAACATAAAACTCATATCAGTAACATTAGAGACATCCCATGAGCTGATATCCTGATTAAAAGATGAGTCTAAGAACATCCAACTCATATCTCTAACGTTAGAAACATCCCATGAGCCGATATCCTGGTTAAAAGATGATTCATAGAACATAGACCTCATATTTTTAACGTTAGAAACATCCCATGAGCTGATATCCTGGTTAAAAGATGAGTGTGAGAACATTCCCTGCATGTTAGTCACGTTAGAAACATCCCATGAGCTGATATCATGATTAAAAGGTGTTCTATAGAACATTCCCTGCATGTTAGTCACGTTAGAAACATCCCATGAACTGATATCCTGGTTAAAAGATGAGACTAAGAACATATTACTCATATCTGTAACGTTAGAAACATCCCATGATCTGATATCCTGGTTAAAAGATGATTCATAGAACATAGAACTCATATTTTTAACGTTAGAAACATCCCACGAGCTGATATCCTGGTTAAAAGATGATTTATAGAACATACACTCCATATTAGTAACGTTAGAAACATCCCATAATTCAATACCAGAGAAATCTCTGCTGTACTTGATTTCATCATTTCCTTTAAATAGTTTACTCATATCAGTGATTTTCGAGGTATCAATATCACCAAGATAGACTCTTCCATCTCTGCAGAGATTATAAAGTTCTGCTCTTGTCTCTGGATGGTATTTGAATTTTCTTTTAACAATTTCCTTTGAAGCAGTAATATTAGGAGCTTTTAAACTTTGTTTCGAGTTCTTTTCTTCAATTTCTTCTATAGAACTCTTATTTAAAGAGCCATTTGAATCAGTAATCCCCAGTTCACTTAAACGCTGGTTTACACGTTTTTCTATGATTTTATCCAGAAGGTTGCTTACAGTGTCTTCAAGCAGGACAGCTTCACTTTGAGCTGCATTATTAGTATCAGCAGTTGATTTAGGATCATTGTTAACCTTTTTATTACCAAGTTTAACAAGTACATCTAACACATTATTAGGAATGCTTTTATCTGAAGAAGGTGTAATAGAGGCATCTGACGGATCAAAACATATGTCATCAGGTGATTTGTTGTTTAGCTCTGTTTTGTCTAATCCATCAATTGTATTTCTGTTTTGTTTAACCATCGTTTGTTCCTCTATGCAAAAATATAAAAAAATGTCAGCTCTAGAAAATAGTTATTCATGGTCTCTGAATATGCTTTTAAGTGTTGGCAATATCTTTCTTAAAAGAGATTTATTTTTTCTTAAGAGATATTTATATGATTTGTTCGATGAATCACTAAACATTCTCCTCATATCTACGACGTTAGAAACATTCCATGCTCTGATATCTTTTTTAAAAGATGAACCATAGAACATGCAACTCATATTAGTAACATTAGAAACATTCCACGAGCTGATATCCTGGTTAAAAGATGATTCTGAGAACATCCAACTCATGTTTTTAACGTTAGAAACGTCCCAGTAACTGATATTCTGATTAAATGCTGAGTTAGAGAACATAAAACTCATATCAGTAACGTTAGAAACGTCCCAGGAACTGATATTCTGATTAAATGGTGAATTAGAGAACATAAAACTCATATTAGTAACATTAGAAACATCCCATGAGCCGATGTCTTGATTAAAGTCTGTGTTTGCGAACATGCGACTCATATTTTTTACATTTGATACATTCCAATATTCAATGCCAGAGAATTTTTCTCTATTAGAATCAGATGAATCTCCTTGAAACAGTGCGCTCATATCCGTGATTTTTGAGGTGTCAATATCTCCAAGATATATGTTTGCTCTGCACAGTTTTATTAGATCAGCCTTTGTTTCTGGAGTGTATTTACTCAACCTTTTAAAACTTTTGGGTGAAGATTGTGAGTGGTTTAATTTTGATAAAGGCGTATTTATGAACATATCGTCCGTACAATTAACTTTTGAAATATTCCAAGATCTGATATCCTGATTAAACGAAGAGTCTGCGAACATACGTGCCATATCTTTTACCTTTAAAACGTTCCAGGAGCAGATATTCTGGTTAAAAGGTGATGATGAGAACATGCATCTCATATCTGTAACGTTAGAAACATCCCATGAGCCGATGTTCTGGTTAAAAGATGAGCCTGAAAACATCCCACTCATATCTTTTACGCTAGAAACATCCCATGAACTGATATTCTGGTTAAAAGATGATTTTTGAAACATCCATCTCATATCAGCAACATTAGAAACATTCCAAGAACTGATATTCTGGTTAAAAGATGAATTAAAAAACATACAACTCATATTTTTTACGTTAGAAACATTCCATTTGTTGATGTTTTTGCTAAAAGGCGAGTTTTTGAACATCCCACTCATATTAGTAACATTAGAAACGTCCCATGAGCTGATATCCTGATTAAAAGATGAGTCTGAGAACATCCAACTCATATCAGTAACGTTAGAAACATCCCATGAGCCGATATCTTGGTTAAAAGATGAGTTAAAGAACATTTTACTCATGTTTGTAACGTTCGATACATTCCATGATTCAATACCAGAGAAGTCTCTACTGTAGCAGGTTTCATAATAACTACTAAACAGCTCGCTCATATCCGTGATTTTAGAGGTATCAATATTACCAAGATAGATACTTTCATCTCGGCATAGTTTTAACAGTTCTTCTTTTGTATTAGGGTGATACTTAAAAACTTTTTGTGAAGGTTTGTTTTTAGTTAGTATAGGAGTGTTTTTGAACATATCTTCTGTAAGTTTAACATTTGTAATATCCCATGAGCTGATATCCTGATTAAACAAAGAATAAGCAAACATGCCTCTCATATTTTCAACGTTAGAAACATCCCACGATCCGATATCCTGATTGAAAGATGATTTATAGAACATACACTCCATATTAGTAACGTTAGAAACATTCCATGAACCAATATTCTGGTTAAAATTCGATTCACTGAACATTTCACACATATTGGTAACGTTAGAAACATTCCATTTGTTGATGTTTTTGCTAAAAGGCGAGTTTTTGAACATACCACTCATATTAGTAACATTAGAAACATCCCAAGAGCTGATATCCTGGTTAAAATGAGATTTTCGGAACATACCATACATAAGTTTAACGTTAGAAACATCCCATGAGCTTATATTCTGGTTAAAAGGAGTTTCTGAGAACATACAACTCATATCTTTAACGTTAGAAACATCCCATGAGCTGATATCCTGGTTAAAAGATGATTCAGAGAACATCCAACTCATATTAGTAACGTTAGAAACATCCCATGAACTGAGATCCTGATTAAAAGATGAGTAAGCAAACATACTGCACATATCTTTTACGTTAGAAACATCCCAAGAACTGATATCCTGGTTAAAAAATGAGCGTTCAAACATACCCCTCATGTCTGTAACGTTAGAAACATCCCAAGAACTAATATCCTGATTAAACTCAACTAAGCAAGCGAACATAGTGCACATATTAGTAACGTTGGAAACATCCCATGAACTGATGTTTTGATTAAAATCTGAGTTTTGGAACATAGCTTCCATATTTTTAACATTAGATACATTCCACAATTCAATGCCAGAGAAATCTCTGCCATGAATTTCTTCAAAAAGATTACTCATATCCGTGATTTTAGATGTATCGATATCACCAAGATAGACACTTTCATCTCTGCAGAGTTTTAACAGCTCTTCTTTTGTCACAGGATGGTATTTGAATTTTCTTTTAACATTTTCTTTTACAGTAGCAACTTTCTCTTTTACTGAAGATTCCTTTGGAGCATTAATATCATGAGCTTTCAAACTTTGTTTCGAGTTCTTTTCTTCTGTCTCTTCTATAGAACTCTTATTTAAAGAGCCATTTAAATCAGTAATCCCTAGTTCACTTAAACGCTGGTTTACACGCTTTTCTATAATTTTATCCAGAAGGCTACTTACAGCGTCTTCAAGCAGGACAGCTTCACTTTGATCTGCATTATTAGAATCAGCAGTAGATTTTGGATCATTGTTAACCTTTTTGTCACCAAGTTTAACAAGTACATCTAACACATTATTAGGAATGCTTTTATCTGAAGAAGGAGTTATAGAGGCATCTGACGGATCAAAACATAAATCATCAGGTGATTTGTTTAGCTCTGTTTTATCTAATCCATCAATCGTATTTCTGTTTTGTTTAACCATCATTTGTACCTGTTATGTAATATCTTAAAAAAAGTCAGTACTGGCAAATACCTATTCATGGTCTCTGAATATGCTTTTAAGTACGGAGATTATCGTATTCTCCTTTTTTTGAGCCGACTGCTTTTTTCTTATGGGCTTATTGTATGATTCGATCTTTGAGTTTCCAAACATATCAATCACATTTGCGAATTTAGAAATATTCCATGAGCTAATGTCATGATTAAAAGATGAGAAAGAGAACATACTTCTCATATCAGTAACTTTAGAAACATCCCATGAGCTGATATTCTGGTTAAAAAATGATTCTGAGAACATACATCTCATATCTTTTACGTTAGAAACGTCCCAAAAACTGATATTCTGGTTAAATGGTGAGTTAGAGAACATAAAACTCATATCATCAACTTTAGAAACATCCCATGAGCTGATATCCTGGTTAAAAGAAGAGTTAGAGAACATTTCACTCATATCTGTAACGTTCGACACAATCCATGTTTCAATACCTGAGAAGTCTCTTTTCTTTTCCCCTCTAAACAATGCACTCATATTCGTGATTTTAGATGTATCAATATCCCCAAGATAGACTTTTTTATCTTTGCAGAGTTTTAACAGTTCAGTCTTTGTCTTAGGATGATACTTAAAAATTTTTTGTGAAGGTTTGTTATTATTTAGTATTGGGGTGTTTTTGAACATATCATCCATATTTTTGACATTTGTAATATCCCAAGAGCTTATGTCATGATTAAAAGATGAGTAAGAGAACATACTTCTCATATCAGTTACGTTAGAAACATTCCAAGAGCTGATATCCTGGTTAAAAGATGAGAATGAGAACATCCCACTCATATCTTTAACGTTTGAAACATTCCAAGAGCTGATATCAAGGTTAAAATTTGAGTCTGCGAACATATGGCTCATATTTTTAACTTTTGAAACATCCCATGAGCTAATATCTTGATTAAAAGAAGAGCTCCTGAATATAAAACTCATATCAGTAACGTTAGAAACATCCCAAAATTCAATGCCAGAGAAATCTCTTCCAAGTGTATCTTTAAATAGACCACTCATATCCGTGATTTTAGATGTATCAATATCTCCAAGATAGATACTTTCATCTCTGCAGAGTTTCTTCAGTTCTTCTTTTGTCACAGGCTGGTATTTGAATTTTCTTTTAACATTTTCTTTTGCAACTGAAGCTTTCTTCTGTAATGAAGAATCCTTTGGAGTGGAAATATCAGGCTCTTTCAAACTCTGCTCTAACTTTTCTTCAACAGCTTCTTTTGCAGGGGGAGTTTCCTTTTCTAATGAATACGATTTTGATGCTGTAATATCAGGAGATTTCAAACTTTGTTTCGATTTCTTTTCTTCAACTTCTTCTTTTGCAGGGAAAGTTTTCTTTTTTAAAGATGGCTCTTTTTGAGTAGTAAAATTATGATCTTTTAATCGCAACTCCAGACACTTTTCTACAATCTCTTCTATAAAACCAGTATTTAAGGCTCCATTTGAATCAGTAATCCCAAGTTCACTTAAACGCTGGTTTACACGTTTTTCTATGATTTTATCCAGAAGTTTACTTACAGTGTCTTCTAGCAGTAGAACATTACTTTGATCTGCATTATTAGTATCAGCAGTTGATTTAGGAGCATTGTTAACCTTTTTATCACCAAGTTTAACTAATACATCCAACACATTATTAGGAATGCTTTTATCTGAAGAAGGCGTAATAGAGGCATCTGACGGATCAAAACATAAGTCTTTAGGAGAATTGTTATTAGCTTCAGTTTTTTCTAATCTATCAATTGTATTTCTGTTCTGATTAACAATCATTTGTACCTGCTATTTAAAATAAAATGTATCAATTTGATCCTGCAGGAGTTTACTTTGTTTTAAACTCAAATAGTAATGAAATTATCACAGAACGGCAAATCTATACTAATTTTGCCTGCAGTCCATATCTATAAAGCTCTGGTAGTATAATAATTGAAGTGAATTCACATATTTGTTGTGTGCGTTTACTTTATAATGACAGGTAAAGCATAATTCTAAAGATTACCAGTTAAAACAATATACAAGTTATGAACCTGAAGAAGTATCTGACATCGTTTTTCATTGTAAGTTTATTTCTATCATCAGCACCTGCAGAGGCTGCAAAACTGTCAACAGCACCTGCAGATTTAAGTCCAAAAGTATTCAATCCTAAACCAATGCCGGATGATCTGGTGTTACCTCTGCCTTGTAACAGCAAAAACTACTTTATTGTTTTTAGAAAGGTTTATACAAATGATGCCAAGGATACAGATATAACTCACAGCTGCACTTTTATAGAAGGTTCATCTGATGACAGCAGAGCCCTGATGCAGTCAGAGCGTCAGTGTGCAGTCAGAGGTGGTTTTAAGGATGAAAAAGGTTATTTCTTCTACATCCAGAAGTATGAGATGACACAAGGTCAGGCAGATGCAATTAAGGATGGCAAATGTAAGGCGAACCCTTCAAAGACCGATGCTCTGCCAAAGGTTAACATAAGTTTTGCCGATGCTCAAAAGGTTGCAGAAGCTTTCTCAGATTATCTGCAGTCTATCCATGAAACACCTTCAATGGGTAAGGAGAAAGCCAACGCCACACTGCCTGTAGAATGTTTCTGGTCTTTTGCTCAAAGAGGTGGACTTGCTGTAAGTAAAAAGGATCTGGAAGCTCAAAGACCTGTACTGCCAGGAAAACTGCAGATGAATGATTATGCCTGGTTCTACGGAGCTGACAGCTCAAACGGAAGGTTACAGCTTATTGGTCGTAAAAGTCCTAATGCACTGGGACTGTTTGATATGCTTGGCAATGCACAGGAGTATATGCTCGAAGCCTTCCAGGCAACAGGTATTGAGGGGCTGGCAGGACAGAGAGGCGGCAGTACCGTAAGAGGCGGTAGCTATCTTACAAATGAAAGTGAGCTTACAAGCTCTCTTAGAAGCGAAAAGAAAAGATATACCAACAACAAACCTACTGTATCAAAAGACACAGGTTTTAGACTGATGTTAAATGTATCAGTAACTCAGGATATGGCTCACCAGAAGGAAGCCACTCAGACTCTTCTACAAAAGAGGGCAATCTTCCTTTCAAGAAAAGACAAACTGACAAAAATGAAAAATGAATCCTCTGATCCTAAGCTTACAGCAAAGTATGAGGAAGAAATAAAAAAGCTTGAGCAGGAACTTCTTGAGCTTGAAACAGCTTCAAAGGACAGCGGCGCTGTAATAGAAAAGCTCAAAAGTGAGAATAAATCACTGAACAGGCGAAATCTTGAGAGTAAGACAAAGAGCACTCCTGCTCAGATCTTTTTATATTCTTCATTAAGTGTGGTTACACTTGTAGCTTTAGTACTGCTACTGCTTTTTATAATCTCAAAAAGAGCAAAAGCACTTCAGAACAGAAGTAAACTGCTGCTAGAAAACGAGGAAAAGGCATATGCAGACTATGAAAGCTCCAATGCCCAAAAGAAAACAAAGAGCAGATTCAGTAAAGGCTTTGTAGACAAGCAGTAAAATGAATAAGAATACTCAAAAGGCGTTAGCTGCAATTAAAAACATATCTTCAGCCCGCTCTCTTAGAGACTTCAGAAAGAAGATCTATGCCAAAACCGATCTGTCTTACGGTGAGGCTATTCTTGCACAGCATGAACTGATAGCTGATAAAGAGCTTATAAAAAAAGACAGTAACGGTAAAAGATACAGAGTTGCAAGACCTGATGGCAGTCATTATTCATTCAAAGACTTTTTATTATCAATCACAAATGAAAGTATCTGTTCTGACGAGATTAGAGAAATTCTGTTAAATGCAGGCTTATTTAATGAAAACGATTCCTACAGATATTTAAAGGAGCTGGTTTTTCATTTAAAGCACGATTTACTTATCAGAGTAAGCAACTTTACCCTGAATAAAAAAGAGTTTTCAAAAAGTCTTTTTAAAGGACACTTCACTCCTTTTTTCGTTCGTTCAACACAAAAAAACAGCTTCTTTGCCTATCAGGCAAAAATTCCTGCTGAGGCGTTAAATGTCACATCCTGTGTTGATAAAAACGCAACTAGAGCACTTTTGTTCGGTTATCCTGTCTACACAGACGGTTACGGCAGCTTTACACCTGTCTTTTGCAGTGCCATTGACAATGTGGATACTGACAATGCTGACTGTTATCTTAGAAAACTAAAAAATGACAGGTATCTTGTCAACAGCTGCTTTATAAAAGCTATAGCAAAAAACAGAGGCGAGCAGGCTGCAAATGACTTACTGTTAAAGCTCAACCTCTCTCCTGTAAGTGACTTTGACAGCATTGATAATTTTGAACTTTCAAAGGCAGATATGCCTTTTGAGAATGCTCTTTTATTAATCTCCAACCTGTTTGAATGTGAATCAGATCCTCTAAATCCGCAGGTCCTATCAGACAGACCTCTTAACGAGGAAATAAAAAATCACTCAGAGCTTATCCTTAACAGAGCTGTAATAGTCCCTGTTGATGAGAGAGAGCCGTCTATCCTGTACAAAATGTCTCAGTTAGAAACTGTTTTAAGACTTGATGAAAAGGCACTTGATAATACAGCATTATCCTGTTTCAGCCGCAGGCAGGTATGCAATGACTCAAGCGATATAACTCTTTTTGAAGATCTTGTAATCGGCAGGGACTGTGACAGTGACAGACTGCAGGGACTGTGACAGTGACAGACTGCAGGGAGCAGGGCAGATTGTTCTTTGCAACGTACTGTCAAAAGAAAACTCTCTGATGTACGTAACTGAGAATTTTGACTATGCCACCTTATGCAAATATGCAGCAAAAAATCTGATGTTGTCAAACAGCATTGGTGCAGTCATCTCTTATGGAAATAATGAGGATAACTTAAATAGAACAGCCTCACTCTTTAAAAAGGATGATGACTACAACCTTAATAATGATAGTGATTCTCTTTGCAGAAGACTTAAGAGTAAGGTGCATAAATTTAAAGATGATGATTTCCCTTTAGATGATTTTATAAAGTGCTTAAGAGCACTCAGAAAATGCAGTGACATTGCCTTTAATCAGGCTTTAAACGATGAAGAGTTACAGCTTTTGCACTCTCTTTTAAAGGAAAAGGTGTCAGGCAGAGCACTTGATAATAAAGAGCTTCTCTTATCAGAATATACAAAGCTTCGTGAGCTCTGTCAGAAGATCCTGTCAAAATACTATATCGGATATCAGGAGAATAAGTTAACAGTCTTTGATATTGCAAAGTTCAACTTTGCAAATTCACTTTTTATAGGCAACAAAGTAATCAGACTTTGCAGACTCAAAAGGCCTGCTTCAGTAGAATCTTTAAAGGATTTTATAAAGACAGTAAGGCTGTTTGACAGATATCTGAAACTTACTTACGAAAAGGCAAAGCTCAAAAGCATTGAGGAAAAACTTCTGCTAAGTGCCGGTAAGGCAGACTGTAAAGAGCTCAAAAACAGTACAGATGAACTGTTTGCATCCTTACTAAAACGCCTTGAAGATCCAGAGACTTCTCTACTTTTTAAAATCAGGCATGACTTTTTTGATTATGAGGATATTAAACAGAGAGGTGATCTTAAGGCTATGCTTTCACTTGTCTCTCCTGTATGTGAATTCTCAACAGTAAGTGAAATGGCAAAATCTCTGTTTATTCCAGGTATCTTTGATAAGACTCTGATGACGGTGGACAAAAATACCGGTATAGCTGATTTGATCCTGACTTTTGTAAAATCAAAATCTGTTTCCATTATTGTCAGAAAAAATGATGATACTGATGAAGACAGTGAAACAGGAAAGATGTCATCTGATGATATCACCGCCTATTCTTTAATTGACCGTTTATCCGTAGATGATGACGGACTTGTCTCAATGCGTTTTAATCAGATGTACTCTTCAGATGAATCTTACGAAAAATCAGAGTCAGCATCCTCAATTGAGCGCTTTATCCCTTACCTTGAAGAGCAGAAACTTACAGTTAGGAAAAAGTGTATTGATGATCTTGATCTTTCATATCTGATAATCGATGGCATATCTGAGCCTGACAGTCACAGCAGGGTTAAGACAAATGGGACAGCAGCAGAGAAAACAGTGATGATCTTAAGTCAGATAGACACGGATCGTCTGATAAATGCAGAGTCTTTTGAAAACGGCAGCAGCAAGTTTGTGCCTGAATTTTTTGACGAAAGCCTGTTTAAGCTCAATGCTAGAGCTTATGCAAAAGAATTTGCTGACAGATACAAAGGGTTACTATAAAAACAGATAAGGCTTTAACTATGGATGATAAAAAAGAAAAGAATGCTGGTGGAATTACTCATTTCTGCCTCAAGCATCTGGTTGCACTGATGGTGACGGCTCTTTTTTTGCTTGTGGTCATTATGGTTTATTCCATTGGAGTCTGGGCTCATGTAGAACAGGAAAAGCAGCAGATTGATGTTGAACTCAGTCAGCTGATTGCAGAGCGCGAATATTATGAGACTATAAAACGCGATCTTCCGAATATGAAAAAGGAATATCTCAAGTCTGAGAGTGAACTGAAAGCTCTTAAGAATGAGCTCAATGATATCAGTGGCCAGATCAGAACTGTCAGCGAAAAACTCAGTGCAGAAAACAAAAAACATGACAGTCTTGTTGAAGAAAACAGAAAGCTCAATGATCTGATTTCAAAAAGGGAAGACATTCAGAATGAACTGTCAAAGGCAAAGCAGGAACTGACTGCAGTGAAGACGTCTGTAAAGAGTGCAAATGACGAACTAGCTAAAGCAAACGACAGTCTTGCAGAAGTTAAAAAGCAGAATGACAGTGCAGTTGCCACTTATAACGATAATCAGACAAAATTAAAACAGCAGAGTGCTCAAAATGACAAACTTATAAATGACAGAGACTTACTTAAACAGGAGACTGATACTCTTACTGCCAGAAAGGATGTGCTGACAGAGGAGATAGCAAAACTGTCAGATTTGGATTCTCCTGTAAAGAAACTTGAAGATCTGATTGCAAAGGAGTCGACAGCTTACGCTTCAATTGAAAAAGAGCTTTCAGATATTACTCAGAAACTGAACAGCTCATACAGCAGTGTTGATAAAGAGCTTGCATCAAGTATCGAATCCATAAAAAACTCTGTAGACTCAATTAAAGCCCTGACCTCAAGAAAGGATATCTTTGACAGCCTTGAGCGTGGAACAGCGTCTTTAAATCAGGCTCTTGAGAGTATCCGTGCCACACAAAAACGTGTAAATGACGAGTTTGGCAAACGCGACAGAGGTGCTCTTCTTAATGATATGAACGCAAAACTTCAGGATACCTCAGGAAAAGTGGAGCAGTTATCAGATTCAGTTGCCTCCGTTCAGAGCAATATGATGGAACTTATGAACAGGGTTTTGAAGGAACAGCAGGAATTAAAAGAAAAACTAGATAATCAGGAAAAAAGCAAAAAGTAATGCTGAACATCAGCCAAGATTAAAAGACAGAGAAGATTAAAAATGACAGACTTTATCAATGCAAATATCATTTACCTCGTTCCAATCGGTGTGGTAACCCTTTTACTGATCCTTGTCCTGATTGGTGTTACTCTTGCCAAAACCGCAGGCTACTTTGTAGAACGTTTCCCCAAAGAGGAGCTCAATCAGTCAGAGTACTTTTCATACAAGGCCAAGGCTGAGCAGTTCAAAGCCGAGGCTAAAGCTTATGAAGAGGCTATTGAAAGATTAAGACATGAGTATGAGCTGGCAATCAAGGATGCAAAGGAGCATCTTGATGACGGACTTATCAAAGACAATCTGCAGGCTCAGTTAGAGCAGGTTGAAAGCAATCTTGAGGCTGTACAGAGTGAACTTTCAACCAATCGCAATGAGAATTACAAGATAAGATCAGAGATCAGCTTCTTAAATAACGTGCTTGAAACACAGAAGAATAAGAAGGATAAGGCTGAGCAGGAACTTAAAGATCTGGAAAATAAGATTGCCAACCTCAAGAACTCATCAGAGGAACTTGAAAAATTCAGAAAGGAACTGGATTCTATTCAGGAGCGTAGCGACAAGTTAAATCGTGATTATTCCCAGACCAAGTTCTCATATGATGAGATGTTAAAGAAAAAAGACGAACTTGATAAAGAAGAGTCTAATAACAGCAAACGCCGCAGTGAGGTTGAAAAGCTTAAGACTGATATCGAGAAAAAACAGGAAGAATTTAACTCTCTGTGCACGGATATTGCCAAATCAGAAATAAAGAACAATCTGTTACGCTCTAATGCAACTGAGCTTGAATCTAAAATCGAGAAATTAAAGCAGGAGCATCAGAAGACCTCAGAAGACTTTATTGAAGGCTACAGAAATCTGATGGATCCTCCAGATGGTCTTAAAATTTTTGCAAAAGGCACTAAGGGAAATAATCAATTCTCTGAAAAAGAGGTTGAGGAACTCAATAAGTTTGAGCAGTATCTGGAGCTACAAAACTATCATTTTTCAAATCGTGTCATCAAAGCTTTTCATACAGCCCTCAAGAGCCAGTCTGTTAATCCGCTTACTGTGCTTGCAGGAATCTCCGGTACCGGTAAAACTCTGCTGCCTACAAAGTATGGCGCCTTCTTCGGTATTTACACTGTGGTGATACCTGTAGAACCAAGATGGGATTCTCCTCAGGATCTTATAGGCTTTTACAATTATCTAGAAAAGAAATTCCAGGCAACTGAACTATCAAAAACCTTGGTGGCTTTTGACAATAAAAATGAATTTACAAAAGAGCCTTATATCCGTTCTCCTGAAGCTCAAAAAACAGCTGATATTCTGAAAGACCGTATGGTACTGGTACTTCTTGATGAAATGAATCTTGCAAGAACCGAGTATTATTTTGCAAACTTCCTGTCACGTCTTGAACTTAGAAGAACTGTGGTTAATGTCAATGACAAGAGTCAGCGAATGAAGGCTGAAATTACCATTGATGATAACTTTGGCAGTATCTGGGTTCCTGATAACGTGCTGTTTGTAGGTACCATGAACGAGGACGAATCAACTCAGACCTTGTCAGATAAGGTTTTGGACCGAGCCAATCTGTTGCGTTTTGGCAAGCCTTCAAATAAGACAATGAGCAAGGAAAACTCAAAACACAGTGGAGTGGCTATCGAGCCTCACAGCGCAATGAGCTATAACCTGTACAAAAAATGGATAGTGTCCAAGGAGAAAGTCGATGCTTCTTTAGGAGAGCATCTTGACTTTGTAAATGACTGTGTCTCTTCACTTAACGATGCCATGTCATGCATCGGTAAACCATTCGGTTTCCGTGTAAATGATGCAATTAAATCCTATGTTGCAAACTATCCAAAAGAAAATGTGGATACTGATATAAAACTTGCTGTAGCAGATCAGATTGAGCAGAAGATCATGCCAAAAGTAAGAGGCATAGATTTATCTCTGGACTCAAGTATCAGATGTCTTGACACTATTGAGCGTGTAATTGACACTCTTAATGATGATGCTCTCAAAGAGGCCTTTGACAATGTCAAGAATGACGAGTTCAACACTGGCATGTTCATGTGGCAGGGTATTTCAAGATAGTCAGGCTGTAACTTATGAGCAATATAGTGCTGCGTGTCCGCAACTATCCGTGGCAGTGGTCAGAGGATTTTGCAAAAGCTTATACTCTTGAGGAATTAAAGGATCCTGTAAAACTCAAATATACAGGAGGTTCTTTAATTGAGATCCATCAGGAGTTCTATATCAATGCTATAAAAAAGCAGGTAAAGGACTTCTTTTATCCGCTTGCTAAAAATGTAAGAAATGATCCTTTTAACTATGCTTTATACAGCTATACCTATACTCTGCCTAAAAATCATAAGGGTGAATATCTTGAGGTAAAAGGATCTGATACTTTACCAGAACTGCAGTTAGGTCTTGAAAATACACTTACATCAGGTGAGGTAAACAAAAAGCTTCTAGAGCTTTATCTTTCCTATTTTGATGAGCTTGCCAATTACGAAAGAGAAAAACGCAGATCAGATAAGGTTTTTGAAACCTTACTGCTGCTTCTTGGCAACGGAGAGGAAAGACCACGCTATTCCTTTATTGCAAGTATCAGTGATGAACTCTTAAAACTGCTCCCTTCTTTATGCAGAAGTATGCGAAAGATACTCTCAGGAAAGCGCATGATGCTGCCTTTGAGCAGAGTTAAAGAGCTCGATCAGTCATGTATAAGATTTTTAATCAAACAGCCAGGTGATACTCTTAAACAGAAGGTTGCTGCCAACGACTTTAAGATGATGGGTATAGCAAGAGTTGAGAAATATGATCTGCTAGAAAACAGAGTTCTCAAGGATTTTCTGTATAGAGCTCAAAGAGAATGCGAAAAATACCTCTCTGAGTTCTCTCACGACTCTAAAGTTTACAATTCTGAACGTGTTAAAAAGGTGATCCTGCTTGAAAGGCAGATTGCCATAATTTTAAAAAATCCTGTCTGGAATGAAATAACCAGACAGAATACTCTGCCAGGCCCAAACTACGTTTTACAGAATGAAAAAAGATATAAGGTTATCTGGAAATATTATCTGACTTTAATCCGTCAGGAAAGACAGCTCGATCTCTCCTTTAAATATCAGGACAATACCTTCTGTGATCTGACAGGATTGCTCCTGCAGTCAGCCTTCTGTTCTCTTGTATCGTCAGACAGATTAAAGTCAAAAGGTTTAAAGCTCGACTGTATGGGAGATTCCTATATTGAGATTTATAAAGAGCAGCACTTTGGCAAAAAATTAAGCTCCTATCCTGTAGGACCCTTTATTCTGAGTACAAAGGATAATGGCTATTATGAAATCCAACTCTGGAGTCACGCTTTCAAGCATGAAGCACAGTATCCTAAAAACGCTGTATTAAAGTATCTTGGTACACAGCGTTTTATCAAGATCATTTCAATGGATGGAGACAATAAAAACAGTAACAACTTCATCATACCTGTCTATTCAGTCAATATCGTTCAGTCAAAACAGTCTGATTCAATAGAAGATATCTTTAAAAATGCGACTTTGGAAATAAGTAAGGCCAACAGTGAAAAGACAAAGGGCAAATATCATATTGGTGCTTTAATTTTTGCAAATATCAAAAATGGAATCGAGTTTAAAAAAACTGAAAACGGAATTGGCATGTACTGCATTTCGTCAAATCCTAATGACTGGGGGCTGAATGCAATTGGAATAGTAGACTTTTTGGCAGATTATATTGGAAATATTCTATGAGTGCATACGTAATTGAAGCCTACGGCATGAATGATAAGGTCCATGAGGCTGATTCTGACCGGCAGTATGTTAACGGCGACAGAATGAATGTGGTCCTGGTCAGGGGATATCACGATTTTATTGCAGGATCTGATGCCAACAGAAACCGTATCTCCCAGGGCTTTAGTTTTCCGTTTGAATCGAGAGTTGACGATTTTGATGCTGTTGACAGATTTCCTGTCTGCATGCTCTGGAATAAGTTTATATCTTCTAAGGATTTCTCAAGAACAAAACTGAATGTAAAGCTCAGAGATAACTTTTCAGACAGTAAAAACGTAAGAAATATTGATGTCAGTGTAGATGAATTACTAGTGAGCTATGTACAGGCTCTGGTTAATGAATTTAAACAGAAGTATGGCATTGAAACTAAAAAAAATCAGAAAGATCACTACATCATTCCAATACCCAATGAGCTTACGGAATATTCCCAAGAATATCTGATCCGTTCTTTTAGCTCTAAAAACGTTGAGGTCACCTTGATCTGGCGTGAAGTTGCCGCCTTAATGAAATTTATTGAGGAGAACAAGAGCAGAATTTCTTTTAAGGAAGGTCAGAGAATTAAAGTTGCCTATCTTGGGGAAGATTCTTTAGAAAGTACGGTTTTTGAACTCCGTCGTTTAAAAAATGAATTTGTACCTGTAAGAACCAGACCTAAAATACAGAAGAGGGTATTCTCAGGCTTTGATTATTTATGTCAGTGTCTCAGGCAGAAGTTATCAGGGCAGAAAGAGTGCTCAGATAAAACTCTGTGGGAGATTTTTAATACCAGATCGGATTATGTAAGATCAGCTTTGGGAAAAACTTATCAGGAAGAGCCTTTACCTCTTGAAACTGGCGACTCCCATCTCAAAACTATCGTAAAGAGTATTGTCCTTGAGCCTGATGCGGAAAATAGATTTATTCAGTCTGATCTTCTGCACAGAGTTGTGCAGCTAGAGCATGGATCTGGTGAATCATTATCCCTGTATGACTTTGTTTTGGGAAATAGTGAAGAAAAGTATGATGCCATCCTCTTGAGTGGAGACATTGCAACAGAGGCAATATCCGCACAGCTTCAGAAAAAACTGTCCTCACAAAACATACAGGTATGGACCTCTGATACCGATCTGATTGTAGAAGGTTCAAGACTGTATTATGAGAATTTAAAAAACGACAGACCGACTTACCTTGATTGTCTTCCAAAGCTTGAAATTGCCTATTATTCTGAAGAGACTGAAGACTGGAGCTGGATGAGTCTGGTAAAAGAAGGGCAGTATGTAGAGGGCGGAAAAGAGTACAACTCTCTGGAGCCTTTTAAAGAGCTTGGCATTCAGAAAGGTCATAATTCACTTCCTATTTATCTTCGAGTGGAAAGTACGGGTGAAGGCGATGACGGTATACGCTTTGAAAAGCGTATTTTTGAGAAAGTGGCTCCTGAAGATCTGCGTCTATACATCACCGTCTCAATGAAAGCTGCCTTTGGTCTTGCCAGAATAAAAATAAAGGATGAACTTAATTTCTACTCTGACAATGGCTTTATCTTTGATTATTCGAAGATGAAGAAAAAGAGTCTTGATAATTTAAAGACAGGATTGCCTTATCCTTCAATATTAACCTTTGGTCCTGTTTTCCCTGCTGATGAAAAGAACCAGAATCTGATTGAAATTTGTCAGTACCTTGAAAACTACATCAGGACAGAGCCTTTCTTCAGACTTGATGATGAGAATATTAAGGAGCTTTTAAGGAGACTGCCTTATTCAAGACATAACGACAACCGTTCGTATAAAACTTATGATCTGGAGTTTAATACTAGAAGTGAGATAAATAATTTATATCTCAACAGGATCCTGAAAATCGTGTGCAGCCATGCATATGAGCTGACGCATAAAAGCGAACAGGGATACAGTGCAATTCAGGCAACATTAAAAGCTTTAACAAAATTAAAAGTATTCTACAGGTTTGCACCTGTCACTTTAAAGAAGGTTTGCTTGCAGCATTTGGCATGTCAGAGCCGTTTTATAAGTCCACAAATATTCTTTGGAACTTCATGCAAAGTTCTTTATGACAGTGAAGATGCAATCAGACTGATTTACTGGTATATAAATAACCTTCAGCGTGGATGGCGAAAGAAAATATATTATGCACAGGGATTAGTATGGCTTTTAAACTATATTCCGGAAGCAAAAAATATTCTGGACAGGACTACTGCTGACAACATGGTTCAGATGAGTTATGACATGCTTGAAGAACAGCTTGTGCAGAATAATTTTAAATCAAAGTTCTATACAGCAACGTTACTTCTTCTGGTGTCTTTAAAATACAGAGCAAAAGATCCTGATTTTCTGACTCCAAATGATTCTAATCCCATGAATCTTGAGTATCTTAATAAAATATATGAAGCAATCGATAGTTGTATTAGTAAACTGTCTAATGCAAGAGGCTATCAGCAGAGATATTATGAAAAGATAGTACATATGCATGAAGAGGTAAGAAACTTCATTGAAAAGAAAGGAAATCAGGAATTTTTAGTGGCTCTTAATGATCTGAGCGAAAAGGATGACTGATTATTTTTTAGATACTGTTCTTTAACAAAAAAGTCCGCACAGCGGACTTTTTTATGTAAAGAATAATTCCTTTTATCTAGTCTTTAGGCACTGCTGTGATCTTATTGGCAGCAGCTGTGAATACAACATCTGATGAGCTGTTTAGAGCTGTCTCAGTTGAATCCTGAATTACGCCTATAATAAATCCAATACCTACAACCTGCATTGCAATATCATTTGAAATACCAAAGATTGAGCAAGCTAATGGAATTAGCATCAAAGAGCCACCTGCGATACCTGAAGTACCACAAGCACAAACAACAGCAGCAACACACATTAAGAATGAAGTACCAAAGTTAACTTCAATACCTAAGGTATTAACAGCAGCCATTGTCATAACAACGATGGTAACTGCAGCACCAGACATATTGATGGTGCAGCCTAATGGAATTGAAATTGAGTATGACTCACGTGGTACACCTAATCTTTCACATAAAGCGATGTTTACAGGAATGTTAGCTGCAGATGATCTTGTGAAGAATGCTGTAATACCTGAATGTAAGATTGAGGTGATAACAAGAGGGTAAGGATTCTTAAAGGTGGTTAAGAATACTAATAATGGGTTGATTACAAGAGCAATGATAAGCATGGTTGCAACTAACACACCAACTACATGAACATAGCTTAATAAGTTTGAAAAACCACCTTCTTGGGTGCATGATGAGTAAACTAAGCCTAAAACACCTAATGGAGCGAATCTGATTACGATTCTTACAACACCACTTACAATTGAAGCAAAGTCTGAAAGAACAGCTTTAGTTGCATCATTTGCTTTACGGAAAAGAATACCAAATAGGATACCCCATAATAAGATTGCCAGATAGTTACCTGAGATTAAAGCATTAACAGGATTATCTACAGCTTTCTTAATGCATCCTACTAACACAGTTGATACATCTTGAGGAGCATCAGCTACAGCTTGAGATGCTAATACAGAGAAGGTGCTAGGGAAAATTTTTGTCATGATTAAAGCAGTAGCAGCAGAGAGTGCCATTGCTAAAACATAAAGCACTAAGATTGGCTTTAATTTAGCATCAGCGCCTTGCTTGTGACGGGCAATAGATGCAGAAACCAGCACAAAAACCAGTAAAGGTGCAATTGCCTTTAAGCCTGATACAAAGAGATCACCTAACATGGTGATAAAGCTTTGTCCCTGTGGAATTAAGTAAGCCAGGATGATACCTAAAATCATACCTAGAACAATCTGCATAATGAAAGGGATCCTGTTGAAGAATTTAAAGAAACTTCCATGTGGATCAACAGCGTGGATCATAATGAGCTCCAGTATATATGTTGTTATATATAAGTAAGGTTATCTGCAGCTGTTATTTGTAGTAGCGGTTTAAACAGCTTCAATTAACAGATTGAAAACAAAGTAGTTTAGAAGACTGTATAGAAAACTGTATAAATAGTTACTCAAATAATAGTTGCAAAATAACGTTTCGAAAATTTCGTCCATTATAAGTGATCGAAATTTTTATTCACACATGCACCAAAAAAATGTGATGCAGAACAAATTTTGTTTTTTACAAAATTCCTGTTGAATTTTAATGATAGTTAGCATATAGTTACGAACGTTAAATAATGATAACTTGGTTTAGTTGTATGCAATTTGAATAATTCAACAGTAACCAATTTTAATCATTGATAATTCCGATTACTTAAAGCTAATAGATGTTAGCTAAGTATTACGGTTAGCGAGAAAAATTTATAAACCTTTAACTACATAATAGTGAAGAATATGTCCACACTAGATAACATCAAAGTGGGTCAGACTGTTGAAGTTGTAAAAGTTCACGGTGAAGGCTCATCTTTACGAAGAAGACTGCTTGATATGGGTATCACCCCAAATACCAAGGTAACTTTTGTTAGAAGCGCTCCTTTAGGTGATCCAATTGAGCTTAACGTAAGAGGTTATTCTCTTACCTTACGCAAGAGCGATGCCGCATTAGTGGAGGTTATGTAATGTCTAAGAAAACATTTGCCTTAATTGGTAATCAGAACTGCGGTAAGACAACCTTATTTAACGTTCTAACAGGTTCAAATCAGTACGTAGGTAACTGGCCTGGCGTAACTGTTGATAAAGTTATCGGTAAAGTTTCATCAAAAGACTGGGATATCGTTGATCTTCCAGGTCTTTACTCATTATCACCATATTCACCTGAAGAAATCG
>ERZ1026780.752-NODE-752-length-23716-cov-9.652931_pt1 | contig 23716 bp, 13 predicted proteins | sample MGYA00380126_ERZ1026780 | MGnify/ENA primary metagenome ERZ1026780 (study PRJEB33269, sample SAMEA4719762) | human gut metagenome | biome: human-associated habitat; feature: organic feature; material: feces | place: Cameroon | collected 2013-10 ... | reverse complement strand
ATGACGATCCGCACGACGCGGTAAGAAACAAATTAAAACGTTATAATTTATTGTTATCGTATTGCAATCCCGGCAGTACGAGTTATAAAAAGATAAAACAAGAAAAAGAAGATTGGCTTAAATTTTTACACCATGAAGAAGATAAAATTTTAGATTAGGTGTAGTATGAAAGATCGTATAACAGTTTTTTCAACAGACATAACAACAAAGACGCCGAAAATTATTCCGTTTGTATATAATCGATTGAGTAAAAGTACAATTTTGACACAATTGCGTATACTTTCGGGATTGAATAAATTTTATTGATGTGGTATAATGAGCTTGAAAATTTCGGATCACCGACAAAAAGGACGGAACCATATAATGATTTCTTTCGATAAGACAAGCAATGTCGTTAAATTGTCCAACGGCAGTATCGACTACGCGGTGTATATCAATACCGAAGGGTATCTGGAAACGATCTACTTCGGGAAGTCTATACGCGATTTCAATCCGGAAACTATGCGTACAGCGCCAAAGTGGCACGACGAAACTCACGTGTACGATCCGGCAACCGGCTCGGAGCGTTGGTTTGCCGACGGATTCAAACAAAACGTTGCGCCGTTGGAACTCAGTCCGCATGCGCGTCGCGATAAGCGCGGAGCGCCCATTATCTGCGCGCGTGACAACGGCAGTTTTGCTACCGATTTTCTGTATGTGTCGCACCGCATATTCAATGGCGCAGAACCGCTTGTCGGGTTGCCGTCGGCGCACGGAGACAATTGCAGCACGGTGGAGTTCTTGTTGCGGGAGCGTACCCGCGAGTTATACGTCAAGCACCGCATAACTATTTTTGACGATTGCGACGTTATTGTTAAAAACTACACGATTATAAACAAAACAGGCTCGGACGCGACGCTTTCGCGCGCAATGAGCATGCAGCTGGATCTTCCTCGTAACGATTACGCTTTTACGCATTTTAGCGGACGTTGGGCGGCGGAGCGCAATGCCGTTACAAACAAGATTGTGGATGGCGTACAGGAAGTGTCAAGCAATCTTGGCGCGACCTCTGCCGAAGAAAACACCTTTGCATACCTTTCGGAACTTGGCGCGACTTACACGCACGGCGAAGTTATCGGACTGAATCTGGTGTACAGCGGCAACTTTAAGTTGCGCACATTCAGCGATATGTGGGGCGGAACCCACATCACGTACGGTATCAACGACGAGGATTTTTCCTGGGAACTTGCCGACGGCGACAGTTTTGTCACGCCGCAAGCCGTGGTATGCTACTCGTCGGACGGCATAGACGGAATGAGTCGCAACATGCATGACTTCGTACGCAACCACATTGTCACTTATCGTCATGACCGCGAATACAAACCCGTACTGTTTAATTCGTGGGAGGGCTGCTACTTCAACTTTACCACCGACAGTATTATTTCCTATATTGACGACGCGGCGAAAATCGGCGCGGAGTTGTTTGTGCTGGACGACGGTTGGTTCGGTCGACGCAACGACGACCGCGACGGACTTGGCGATTGGCATATAAACACCGATAAAATCGATCTCGGCAAGGTGATTGCTCATTGCCACGCAAAAGGGATGAAATTCGGCATATGGTTTGAACCCGAAATGATCAATTTTAAATCAGACCTGTTTAAGGAACATCCCGACTACGCTTTGCGCGAGGACAACGAGGACGTATTTCTCGGTCGGCACCAAATGCACCTGGATATGACGCGCGACGACGTTGTGGACAATATTTATAACCAAATGATTGCCGTGCTTGACAAATACGACGTCGATTACCTCAAGTGGGACTATAATCGCCGGGTATACGAGCATTATTCCGGGCATCTTGGTGCGGAAAGGCAGGGTGAAGTATATCATCGCCTTACGCTCGGCTATTACAAGTTGCTCGGGCGCATTGCGGCGCGCTATCCGGATATGATGATAGAAGGTTGCGCAGGCGGCGGCGCGCGATTCGATCTTGGAACGCTGTGCTATTGCCCGCAAATCTGGACAAGCGACGAATCCAACCCCGCGCGCAGGTGCACCATCAATTTCAATACGTCTATCGGGTATCCGCTTTGCGCAATGGGTACGCACGTCAACGACTGTAAGTTATTTGATTACAGAGCCAAGGGGCAGTTTGCGTTATTCGGTACCTACGGCTACGAAATGAACCCAAATAAACTGACCGCCGAAGAAGTTGCCATGTTAAACGAAACGGCGGAGTTGTACAAACGCTACCACAAAGACGTCGTGGAAAACGGGGATCTGTATCATATTGCCGATCCGTCAGACGGGGAGTACTATATCATGCAGTGCGTAAGCAAGGACAGGGCAACAAGTCTCGTACTGTCAATGAACCTCAGGTGTCAGAAAGACCGCTTCCGTTTTGTTCGGTTGCGCGGACTTGATCCCGACAAGCGCTACAAAAACAGTCACGACGGTAAGGTGTATTACGGCGACTACTACATGAACGTGGGCTTAAACTGCTCGCAAGAGTGGCATCAGGAATTTGAGTGTCAATTGTTCGTGCTGGAAGAAGCGGAGTAACGTTTTATTTGATTTTATGGAATCCCTACCTTAAAAAAAACGAGGCTGTTTGCGTGATGCAAACAGCCTTTTGTCATAAATAAAAAATAGTGATGACGAATGAAACTCTGGCGGGATATTCGTAATAAAAACTAAGGGATATTCGCGTGTAATTTAACTCGCAGATTTACCCGTCGCGTTTTATCGGATCGCGTCACAAGCAGAACTAATCGTTGTGGTTTTCCGCTCCTGTCTTTTTATGAGAGCGGGAGCGTTTGATGCTTTCGTGGCGGCGGCAGGCGCGGTAGTAACTGGATACCGAATTGAATCCGCACAAGGTGGCAAGTTCTACTATCGATCGGTCGGCGTAGTCCTGGTTGTCACGAAGTTCCCATACTTTTTGCATGCGTATGTTGCTCAGAAAAGTGCGAAAATCGATACGTATATAGCGGCTGAAAAAATGACTCATCGAGCCTGCCGAGTAGCCGAACTCCTTGGCTATGGAATTCAGCGTCAGATCTTTTTCGGCATTTTCATAGATGTATTGCACGACGTTGCGCGTAGCGTGTTTGATCTGTGCTTTGGGCGTGCCTGTGCCGTAAGCGTCGATAATGAGAAATAAAATATAATTGACGTGGGCGTAGTACAGCAGCCGGCTTCTGTCCGAGCCTTCGGCAACGGTTCCTTTTATTTGTTCAATAAAGTCGAACAACGGTTTGTTTTTGTCCACGTCGAACAATTCCGTCGGCAACGAGCGTCCCGGGTACAAACTGTTGAAACTGTTTGTATAGTTCAATCCGATGCTTATAAAACCTACGCGCGCCTGTCCGTCTATACTGTAGGAATGAGTGTCGTAACTGTTGATGCACGCTGCCTGACCGCTGTGCAGTACGTATTCCACGTTGTTTATTGTAACCGTTACGTCACCGTCGTACACAAGGTAAATCTCCGGGTTGCGGTGAAAGTGGGGATAAAACCCGTCGGAAATATACACCTCGGCGCGGAAAGCGTTGGGGTGATCGCGTTGCGCTTCAAACGTGAGTTTTGATAAATCGTAGTCAAGATTCATATTTTTATTATATCATTATCCGGATATTTTTGCAATATGTTTTCTTCGTCTTTCCGGATTTTTACAAGTTTTTTGCTATCATAAAGGACATAAAGCCTTAAAAAAGTATATTTATGACACAAATCGGTCTATTTGTGCGTTGAAATCGTTGTTGCTACATGTTATCATAATGGCGTAAACACGGTGGCTTTTCATAAAATCGGTTTTGCCTTAAAAATAATCTGTGACGACGAACGGAACCCCCGGATATACATAAAAATATAATAAGGAGTTTATATGAAAAACATTTGCAAGTTTGTTTCTTTGTGTCTGGCGACTGTTATGTTGTTCTCGATGCTTGCGCTTGTCGCGTGCAATAAAAAGAACGACGACAAAAACGATACCGGCAATGACGTAGCCAACTACCAAAGCAACGGCACGAACAATCTCGGGCAGGTGTACTACAATAAGAACCTGTTTTACAGCAATTCGGTAATTCAGGGCGGTCCCGATCCGCAAGTTCTGGACAACACCGAGCGCGACGGTTATTATTATCTGTTCATTACGGCAGGCATTCTGCGTTCGACCAACCTTACAGATTGGGAAGAGGCGGGACCGCTGTTCGTTCCCGAAACCGACGAGTTGAAAAAAGTTCTTAAAGAAAACGTCTGGGCGCCCGAAACTGTGTACGACGAAGAACTCGGCAAGTACGTCATGTTTTTCAGTTCTACGACAGAAACGGACACTGCTTACGCGACAGGCAAAGGCGTTGTAAGCGGTCGCGGCTACTGCGTTATGCACGTAGCGTTGTCCGACAAGCCCGAAGGTCCTTACACGTTGGTTGACTTTTCCGACGCGAATAGTTGCGGCGAGGACAATGTTCACACTTACAACACCGTCGGCGGTACTAAGCTTAACGACGAACAAGCGGCAAGCAACGAGTACGCCTACGTCAAGGAAGGCGATACTTACTATCGGGCGGCTTTCCCGCATTATTTTACAAAGTACTTGCTGTTTAACCCCGAAGCAATTTACAAGTTTTTGCAAAGTTACGGCGACATTACGGCAAACAGCCGCAACGGCAAGTATCCGCAGGATACGATCGATCCGCATCCGTTTGTGGATCCCAAGACGGGCAACAAGTATCTGTTCTGCACGCTCGGTCAGACGGGTAACGCCATGATGGTTATTCGTATGATCAACTGGTTGCAGCCTGATTTCTCCGAAGCGCGTATCGTTACGGCGCACAACTATTACACCGTTAACGATTGGCTTGCGGGAAGCAATAAGGGCGTGGACTACGAGGAATCGCGCATAAACGAAGGACCTCACGTACTGTACCATACCGATAAAAACGGCAAATCGTTATATTATCTTACGTACTCTATCAACAGTTACGAGCAGAGCAATTACAGCGTTGCTATCGCAGTTGCAGACAACGTGCTCGGTCCATACCGCAAACTTCGCGCGGAAGAGGGTGCGCTGCTCTTATCCTCCAGAACCACCGAAAGTACAACGGTATCGGGCGCAGGTCACCATTCTTTTATCAGTAAGAGCGGGCAGGACTTCATCGTCTATCACCGTCATAACGATTATACCGAGGGCGGCGGCGCAAGATACACGGCAATCGACGAGTATAAGTGGATAACGGTCAAGGATAAGGACGGCAACGATCTCGACATACCATACGTCAACGGACCTACCGACTCGGTGCAACCTTTGCCCGAAGCGTTCAGCGAATACCGCAACGTCGTTAAGGACGCCAAAGTGAAAGCAAGCGACGGAGAGGTTGACGCAGACTTGGTACACGACGGACTTCTGTCGGTACACAAGACGGCAAACGAAACCTTTATGAATTACGTAAAGGAAGCGAAAATTACAAAAAAGACGACTTTTACTTTCAGTTTCGACAAGCCGCTTACGGCGCGCGCGGTAATGGTATATAACTCGGCGTTCGAGCAAAGCGCCTTCCGCAAAGTCGATCTTGTGGAATTAGTCGGTACAGACGATAAAGTCAAGACGATCCACAATGTGGAGTTTGACAAGCGCAATATGGATTTTGCGGGTGAGAACGCCGACGAGTTGATGTACGTCAAGAGCGGCGCGGCTGCGATAACGGAGTTCTACGACACGCTCGTAAAGGAAGTCCGCGTAACGCTCAGTGTACCGGAAGGGCAGGAGTATGTCGGTATTTCGGAAATCCGTATTCTCGGCAAAGACGGCAATCCCACCTATACGGGCGACGGCGAGACGGAATACAAGTTCAGCAATCCCACCGGCGTCATACCGGCTTTGGACGGCGGCGTTACCATTGACGGCGAATTTGCCGAGGCTCGATGGGCAAACGCACGTTGGTTGAAGGGCGAGGACAGACTGAGCAGCACTCAATATGCCGAAATCGAATTTACCACCTGGTACGGCGATAAGGGCGTGTACTTCGGTATGAAAGTTGTGGAACACGGATCCCGTATTTACCACAATCCCAAACGCGACAGTTATATGAACAGTTGCGTCGAGATGTACATGGGACCTGCCGACGCGCCACGCGAATCAAACAAAATTTTCGAGGTCGATTTCAGTTGTATCGGCACGGTAAAAAGTAAACTGAACCTCAACGGATGGACGAGTTTTGCCAAGGAAAAGAAGATAATGCCGTATTCGGCGGTTAAACCGTTGGGCGGAGAAGTAAACACGCCGGAGTGTTACGGCTATCAAATCGAAACTATTTTCCCGTACGAGTTCCTGCAGGCGGCGGGCTATGATATCAGCGACAAGGATAACCTGGTACTCGGTATCAATCCCGTACACATCTGGTCGTTTACCTACGACGGAACCGATCTCAATAAAGACCGCAACTGGTCAAACTGGGGAGAAAAGCTTATCGGCGCCGAGTGGAACACTCCGTCGACATGGTTCACGTTTGGTAAGAACGGCTTGATTGCTTACGAAGTCAATACTACCGTTAACGGCAACGGTAAAGTCAAGGTGGATGTAAACGGTGGCTTGGGAGTTGTTTTCGCAGGCGGCACGGCAAAGATCGTTATTAAAACGATCAACGGCGCAGAGTTGCAATCGCTTACGGTCAACGGCTCGGCAATCGATCTTACGACGTTGATTAAGGAAGGCGGCTCATACACGCTTAACATTTCCAACGTCAATGCCGACATAGACATGGTTATTACCACCAAATAGCATAGGTTAAAACTTGCGGCAGCCGCTTAACTGCAGTCTGTCGCAAGAAAAAACGTCATCTACGGAGTAAAATCCGTCGGATTGTATTCTTTTTGACAATCCAAAAAATAAAAAAGGGAGAACTAAGATGAAAAAAATGCAAAAATGGCTGCTTGTAGTGTTTTGTGTAGCGCTGGGCTTGTGTTCTTTGTTGGCTTGTAACGGCAACGATCACACTCACAGTTTTACCGAAATCGGTTTCGACGACACAAATCACTGGAAGTATTGCAAACAAGACAACGTCAAAGATCCTGCTTCTGTAGAAGCGCACAAGGACGAAGACAAAAACGGCAAATGCGACGTTTGCGGACACGATGTCGAGGTGCCTGCTCCCGTAGTTAAGTACGGAACTCTTAACGGAACCGTCAGCCTTGCCAAACGAGGCGATACGGCGGCAAGCGGCGACGGCGTAACCGTCAATGTAATCGGCTCCGACGGCGAAGCAGAAGTCAAAGATTTTGCCCTCGACAAAGCGTCGGGCGCATACGCAATGAAATGCCCCGTAGGCGAGTACACGCTTAAGGTAAGAAAGGACGGCTACAGAGCCGTCGAGTATGACATCGAGATTGCCGAAAACGAAACAGTCAAAATGGACGTCACGCTGGAATATATCAACTTTGCCGAGTATGACATTTTCGGGTGGGAACAAGGTCGCGTCGAGCAATATGCAGACGGCAAAGCAACCGTTACCGCTTTGGGCAGCACGATTATGCATCCGTCGACCGAACTGTTTGATGAAGTTGCGTTTACGTCATATCTCAAAAAGTCCAACACGAATGAGGTGCAGGGCGCATTTGTAAGATTCGGCGAAAAATACATAGGGGTTATCATTAAACCCAACGGCAGCATCGAATGGAACTGCGATACCTGGGAGGTAAGAGGCAAAAACAACATCACGCATCTGACCTGGAATGGTTTCGGGGCGAGCGAATGGTTTATGTGTGACTCCGACGGTAACACTATGTATCAGAACGGCGCAAATCTTACCGACGAAGAAAAAACAATGTTTGAAGAAGGCACTCTTCCTCTTACGTTAGTACGTAAAGGCGCAAACGTTTATGCGTTCGTCAACGGTAAGTATATCGGCGTGCGTAACGTTGAAGAAAAACTCGGCGCCGAAGTTGCCAACGGTAAGGTGACCGCAGGTCTCACTTGCTATGGTTCTGTAGCGAACGTCAGCGTATTTACCTATCTTATTGAAACAGATATTTCCGCTTATCTTGAAAAGTGTGAAGGCGATTCCACGTTCAAGTACGTTGTCACCGGCGAACACGTCACCGTTACAGGCAAAACGGAAGGCTATAAATTAAACGACGTTGCGGAAATCACGTTGAGTCTGGAAGAAGGATACACAATCACTTCTTTCAAGGTAAACGGACAAGACGCGGAAATTAAAACGTCATTTAAGAAATGGATACTTGACAAAAATCTCGCAGACGTTACAATTGATATAGTGACTGCCGAGTATCACCCCGTTACCATAAACTACACCGTCAAGGGAGTTAAACCCGGCTATGCGCAAGGCGGAGAAGTTGCCTTGCCCGACGGCAAAATAAAACTTGAAAACGCAAACTTCCAATACGAACTTGATCTTGTGGAAGGCAAACTGTCGGGTACGGTTGCAGAAGGTATATATACAGTGACGTACAACGGATACATGTCGGCAAAGGTTACTGTTGACAAAGCCCTTAACAAACAAATCACGCTGTACCGCATCAACTTTGCTGAACACGACGTTTTCGGCTGGAATCAAGGTCGCACAGAGCAATATACAGACGGCAAAGCAACCCTTACCTCTTTGGGAAGCACGGTTATGCACCCGTCGATCGACTTATTCGACGAAGTTGCGTTTACGTCCTATCTCAAAAAGTCCAACACGGGTGAGGTACAGGGCGCATTTGTAAGATTCGGCGAAAAATTTGTTTGGGTAATCATTAAACCCAACGGCAGCATCGAATGGAACTGCGACGGTTGGGAACCGAGAGGCAAAAACAACATCTCGCAACAGACGTATAATCATTTCGCGGCGAGCGAATGGTGGATGTGCGACTCCGACGGTAACACGACGTATCAGAACGGCACGAACCTTACCGACGAAGAAAAAGCAATGTTCGAGGCAGGTACACTTCCTCTTACGTTAGTACGTAAAGGCGCAAACGTTTATGTGTTCATCAACGGCAAATATATCGGCGTGCGTAACGTTGAAGCGCATCTCGGCAGCGAAATAGCCAACGGAAAAGTGACCGTAGGTCTCAGCTGCAACGGCTCCAAAGAAAACGCCAGCGTATTTACTTATCTTGTAGAAACGGATATTTCCGCTTATCTTGAAAAGTGCGAAGGCGATTCCACGTTTAAGTACGTCGTTACCGGCGAACACGTCACAATTACCGGCAAAACGGAAGGCTTCAAAGTAAACGATATTGCCGAAATCACGTTAAGCGTTGAAGAAGGATACACGATCACTTCTTTCAAGGTAAACGGACAAGACGCAGAGCCTAAAATGTCGTTTAAGAAATGGATACTTGACAAAAATCTTGCAGACGTTACAATAGAAATAGTGGCTGCGGAGTATAGCCCCGTTACCATCGATTACACCGTCAAGGGAGTTAAACCCGGCTATGCGCAAGGCGGAGAAGTTGCCTTGCCCGACGGCAAAATAAAACTTGAAAACGCAAACTTCCAATACGAACTTGATCTTGTGGAAGGCAAACTGTCGGGTACGGTTGCAGAAGGTATATATACAGTGACGTACAACGGATACATGTCGGCAAAGGTTACTGTTGACAAAGCCCTTAACAAACAAATCACGCTGTACCGCATCAACTTTGCTGAACACGACGTTTTCGGCTGGAATCAAGGTCGCACAGAGCAATATACAGACGGCAAAGCAACCCTTACCTCTTTGGGAAGCACGGTTATGCACCCGTCGATCGACTTATTCGACGAAGTTGCGTTTACGTCCTATCTCAAAAAGTCCAACACGGGTGAGGTACAGGGCGCATTTGTAAGATTCGGCGAAAAATTTGTTTGGGTAATCATTAAACCCAACGGCAGCATCGAATGGAACTGCGACGGTTGGGAACCGAGAGGCAAAAACAACATCTCGCAACAGACGTATAATCATTTCGCGGCGAGCGAATGGTGGATGTGCGACTCCGACGGTAACACGACGTATCAGAACGGCACGAACCTTACCGACGAAGAAAAAGCAATGTTCGAGGCAGGTACACTTCCTCTTACGTTAGTACGTAAAGGCGCAAACGTTTATGTGTTCATCAACGGCAAATATATCGGCGTGCGTAACGTTGAAGCGCATCTCGGCAGCGAAATAGCCAACGGAAAAGTGACCGTAGGTCTCAGCTGCAACGGCTCCAAAGAAAACGCCAGCGTATTTACTTATCTTGTAGAAACGGATATTTCCGCTTATCTTGAAAAGTGCGAAGGCGATTCCACGTTTAAGTACGTCGTTACCGGCGAACACGTCACAATTACCGGCAAAACGGAAGGCTTCAAAGTAAACGATATTGCCGAAATCACGATTGCGGCAGAAGAAGGTTACACGATTACTTCCGTCAAAGTGGACGGCGTTGAAACCGACGCGAGAACCTTCAAAAAGTGGTTGTTGGGCAAGGATATTGCCGACGTAACGATTGAAGTTATAACCACGGCAAACGAATAACAAGTAACATTGATAGCCGTAACGAGCGGCTGCGCGACAATAATCCCGAGGGGCATTAAGCCCCTCGGCGGTTGTCATTGTCGATATGGAGTTTATAGGTATTTAACAATTCGTGACGTATGCAGTCATGATAAACGACAATTTGCGCGGGTATATCGTCGGCGTGACAGAACGTGATCGGACAACGGGCAAATTGTCGTCTATGATGACTGCAAAAGAACATTAAATGCGCATCACAACGGAGAAGATAATGAAAAAAGACGTAACAAAACTTACAACGGAACAAAAAGTAAAACTTGTGATGGGCGTTGACTGCTGGAACACCTGCGATCTTGACGGCGAAATTGCAAAGGTGCGCGTGTCGGACGGTCCTGTCGGCGTGCGTATGCCGCTGGATCCGACGGATTGGAGCAAAGGAGACGCTCCTGCCGTGGCGTATCCCGCCACGCAAATGCTTGCCAACACGTGGAATGTCAATCTGGCTCACAAAATAGGCAACGCCATTGCAAACGATTGCATCGAATACGGCGTGGACGTTATTCTCGGACCGGCTGTCAACATCAAACGCCTGCCGACGTGCGGCCGCAACTTCGAGTATTTTTCCGAGGATCCGTATCTCGCCGGCGTAATGGCGCGCGAGTACATAAACGCAGTGCAGGAAAAACACGTCGGCACGTCGCTTAAACACTTTTGTTGCAACGGCAGCGAATTCAGCCGTGTGTGGGCAAGCATGGACGTGGACGAACGAACTTTGCGCGAGATTTATCTCGAAGCATTCCGCATCGCTTGCGAGGCAAAGCCCTGGACGGTGATGTGCAGTTACAACCTGCTCAACGGTCAGCGTATGTCTGAAAACGCCAAATTGTTCGGAATGTTGCGCACCGAGTTCGGTTTTGACGGATTGATTATGTCCGACTGGGATGCCGTCAAGGATTCCGCGGCAAGTATCAACGCGGGGCTGGCGCTCGAAATGCCGCACAACGCGCAAAATCAACAACAATTGCTTGCAGACGTGCAGGCAGGCAAAGTTAACTTAGAAATGCTGGATTACTGCGCCGATCAGGTGCTTTCTCTTGCAGATAAATGCTCCAAAGCGCGCAAATTGCGTAAAACGGATATGACGATCGAACAGCGCCGCGAAGTTGCTCTCGATATTGCCCGCGAAGGTATCGTGTTGCTGAAAAACAACGACGTATTGCCGATTTCGCAACCGAATGCCTCCGTTTTCGTCACGGGCGCGGCCGCATGGCAGTATTACTATGGCGGCGGAAGCAGCAACGTCGTACCCGAAACGCCCTTTATGCCGCTTGCGGAAGCAATGCGCGCCGAAGGAATCGACGCCGAGTATCACGAGTCGGTGTGGAAAGTCGATAACGGCGGTTTCGTCAACGTGGGCAACATTGCAAAGGCGCAACGCTTCGCCGCCGAAGCCGACGTTACCGTTATGTGTGTCGGCAATCCTTATTCCGTCGAGTGTGAGGGTAGCGACCGTCAGCATATCAGGCTTGCCAAGGACGAAGTCGAGGTAATACGTCACCTTGCGCGCGTGGCAAACAAAATGGTCGTGTGCGTATACGCAGGCGCGGCGGTGGATATGTCAGAATGGATAGACGAAGTCGACGCGGTGGTGTGGGCAGGTTACGGCGGTCAACATGGCAACAAAGCGTTGGCGGAAGTGCTGTCGGGTAAGATTAATCCGAGCGGCCGTCTGACGGAAACTTTCCCGCTTGATTTATCGGACGTGCCTGCCGAAAACTCATATCGGGACGGCGCGGTAATGCTGTATGAAGAAATGCTGAACGTCGGTTACCGTTATTTCGACACGTTCGGCAAGCCCGTGTTGTTCCCGTTCGGGTACGGACTTAGTTACAGCGCGTTTGCCTATGACAATCTGGCGATAGAAACGAACGACAACGGCGCAACCGTGGCGTTTGACGTTACAAATACGTCGGACACGGACGGAGCAACCGTAGCGCAGGTGTACGTTGGCGAGGTTTGTCCCAAGGTGTACCGCCCCGACAAAGAACTGAAAGGCTTTGCCAAGGTCGTGCTTGCGGCAGGGCAAACAAAACGCGTATCGGTACAGCTGCCCCGTCATGCGTTCGAGTACTACTCAGTCGCGCTGGATAAATGGACGTTGAATCCCGGCATGTTCGATATCTTTGTCGGCGTCAACGTTGCGGACATTCTGCTTAAAAAACGTGTTGCGATACGTTAAGACAAAATGATTAAATAAGGTTAATACGAAACGCGGCAGTATGTTTGCGCTGCGACAATAAGTCAAATGTGTGCGTATGCAACGTTTCGTGAAGGAGAATATGATGAAAAAGTTTACAAGAATACTTGCTGTGGTTTGCCTTCTCGCATCGGTATGTACTTTTAATATGGCATGTAAACCCAAGCAACAGTCGGCGCCCGAAGACAGAGTGAGCATCAAGTTTTTGGGCAAGGCAAGCAGAGAGTCGCAATCGGCCTGGACGGCGCTTGTGGATGCCTATAACAACGGGCAGGGCGTAACCGATAAGGTATACGTCACGGCGCGTTTTCAGAACAACGTTGCAACGGCGAGTAACTTTACCGCTTCCGCCAACTACGCCTATAACGTGGTGACGGTCAGCGATAATCAGAACGTGTTGCAGAACTTTGCTATCAAATGGGATCGCAACAAGGCTCCGAACGGCTATTTGCTCAACTTGCAATCATATGCCGACAAGGACGTCGATTTCAATAATAACAGCATTAACCCCGACACGCTTAACTGGTGGCGCATGACCTTCAACAAGGACGCCAAACAGGGTGCGGAGCAAGCCAAGCACGTAATCGGCGCAGGGCAAAGCCTTATTGCGGTTCCTTACGGCAGTACGGCTCAATTCAACGCTTACAACAAGGAAAAGTTCGCGCAAGTGGGTATCAATATCGTGTCCGTCGCAGAGGACGATCTTGCAAAATATAACAGCGAGAACAACGCCGCGCTTATGCCTCACGGCTATGCCGAGTACAAAACGGCACCCGTTGCAGGCATGAAGGCATCCCAAAACTTGCTAGGGCAGACCGTGTATAAAGTATTCAACAACCGCATAGCCATGAACTGGGAAGAACAGCGCGTAATGTTGAAGTACTTTACCAAGGAGTACAATTCGGCTTCGCCCAGCACGTATGGTTTTGTGTCGGAATACTGGTTCAATTACGGCTGGTCGGTCGGCGGCGACGTAATGGGTTTCAACGGAAAGAGTTACGATTTCACTCTTACGGACAAATCCGCCAACTACATTGTTGTCGACGACAACGTGTCTGTCAACGGCAACACCTACAATAAGGGCGACATCGTCCGCCACGAAGATAAGGTCAATGCCGATATGTCCGCGCTCGTTTCGGCAAACAAGGTATATTCGATCGCGTCGCAGTACGACGCGGTGTTCGAGTACGTTGCTTTGCAGGTCGGCACCGACAAAAACGTCGACACCGGCAGCAAAGGTTACGGAGTAGCCACTCCCGAAACGAGCAACGCCGAAAACAATCTTACCAACGGAACTACGGCAATGACTCGTACGTCCGTCGGCAAGATGTCCGCTCTGAAAGAATTCGATTTTGTCGATTACTGTCCTGCCGAGCAATATCGTGCGTATGAAGGCGGAAGCACCTTCCAAAAAGACGGCAAAGACGGCTTTGCCAACGAATACCTGAAAGTTATCGGCGAAACCTATGACGGAGAAGCGTATACGGGAGAGTTAAAGGTTATCAACGGCACAAAGATTGTCGGCAAACAGGCAACGGCAAGCATTTCCGAAGGTCTGGCAATCCCGGCATGCTCCGATCCCGATAAGTACCAGGCGGCATGGGATTTTATCAGTTGGGTTGCAACCGAAGGTCAGACGTACCTTGCCGACGCAGGTACGATAGCGCCTGTTGCGAAGGACGTGTTGTTCAGCGATAAGTACGCCTACGCGCAAAACGACAGAAATATGTATGCCGTTGCCGTGGCTTCGGCAAACGCTCAACGCGGCGACTGGGGATACTTCGAGTCCGGTCAGTGGGTTACCGACTGGGCGAACATTTTCAATAACCGCGTACGCCGCGGACTGATGACCATTTCGGCTTTCGACAGCGAATGTCACACCGCTGCAGTCAGCGCGCTTGACAATATGTATTGCATTATCAGAGGTATACGATGACAAACGCCTACGGTGGCGGGGCAAGTGTGTCGACGGTTAAAAAACGCAAGTGGAGGCCCGTCAACTACTTGTGCCTGGCTATTGCCCTTATACCTATTATAAGTTTCGTTGCGTTCAATGCGTTTCCGGTTGTTATTTCCCTTGTGGCAATGTTTGCCGATATGGATTCCAACATGCTTGACACTATGCGTTGGAACAACTTTGAAAACTTCAGCAACGTATTCACCGACGATAAATTCTGGCTGGCGTGGCGTAATACTCTTATTCTGGGTACGGCGCCGTTTGTAACGCTGGTAATTGCGTTGATTATCGCAGTTTTGCTCAATCAAAAAATAAATGGCGAAACGGCGTTTCAGGTATTGTTCTTTATTCCGTACATATGCAGCGGCGTTGCGGTATCCATCATGTGGAAATGGATATTCGACACCGACCTGGGCGTAATCAACGCCGTGCTCGGGCAGCACGTCAACTGGCTGGAAAATATCGAAAAGCCATATTTGCTTATGATCGCCGTATATATCACCATTTTATGGCAGGCTCCTGCCTACGGTATCGTTATGTACAAGGCGGCATTGCGTAACGTCAATCCGTCGCTGTACGAGGCTGCGAGCATGGACGGCGCCAACGGTTGGCACAAATTCCGGAGCGTAACTTTACCGGGAATCAAGCCCGTAACTCTGTTTTTGGTGCTGGCGAGCATCAGCCAGGGTTTAGGGTTATTCGAGCAGGTTCTTATCCTTGCGCCCATACAATGGACGGGCGTTGCGGGTCCCGACAACATCGCGCTGACGGTCAATTACTACATTTACCTCAAGGGCGTGGAGCAAAGCGAAATGGAGTACGCCGCGGTTATGAGTTGGGTATTATTCTTTGTAACGTTCGGCGTATCGTTCTTCTTTATCCGCGCGCGCAACAAGGCGACTGCCGAGGAGGATATGTAGCATGAGCGTTATAGGTGCGGGTGAGTTTCCCAAACGTAAAAAACCCGTTACGGCAGGACGTGTGATCATCTACGTATTGCTTACGCTGTACGCATTGTGGATTATAACGCCGTTTGCCGTAATTATAGTAACGTCATTTACGCCCGACGTTGACTACGCCGAAGCAAGCAGTTACGTCTGGTGGCCGAAGCACTTTTCGTTGGACGGTTACCGCACTCTGTTTCTTGACGATCAGTTTGCGGCGCAGACAGACGGATTTCCTACGATAATCCGCGGTTTTATCAACATGCTGTGGATGACTCTTATTCCGTTGATTTCGGGATTGTTGCTATCTTTGCTTGTGGCGTATTGTTACAGCAAGTGGGATTTTCCGCTGAAAAACGTGTTGTTTATGATTACCGTTGCGCTGATGTTTGTGCCGCTCGGCTCGTTTGCTTTTGTCGGGTATTTGTTTTACCAGAACCTTGGCTGGACGGAAGGGTGGAAAGTGGTGCTTCCCATTATGTTGCCCGGTATGTTTGCAAGCGCAGGCACGGTGTTCTTCTTGCGTCCTTATATTGACGGCATAGGCAAAGAGATTGTCGAAGCGGCAAAAATCGACGGCATGGGCTTTTTTCAAATATTTTTCAACATCATCATTCCGCTTGCCAAACCGGCTCTTGTGGCGCAGTTCATCTTCGGATTTGTAGGCGGTTATAACAACTATACCGGCGCGTTGCTTTATCTGCAAAATGAGCAAACGCTGTGGAATCTGCAAATTTCAATACAAAAACTTATCGAATATGCGGCAGGCAGCGACGGAGATTACGCATTCCGTTGCGCGACTACGCTGATGTCGATGTTGCCGCTTATAGTGGTATTCCTGTTCTGCCAGCGCTACTTCATCGAAGGTATCAGTTTCGGCGGCGGCAAGGAGTAACTCTCCGGTAAAAAGCAAAGCCTGGCGCATAGATTTGCTTCCGATATCGAAGCAAACAATATGCCGGTTGACAAGATGTAACATACACAACAAAAACCTCTTTGCGTTTCAAGAGGTTTTTGGTGTTTTTACAGCGGTAACGTATTGCTGTAATACGATAAAAGGGCGATATGCCCGCCGATGAAACGCGAAGGAGAAATTTTATATGGAACAAACGAATAATGTGCTTACGGTAAGTATTTTGGGTTGTGGCAGCAGAGGATTCCGTACATACGGCAGATTGATGCACGAACGGCCCGACAAGTTCAGGATAGTGGCGTTGTGCGACACAAACCCCGACGTGCTGTCGCTTGCGGCAAAGGAGTTGGGCGTGGAGCAACAAAACTGCTTTACAAGCGATACCGAGTTTTTTGCCGAACGCCGCAGCGACGTGTTGGTGATTGCCACGCTTGACAAACAACATTACGACAACGCTATGCAGGCAATGGCGCTCGGTTACGACATATTGCTTGAAAAACCCATTACGGATAACAAGCGGGAGTGCGAAAATCTGCTTGCGGCGCAGCAAAAGTACGGCAACAAAGTAGTGGTTTGTCACGTGTTGCGTTACGCCAAGGGTTTTGTCAAGGTAAAAGAACTGCTGGACGAAGGCTCGATAGGCACGCTTGTCAGCATACAGGCGATTGAACAGGTGGCGTATTGGCACATGGCGCACTCCTACGTGCGCGGTAATTGGAGACGAGCCGAGGACACGACGCCCATGATACTCGCCAAGTGTTGTCATGACCTGGATTTATTGCAATACTACGCCGCAAGCAAGGCGACGAGTGTTTCTTCGATAGGGGATTTGACGTACTTTAAGCAAGAGTGCGCTCCCGAAGGCAGCGCCGAACGTTGCATGGATTGCAAATACGCGGACAGTTGTCCGTACAGCGCAAAACGTATTTACATTGACGGTTTTATTTCCGCGGGTTGTCCCGCCGACATATGGCCGCAAAACGTTGTTGTTACAGACACTCCGCTGAGTTTGGATAAACTTCAACGCGCGCTTACCGAAGACAGCCCGTACGGCAGATGCGTATTCCGTTGCGATAACGACGTGGTTTCTCACCAGATGACGAACATTTTGTTTGATAACGGCGTTACGGCAAACCTCACTATGATGGCGTTTACTAAATGCGGCGGACGTATTTACAAGTTTTTCGGTACCGACGGCGAACTTGTTTTGGACGAAGAAAAAGAACACATTTTATTGACGCCTTTCGGCGGAAAAACTCAGGTTATAAACCTTGGCGACCTTACCGAAGCGGGAATGTCGCACGGCGGCGGCGACGGTATGCTTATTGCCGATCTGTACGATATGATAACGGGAAAACGCTCGCAAACCACAAGTCTGGCTTCGTCGATAGAAAGCCACTTAATGGGTATTGCCGCGGAGAAATCCCGCCTGGCGCGCGGAAAGAATATATACGTACATTAATTTTGCGCGGCTATAAAAGAATTGCCGCCCCGAAACGAGCGGGCGGTGATATTTGTGCTATCGGGCGAGTTGCTCCCATTTACATAAGGCGTGCCGAACAGAAAAACAAACGGAGATAACTATGAAACAATATATTCAAAACAACATAAGAATTTGGTTTTTAAGTCGGGATATAGTTCGCCTCGAAATGGGTAAAAAAGGCGTTTTTTGTGACAAAGATACATTGCTTGTCGCAAGCAAAAGCGCGTTTGACGGCGAGAATGCCGAGGTTGTGACTAAATCCGACGGCGCATACGTAACCTGCGGCGACGTTACGGTTTTTGTGCCTGCCGAGGCAAAAAGTCTTGTCGGCGTAAAGGCGTTTGTTGACGGAAAAATCGCATACGTATATAAATTTCTGCGTAACAGCGGTGAACTTCCCGCGATTGACAAAACGCCCGAAGTGTTTCCGCTCGCCGACAATCCGCGAGTGGTATTGCCCGACGGAGGTTATCAACCCAACGGGCTAAAGAACAGCGGGTACGTCATCGACGATAACGCTTCCGACGTGTACTTGCTTGTGTGTCGCGGTAACGCGGCAAAACTACGTAAATTGTATGTCGGGTTGACGGGGAGAGCCGAACTTGTTCGCCTCAGTACGCTCGGCAGTTGGAATAGCCGCTATTATAAGTACAATCAACAACAAGCCGAGCAGATGATTCTCGACTACGAGGCGCACGACGTGCCGTTGGATAACATCGTCATTGACACCGATTGGCGCAAAGCAAGCGACCGCGGTATCGGTTACGAGGTGGACGACGTGTTGTTTCCCGATATGCCGGGCTACTTTCGTTTTGCGCACGATCACGGCGTGGACGTGATGTTTAACGATCATCCGGAGCCCCAAGAGGGGTGTGCAAGTTGCATTGATCCCAAAGAAGTGGAGTATCGCGCCATGCATCTTGCCGAGCATCTGCAAAACGGACTCGACACATGGTGGTACGACCGCAACTGGCATACCAAACTTGTTTCACCCGTGAAAGGTATTGCTCCCGAGACCTGGGGTATGTATATTTTCAGCGAGGTGACTAAGCACGTCTGGCAACAAAAGGCTGAAAACAAGGTTGTTTATCGCCGTCCCGACATGATGTCAAACGTCGACAACATAAACAACGGTTTATATATCGGTATCGGTAACAGCGCAAGCCATCGTTACTCCGTGCAGTGGACTGGGGACATCGGCTCGTCAAATCAGGATATCTTCGACGCGGTTATCGACATGGTAAAGTGCGGCGATAATTGTTTGCCGTACGTACATCCCGATTGCGGAGGTCACATTGGCAACCCGGACAAAGATATTTACCTGCGTTGGATGGAGTTTGGGGCGCTGTCTACAGTGCTTCGGCCGCATTGCAACATTTGCGTGTCGCGTTTCCGCGAACCCTGGGCATATAACGACAAGGCGGTGGAGGACACCGTTCGCGACTACATTAACTTACGCTACCGTCTGTTGCCGCTGTTATACACCGAAGCATATAAATCCTATCGCGACGGCAGTCCGATTTGTCGCGGACTTGGCTGGAACTATCCGGATGATAAAAAGGCTCTTGCCTGCAAAACGCAATATATGATCGGCAACAATCTGCTTGTTGCGCCCGTGTTTGGCGGCGAGTTGTTCAAGGTGCCGCGAGGTTTCTACGCTACGCCCGTTGACGTTGCCTACTATAACGGCAGGGAACTTGAAGGCGAACCTATTGCCAAGGCGCGGTACTCTGACGTCAATATGTATTGCAACCATACTTCGCCCGAATCGGGTGTGCCCGTGTACGACTATTCGGCTAAGTGGGAAACCACCCTTTGCCCAAAGAAGGACATAATTTTGATTGTGGAAGCCGACGACGGCGTCCGCGTGTGGGTTGACGATAAACTGTGTGTGGATGATTGGTCGTGTCACGCGGCAACGAAGAACGAAGTGTGCCGGCTGGCGGCAAACACAATGCATAAATTGCGGATAGAATACTTCCAGGGCGGCGGCGAGGCCGCGTGTGTATTGCGCTACGTTAAACAAGCCGACGTAAAAAATAAACCCGTATATCTGCCCGAGGGACGATGGATAAATTTGTTTACGGGCAAAGCGCACAACGGAGAAAAGACGATTCGCGTCAGGACCGACGACGTAACGCAATTACCCCTGTTTATGCGAATGGGCGGAGTAGTATTTACGGCGCGCAACGCGCATAATACCAAAACGCAAAAGTGGGATAAACTGACTGTGGACGTATTCCCGAGCAAAAATGCCGTCGACGGCGGTTTTGTGTACGAGGATGACCGCAACACAACGGCTTACAAAGCAGGCGAATTCCGCACAACGGGCTACGATTTACACTCTGAAGGCAACAAGATTGTGTTAACTATCTATCCTGCGGAGGGTAAGTTTAAGGGCGAGTATGCATGCAAGTCGCGTAAAATCAGGGTTAAGTACCACTTGCTCGGCGACTGTTCCGACGTAAAAAAGGTGCTTGTTAACGGTGTTGAAACTAAGGCAATGTTGCGTAGTCGCAAAAAATCAGAATTCCCCTTTGCCGACAGCAACTATGCCGCCGACAGTCGCTTGCTGACGTTGGAGTTTGTTGCCGACGTAACAGACAAACAAACGGTCGAGTTTATAATGGATAAATAGTCTTAAAAAGTCTTATCCTGCGGTAATATATTTAACGGCTGACGGGCGGGAGAGTTTTTCGCTGTAAAAGTATTACGAGCCGGAAATTAAGTATACGGCGTGTTTCGGCAGAGGAACGAATTAATGCCTGCGCGTAAATTCTAAAAAAATCATTATGGATAATAAACACAACAATTATATCGTTTTTGACGAATACATGACTAACCGACCGGGCGCATGGTATTTTGCGCCCGACGAAGGCGTTTTTTGCAAAGGCGTGCCGCGCCGCGGTTTCGGCGCCGTAAAGTATGCCGAGGGTTCGGTTTACGTGGGCGAATTGTATTACGACGGCGAAAAGTTCAACAAAATCGGCTATGGACAGCAGGACTTCTGCCGCTCTGTTTTTGGCAGAAAAAGTATTCACAGCGGACTTCGTCATAGTAAGTATGTCGGCGCATTCGATTACCGTAAAACCGAATGGATCTACGGCAACGGCGTAATGTATTTTGTGGATGACGAAGGGAATCCGCAGTATTTTGTAAAGGGTTTTTTCAGTTCGTTTGACAAGATCGGCGAGTGGCAGGGCGAGTTTGACTACGCTACGTTGTTATTCGGTTATACCCCCGACATGGAACTGCCCGCCGAGCCTTGCGATCTCGTCGTCGATTGGGTTCGCGAACGCGTTGCGCCCTGGCATGATAAACGCGCCGAAGCGTTACTGGTCGGCGACAGTTACTTTGAACTCGGCGACAATGCCGATTATGCCGGCGTAAATATGTTCGGCAAAATGTTTCCGCAGGGGTATGTCAACATAGGTATCGGCGGCAGCAAGTTTTGCGAGTGGCTTGACTGGATTGACGGCGCTTCGGATATGCTTGCTCCGAAAAAAGTGGTGCTGAATCTCGGATTCAACGACATTCATAGCGGCATTGAACTTGCAACGGTGTACAAAAGTTATGTTGAAATGGTGGATAAACTGCGCAAGTACTTCGGCTCGTCTGAAATCTATCTTGTGCAGGTGGTACATTCTCCGCAGTACGTCGAAATGTACAAGGAGGAATGTGACTTCAATGCCATGACCGCGGCAACCGCCGCAACGCTCGGTGTCACGCTCATCGATTGGAATGATAAGATTGCCGCAAGCAAACAGGATTGTTTCCACTTCGACAAACTTCACCCCAACGAGCATGGCTACGCTTTGTTTGAACAAGCGATAAAAGAAACGTTGAACCGGATATTATAATCACTCCTTAATCCGGGCGAGAAATAATTATGCGTCGGAGCGGAAAAAAGAAAAACGAGGATTTTATAATATGAACAGAAAATGGACAGAAAAAGAAATTAAAGAATGGTATGATTCGCTGCCATGGCTTCGAGGCTCCAATTTTTTACCGTCCGATTGTGTAAATCGTCTGGATATGTGGCAGTCTTTCGGGCGCGAAGAACATTTAAAAACAGCAGATAAAGAATTGGCTCTAACGAAAGGGCGGAAGGGCGGAAGGGATAACTTATCTCACGTGTCCATAGACAGTCATTTAACGGCTTTCGCTGCGGAAGAATCGTGGCTTACGAAAAAAGAAGTTTTAATCGAAAGGTAATAAGACTATAAAAATAGCAGTTATAGGATAAGCTATTAACGCCGAATAACCTGCAAAAATTGCGAAATACAGGCAAAAGGAGTTGACAAGGTATGACGAGTCTGCGACAATCATTAGCAAGCAAGCAAGCAAGCAAGCAAGCAAGCAAGCAAGCAAGCAAGCAAGCAAGCCAGCCAGCCATAAGTCTGCCCTTTGGGGCGAATATAACAGGGTTTTAACGCACTGCTGCATAGGCTAAACCTATGGGGCGGTGCGATTTTGCTTTTATAAGGAACAAAAACACAACATTATTACAAAGGTTTTAAGTCGCAACAGCGACACGGAACATATCCTAAATCTTAAAAAGGAGATAATATTATGACACACTAAGGCGAATAAATCAAAGATATTAGCACTTATACTCAGTCTTACGATGTGCCTTGCGCTTATGCTCGGCATTGTGTTTGCAAGTCCAACGAGTACGGTCTATGCGGAAGGCGGAACGGGAGCGACAGGAGGACTTACAATCGGCGGAACAACATCATCGTCCGGCGAAGGGTATTCCTATGACGGCGCGACACAAACGCTGACGCTCCAGAACTACAACGGCAAGGAAATTGATTTTAGCGGAAAAACGATTAAAGTTGAAGGGAACAACACCATAACGGTTGACAAAACCTCCAAGACGTTTGGCAGTGCGAGTTATTCTTATTATTCCGGTATTGATTCTAATGGAGCAATCACTATCACGGGTAGTGGTTCTTTGACGATTAACGTGGAAACGAGCGACGTGGAAGAAAGTTGTTATGGTATTGATGCCACGAACGACTTGACCATAAACGGCGGTAACATTTCTATTAACATCAACTCATTTTACGGTGAAACAAGTATCGGGTTTCTTTCAACTGAGGGTTCTATTAAAGTAGAAGGGAGTGCGACACTTGATATTAAAGCTAAAACCGGAGCGATGAAAACATCTAATGGAGATATCATACTGTCCGGAACGGGTGAGAAAAAAATACTGATAAATGTAGGTTATGACACGTGGCAATGCTATGGTATCAATGCCAAAGATGGTGTTATAGATATTTCCGGTTCGGGAAAGGTAACCGTTGATTTCATTAACGGAGGCGCGGAAAGCGTATCGTTTGCAAACCGTATATGGCTTAATAAAACCTCATCCTTCAATAAATCCAAAAACAGGCGATAATACCGATTTTCTTCGGTAACAAACGTCGCCGAACCTTTATATACTCTTAAAAACTCTTCTTCGTTCCAACGCATACAATCCATTTTTACACCTTTATATTCTCATATTCAAATGAGACCACACAAGACAACGAAAGTCAACGGATTTTTTATCGAAAAATAAAAATTATTAAAAATTTTCGATTTAAAGATTTCATTCGTTATCACTGACTATTTTAAGCGAAAACGTCTTGTTGCTTTTTTAAATACCGCTACAATAGTTTTACTTCTGTCTCTTATACACATCTGACGCTGCCGAC
>ERZ1026780.750-NODE-750-length-23781-cov-5.413639_pt1 | contig 23781 bp, 22 predicted proteins | sample MGYA00380126_ERZ1026780 | MGnify/ENA primary metagenome ERZ1026780 (study PRJEB33269, sample SAMEA4719762) | human gut metagenome | biome: human-associated habitat; feature: organic feature; material: feces | place: Cameroon | collected 2013-10 ... | reverse complement strand
ATGTTAGCTTGCATTGGCTGAACCGTACTGAAACAGTTTACCACAACGCCCGGCAAATTGCAAGAAAAAAGTGCAAAAAGTTTTGGCGGAAAAAATGGCAAAATTACCGGATTTACCGGGTGACATAGCGGCGGATGAACTCCATGGCGCGCTCGGAGTGACCACGAACCAGCTCCAGTGCTTTATCCAAATTACCGGCTAGCAAGGCATCGATAAACTCCACACGGTCGGAAACGGCGCCTTCCTGGCTGAAGTGATCGCCCTTGATGAGCGAATCATTGAAGTTATTCATCATGGTGTAGGCCTTGGTGTAGGTCTCCTCGATAAGGTCATTTTCGCAGAGGCGGATGAGCTCGATGGAGAGCTTGCGCTCCAGCTCCTGATAGCGGCGGTAGTCGTTCAACTCGATGGTGGAGAGCATCTCCTCCCGGATCTGCTGGAGGGCCTGACGGTGCTCTTCGGTGAGGATGGTGACGGCGTGATGGACGGCGTGCTCCTCAAAGAGGGTGCGGACCTCCTGCATGTCCTCCAGCTCCTTGGCGGTGGGGATCTTGACATAGGCGCCGCGGTTGGTGATATTGACAACCAGACCATCGCCGATGAGCTGCTTGATGGCCTCCCGGACGGGGGCGCGGCTGACATTGAAACGCTCGGCAATGCTCTGCTCCACCAGCTTTTCGCCGGATTTCAGTTTGCAATCGATGATCTCCTGCTTGAGGATCTGATAAACCTGATCTTTGATGGAAACGACACGGATAACCTCGTTATGTTCCATGACTGTACTCCTTGCTTTCTGATAAATTCTGTCATATTGTTTTTATTATTATAACCTATTTAGGGTGCAAATGGAAGAGGGCAATACAAAAAATAGACGAAAATAAGCAAATTGTTCCTATATTATGGAATTTCAGCCATGAACAATCTTGAGAAATGGGGAGCCGTGGGGAGAAAACACGGATCTTTGTGAAAAGCGACAAGGACAATGGAGTGGATTTATCTCATTTAACGAAAATTGCACAGGCACTTGACGGAGGGGGGGATGGTCGATATAATTAAATTGTATACAATATTCATTTTCGGCTGTGGAAATGAATTATCGTAAATAAATTTAAGGAGATACTGTTTATGGCAAAGTTACACACTATCGTACTGCACAAGGATGAGGATGTTACCTCCGCGATCCATGCTTACCTGATGGACAAGAAGTGGAAAGCCGGCGTCATCGTAAGCGCTGTTGGTTCCATCTATGATGTGACCGTGGGCAACCCCGGCAGCTATGAGATGCCCCCCAAGATGCTGCAGACCACCATCAATGAGCCCTGCGAGATCGTATCCTTCATGGGCGAGATCACCCGCAAGTGCGACGCCCCCGCCGGCCTGCCCTGCCAGGTGACCAATACCCCCAGCGACTACATCGTACATGTGCATATGACCTGCTCCCACGGCGAGAACGCCACTGTGACCGGCGGCGGCTTCCGCAAGGCGACCGTACTGCGCGCAGTAAATGTATATGTGCTGGAAGTGGAAGACGAAAACGAGCTTTGCTGATGCAGGGAGAGAAATAACATGAGCTATACCTATGACTTTAATGTAATAGTAGACCGCAGCCGTGAGCGCAGCAAGACCTGGGACCCCCGCAATGTGAAGCCCGGCCAGCTGCCCATGAACGGCGCCGAGATGCACTTTGCCTGCCCCATCCCCGTGCTGGAGGCCGTGCGCGAAGTGAGTGAGTGCCAGGTATACGGCTACCCCTATTTTACCGATGACTTTGCCCAGGCGGCGGCCGGCTGGATGAAGCGCCGCCACGACTGGGATGTGGACTACAAGTGGGTGGAATTTGTTGGCGGCATCGTGCCCGGCATTGCCTTTGCCATGCAGGCCATGACCAAGGTGGGCGACGGTATCATCATCAATACCCCCGCCTATTCCCCCTTCCGTGACTGCATCCGCGATAACGACCGCAAGCTGGTGGAAAGCGGCCTGCTGATCGACAGCGAAAAGGGCACCGTGGAATTTGACTGGGCCGACATGGAAGCGAAGTTTGCCGACCCCAACAACACCTGCTTCATCCTGTGCGACCCGCAGAACCCCACCGGCAAGAGCTGCACCCTGGAAGAGCTTAAGAAGATCGAGGAGCTTTCCAAAAAGTACAATGTATTCGTGATCGTGGACGAGGTGCACGCGGACTTTGTATTCGACGGCAAGCGGCACATCTGCTACCCCACCGTGGGCGACTTTGCCAAGGAGTTCTCCGCTGTGGTCATCAATCCCAGCAAGACCTTTAATACCGCCGGTTTCCGCACCGCTGCCATTATCATCCCCAATCAGGAGATCCATGATAAGACCAATGTGAAGATCGCAGCCGTAAAGGGTTACAGCCGGACCATCACCGGCGTGGCGGCCTTTGAGGCGGCCTACGGCGGCAAGTGCGATGACTTTGCCGACCAGGCGCGCGAGTATGTGCAGACCATGCGCGACAAGATGTGCGACTACTTTGCGGAGAATATCCCCGAAATGAAGATCATCAAGCCGGAAGCCTGCTTCGTCTGCTGGTGCGACTGCCACGGACTGGGCTTTGAGGATCAGGGCGAGATGATGAAGTTCCTGGCGGAGGCCGGCGTGCTGATGAGCAACGGTCTGGAATACGACAAGGAGCTGGGCCGCGGCTATGTGCGTATCGCCTATGGCTTCCCGGAGATCCAGCTGATGCCCGCCCTGGAGAAGCTGGCCACCGCTGTGAAGGCCCGCAGAAAATAAGGGGGTAAGGAAAATGTCTGCTGAGATCAAGCTGATCGCTACCCCGGACGCACCGGCCGCCAAGGGCCCGTACAGCCAGGGCATGGTGCATGGGGATTATGTATTCGTAGCGGGGCAGCTGCCGCTGGACCCCGCGACCGGCGAAGTGGTGCCTGGGGACTTTGGTGACCATGTGCGCCAGGCCCTGCGCAATGTGGAGGCCATCCTGAAGGCCGGCGGAAGCGACCTGGAGCATGTGGTGCGGGTGAATGTATACCTGACCGACCCCAGCCAGTTCCCACTGCTGAATGAGGCGTATTCCGCCGTGATGAAGACCCCCTACCCGCCCCGTACCGCCCGCGCCGTAGCGCTGGGACCCTACGATGTGGAGATTGACGCCGTAGGCGTAGTAGTAAAATAAACCAAAAACCGGAGGAACCAACAATGGGTTACAAGATTTATGCCCCCAAGCCGATGTCCGATGAATCGATGGAGATGCTGCGCAAAAAGGGCTTTGAGATCATTGGTGAGTGGCAGGATTCCCGCGAGGACATGAAGAAATACATGGCCGAGGCGGATGTAGTGATCGCCCGCGTTCATTTCTTTGATGACGAGCTGCTGGCCCTGGCCAAAAACCTGAAGCTGATCCAGGTGCACGGCGTGGGCTACCAGGACCATGTGGTATGCGAGGACGCTGCCAAGCGCGGCATCTATGTAGCGTACAGCCCCTACGGCAACCACTTTACCGTGGCGGAAGGCGCTGTGGCGCTGACCCTCGCGATGACCAAGCACATCTGCGAGTACAACACCAAGGTGCGTACCCCCGAGGGCATCAAGGCCAAGATGGCCATTGAGCTTTCCGGCGCTACCGTTGGCGTACTGGGCCTGGGCAACATTGCCCGCAGCTATGCCGAGAAGATGTTCTACGGCATGAACGCCCATATCATCGCTTACGATCCCTTTATTGATCCCGCTATCGTTCCCAGCTACATCACCATGGTGGAGACGATGGAAGAGGTATTCCAGCAGGCCGATGTGGTTTCCCTGCACATCCCCGGCGAGCGCTACAACAAGGACCTCATCAACAAGAAGCACTTTGACCTGATGAAGCCCACCGCTTACTTCCTGAACACCGCCCGTGACATCCTGGTAAACAACGACGACCTGTATGACGCGCTGAAGAGCGGCAAGATCGCCGGCGCCGCGGCCGATGTTAACTATGCGGAGTTCCCCGACGGCAAGAAGCTGCTGGAGCTGGATAACTTCATCAATACCCCCCACGCCATGGCCTTCTCCGATGGCTCCCTGATGCGCTCCGGCCGCAACTGCTACCGTGAGATCTGCCAGGTAATGCTGGAGGGCAAGCAGCCCAAGTACTGGGTGAACCAGAAGGGCTTTATCCCCAAGAAGTAATTTTCTTTCTCCTTCCTTATAGTTTTTGGGCTCCCCTGGAATACCAGGGGAGTTCCTCTATTTATTGGTGCGGGCCCCGGCGGGGGCTTTTCTTTTTGCTTCTTCCCTGCCCTGCCGGCGGGCGGTAAGGATGGCCAAAGAGCGGCGGGCGGGGGAAAAGGCCCCCAAGGATGGCGGGCGCAGCCCGAGCCGCCTGAAGGGCCAGTGCGCTGCTGGGATTCTGGCGAGGAGGAGCGGGTGGGCCGCAGGCCGCCCCGGCAACGCCGGGGCCAGCGCCCCTTTAGGGCGCTGAAACCGCCCGGGGGGCGGTTTGGCCTGCGGCCGATGGGTGGGAAAAGCAGAAAATCGGAGTAAAAGGCAACCGCCCGGCTCCCCTGGGTGGAGAGCCGGACGGCGCGGACACTTATGAAGGTTCAAGGAGAAGTTAAGCAGGGATGGAGCGGCCTTTGACATAGTCACGCTTATGCAGGTAGTAGATACCCAGCACGATGACGGCCGCGGGGATCTCGATGATGAGATCCGGGATGATGAGCATGACCGCACAGACCGCGAACAGCAGCCGCCACAGGATGCCGACCCTGCGGTAGGTATAGCCCTGCATGAGCCATGCGATGGGCAACGCCGCCAACAGGGTAAGCAGCGCGGAAAGAACACCGGTAATGCCAGCGGCGAAGCTGGAGAAATCCAGCATGATGACGCCGGGGGTAAGGCAGAAGGAATACGGAATAAGGAACGCCACAATGCCCAGACGGACGGCTTCCCAGCCAACCTTACTGGGGTTGGCATCGGCCAGGGCAGCGCCCGCGTAGGAGGCAATAGCCACCGGCGGGGTGATGCAGCTGAGCGACGCAAAGTAGAACAGGAACAAATGCGCGCAAAGCGGAGGCAGACCGAGCTTGAGCAGGGAAGGCGCGATGGTAGTAGCGGTGATGATATAGGCCGCGGTAGTGGGCAGGCCCATGCCGAGGATAATGGACACCAGCATGGAGAACACCAGGCACAGCACCAGGTTGCTGCCGCCGAGGGTGAGGATGAAGTTGGAGAACTTGAGCCCCAGGCCGGTGAGGGACAGCATGGCGATAACGATACCGGAGGCCGCACAGGCCGCAACGATCTGAGCGGACCCGATGGCCGCCTGGCAGAAGGCATTCTTGAGGTGCTTGAGGGAGAAACGGTCATTCTTATCAAACAGGGCACAAAGGACAACCGCCGCCATGGCATACAGGGCACAGCGCATGGGAGTAATATTGAACACAACGAGGGTAACAATGAGCACTACCACGGGGATGATGAGCTTGGCACTGCGCTTAAGCACCGGGATAATCAGGGGGATATCCTTTTCATCCATGCCGAGCAGGTCATTTTTCAGGGCTTCCACATCCACCATGATGAACACGCTGATGTAATAAAGGAAAGCCGGAATAGCAGCTGCCACACAGACGGTGCCATAGCCGATGCCGGTCATTTCCGCCAGGATGAAGGCGGCCGCGCCCATGATGGGCGGCATGATCTGGCCGCCGGTGGAAGCAACGGCTTCCACCGCGCCGGCAAAAACGGGACGATAGCCGCAGCGCTTCATCATGGGGATGGTGAAGGTGCCGGTGGAAACGACATTGGCGACCGAGCTGCCGGAGATGGTACCGAAGATAGCGGAAGCGATAATGGCAATCTTGGCGGGGCCGCCGCGTTTACGGCCGGCCAGCGCGGTAGAAAGATCGCGGAAGATGAGATCGGCGCCGCAGACATTGAGGAAGGCACCAAACAGCAGGAACAGGAATACGGTATTGGCGGAAACGCCGATGGGCATACCGAAGATACCCTGCTGGCTGAAAATGGTCTTGATGACACGGGTAAAGCTGTAGCCCTTGTGGCCGATGAGGCCGGGGAGATATTTACCGAAGAGGGCATACAGAATGGTGATGAGCGCGATGGCGGGCAGCGAGGGGCCGGTCAGACGGCGGCAGCCCTCCAGCACGATGACGGTGCAGATGGCGCCCATGACGATATCGGTGGGGCTGGCAACGAGATCCATGCGCAGCAGGAAGGCATCGATATCCCGCAGAATGTAGATGGCGACCGCCGCGACGCCCAGGGCCAGGATAATATCAAAAATCTTGGCAGGACTGTAAAAATATCTCTTCTTGCCCTTGTAATCGTACACCAGGTAGCACATAAGCATGCCGAACATGAAGTGGATCACAAAGAACTCGGAGCTGATAAAGAAAGGATAGATCACATTGACGATCTGCACAGTGCACATGGCGAAGCACAGCGCAGAAATGATAAAGCGATAGATGCGGTCACTCTTTTTCTCCTGCTCGTTCAGGGTAGGGGCGGTAGGGGTGGTGGGGGCATTTTCGGGCATGGGTATCCTCCTTTTTTCTAAGAAAAATGCCGCCGAGCAGGGTCTCCCCGCCCAGCAGCATATATGGTTCAGTCAATAGGATCAGGCCATGGGAGCGAAGCCCTCGCCGGGAGTCTGGAGAGTGATGCCATGCTCGGTGTACCATTTTTCCGCACCGGGGTGCCACTTCACACCAACCTTCTCGGCGTTTTCGGGAACAGCCAGCTTAAGGGCGTTATTGATGACGGCAAGGTCATCGTAGTTGCTGAAGGTGGCATCCAGCAGATCATAGACGACCTGCTCGGAAACATCGGCGGAAGCGGCCATAACAGTCCACTGGCACAGGGTCTTGATCTCGAAATCGGCATTGGCCTTATAGGTGCCGGCGGGGATGACGGAATCGCTGTAATAAGGATACAGCTTCTTGATGGTGGCAATCTCATCATCGGTCATCTGGATCATGGAAACGGTCTGGGTGGCTTCCAGCTCGGTGAGGGAGGGCCAGGGAGCCGGGGACTGCGTTACAATGGCATCGATGACGCCATCCTGAAGAGCGGTGACGGTGGCAGACCAGGTATCATTGTGGATCATGGAGGGGGTGATGCCCATTTCCTCAAATACCACGCCGAAAACGCTATCGATGGAGGAGCCCTTGGGGCCCAGGCCTACGCGCTTGCCATCCAGGTCATGCAGGGTGGTGATGCCGGAGCCTGCCAGAGTGAAGGGGCAAAGGCTGGGCATATCGCAGGTGAACATGGCCAGGGGCTTTTGATACTTGACACCATTGGCCCAGGAAGCGGTGCCGGTGTAGGCGCCGTAGAGGATATCGGTGGCAACGATGCCGATCTCGACCTCGCCGGTCTCAATGAGGGAGACATTGGCGACGGTGCCGCCGGTCTGCTCGGCGGTCAGCTCGTAGCGGCCGGTCAGAACATTGTTCATTACATTGGCCCAGCCGGAGCCAGTGGTATAAACGGAGCCACCGACGGCGCCGGTACCAACGGAGAGCTTGACGACCTGGGTGGTGGGGATGTCATTGCCGGGATTGCTGGCGTTATCGCCGCAGCCGGTAAGCACCGCCAGCAGCATGATAGCTGCCAGTGCCATGGTGATGATGCGCTTTTTCATGGTGATAGTCCTTTCCTTCTTATCTTTGTTATTTCTCGATCCGGGGACGCCCCGGAAGGATATTTGATGCTGTATCGTATAATGTATACGATTTGTCTACATTATATCAATGTGCAAAAAGTCCGTCAATCCCCTTTTGGGAATTTTGGTAAAATCGGACAAGTGCGGGGGCCCCGCTTGGTGAAAAAGACGATTATTCCAAATGTGCATAACTGCAACAGGATTCAGCCGATGGTGATAAGGCCCTTGATGCCCTGCTGATCCCGCAGCTCGGTAAAGCACTGCTCCCATTCCGCCAGGGGGCGGCGGTGGGTGATGAGCGGAGAAAGATCCCCAGGGAAAGCGGCCAGCAGCGCCAGCGCGCGGTCCATGTGGGTATAGTCGCTCATCATATTGAACTGGAGGGTGACGGCCTTGCGCAGGGCGGCATCCCACGGGATGGGGACGGAGGACTGCTTGGTGGCGCCCAGCACCGCCATGCGTCCACCGGGCCGCAGGGCCTCGATACCGGCGGCAATGCCGGCCGATGAACCGCTGGCTTCCACCACCAGGTCCACACCGCGGCCGTGGGTAGCCCGCAGTACGGCTTCCACTGGATCGCCCCGGCTGCTGTTGATGACCAGATCTGCGCCGAGGGCGGCCGCAGCGGGCAGCCGCAGGGAGGCATCAGCCTCCACCCCGGAAAGAAAGATGCGGGAAGCCCCGCCGCAGCGGGCAGCCACCAGCGCCAGCTGGGCCACCTGCCCTGCCCCAATGATGAGAACACTCTCACCGGGGGTGAGATCGGCATGGACCAGTACATCGCTGACTGAGATGGTAAAGGGCTCCGCCAGGCAGGCAAATTCATCCGGAAGATCATCCGGGACACGGTGGAGATATCGGGCCGGGACCGCCACATATTCCGCCAGGGCGCCATCCCGCTGGATACCCAGAGAACGGCGGCTGCGGCAAAACTGGGGGTAGCCCAGGCGGCAGACCTCACAGTGGCCGCAGGCATACAGGTGCGGCTGGCAGATGACGCGCTCCCCAACGGAGAAGCCCAGGCTCTCCCCCACCGTTTCCACTATGGTGCCTACAAACTCGTGCCCCATGATGATGGGCGGGCGGCAGTCCCGCAGCTTGCCCTGCCAGATGTGCATATCCAGGCCGCAGGTGGTGCAGGCGTGCACCCGGATAAGGACATTATCCTGTTCGGTAAGGGTGGGGACGGGGCGTTCCGTCAGGCGGGCGGTGTAAGCGCCCTCGGTCTCTTTGTATACTGCTTTCATTTTCAGCTCCTGCTCAGCGGTCAAATTCCTGCTCCATACGGTAGAGCAGCGCGGCGGCCTCGCGGTAGGTGGTCAGCTCGCCGCGGATGAGCTCTCCGGCCATATCCCGCACCAGCTGGCGGGTCCTTTCGCAGGTGATGTACTCCGCGGGGGATTTGCCATCGATGCGGGCCAGCATAAGGATGCCCAGCAGCGGGATGCACTCGGCTTCCAGTTCCTTGGCATCGGTGAAATCGATCATGCCAAAGTAGGTATCGGTCATGCAGGTGAGCATATTGAGGATGGCGGCCGAGTACTGCCGCATGTGCGCGGATTTGAGAACGATGTGATTGGTAAAGAAGGCCACATCAAAGGCGGGGTTGCCGTAATGGGCGATCTCGTAATCCAGAATACAGATGGAACGGTCGGCATTGACCAGAATGTTCTTGGGGCTGTAATCGGAGTGGACAATGACCCGGCGGTCATCCCGGATCTTGGGGATCATCGCTTCGATCTCGGCCTTGTACTCAGGGTGCTTGCCGGCCAGGAACTCAAAATAGGGGGAGATGCGCAGCTGGTAGAAGATATCCTGGTTGGCGAAGGCCGCGGCGGCCTCGGGGTTATTGGCGCTCTTATTGTGGACGGTGGCCAGCGCCTCCATCGTCTTTTTGGCAACCTCAAAATCGAAGATGCCGGAGAGCAGATCTTCCTTCCACATCCGGCAGGAGGCCGGGGCGGCATCCCGCACCATGATGCAGTTTTCCTCATCATAGAACAGAACGGCCGGGGCGCTTTGCGGGATGCACTTATTATAAAAATCGTTGGCGATGGCTTCGATCTTCATGCGGGCGGGATCGGCATGCCAGTCCTCCTTGACGGCCAGCTTGGCGCGGCCCTGCTTGACCAGCATGGTCTTGCCCTCAGTCTCGATGAGGGCGGCAATGCAGGAAACACCGCCGCGGCAGTAATTGACCTCGTAGGGAATATCACTGTGAATGACGCCCTTTTCCAGCAGGTACTGGATAAGGACCTCCCGATTTTCAAGATCCAGCATGATATGCTCCTTTCTTTACTGGGCCAGTGCCTGAGAGACTGCGACTGCGCAGGCCACGCTGGCACCGACCATGGGGTTATTGCCCATACCCATCAGGCCCATCATCTCCACATGGGCGGGGACGGAGGAGGAGCCGGCAAACTGAACATCGCAGTGGGTGCGGCCGATGGAATCGGTGATGCCGAAGGAGATGGGGCCGGCACCGATGTTATCGGGATGCAGGGTGCGGCCGGTGCCGCCGCCGGAAGCAACCGAGAAGTATTTGACGCCGTGGGCAACGCACCACTTCTTATAGGAACCGGCAACCAGGTGCTGGAACCGGATGGCATTGGCGGAATTGCCGGTAATGGAAACATCCACATGCTCCAGCTTCATCACCTCGATGGCCTCTTCGACGCTGGAATTGCAGTAGACCTTGACATTGGCACGCTCGCCGTGGGAGAAGGCCTTTTCGCCCAGGACCTTCAGGGTCTGGGTGGCATGGTCAAAGGTGGTTTCCATATAGGTAAAGCCATTAAAGCGGGCCAATGTGTAGCCAGAGTCCTTGCCCAGGCCATTGAGGATGACGCGCAGGGGATTTTTGCGGACCTTATTGGCGCTGCGGACAATGCCGATGCCGCCCTCCGCCGCCGCAAAGGATTCGTGACCGGCCAAAAGGCAGAAGCAGCGGGTATCCTCATCCAGCAGCATAGCGGCCAGGTTGCCGTGGCCGGTGCCTACCTCGCGGGCCTCCGCTACGGAGCCGGGAACGGTAAAGGCCTGCAGGCCCTCGCCGATCTTCCTGGCAGCCTCGGTGGCCTCCCGGGTACCGGCGGCCAGCGCCACAGCGGTGCCGATGGTATAAGCCCAAACGGCGTTATCAAATGCGATGGGCTGAATGCCCTTTACGATGGATTCCACATCAATGCCGTGCTGCAGGCAAAGTGCCCGCGCGGCTTCCAGATCCGCGATGCCGTACTGGAGCAGGCAGGCCTCGATCTTGGGCATTCTGCGGTCCATTCCTTCAAATGTAATCATAGCGTATGCCCTCCCTCATCATTCTTTGCGCGGATCGATGTACTCACTGGCGCCTTCGTACTGGCCGTAGGTGCCAATGCAGCTTTCGTAGGCTTCCTTGGGGTCCTTGCCGGCCCGGATCTGATCCATCATCTTGCCCAGATGAACAAAGCGGTAGCCCACCGTTTCCTTCTCCTCGTTCAGGGCCATATCCAGCACATAGCCCTCGGCCATCTGCAGCATACGGGGGCCTTTTTCCAGGGTGGAGAAAACCGACCCGCACTGGCTGCACAGGCCCTTGCCCAGGTCCTCCAGCGAAGCGCCGATGGGCAGACCGTTTTCCGAAAAAGCGGTCTGGGTGCGGCCGTATACCATCTGCTTAAAGATCTCCCGCATAGCCACATTGATGGCATCACAGGCCAGATGGGTATTCAGCGCTTCCAGCAGCGTTTTGCCGGGCAGATGCTCCCCTGCCACTGCCGCGCCATGGGTAGCGCCGGTACAGCCGGTGGTCTCCACCAGGGCCTCCTGGATAACGCCGTTTTTAACATTCAGCGTGAGCTTGCAGCAGCCCTGCTGCGGGGCGCACCAGCCAATGCCATGGGAAAGGCCGCTGATATCCCGAATCTCCTTGACCTGGATCCAGTTTCCCTCCTGCGGCAGCTCGGCCGGGCCGTGGCCCTTGGGGCAGGCCACTTTTTTCATGCGTTCCACTTCGTGTGTGATTTCCACGCTTGCGACACCTCGATTCGTAGTCTTTGTCTTGCTTTTATCTCACCGCCCGTGGGCGGAACCATAACGGAATAGGCACCGCTCCAGAGGAAGCGGCGGCAAACTATTTGTATATTGTATACATTCTACACCATAGAAGCAAGCCTTGTCAATGTGTGGTTGGTAGAACCTGCCCGCGCGGAACTGTGCAATATCCTCAAAAATAAAGAATCAAACTGCCAAAAAGGCTCTGCCGATAGTGGAAAGCTATCGACAGAGCCCAGGGTCAGGTGCTGTAATCCGGCGGGCGGAGCGCCGCCACTATTCCGCACAGCATGGTACGGAAATCGTAGACTGGCAGGCGGGTGGCTAGATGGATGTCCAGCGCCCAGGGGGGCATATTGGTGCATTCCAGCAGGATGGCCCCGATGCCGGGGTCCCGACGGATCAGCTCCAGCGCAGCTTCGATGTGCTCCTGGCGGCACCTCTCGGCATCAAAGGAGGTACGGTCCTCCCGCAGGAAGCTGGAAAATTCGGTGGTATGCTCCATGCCCATTACGGTGACAGGGCAGTAGCTGGCCCCGGCGGCCGCCAGGTGGCGCGGGGTCAGGTTGGCGCTATCTGCCGTAAGGATGCCCACCCGCTTGCCGGGTGGCAGGGCGGCAGCGATCATGGGCAGCTGCAGCAGCGCCGAGGTATAGACCGGCACCCGCACCGCCGCGCTGAGCTGCCGCTGGAACAGCGCCAAAAAGCCGCAGCTGGTGGTGATGGCGCAGACCCCCTCCTGCTCCAGAGCCTGGGCCGCCGCAATGAAGGGTACCAGCAGGCGCTCCTCCTGCAGGGCTTCCACCACATCATGGTAGGTGGTGCCGGGCACCATACGGTACCGTACCGCAAAGGGAAAGGTGGCGGGATTGCCGATATCCCCCGGCAAGCGGGGGAAGGAAGCCCGGTTCATCAAGATGCCGACCGGGAGACTGTTCTGCGAAAGGGCTGGGATCATGGTTTAGTTTCCTCCGTATAAAAAGCGGTGGTAATGGAGCTGCGCTAATAAAGGATCCTCCGCATCGACCTGGTCCATAAAGTAGGCCGCCGCCAGCGGCGAGACCCCCGCCGTGTAGCTGTACGCGCTGTGCATCAGGAAATAGCCGAAATTCTGGAGCTTTTCCTCATCGCCGCCAATGATGGGCAGGCCATCCACAGGCTTGCAGCGCAGGCCTGCGTAACTGCGGATGATATTGACCCCGCTCAGGGCCGGGAACTCCCGCAGCGCCTGGCGCACCGCGGTTTGCAGCGCTTCGGCCGGGACGGTAGTATCGTGGGTTCCGGCGGGCAGGTCCTCGCTGTTTAGGCCAAAAATGATATTGCCGTGGGCGGTCTGGTGGGCGCTGCTGGCAAAGGTATGCAGGATGGGTGGAAGCTTTTCGGTGACCAGGCAGCAACCGCGATTGGGCTGCACCGGCGCCGGGATCCCCAACTTTTCCCCGATCTCATAGCTCCACAGGCCGGCACAGCAGATGACATGCTCGGCAGTGACGCGGCCGCGGTCGGTCATCAGCGCCGTGATGCGGCGGTCACTTATTTCAAGGTCCAGCACCTTGGTAAAGGTACATACCTCCGCACCCAGACGCTTGGCGGTCTGGATGTAAGAATCCACCAGCAGGAAGGGATTGATGTGGGCGGAGTAGGGCTCATACCGGGCGGCGATCATACCGTTGCCCCGCATGGCCGGTTCCTTTTCCCAGGCTTTCTCCGGGGCGAGGATCCGGACGACATCATAGCCCGCGGCGGCGCCCATTTCTGCGGCCTTTTGGGCGGCGGCTATATCTTTTTCGGTGTAAAGCGGCTTAAGGGAGCCGGTAACGGTAAATTCAAAGGGCCGGTCCAGCTCATGTTCCAGCAGGAACAGCCGCAGAAAAGAGCGGATCGCCAGCTCCTCCATAAAAAGCGGCTGACGGTCGAAGGGGCCTATCCAGGCGACGGTGCCACTGCTGGTGCCGCTGCATATTTCATTCTGTTCCAGCAGCAGGACTTCCCTGCCGTGGAGGCTGAGCTGATAGGCCAGACTGGCGCCCAGCACGCCGCCGCCGATGATAACAAACTCGCTGTGCTGCTTCATGTGTCCTCCTCCCCGGCCAATAGGGCCGAAAGCGGCATGGGCCGCACCGGGGGGCGGGTACTGGGGTATTCCTCCGCGGGGGGCAGGTGGCCCAGCTCCGCCACCAGAATAGCCTCCACCAGCGGGCGGCAGGTGCGTCCCTGGCACAGGCCCTTACCGGCCCGGGTCATCCGCTTGATGCCATCCACGGTGGTGGCGCCATCCCGGATGGCCTGTATGATCTCGCCCTTGGTGATCTCCTCACACCGGCAGATGATAATGTCCTTATCCTTCATGGGGCGCCTCCTTTCCACTTGCGGGGAAAAACCCCCGGACGGTATCCAGCAGAGCCAGCGGCACCCGCAGCGTCACCACAGCCGTTTGGTGAAAAGCCGGCGGGCACAGCACCCGGTGGATGGTCCCCTCCCCCACTGGCCGGCTGCGGCGGTCGGTAAGGATGACCAACTGCCCCACAATGGGTAAGGGAGTAAATTCATATGGGAGAGAGAGCAGGCCCTCACTCCCGGAATAGGTATCATCGGTGACAAAGATGGCCTGACCCGGGCAGCAGGGAATGCACAGCCCGCAGCCGGTGCATTTTTCCCGGTTCAGGCAGGGCAGGCTGCTCAGGCCCTCCGCCATGGTGATGGCCCCCTGTGGGCAGGCGGTGCAGCAGGGGTTGCAGGGGATCTCCTCGGTGCATTCGATAACGGCATGGGGGCCGCGCTTCAGCTGTTCTGCCACTGGGCATACCTCCTCTCCAGTTCCGCTTTGGCGGCGCCGCGGGCTTCCCCGTGGGGGCCGGTTCGCAGCTGGGCCGCACGCCGGCGGATCTCCTCCATCTGCCGCCCGGCTTCTGCTTTCTCCAGCAGGCCCAGCGCCTCGGCAATGGCCGTCCCGGCCAGTCGGCCTTCTTCCATGGCCGTGCTGGCCTCCTCTATCCCGGCCACATCTCCGGCCACATAGATATCCGGATCGGTGGTGCACAGGGTGCCGCTGTGCAGCGGCAGATAGCCGCCCATCGGCGGCAGGTGGGTCAACCCCACATTGGCCATGCGCAGAAGTTCTATCGAGGGGATAAGCCCTACCGCTAAGCAGACGGTATCAGCCTCTATGGTCCGCTCGGTGCCGGGGATGGGCCGGTACCGCTCATCCACCCGGCCAATGGTCACCTCCTCCACCGAATCCCTGCCTCGGGCCTCCAGTACGGTATGCCCGGTAAGGATAGGCACCCCGGCCCGCATCAGTTTATTGGCATGGACGGCATAGCCGCTGATCTGGGACTTGGCCTCTACCACGGCGGCCAGGTGCGCCCCGGCCTGCAGCAGCTGGAACCCCACCACCAAGCCTACATTGCCGCTGCCCACCATGATGATCCTGCGGCCGGGCAGCACCCGGTTTAGGTTTACCATGGTCTGGGCGGCGCCCGCGCCCATCACCCCTGGGAGGTCCCAGCCGGGGAAGGCCAGGGCCTTTTCGGTAGCGCCGGTGGCGATCAGGAGCTTTTCCGCCCGGATGATACGGCTGTACCCGGCATGGGTAACACCCAGTCGCCCCCCGGGAAAGATGCCGTAAACAGTGTGGGAAAGGCAGATCTCCACCCCGGCCGCTTCGCATTCCGCCAGCAGCTGGCGGCCCAGCTCCACCCCGCGTACCCCGGCCCCGTGGTGCCCGGAACCGAAAAACTTGTGAATCTGCTTAAAGAGCTGACCGCCGGGGCGGTCGTTTTCATCATAAACGGTGACCCGCGCGCCGCAGTGGGCCAGCACCGCCGCCGCGGAAAGCCCGGCAGGCCCGGCCCCTACTATGGCCACCTGGGGGTTCTCACGCATGGGGATCACCCCACCTTCCCAGGCCATGCTGTGTTTCCACCCGCATGCCCTCCTCCACCCGGGTGATGCAGGTACGCACCCCCGGTACGCCGTTCACCGTCATGGCGCAGTCAGTGCAGCGGCCAATGGCGCAAAAGATGCCCCGGGGGTGGTTCTCCCGGGCGGTGTGGCGGAACACCCGCACCCCAGCCGCCGTCAGCGCCGCCGCAATGGGCTCGCCTTCGATGGCGGAAAGCGGTTTTCCGTCAAAGTATATCGTCACCTGCCTGCCCTGCGGCTGCTCCCCCAGGATGGGGTGCTGCCGGATGCGCAGGCCGGTTTCCCTCTGTTCTGTTTTCATTGGGTTTCCTCCTGTTTTTTTGGTATGGCAAAAAGGATGAGCCGAAGGCTCTACCTCCTCATACGGCTCACCAGCGTCTTTTTGATGACACGCCGGAAGCAGAACGGTCCAATGACGGAATTTTTCATAAAATCGCGGTTGCTCCCAAATTAAATACTGTATACTGTCAACATAAATATAGGGGATTTTGGTGATTTCGTCAATAAAATTTGGCCAAATTGGCGCCTTCTTAGCGATTTATGTATATTGTATACAATATTGCGGAATGAATATTGGCACGATTGTTCATAGACTTTTCCTACAAAAAAGTGTTAATGTAAAAAAGGAGAGTTTGCCGACAGTCGACAAAAAGGTATTGACCGGCCCTCTTCGACAGTATAAAGAATCGCAGATAAAAACGGAAAGGACAAAAGATCATGAAGAAACTCAAAGTTTTCCTCAGCCTGCTGCTGACCTGCGCACTGGTTTTTGCCTGTGTTGGCTGCGGCGAAAGCAACAACGATCCCAATACCCCCAAGCTGCAAACCTTTAGTGCCGGCTGCTCTGCTTCCGGCGGCGCCTTCAATGTAGTAGGCACCGGCTGGTGCACCGTTATGAACTCCGTATTCAATGGCAAGTATTCCATTACTGCCGAAACCACCGGCGGCGCTACCGCCAATACTGCCCTCATCGAGACCGGCGAGTGCCAGTTCGGCGTGGGCGGCGCTTCCTCCACTCTGGAAGCCTATGAAGGCGTAGCCGAATGGACCGGCGGCCAGAAGATGGTCAAGTCCCGCGTTATCGCCCCCATGTATGAGATGTCCCTCACCGCGTTCGCCCTCTCCAGCAGCGGCATCGAGACCTGGAGCGACCTGGAAGGCAAGACCGTCGGTTTGGGCTCCAAGGGCTCCGGCATCGATCCCGTTCTGCGCAAGCTGCTGGATGCCATGGGCATCAATGTAACCGTACACAATGACGCCTGGGGCACCACCGTAGAGGCCCTGAAGGACGGCACCATCGATGCCGTTATCACCCAGGCTGCCGGCGCATGGCCCTCCCTGGCGGAGACCGAAGCCACCCACGAGGTCAACATCCTGCCCATGACAGAAGAGCAGGTCAAGATCGTGTGCGAGATGACCCCCTACTATGTTCAGAGCTATATCCCCGCCGGCACCTATAAGGCCAATGCCGATAAGGATATCCTCTCCTGCTCCATGTGGGCCTTCTTCATGGCCAGCGAGGATGTGGATGATGAGGTCGTTTACGAGCTGACCAAGGCCACCTGGGAGCACTATGACGACATGGTCACCGTTTATGCCGGTCTTGCCGGCGGCCTCAAGCTGGAGAATATCCCCAATATGCCCTTCCTGTTCCACGATGGCGCCATCAAGTACTATCAGGAGCAGGGCATCCAGATGGCAGAGGTAGCCCCCGGCTTCTCCCCCTCCTGATGTCTGCCCCACGCATTTGAACCCACTGAACCAATAAACCCGCAGGCGGCCGGCCGCAGCGCCGGCCGCCTGTCCCCTTTTTCGCAAAGCCTGACCCCTGCTCCAATAAAACCCGACCGATTTTTTGTGATGGGAGTTAACCTATGAGTGACAAAGTAACTACGGGGGGCGTTTCTCCCCGCGCTGATAAGATCTTCAAGATCATCATTACCGTGCTTGCGCTGGTCATGTGCTTTATCCAGATCGGCAAGTATATCAGCATCGGCGGCAAGCCGATCGTCAATATGTATTATCTGCGCATTTATGCGCTGCACTATATGTTCGGCATGCTGTTCGCCTTCCTGATGTACGACTGGAAGGGCAAGGCATCCGGCTGGACCGGACTCAAGAAGAAATGGCCGGATCTCATCCTCTCCGCCGCTGCCATCGCCGTGGCGGTCTATGTCATGATCGATCCCTCCAGCTTCCAGACCCGTCTTTCCATTACCGCCAATCAGAATGACATCATCTTTGGCGCCCTGGCCACCGTGGTCACCATCGCCGCGGCGTACAAGCTCTCCGGCAAGGCGCTGCCCATTATGGCGGTCATCTTTATTGGCTATGCCTTCCTGGGCAAATACATCCCCGGCGGCTTTGGCCACAGGGGATATTCCCTGCAGCGTGTTATCGTCAATATCTTCGGCGATCAGGGCATCTGGGGCTCCGCCCTGGCTACCTCCTGCAATATCATCTTCCTGTTCATTCTGTTCGGCGCCTTTTTGGAAGTCAGCGGCGCCAATGAGATCTTCCGGGATCTTTCCATCTCGCTGGCGGGTGCCAAGCGCGGCGGCCCGGCCAAGATCGCCGTTATCTCCAGTGCCATCATGGGCACCATTTCCGGCAGCGCCATCGCCAATGTCGTCACCACCGGCGCCTTCACCATCCCGCTGATGAAAAAGCAGAAGTACCGCGATGAATTTGCCGGCGCGGTGGAAGCCGTTTCCTCCACCGGCGGCCAGCTTATGCCCCCCGTTATGGGCGCCGCGGCCTTCCTGATGGCCGAAGCCACCGCCATCCCTTACGGCACCATCTGCCTGGCGGCGCTGGTCCCGGCCCTAATGTACTATATCTGCATCTTCAGCACCGTGGATGTGGAATCGCTGAAGGCCAACCTGACCGGCATGGATCTCAAGGATATCCCCAAGCTGCTGCCGGTGCTGAAAAAGAGCGCCAAACTGCTGCTGCCCATCGCCGTGCTCATCCTTTCGCTGTGCGTATTCGGCTTTTCCACCTCCCGCTCGGCGCTGTATTCCATGGCCGTACTCATCATCTGCTGCTGCTTTGATAAAGACGACCGCTTCTCCCTGAAAAAGCTGGTGAATGCCCTGCGCTCCGGCGCCATCGGCTCCACCACCGTTATCACTGCCACCGCCATCTGCGGCATCATCATCAGCATGCTCACCATGACCGGCCTTGGCGTCAAGTTCTCCTCCCTGCTCATCTCCCTCGGCTCCAGCAGCCTGCTCATCTCCCTGCTGCTGGCCATGCTGGTGTGCATCGTGCTGGGCATGGGCCTGCCCACCGCCGCCGCTTACATCATTGCTTCCTCCACCATCGCCACCGCCCTCATCAAGCTGGGTGTCCCGGTCCTGGGAGCGCACATGTTCCTGTTCTACTTCTCCTCCATCGCCTGCATCACCCCGCCGGTGGCGCTGGCATCCTATGCCGCGGCCGGCATCTGCAAAGCCCCGCCCATGAAGGTCAGTATGGAAGCTGTCAAGATCGGCATTGTGGCCTTTCTGGTGCCCTATGCCTTTATCTACAATCCCTCCATCCTCACCTACGATTTCAGCAGTCCCTACATGATCCTGGATACCATCGTCACCTTTATCTGCTGCGTCGTGGATGCTCTGCCCATCTCCTATGTGGTACAGGGGTACCACTACCGGCCCATCCGCCTGTATGAGCGCGCCATCTTCCTGGCGGTCGCCATTGGGCTCATCTGGCCCGGCGTGGTGGTCCCGCTCATCTCGCTGGCGGTGTTCCTGCTGTTCTGGCTGCCCGCCCGCGCCAAGTACTACAAGGAAAATCCCAAGCTGCCCACTCCAGCAGCCAACTGACCTATCATCTCTCTATCTCTCCTAATATAGCAAAAACCCGGTGGCCGGCAGCAATGCCGGTCATCGGGCTTTCTTTATAAAAGAGAGAGGTGATCATTCCCGGTCGTGGATATCACTGACGATGCGGTAATACACATTGCCGGTAATGCGGTAGATAAGGGCATACAGCACACCGAACGCCACAAAGCTGATGACAGTGGTGAGAGCAAAAAGCCCCACATTGTTCAGGTTAAAGAGCAGCAGCAGTCGGCGGATCATGGGGAAGGCAAAGGCCAGGTGCAGTCCGGCCATCACCAGCGGCAGATAAAATACCGTCAGCAGCTGACTGTTGATGCTCCGCCGGATCTCGGCCTTGGTCATCCCCACCTTCTGCATAATGCCAAAGCGGGATTGGTCCTCATACCCCTCCGAGATCTGCTTATAGTAGATAATAAGCACGGCGGCAAAGAGGAACTCCACGCTGAGGATAATACCCAGGCAGAACAGCCCGCCGTAGGTACCAAAGAAATCCGCCTCATTCATGGTGCGGCACTCTATGGTGCGGGTGCGAATGCCGTGGGCTTCGGTATAGCTGTCGTGCATGCCGATATTGGCATTGTAAAGTTCATTGCTGATCTCCACCTGCTGCTCGGCGGAAAGCCCCGTATCAAAGTTGTAGCTCCACAGCCGGCTGCACCGCATCCCCAGTGCCGTCAGGCCATGCTCCGCCTCGGTCAGGTCCGGCACGATGAGCACCAGTGTGGGGGCAATATCCAGGGCAATATTGCCGTCCTCCAGCGGGGTATCCAGATACTCTGCCACATCGTAGTGCAGCCCGTAGCCGAAGTCCACCTCTTTGCCGGAAAAGCCGGCGCCGCGGGAGGTATATACCGCCGCTTCACCGGCGTTCAGGGTGATATCCTTACCGGTAAGCGCGTTGTAATCCGATACCGGTACAAAGACAAAGGTATATATTTCACCATCGGGCTGGTAGGTTTGCTGCGATTCCTCATTATAGCGGGCAAAGTCGGCATGGGTGCCATTCAGATAACCGGAAATACGCAGGCTGCGCCAGTCCTGAACATTTTGCGGGGTGCAGTTTTCCTTCTCCAGTATGGAAAGGATCTCCTCCCGCAGCTCCTTTACCGAGCTTTCAGCGAGAAATTCCGTATCCTCCACGCCGTAGTTGATCGAAAGCTCCCGCGGGTAGCGGGCCATCAGGGAATCCTCCGCCCCAAAGTACAGGCTGGTGGTGGAGGAAAGCATCACCAGTACCATGGTGGCCAGGATGCACACCGAGGCCAGTCCCGCGCCGTTGCGCTTCATGCGGTAGGCCATGGAGGAAACCGAAACAAAATGCCGGGGATTATAGTAGTAGGCGGTGTTCTTCTGTAATTGGCGGCACAGCAGCACGCTGCCGCTTATCATAATGAGATAGGTGGCCAGAATGACCAGCACCACCGCCACAAAGAAGAGCGCCAGCGCCATCAGCGGCTCCTTGATGGTGACCGCCATGTAGTAGGCCACCCCCAGCAGGATAAAGCCCAGCAATCCCAAAAACCAGTTGGCGCGGGGGGGCTTTTCTCCGGCAGCCTCGCTTTGCAGCAGCTGGATAGCCGAGGTGCGTCCCACCGCGACCGCCGCCCGCAGCAAAAGCAGCAGGTGAATGACCCCAAAAATGAGCAGCGTAGCCATAATGGCCGGAACACTGATGGAAAAGACATAGCTGATGCTGCCGTGCATCAGGTTCAGCAGCCCCAGCTCCGCCAGCTTGGAAAAGGCAATGCCACACAGCAGCCCCGCCGCTGTGGTGCCGATGGCCACAAAAATCGTTTCCCATATCTCGATGCGCACCAGGTGGCGGCGCCCCATACCCAGGATGTTATAAAGGCCGAATTCCTTTTTGCGGCGGCGCAGCAGGAAGGAGTGGGTATAAAAGAGGAAAATGCAGGCGAAGATGGCCACTACCCAGCCGCCCAGTGCCAGAATGGTGGAGGCGGTCGTCCCGCCGCGCATACCATCCAGCATTTCATTGTGCTGCAAAAAGATGATGATATAGTACATCATCGCCATGCCGGCACAGGTAAGCAGGTAGGGGATGTACAGGCGCTTGTTTTTCCGGATCCCAGCCAGCGCCAGCCGGGGATACAGCCCGAATTTCATTGCTCCATCCCTCCCGTCGCCAGCAGGGTCAGGGTACCGCTTATCTCCTGGTAGAACTGTTCTTCGGTACGGCCGCCGCGGTACAGCTGGTGGAATACCTCGCCATCCTTGATGAACAGCACCCGCCCGGCGGTACTGGCCGCCCGCACCGAGTGGGTAACCATTACGATGGTCTGTCCGCCGCGGTTCAGCTCTCCAAAGAGCCGCAGCAGCTCATCGCTGGAACGGGAATCCAGGGCGCCGGTCGGCTCATCCGCCAAAAGCAGGCTGGGCTGGGTAATGATGGCGCGAGCCACCGCCGCCCGCTGCTTCTGCCCGCCGGAAACCTCATAGGGATACTTTTTCAGCAGCTCGGCGATCCCCAGCCGCCGGGCAATGGGCATCAGCCTTTCGTTGATCTCCCGGTAGCTCTTCCCCGCCAGCACCAGCGGCAGCGCTATGTTATCCTCCAGTGAGAAGGTATCCAGCAGGTTAAACTCCTGGAATACAAATCCCAGATTATCCCGCCGGAAGGCGGCGGCATCGGCATCGCCCACCTTGGAAAGCTCCCGACCGTCCAGCACCACGCTGCCGGCGGTGGGCTTATCCAGTGCCGCCAGGATATTCAGCAGCGTGGTCTTGCCGCTGCCGCTTTCTCCCATCACGGCCACATATTCGCCCTGCTCCACACTAAAACTGACATTGCGCAGCGCCTCCACCCGGTTCCCGCCAAAGCGGGTGGTGTAGACCTTGCGCAGACCCTTTACTTCCAAGATACTCATAAACTAAGCAGCCTCCTTGCATTGGTGCCAGGTTCCATCGATGAATGGGGCCGGGCCTTACTGCTGCTATTGTAACAGGGGCGGGGCCTGCCTCGCCATCGATACGGCTTACATTTCCCGCCCCAAATCTTACATTTTTGTAAGGTTTCCGGCACCCCACGCTTTCCTCGGCCAGCTCCCTGCAGAGGGCAGGCTTCGGCCCGCAGGGCAACCCGCCCCTCCGGGGCGGGTTTGGGCGGCTTCGCCGCCCTACGGCCGCCTGCGGCGGCCGGCCCTGCGGGCCGCTCACCCCTCCCCGGGGCTTGTCCCTTTCATTCCACCCGCAGGGGGTACTGCGTAAAATCCAGCAGCAGGGTGGTCCCCACACCGGGAGTGCTCTCCGCTGTCAGCCCTACCCCCAGGTTGCGGCAGATGCGGCTGCACAGGTACAGCCCCAGTCCGCTGGCCCGCTTGTCCACCCGGCCGTTCTGCCCGGTATATCCCTTCTCAAAAATCCGCGGCAGGTCCTCCGGCGCAATGCCAATGCCGGTATCCCGGATAGCCAGAACCCGCTCCCCAGCCAGCTCCACCGTGATACTCCCCTCCCGGGTGTATTTCAGGGCATTGGAAAGCAGCTGCTCCAGCACAAAGCTGAGCCACTTTTCATCGGTAAGCACAGTAAGCCCCATGGGGGTATAGTCCAGCCGCAGCCGCCGGTCTATAAATTCCGCCGAGAAGCGGCGCAGCGCCTGCCGCAGCACCTCATCCAGCGCGATCTCCCGGAACACATAGTCCCCGGGAGCGTCCTCCAGCCGCAGAAAAGCCATCACCATCTCCACATACTGCTCAGTGCGGGAAAGGTCACTCAATAGCCGCCGGGAAAGGGCGGTATCCTCCCCCTGCAGCGCCAACCGCATCGAAGCGATCGGGGTCTTGATCTGGTGCGCCCAGGTGGTGTAGTACTCGATGGCATCCCGGTAGCGGTTGTCAGCTGCGCTTTGCAGTTCAGTGCACAGCTGCCGCAGGTGCAGCAGCTGCGCCCGGTAATCCTCCTCCGCCAGGCTTTCCGGCGGGGGCAGCTCCCGCAGCAGCTCCGCGGTCAGGTCCCCGCAGCCGGTCAGCGCCCGGTGCCGCTTTAGGGTCCGGCGGTAATCCCACACGGCAAAGCCCAGTCCCACCAGCAGGCACAGCCCCACCGGGTACAGCACCGCCCGCAGCGGCAGCCGGTACAGCGCAAAGCTCGCCGCAAATATCACGCAGCAGAGTGTCGCCGCCAGTAGCACCCGGCGCCGGTACCGCAGGTAATCCCAAAATCGCATCCAATGACCCCCTCTTTCCCCCGCACGGGGCAGCAGTTTCTGCTGCCATTGTACGGGGGCGGCAGGGGTTTGTCAAGGGAAGGCTCGGTGCAGGGCCAGCGGGCTTTGCCCGCTGGCCCTCCGGGCGGTTTGGCCTGCGGCCCCTCTCCCCC
>ERZ1026780.748-NODE-748-length-23809-cov-9.084407_pt1 | contig 23809 bp, 22 predicted proteins | sample MGYA00380126_ERZ1026780 | MGnify/ENA primary metagenome ERZ1026780 (study PRJEB33269, sample SAMEA4719762) | human gut metagenome | biome: human-associated habitat; feature: organic feature; material: feces | place: Cameroon | collected 2013-10 ... | reverse complement strand
TTCCGCATCATCGACTTTCCCCTGTCCAACTGTACCAACTCCGGCATCGACACCGTGGGTGTGCTGACCCAGTACCGTCCCCTGGAGCTGAACAGCTACATCGGCAGCGGCCAGCCCTGGGAGCTGGACCGCATGAACGGCGGCGTACATATCCTGCCCCCCTATCAGAGCAATTCCGGGGCCGGGTGGTACAAGGGCACCGCCAATGCCATCTATCAAAATATCGGCTTCGTAGACCTGTATGACCCGGACTATGTGGCCGTCCTCTCCGGCGACCATATCTATAAAATGGACTACTCTCGGATGCTCCGCCGCCATAAGGAGGCCGGGGCCGACTGCACCATCTCCGTTATGGAGGTCCCCTGGCAGGAGGCAAGCCGCTTCGGCATTATGAATGTAGATGACCGGGATACCATTACGGAGTTCGAGGAAAAGCCCGCCCATCCCAAGAGCAACCTGGCCTCCATGGGCATTTACATCTTCACCTGGAAAAAGCTCCGGGCGTACCTGCTGCAGGACGAGGCAGACCCCACCTCCTCCAACGACTTCGGCAAAAATGTCATCCCCGCCATGCTCCGTGCCGGGGAGAAAATGGTGGCCTATCGCTTCGAGGGCTATTGGAAGGATGTGGGCACCCTGGACTCTCTGTGGGACGCCAATATGGATATGCTGGCTCCCGGCTCGGGCCTGAACCTGCTGGATAAGCGCTGGCCCATTTACAGCCGCACTCCCTCCTGTCCGCCCGCCTTCTTTGCGGCCACGGCGGATGTGGGCAACAGTGCCGTGGCCAAGGGCTGCGACATTCGCGGGGAGGTAAAAAATACGGTCCTCAGCTACAACGCCGTGGTGGAGGAGGGGGCTCAGGTCACCTACTCCGTGGTTATGCCCGGGGCGGTGGTGAAAAAGGGCGCCCGGGTGGAATACGCCATCCTGGGCGAGAACAGTGTGGTAGGGGAGGGCGCCCATGTGGGGGCCGGTCCGGAGACTGCCAAGGACCCCGACAAATGGGGCGTGGCGGTGCTGGGGCCCCAGGCCCACGCGGCCCCCGGGGAGACCGTCCCCGCCGGAGCCATGCTGGATAAAACCCACGGACAGGAGGCGAAAAAGGTATGAACGGAATGCACGGCATCATCTTTTCCTATGAAAAATCCAACGGTCTGCGGGAGCTGACAGAGCCCCGCATCCACGGCTCCGTGCCCTTTGGCGGGTCCTACCGTATGGTGGACTTCATCCTCTCGGACATGGTCAATGCCGGTATCCGGGATGTAGGCGTTCTGATGCACGGCAAGTGCCAGAGCATGATGGACCACCTGCGCAGCGGCAAGAGCTGGGACCTCTCCCGGAGCTTCGGAGGGCTTACGCTGCTGCCGGTATTCGCCTATAACAGCGCCCGGGGCAACGGGCGGTTCCGGGGCAAGCTGGAGGCTCTGGATGTGGTCAGGGATTACCTGCGGCACATCGGCCAGGACTATGTCCTCCTGGCCGACAGTGATGTGGCTCTGAATATCGACCTTCAGGCCGTGCTCCGGGCCCACATAGACACCGGCGCAGATGTGACGGCGGTGTGCGCCCCCTCCACCGGCGACGGTATGTACCTGGTGGCCGATGAGACCGGCCGGGTCCGGGAGGTGGTGGAAAACCTCCACCGGGGCAACCGCTGCCTGCAGATCTTCCTGCTGCGGACGGAGCTGCTGCTCAGCCTGGTGGAGCGGTTCGTCAGCCGCCACGAGTACAGCTTTCAGGAGTGTGTGCTGCAGGGACTTACAAAGGAAATGCACATCCACGGGTATGTTTTTCACGGCTTTGCCGCCCATATCACCGATGTGGCCGGATACTATGAGAGCAGTATGCGGCTTTTGGACCCGGCGGTGCGGCAGGACCTGTTCTGCCCTCAGCGCCCTATTTATGCCAAGGAAAACGACGCCGCCTCCACCTATATGGACCCCCAGGGGGGCTGCGTAAATTCTCTGGTAGACGACGGGTGCGACATCCAGGGCAGCGTGCATAGCTCCATTCTCAGCCGTGGCGTCCGGGTGGAAAAGGGCGCCGTGGTAGACGGCTGCATTCTCTTTAAGGACACGGTGGTGGGTCGTGGCGCGCAGCTGCGCCATGTCATTGCCGATAAAGATGTGAAGGTCGGCCCCGGCGTACACCTGGAGGGTACGGAAAAATACCCCCTGGTGCTGGGCAAGGGCGCGGAGGTATAAGGTGAATATTCTCTATGTAACAGGGGAGGCCGCCCCCTTCTGCAAAACCGGCGGTCTGGCGGATGTATCCGGAAGCCTTCCGGTGGCCCTGGCAAAGCGCGGCCACCGGGTAGCGGTGATGCTGCCGCTGTATAATACCATTGCGGCCCGGTGGCGGCAGCAAATGACCTTTCGCAAGCACATCTATGTAGACCTTTCCTGGCGGCATGAATACTGCGGGCTGTTTTCTCTGGACTATCAGGGCGTCACCTGGTATTTTGTGGATAACGAGCATTATTTTGCCCGGGGCCGCCTCTACGGGGAGGGGGACGACGGCGAGCGCTTCGGCTTTTTCTCCCGGGCGGTGATGGACCTTCTCCCTCTGCTGGACCGGGTGCCGGATGTCATCCACTGCAACGACTGGCAGACCGCTCTGGTCCCCATCTACCGGCAGGACCTGGCGGGGCGCTGGGACGCCCTGCGCAGCATCCGCACGGTGTTTACCATTCATAATGTGGAGTACCAGGGGAAGTTCGGCCCGGAGACGGTGGAGGACCTCTTCGGCCTGGACCGGGGCTGGTACGAGGACGGCACCCTCCAGATGGACGGCTGCGTGAATCTGATGAAGGGGGCCATGCTCTGCGCCGATGCCGTCACCACCGTCAGCCCCACCTATGCCCGGCAGCTCCACCAGAGCGCCTACGCCGAGGGCATGGAGTCCGTGGTCCAGCGCTGCGGCGAGAAGTTCACCGGCATTGTCAACGGCATCGACACCGCCGTTTTCGACCCTGCCACCGACCCGGAGCTGACGGCCCATTTCTCGGCCCAGCGCCTGCGTGGTAAGGCCGACTGCAAAAAAGCCCTGCAAAAGGAGCTGGGCCTCCAGGTCCAGAGCGATGTTCCCCTGCTCTCCGTGGTCAGCCGCCTGGTGGGGCATAAGGGTATCGACCTCATCTGCGAGAGCCTGGATGTTGTGATGCAGACGGGCTGCCAGCTGGTGATCCTGGGCAGCGGCGACGGGCAATATGAGGATTTCTTCCGCTATGCGGAAAACCGCTATAAGGGCCGTCTGTGCGCCTATATCGGCTACAATGAGGCCCTGGCCCACCGCATCTATGCCGGCAGCGACCTCTTTCTGATGCCCTCCCGCTCCGAACCCTGCGGACTTTCTCAGATGATCGCCATGCGCTACGGTGCGGTGCCCATCGTGCGTCAGACCGGCGGCCTGGCCGACACCGTCCGCTCCTGCCAGCTGGGCCAGGAGGACGGCAACGGCTTCGTTTTCGCCGATTACAGCGCCTTCGATATGCAGTATGTCATCTCCCAGGCGGTGAACCTGTACCGCACGGACATTCACCGCTTCCGCCAGGTGCAAAAGCGCGGCATGACTGATGATTTCAGCTGGGACGCCAGCGCCGGCGCTTACGAATCCCTCTATCAGCATATTACCGGACAAACAAGGAGTACTAAATGACCAAGGAAGCACTGAAGGAAGCCATTATCCAAAGACTGCGCATCAACTGCGGCTGCTCGCCCCGGCAGGCGGGAGACGCAGATATGCTCCGGGCCTGCGCCATGGTCCTGCGGGACAGTATGGCCGAGCGGGGCGCTACCACCCGGGAGGAGCGGGACAGGTGCCAGGAGCGCCAGGTCCACTATCTGTCCCTGGAGTTTCTCATGGGCCGCAGCCTTTTGAAAAACGCCTATAACCTGGGCCTTTTGGACAGTCTGACCCAGGCGGTGGAGGAGCTGGGCTTCAAGGCCGCCGATCTTTTCGAGCAGGAGCCCGATGCAGGGCTGGGTAACGGCGGCCTGGGCCGCCTGGCCGCCTGCTATTTAGACAGCATGACCACCCTGAACATCCCCGCCACCGGCTACTCCATCTGCTATGAACTGGGTATTTTTAAGCAGAAGATCGTGGAGGGCCAGCAGGTGGAGCTGCCCGACGACTGGCTGGACATAGGCGGCGCGTGGCTGCTGCCCCGGCCCCAGGACGCGGAGGAGGTCCACTTCGGCGGCACCGTCCGCACCAAGTGGGACGGCGGCCAGCTCATGGTCGTGCATGAGGACTATACCCGGGTCCTGGCCGTGCCCTGCGACATGGAGATCGCCGGCTACGACACCGACCATGTCAATACCCTTCGCCTTTGGCAGGCCCGCAGCCCCAAGAGCGTGGATATGCAGCTTTTCAGCCAGGGCCAGTATCTCCAGGCCAGCGAGGAGCGCACCATGGCCGATGCCATCAGCAAGATCCTCTACCCCGAGGATAACCATTATGAGGGCAAGTCCCTGCGCCTGAAGCAGCAGTATTTCTTCGTCTCCGCCACCGTCCAGTCCATCACCCGCAAGCACCTGGAGGTGTACGGCACCCTGCGCAATTTCCACGAGAAAAATGTTATCCAAATCAACGATACCCACCCGGCCCTGGTCATTCCGGAGCTGATGCGTATTTTCATGGACGATGCGGGCATGGGCTGGGATGAGGCGTGGAACATCACCAAAAACAGCGTGGCCTATACCAACCACACCGTCCTGGCCGAGGCCCTGGAGTGCTGGCCCCAGACCCTGTTTGAGACCCTCCTGCCCCGTATTTGGCAGGTGATCGCGGAGATTGCCCACCGCTGGCAGCGCCAAGTGGAGGAGCAGTTCCACGACCCCGCCAAAACCGAAAAGCTGGCCATCGTCTGGGACGGCGGCGTCCGCATGGCCAATCTCTGCATCGCCGGGGGCATGAGCGTCAACGGCGTGTCCGCCCTGCACTCGGAGATCTTGCGCAGGGATGTGTTCCGGGACGCTTATGAGATGTGCCCCGGGCAGTTCCACAATGTCACCAACGGCGTGGACCACCGCCGCTGGCTCAGCCAGATAAACCCCGGCCTGCACAGCCTCATCTGCGACCTTACCGGAGACGGCTATCTCCTGCACCCGGAGCAGCTGCAAGGGCTGGACGCCTATGAAAACGATACCTCCGTGCTGCATCGCCTGGAGGAGATCAAGGGGGAGAATAAGGCCCGCTTCGCCCATTGGGCCAAGCGCCAGCAGGGGGTGATACTAAACACCGATGCCGTGTTCAATGTCCAGGTCAAGCGCCTGCACGAGTATAAGCGCCAGCTGCTGAATGTCATGCACATCCTCTACCTCTACCAGCGCCTGCAGGATAGCCCCAACATGGACCTCCGCCCCCAGACCTTCCTCTTCGGGGCCAAGGCTGCCCCGGGCTACGCCGTGGCTAAGCGGATCATCCGGCTCATCGGCTCCCTGGCCGATCAGATCAATCACGATCCTCTCTGCAAGGACAGGCTTCAGGTGGTGTTTTTGGAGAATTACCGGGTGTCCATGGCCGAGGCTCTGATGCCCGCCTGCGAGGTGTCTCAGCAGATATCCACCGCCGGCAAGGAGGCCAGCGGAACGGGCAATATGAAGTTTATGATGAACGGAGCCGTCACCGTGGGCACTCTGGACGGGGCCAATGTGGAGATGCATCAGGTGCTGGGGGATGAGAATATCTTCCTCTTCGGCCTGAAAGCGGAGGAAGCTGCGGCCCTCTCCCGGCACTATGACCCCAAGCTGCTGTACGACCGGGATCCTGTGCTGCGGCGGGTGCTGGACGGTATTCGCGACGGCTTCCGGGACGGCGTCAGCTATGAGGACATCTACCGCCGCCTGCTCTTCGGGGATAACTGCCCGGCGGACCAGTACCTGCTCCTGGCGGACTTCGTCTCCTACTGCGACGCAGGCCGCCGCATGATCGACACCTATGGCCATCGGGAGCGCTGGAACCAGATCAGCCTGCACAATATCGCCCGCAGCGGCGGCTTTGCCGCCGACCGCGCCATCCGGGACTACGCCCGGGATATTTGGCATGTCCCCTGCAAGGAGTAAAGAGAATATAAGTCTCCCCAAAAGCGGCGGCACCGGATGGGTGCCGCCGCTTTCTCATACTACCACCACCACACATTTCCCCTCTTTTCATCGGTTGACATTTGTGGTAAAATGGAAATTGAAATTTTATGAGCAAAAAAAGAGGAAGAAAGTATGGATATTACCCAGGGCGTGCCCTTTGACAGCTTCGGCCTTTCCGAGCCCACTATGCGCGCCATCAGAAACAAAGGTTATACCGTTTCCACCCCTGTCCAGGCGGGATGCATTCCCCCCATGCTGGCCGGGAAGGATGTTATCGCCAAGGCCCCCACGGGCACCGGCAAGACCATGGCCTTCGGCCTGCCCATCATCGAGCGTATCGACCGGGAGAGCGAGGCGGTCCAGGCCCTGATCCTAGCCCCCACCCGGGAGCTGGCCATGCAGATCACCCAGGAGCTGCGGGAGGTGGCCGTGTGCCACGAGGGCGTGCGGGTGGTTTGCCTGTACGGCGGTGAGCCCATCGGTAAGCAGATCAACGCCCTCAAGCGTAGGCCCCAGATCGTGGTGGCCACCCCCGGCCGCCTGTCCGACCACATGAAGCGCCGCACCGTTTCGGTGAAGGAGGTGCAGACCGTGGTGCTGGACGAGGCCGACCGTATGCTGGACATGGGCTTTATCCACGATGTCACCCGCATTTTGGACAAGGTTCCCAACCGTAAAAATCTCGGCATGTTCTCCGCCACCATTTCCCGGGAAGTTATGGACATCTCCTGGGTCTACCAGCGGGACCCCGAGGAGATCACCGTCCGGGCCACCCAGGAGAATAAGCCCGACATCCTGCAGTATCGTCTGGAGGTGCCCTCGGACCAAAAGGTAGATACCATTGCCCGCATCATCGCCGGGGAGAACCTGGAGCGTGTCATGTGCTTCTGCAATACCAAGGGCTCCACGGAGCGCCTGACCAAGTTCCTGCAAATGCGCGGCCTGGACGCCCAGTGCATCCACGGCGACATCCCCCAGCGCAAGCGCGAGGCGGTGATGGCCCTGTTCCGGGAGGGAAAGCTCCATGTATTCGTTGCAACGGATGTGGCCGCCCGGGGCATTGATGTAGATGATGTGGATGCGGTGTTTAACTACGATGTGCCCGATGAAAACGAGTATTACATCCACCGCATCGGCCGCACGGGTCGTGCCAAGCGCCACGGCGTGGCCTATACCTTACTGTCGGATTTCCCCAGCCGTATGCGGCTGGACGACATCGCCCGCAATACCCGCAGCCAGATCATCCCCGCCACGGTGGATGAACGGGGCTGCGTGGTGCCGGAGAAGAAGTGACATTCAAGTGCGCAAAATAAGGAGTTAGCCTATGAAAAAACTAAAGCGATACGCGGCCCTGCTCCTGGCCTTGACCCTGGTGGCGGGCCTGCTGGCAGGCTGCCGCCGGGAGGACAGCCTTTCCTTCCGGGTGGGCTTTGGCCGCGTTCCCGCCACCCTGGACCCGGCCCTGGCCTCTGCGGATGAGGAAAAGATCGTAGTGAGCCATCTGTTTGAAAACCTGATGAAGCTGCAGTCCGACGGCAGCGGCGGCACCACCGCCGTAAACGGTATGGCCCGCAGCTACCAGTGCGACGCCACCGCCGAGGGCCAGGAGACCTACACCTTCAAGCTCCGTTCGGCCACCTGGTCCGACGGCACCAAGGTCACCGCCCAGGACTTTGTCTACGCCTGGAAGCGCCTGGTGGCCCCGGAGACCGGCTCCAAAAACGCCAAGCTGCTGGACATGGTGGCCGGCTACACCGCGGCCCGGGCCGGGGATGCGGAGGCCCTCCAGGTGTCCGCCCCGGACGAGGAGACCTTCGTGGTGGCGCTCAGCGGCCGCTGTCCGTATTTCATCGACAGTGTCTGCACGGCGGCGGCCACCATGCCCGTGCAGAGTGCCGCAGTCGCCCAGGAAAATTGGTCCATGTCCGCCTCCACCCTGGTCACCAACGGCCCCTACGCCGTTTCCTCCTGGGAGGGCGATACTCTGACCCTGACCCAGAGCGCCGACTATCACGATAAGCGCCGTCTGGGCCCGGAGAATCTCACCTTCCGCTTCACCGCCGATGCCAAGACCGCCAACTCCCTCTATGACCGGGGGGAAGTGGACTTTGTCCTGGGTCTGACGGAGGAGACCGTCGCCAAGAAAATTGACAGCTGGACCCCGGATAGCTGTCCTGAGACCAGTGTGGTCCTGCTGAACCAGCTCTCCAGCCTCACCAGCAATGAGAATGTCCGCCGGGCCATGGGCCTGGTCATCGACCGCAACGCCATTGCCGAGCTCCTGGGTGCCCGCACCCATCCGGCGGCCGAGGGCCTGGTGACCTGGGGCATCCGCAGCACCGCCGGCGGCCAGTTCCGTGACCTCGGCCCCGCCGTGGATAACGACAGCGAGAATTACGAGAAAAACTGCCAGACCGCCCGGGAGCTGATGCAGGCGGCGGGCTATACCGCCGGCGCCTTGGCTAAGCTGGGCACCGTGACCATGCTCTATGAGTCCGACGGTATCACCGACTCCCTGGCTGCCCTCCTGCAAAAGACCTGGACGGAGAAGCTGGGCCTGAATGTGACCCTGCAGGGCGTCACCACCGCCCAAATCGACCAGGCCCTGGCCCGGGGCGAGTACACCATCGCCGCCCTGCGCGTCAGCAGCGACCGCAACGATGCCACGGGCTTCCTCAATAGCTGGCGCAAGGGCAACGAGGATAACTACGCCAATTTCTATTCCAGCGCCTATGATATGCTCCTGCGCGTAGCGGCTGTGTCCGTCAGCCAGGAGGCCCGGGACGCCTATCTGGAGGATGCCGAGCGGTTGCTGCTGGAGCAGGGCAATGTGATCCCGCTGTATTACAGCACTATAAGCTGGAGCCTGTCGGAGCATTACACCGGCGTTTTCGGCGACGGCTTAGGCCGGTACTTCTTCTATGCGGTCCATAAGGCCAGCAAGTAAAAGACCGTCCCTAATATCGCCTCCGTAGGGGTGGACGACTCTGTCCCTCCCGCGGGCGGAAACAGTGGATGAGAAAAAATAAAGACGGCAGCTGCGCCTATACGCACGGCTGCCGTCTTTTTGGGTTAGTTTTCTTTTTGAGCATGGTTTATGCGGCTGATCAGGATGGTGATTTCATCTTCGTTCAGGGTGCCTTCCAGGATGGCCTCGTGTTTTTTGCCGCTGCGGTCGATGAAACAGAAAAATTTGCGGCTGACCTGCGGCGAAGCGATGATGGTGCCGCTGTGATGGACTTTGATGGTCCCCCTACCGCACCGCTCAATTTCGGTGTATTCGTAATATTTTCCGTTAAAGGGGTTGGTTTTGAAGTAAAAACCCTTTGGCCCGATGCAAATTTTATAGTAAAAATAGCGGACTATGAGCCTTACAAAGGTCACGGACATGAGGGTGGCTATGCCGCCGAAGGCCAGGGCGATGAAGGGCACTTTATTGGGGCCGGGCTGAAGCTGGTCGATTGTCAGCACAATGAAAAACGCGGCAATAACACCCGCGATCACCATTCGCGTGATGCCGTAGGGCTTGCCGGTGATGACATAATCCCATTTTTCGGATTTGGTGTGCATGGCATTCTTACTCCGAATATATTTATGTGCCGCTGTGCCCGAAGCACCAGGTGCAGGCGTCATATCCGGACGCCTTGGCCTGCCGCAGGGTCACGGAGGTGGTGTTGTCCTTACCCACGATGTACTTGCAGTCCGCCTTGTGGTAGCACTGGCCCGACTCCGTGAGATATACCGTGGGATTCTCGCGGTGTACGGCCCCCACCGTCACCACAGCCGCCAGCACCAGCACCGCCAGGCACAGAGCTATGAGCGTGGCCGTGCGCCGGGGCCGGCAGGTCTCGTTGTAGCGCATGAGCCGGGCGGAGAAGTCGTTGGCCTCCTGCTCCTCCAAAATGCCGGACCCCGGCCCGGTGGTGGCGGCCCGGTTCAGATGTCCGCACAAAATGTGCCCCAGCTCGTGGCTGAGCAGGATCATCTGCTCATGCTGGGACAGGTTTTCCTGCAGGAACACGATCCGCAGATTTGCGTCCTGGTAGGTGAAGGCCGACAGCCCCGAGGCGTAGTTAACCAGCTGCAGGGAAGTGAGCAGGGTGCCGACCTCCTTGCAGTTAGAGAGCCTACTGAACTCCACCAGCGAAAAGCCCTGCTCCTGCAGGGCTTTTTCCAGATCTGTAACAGTAAATGGCCTATGGTGGAATTGTGCTAAAAAGGCGTGAGCCTCCCGCTGCACGGCCGTCATAGGAAGGATCCCTTTCTGTTATTCCTTGTTTTCCAGGCTGTCTCTGGCCTTGAGTACCCGCAGTGCATCCGCAGCGTCCGCCGCATTCTTGGTGGGCATATTCACGCTGGTGAAGCTGCCGCCGTAGGCTGCTGCCTGGCCGGAGAAGGTATCCGCCGCGTCATGGCAGCGCTCTGCCTCCACCTTCAGCACGGTGGCCACGGTGTGGCGTCCGTAGCTGTCCAGCTGGGCGTACTGGGTCAGCAGCTCCTGGGTGTCGTCGGTGAGATAGAAGGCGGAGTCATCGGACAGAGCCTTGATACCTAAAACCTTGCAGATCTGCACCACGGTGTCGAAAGAGGAGCCGCCTATGCCATTATGCAGGGCGCTGTTGATGGTGGACAGAGGAATGCCTACCGTTAAGGCGAACTGCCGCACACTCTTGTACTGCCGGGAGATTTCGGTACGAACAATTTTCGTCAAGTTATCCATAATAAGACCCTCTTTTTCTATGCAGAATTAGATTTTGTTTATTTTACCATAGAAATTACAAAATGCCAATAGGAAAAGTTTTCCAAAAATGAAAAAAATTTTTATATAATCTGACAGTGAATTTGTTCCTCTCGGAGAAATTCGCCCCAAAAATTAGGGGGGTTTATTTTAGGAATGCACTATGCTATAATATGCATTATACACTATTATACCATGCAGTCGGGAGCAAGGGAAGGAGGGAGCCGCTATGGGTCAGAAAAAAACGGGAAAGCACCTGAAGCCCTTTACCCTGGTCAAGGATCTGTTCGACCGCTATTACGGCCACGATGTGGCCCGGGACGGCGCTGCCCTGACCTACTATCTGCTCTTTGCCATCTTTCCCCTGCTCATCTTCATCAGCACCCTGGTGGGTTTGATGAATTTGGATATTGAGGAGCTTATGTCCACCGTCAGCCACATTCTGCCCGAGCAGGTGGCGGGCATCATGCGCAGCTACCTGGAGTATGTGTCCACCAGCCCCAGCCGACAGCTTTTGGTGTTCAGCCTGATTTTCTCCGTTTGGTTTCCCATGCGGGCCACCAGCTGCCTGATGCACTCCGTGCGCAAGGCCTACGGCATCTCCCGGCCCGCCAGCATGATCGGCGGCACCCTGCGCAACTTTTTCTTCACCCTCTGGCTCATCGTCACCATCGCCGCCAGTATCGTCCTCACCACGGTGGGCCGCCGGGCCCTGGCCTTTGCCGCCAAGTTCGTCCGTCTGCCCGATAGCTTCATCGACCTCTGGGGCAGCCTTCGTTTCGTGCTTTTGGGGGTTGTGATGCTGCTGGTGCTGGTGCCGCTGAACATGGTGGCCCAGGGCCGCCGCTGTCCGCTGTGGGAGGTGGTGCCCGGTGTGCTTTTGAGCATGGCCGCCTGGCTGGCCCTGAGCCTGGCCTTTTCCTACTATGTGGAGCAGGTGGCCCACTATTCGGAGCTGTATGGCTCCATTGCCACCATCGTGGTGGTGCTTTTATGGCTGTATATGACCGGCCAGGTGCTTATTATGGGCGCAGAGTATAACGGTGCGCGCCTTGCCTATCGGAGCGCGAAAAGCGTCCCCTTGCCAAAAGAGGAGGAACAGACAGAATGAAAATCATCATTGTGGGAAACGGTAAAGTGGGCTATGCCATTGCCAGCCAGCTGGCCGGAGAGCACCACGATATTACCATGGTAGACAGCAGCCCCACGGCGCTGCACCGGGCGGAGAATGCCCTGGATGTCATGTGCATCCAGGGAAACGGCTCCTCCATCAGCGTCCTGAAGGAGGCCGGAGCCCAGTCGGCGGACCTGGTCATCGCCGTGACCAATCTGGATGAGACGAATCTCCTCTGCTGCTTCATTGCCAAAAAGCTGGGGGCGGGCCACACCATCGCCCGGGTCCGCAGCACCGAGTACCGCCGGGATGCCGATATGCTGAAAAAGGAGATCGGCCTGGACATGGTCATAAATCCCGACCTGGCCGCCGCCCAGGAGATCGCCCGAATCGTTTCCACCCCCTCGGCCTTCTCCGTGGAGCCCTTTGCCCAGGGCCGCATTGATATGATCGGCTTTGATGTAACGGCGCAGACCCATGTGGCAGGCCGCTCTCTCAGTGAGTTCAGCAGCCATACTTTGGCCAAGGTTTTGTTCTGCGTGGCGGTCCATGAGGGGGAAATGGTCATTCCCAACGGCGCCTTTGTCCCCCAAATCGGGGATAAGCTCTATATGATCGGCGCCAAGGGCCAGCTGCAGCACATGCTCCATAGCCTGGGCCATTCACAGCCCAAGGTCAAGGCTGTGTCCATTCTGGGCGGCAGCCGTACGGCCATGTACCTGGCCTGGGAGCTGAAAAAGCGCGGCATCAAGTCTCAGATCGTGGAGATGAACCATCAAAAGTGCCTGATTCTCTCTGCGGAGCTGCCCGATACCCTCATTATCGAGGGCGACGGCACCGACAATGACCTGCTGCGGGAGGAGGGGGTGTTTGCGGCGGATGCCTTTGTCTCTCTCACCGACCGGGACGAGGAGAACCTGCTCATGGCCCTCAGTGCCCAGCGGGCGGGGGTGGGGAAGGTCCTGGCCAAGATGACCCGGCCCAACTATATGGACCTGGTCCAGGATACCCGCATCGGCAGCATCATCAGCCCCAAGGACCTGGTAGCCAACCAGATCACCCGTTATGTCCGGGCCCTGGCCAATTCCGAGGGCAGCGTCGTGGAGAGCCTGTATAAGATGATGGGCGGCCAGGTGGAGGCTCTGGAGTTCACCGCCGGTCCCGAGTGCCGGGAGCTTTTGGATAAGCCCATGAAGGACCTGCCCCTTAAAAACGGCGTCCTGGTGGGGGCCATCGCCCGGGATAAGGAGATCGTCATTCCCGACGGTAATACCTGCATCCGCGAGGGCGATCATGTGGTGGTGGTGACCAAGTCCATGGCCGCCGACGACTTGATGGATATTTTGAAATAAAGGAAGTGTTCGCAATGGATCCTATGCAGGAAAAACTGCAAGAATATGCCAAGCTCCTCATTCAGGTGGGCCTCCATGTGGAGAAGGGCCAGACCCTGGTCATCTCCAGCCCGGTGGAGTGCGCCTTTTTTGCCCGCCTGTGCGCCACGGCGGCCTACGATGCAGGCTGCCGGGAGGTGGTGATGAACTGGCACGACGATTACCTGGCCCGGGAAAAATTCCTCCGGGCCGACGACGCCGTTTTTGACGAGGTGCCCCTGTGGCGACAGCATTTCTTTAACGACTATGCCAATCAGGGGGCTGCCTACCTGGCCATTGACGCCGAGGACCCGGAGCATCTCAAGGGCGTGGACCCGGACCGCCGTGTGCGCTCCCTCCGGGAGAGCGGCAAGGCTCTGAAGGATTTTTACCGCCTGCAAATGAGCAGCGGCTTCCCCTGGTGTATCGCCTCCATCCCCATTCCCTCCTGGGCGAAGCGGGTGTTCCCGGACCTAAGCGAGGAGCAGGCCATGGAGAGCCTGTGGGAGGCGATTTTCAAGGCCGTCCGCATCACCGGCGACGGGCAAAGCGTCCGCCGCTGGCAGGAGCATTTGGAAAATCTTTCCCGGCGCAAGGAAAAGCTCAACGCCCTGCACCTGAAGACCCTGCACTATACCAATTCCCTGGGCACCGACCTGACCGTGGAGCTGCCCCGGGACCACATCTGGGAGGCCGGGGATGACTGCACCTGCGCCGGCCAGCCCTTTGTTGCCAATATGCCCACGGAGGAGCTGTTCACCGCGCCTCTGCGCACCGGGGCCAACGGCGTGGTGGTGGCGTCCCTGCCCCTGGTCCACGACGGCAACATCATAAGCGGCTTCCGCATGACCGTGGAGGAGGGGAAGATCGTCTCCGTCTCCGCCCAGCAGGGCCAGAAAGTGCTGGAGGCGGCCATCTCCGTAGACGAGGGGGCCTCCTACTTCGGTGAGGTGGCCCTGGTCCCCTACGACAGCCCCATCTCCAACCAAAAGCTGCTGTTTTACAACACCCTCTTTGATGAAAACGCCGCCTGCCACATCGCCTTCGGCGAGGCCTATCCCTGCATTGAGGGGGGGCGCGACATGGATAAGGAGCAGCTGAAGACCCGGGGCCTCAATGATTCCGTCACCCATGTAGACTTCATGGTGGGCACCGCCGACCTCTCCATCGTAGGCACCACCCGGGATGGCCGGGAAGTGCCCATCTTCGTAAACGGCAACTTCGCGATTTGATTTGATATTTTGATTTGATATGCCCGACCCCCTTCGCCCACTGGCGGAGGGGGTCGGCGTTTCAAAAAGCCTCACAGAGTTTGCCGCCCGCAGACTGCAATCCTTTTGTCGGAAAAACCCGGAGGGTTTTTCGACAGTCACAAACCCTCCGCCCATCGGCAGAGGGTTTGTATTTTCTCCGTTGCATTATGTTTTCCGTTGGGGTATAATGTACGCGTTAAAGTATGCCCACCGGGAGCCGGCGGCTGGGCCGCCGACCCCCTATCTGAAAAGCGGCGGGCGAGAGCCGGTGGGACGGGCGCACTGCGCAGGCGGGAAGCCGGCCCTTCTGTTCGCCCCGCACCGCTTGCTCCATCTTATGCGCCCCGCTCCGGCCCGGTGCCAAACCCACCTAAGAAAGGACCCTCTGCCATGATTAAAATTGCCCCCTCCATTCTGTCCGCCGACTTTGCCAACCTCGGCCGCGACATTCAGCGCATCGACTCCGCCGACTATGTCCATGTGGATGTGATGGACGGCCTGTTCGTCCCCAATATCTCCATCGGCATCCCGGTGGTGAAGTCCATCCGCCCGGTGACGGCGCTGCCGCTGGATGTCCACCTGATGATCGACCGCCCGGAGCGGTATGTGGAGCAGTTCTGCGATGCCGGGGGCGACATCGTCACCTGCCATGTGGAGGCGGACACGGAGGAGAATATCCACCTGGCCCTGAAAAAAATTCACGCCAAGGGGAAAAAGGCCGGGGTGGTGGTAAAGCCCAAGACCCCTGCCTCGGCGGTGCTGCCGTTTATCCATGAAGTGGAGCTGATTTTGGTCATGACCGTGGAGCCGGGCTTCGGCGGCCAGAAATTCATGGCCGACATGATGCCCAAGGTCCGGCAGATTCGCACCTATATCGACGCCGTGAATCCTTTCTGCGAGCTGGAGGTGGACGGCGGCGTGGACCCCGACACCTGCAAGCTCTGCATCGCCTCCGGCGCCAATGTGCTGGTGGCCGGCTCCTCGGTCTATAAGGCTGAGGATATTCCCGCCCGCATCCGGGCCCTGAGAGGTTGAGCTTATGGAATTCTTTCCCGCACCCCTGGAAAAGCTGACGGAGCAGTTTGCCAAGCTCCCGGGCGTGGGCCGCAAGTCCGCCCAGCGCCTGGCCTTTTTCGTCCTGAGCCTGCCTATGGAGGAGGCCCAGGCCTTTGCCGACGCCATTGTAGACGCAAAAAAGAGCGTCACCCTCTGTCCCGTGTGCCAGAACCTCACCGCCGGGGGCCTCTGCTCCGTGTGCGCTTCTGCCAAGCGGGACGAGAGCACCATCTGTGTGGTGGCCGATCCCCGGGATGTGCTGGCCATCGAGCGCAGCCGGGAATATAATGGCCGCTACCATGTGCTCCATGGTGTTCTGTCTCCCATGAATCATGTAGGGCCCGACGATTTGCAGATCAAGTCCCTGGTGGAGCGGGTAGCCGCCGGGGGAATTCGAGAGGTCATCATGGCCACCAACCCCGACACCGAGGGCGAGGCCACGGCCATGTATCTCTCCCGCCTCTTAAAGCCCTTCGGCGTCAAGGTCACCCGCCTGGCCTACGGCATCCCCGTGGGCGGACATTTGGAGTTTGCCGACGATGCCACGCTGATGCGGGCCCTGGAAGGGCGGCGGGAGCTGTGAAAAGATGGATGTGCGCGGCCCTGGCGGCGCTGCTGCTTTGCAGCCTCACCGCCTGCGGCAAGACGGAGGAGCCCGCCCGGCAGGACATTTTCGCCATGGACACCTACATGAGTCTGGTGGCCTACGGCGAGGACGGCCAGGAGGCTTTGGCCGCTGCCGCCCGGGAGATAAACCGTCTGGAGCAGGAGCTTTCCCGAACGGTCTCCACCAGCTACATTTATAAGTTAAACGAAAACGGCAGCGCCGCAGTCAGCGAGGAAACGGCGAATTTGCTGAAAGCTGCTATGGATTACAGCGCGGCAACCGACGGCCTTTTCGATATGAGCGTGGCCCCCCTGGTCTCCCTCTGGGGCATCACCACAGACAGCCCCCGGGTCCCGTCCCGAAGCGAAATTGATGCCCTGCTTCCCCTGGTGGGGAGCGGCCATGTCCACCTGGACGGGCAGACCGTCACCTTAGACGCCGGCTGCGCCGTGGACCTGGGCGGCATCGCCAAGGGCTACGCCAGCGACCGTCTGGCGCAGGTGCTAAAGCAGTATGCCGTCACCGGGGCCGCCGTGTCTTTGGGGGGCAATGTCTATGTCTGCGGCCAAAAGCCCGACGGCACAGCCTGGAGCGTGGCGGTGCAGGACCCGAAAAAAACCGATGCCTATGCCATGACCTTAGACCTGACGGATGTGTTTGCCGTCACCTCCGGAGGCTACCAGCGGTATTTTACCGACGCGGACGGCACCGTTTATCAGCATATTTTAGACCCCCGTACCGGCTATCCCGCCCAAACGGACCTGCTTTCGGTAACGGTCATCGGGCAAAACGGGACTATGGCCGATGCCTACTCCACGGCCCTCTATGTCATGGGGGAGCAGGCCGCCTGCGATTTTTGGCGGCAGAGCGGCGGGGCCTTTGACCTGGTGCTCATCACGGCGGACGGGCGGGTGCTCTACACCCCCGGCCTGGCCGACCATATATCCCAAAAGGGGGCAGACTATGACTTCCAAGAGGTCCCAGCCTGAACTGAAACCGAAGCCGCTGGACGCCCTGGTGGTCCTGGCGGTGCTGCTGCTGGGTGTGGCGGCGGCATGGCTTGCCTACGGCGGAGAAAATAGCGGCGCACTCACCGCCACCGTCAAGCACCGGGGCCAGGTGGTGGCCCGGGTGGAGCTTTCCTCCCTGACGGAGGAAAAAACCGTCTCCATAGACGGCGCCTATCATCTGACCGTCACCTTAGATAGAACCGGTGCCGCCGTAACGGACAGCGACTGCCCCGGACAGGACTGCCTGCACACCGGGCGTATTACCCGGGCGGGCCAGAGCATTGTGTGCCTGCCGGAGCAGGTCATCGTCACCCTGGAGGGGAAGGCCCCTTCGCCGGATGTGGTGCTGGGATAGGGGGGCGGAGAGATGAAGCTTACAACGAAAAATCTGGCCCTCTGCGCCGTTTTAACGGCTTTGGCCCTGGGCCTGAGTACCCTGGAAAATCTCTTTCCCGTTTCCCTCCTGGTGCCTCTGCCGGGGGTGAAGCTGGGCCTTGCCAATATCGTCACGGTGTTCGCCCTGTATCAGCTGGGGGCCGTCCCGGCGCTGGTTATCTTAGTGGCCCGGTGCCTGCTGGGCTCCCTGTTTGCCGGGAATGCCTCGGCGCTGCTGTTTTCCCTTATGGGCGGCATAGGGGCTATGCTTGTGATGATCGCTCTGCGCCGGGTGCGGGGGGTGTCTATCTACGGCGTGTCCATTGCCGGAGCGGCGGCCCATAATATAGGCCAGATCGGCGCGGCCATGATCGTTTTGGGCGGCACGGCGGTGCTGGGGTATCTGCCGGTGCTGCTGGGGGTATCCCTGCTTACGGGGACGCTGACAGGCTTTGTGGCAAGCCTTCTGTTCCGGGCTATGAAAAATATACATTTTAATCGGTAAATCCCTGTCATTCCGAGAGAGTGAAGAGGCTTCGTAATGACAAATTTTAACTGGTGAGGAGCGAGAATATGGATAGAAAAGACGAGATCATTTTGCAGCAAATGGACCTGATCCGCTCCATGACCGAGCGGAATCTCCGCAGCATGGACACGGATTTTTGGGGCACACCCCTGATGGAGAACAGGACGGCCCGGCCGCAAAAATCCGAAAAAACCGAAGAGCCGGAAAAGGCCGCCCCCCAAACCCAGGCGGCTAAGCCCGAGGAAAAGGAAGAAATTCCCCCTAAGGAGAAGATCGAGGACCTGCTGGCGGAGCTGGACAGCTATGTGGGCATGGACGCCATTAAGACCGAGGTGCGCAGCCTCATCAACATGGTCCAGGTCTATAAGCTGCGCCGGGAGCATGACCTGCCCACCACGGATATGTCTTTGCACATGGTGTTCTCCGGCAACCCCGGCACCGGCAAGACCACCGTGGCCCGTATCATGTCCCGCATCTATCACAGCCTGGATATTCTCTCCAAGGGCCAGCTGGTAGAGGTGGACCGGAGCGGCCTGGTGGCCGGTTATGTGGGCCAGACGGCCCTAAAGACCCAGAAGGTCATCGAAAAGGCCATGGGCGGTGTGCTGTTTATCGACGAGGCCTACGCCCTCAACGGCAAGAGCGAAAACGACTTCGGCCAGGAGGCCATCGACACGATCCTAAAGGCTATGGAGGATCACCGGGACGATCTGGTGGTCATCGTGGCGGGCTACACGGAGCTGATGGACCGCTTCATCCACTCCAACCCCGGGTTGGAGTCCCGGTTCAACCGCTTCCTAATGTTTGAGGACTATACCCCGGAGCAGATGGTGGCCATCTTCAAGATGCAGTGCAAGAAGGGCTGCTATGTGCTGGCCCAGGGCACCGAGGAGCTGGTCCGGGATTTCATCGCCGAGGAGAGCGCCGACGACTCCTTCGGCAACGCCCGAGGCGTGCGCAATCTCTTTGAGCATATTCTGGTGGCCCAGAATAACCGCCTGGCGAAAATGGAAAATGTTACAAGGGATGACCTGATGCAGATCCTTCCTGACGATGTGCTGAGCGCCCGGGGGAAGATCGACGAATGAGCCTGAAAAATGGCACCGACAGGCGGTGAAAATCGGTGCATTTCGGTGCAAATTCGGTGAAGAAAACGGTGAAGAAAAAAGTGAAGATTCGGTGAAGGAGAATGCGGCATGAATATTGCGGTATATTTGGGAGCAAATGAAGGAAACGACCCCGCCCTGGCGACGGCCGTGCAGGAGCTGGGTCGGTGGATCGGCGAGAGCGGGAACCGTCTCATTTACGGCGGCTCTAAAACGGGACTCATGGGCTTGCTGGCAGACAGCGCTCTGGGAGCCGGAGCCGAGGTGATCGGCGTGGAGCTGGAGATGTTTATGGACGAGGACTACCAGCACACGGGGCTGACGGAGCTTATTGTGAAGCCGGACTTCCCGCAGCGCAAGACGGAGATCATCCGGCGGTCGGAGGCCTTCATCGCCTTTCCCGGCGGCACGGGGACTCTGGAGGAGATTTCGGAGGTCATGTCCTTATCCTCCCTGAAGCTGACCAAGGCCCCCTGCATTCTCTATAACCTAAACGGATACTATGAGCCGCTGCGCTTACAGCTTCAGCGCATGGTGGAGGCAGGGCTTTCCTCCCCGGAGCGGCAGGAGGGCATTCACTTTGCGTCCGATCTGCGGGAAATACAGAATATCTTGGCAGAAAATTCATAAATTGCTGAAAAACAGGCTTCTCCCCGAAATTAATCGGGGCGGAGCCTGTTTTTTGCGCAGAATGCCCTCGTTGCGCAAATCTGCGGAGGAAACCATTTTTCACTATAGTTTCCGGAAAGTAAATATTGTATTCTAAAAGAATCAAAAAACGCTAAAAAACCGCAAAATTTTATTTGTAAAAAAACCTATGGTATGATACAATTAAACCGTGATGCTGTAAGCAGCGCCCCACGGGATGACCGGGGGCGGCGGAAAGGAGGAGGGCTATGTCCGTGGGAATGTATCTGCTGGCCGGGGGCATCGGATTTGCCTTTGGCGCCCTGGCGGCTTTCGGAAACGCACAGATCACCCGGCGGGCCGTGGAAAAAGACAGCACCAACGCCGTAATGGCGGGCAGTATGCTGCGGATGCTGGTGAATATCGCGGCGCTGGCGGTGGTGTATTTCACCCGGAACCTGCTTCCTCTGCCGTTTTACGGGACCATCATCGGCACGGCTGCGGGCCTGTCGCTGGTGGGCTTGGGGCTGAACTATCGGCTGAGCAAGAAGCAACTGAAAAAAGAAAATCCGGAGTCGGCAGACGGTAGGAATTGAGGTGAGACAAAGAAATTATGGAGCATACCAGTAATATTCTGTTTTCCATCGGGCCACTGGAGGTGACAAAAACCGTTGTGACCATGTGGATCATTATTGCGGTGCTGGGCCTGGTGTCGTGGTTGGCCACCCGGCGGCTGAAAATGGTTCCCGGGCCCATCCAGAGTGCGGCGGAAATGGCTGTGACCAAGCTGCAGGACTACTTTACCGGCACTATGGGGCGCGACAACGCCCGGCGGTATTTCCCGGTGATGGCCACCTTTTTCATCTTTATTGTGGTGAGCAACTATTCCGGTATTTTGCCCGGGGCGGGGCACGGGTTTGCCGTACCCACGGCCAACCTGTCCACCACGGCGGGCCTGGCGATTATCGCTTTCTTCACCACCCACATCGTGGGCGTGAAGCAGCGGGGCTTTTTGGGGTACCTCAAGACCTTCATTTCGCCGTTTATCCTGATGCTGCCGCTGAACCTTATTGAGCAGGTGGTGCGGCCCTTCTCTCTAGCCCTGCGACTGTACGGCAATATCTACGGAGAGGAAATGGTCACCGAGCAGCTCAAGGGCATCTTCCCGCTGCTGCTGCCCCTTGTCATGCAGGTGCTGAGCCTGCTGTTCTGCCTGATTCAGGCGGTGGTGTTCACCATGCTGCTGTCCGTCTATATTGAGGAGGCAGTGGGAGAAGAAGAGTGAGAGAACGCCTTATGCAGGGGAACGGATTACCACAACCGGTGTGCGCACCGGCATCGCAATGACACGCTGCAAGGGATGCCGTGAGCGGCGGGACACATGGGTCCCGCCCTACAGGGCAATTTTGTAGGGCAGGGCCCGCGTGCCCTGCCGGGAGTGCGATGCAAGACCGGTCGGCGGGGTGAGGGCACCCCGCCCTACGGAGGTGTGACAAGGAGAGCTTGCGTTATCGGCGGGCGGACAGAGGCGTCCGCCCCTACGGAGGTGTGGCAGGGAAGTGCCTGCATGGAATCCCCCAGTCAGCTTCGCTGACAGCCCCCAAGGGGACGGGAGTTACGGATTGCCACGACCGGTTTGAGAACCGGTCTCGCAATGACACACCATATGGAATACGGTGTGCGGCGGGACACATGGGTCCCGCCCTACAAGCGCAAATCCTTTATTTATTCATGTGCAAGACAAATCAAAATACAGATCACTTTAGGAGGAACAAAACATGACTTCATCCGCAATCATCGCACTGGCAGCCGCTATCGCTGTGGCACTGAGCACTCTGGGCCCCGGCATCGGCCAGGGTATCGCCGCCTCCAAGGCCATGGAGGCTATGGCTCGCCAGCCCGAGGCTGCCGGCAATATCCGTTCCAGCATGATTATCGCCCTGGCGCTGATGGAGGCCCTGACCATCTACGGCCTGCTCATTGCTTTTATGCTGATCGGCAAGATGTGACCGACCCCCTGAGAGAGAAAGTAAGGAGGCATACGCATTGAGCATTAATGTGTCAGAAGTGATTTGGACCATCGTTTGCTTTTTCGCGTTGCTGTTTGTGCTGAAAAAGTTCCTGTTTGACCCGCTGATGCAGTTTATGGAGCAGCGTCAGGCGGCCATTGACCAGGGCCTTGAAAGAGGCCGGGATGCGCAGCGGAAAAAGGACGAAAACGACGCCGCGCTCCGTGAAAAATGGAGGGAGCGCAGCGTAGAAGCCAAGCAGCTTCTTGCGGAAGGAAAGGCAAGTGACAACCGGGAGCGCAGCTGGGTGCTGCAAAATGCCCACAGTGAGGCGGAGCAGGCACTTGCACAGGCGCAGGAGCGTATTGAGCAGGAGCGGGAACAGATTTATGCGGAGGCTGACCGGCAGATGCCGGAGCTGGTCTCTGCCCTGGCCCGGCAGCTCCTGAGGGGCGATACGGCCGGAGAGGAGTGGTGAGGCGAATATGCATTTGAAGGATTTTCTATTCGCGTTAGCCAACTTTGTCATCCTGTTCGGCGCACTGTTTCTCATCACGCGCAAGGGGATCGCCCGGATGTTCCGGGAGCGCAAGGAAAAGATCGCCCGGGCGCTGGAGGAAGCAAAACAGGCGGAGGAAAACGCCCAAAATATTGAGGGTCAGATACAGGCGGATACGCAGCAGGCCCGGCAGCAGGAGGAAAGTCTGCTGCGTGACACCCGCCGTCAGGTGGAGGAGAACAGCACCGCTGCCGCCGAGGACAGACAGAAGGCGGCCAGCGTGGTGCGCCGCAGTGCCGAGGAGCGGGCAAGCGAGCTGCGTACCATCATGCAGGAGGAAGCCGGGGCCCAGGTGCTGCGCCGCGTGGCGGAGGAAACCGGCAAGGCTCTGCAAAAACAGGAATTTTCCGCACAGAGAGCCGCCCTGACGGACGCATGTATCGGACGGATTTGGGAAACCGTTGTGCCCCAGGACAGCGACATTCTGACTCTACTGGAGGGGAAGAAGCTGGCGGTCACGGTTACGGCCGCGCAGTCCCTGACGGAAGAGCAGCTTATGACTCTGAAGAAAGCCCTGGGGGAGAAGCTTGCTGCTGCCTGCCGGGCGGAGGAAGAGAGCGTCACGGTGGGCGATGACTGCATCGAACTGCACAGCGAAACGGAGGAAGCACTCATCGGCGGCGTGCGCCTGCGTGTGGGCGACACCGTGTACGATGGGTCTGTTGCCCATCGTTTGGAGCGTCTGTCTGCCCGGGGCATGGGCGGCGATGAAGGCGGCTCCGTGCTGAATCAGGTGCGCAAAACCATTGAAACCGTGGACAATTCCACGGATACCTACCAGGTGGGCGAGGTCATCAGCGTGTCCGACGGTATCTGCCGTGTGGCAGGTCTGGCGGATGTGATGGCAGGCGAGATGCTGGAGTTCAAGGGCGATCTTCGTGGCATGGTGATGGACCTGGATCAGGACAATGTGGGTGTTGTGCTGCTGGGTGACTTCTCCACCATCCAGGAGGGCGATGCCGTGCGCCGGTCGGGCCACATCATCGAGGTGCCTGTGGGCGAGGCTATGTGCGGCCGTGTGGTGGATGCCCTGGGCCGCCCGTTAGACGGCAAGGGACCCATTAAAAACGACGGCTTCCGGGCCGTGGAGAGCCCGGCGCCCAGTGTGCTGCACCGGCAGGGCGTCACCGTACCCCTGCAGACAGGTATTAAGGCTATCGACGCTCTGGTGCCCATCGGTCGGGGCCAGCGTGAGCTGATTATCGGCGACCGACAGACCGGCAAGACCGCCATTGCCCTGGATACCATTGTGAATCAAAAGGGTAAGGATGTATACTGCATTTATGTGGCCATCGGACAGAAGGAGTCTACGGTGGCCAATGTGGTGCGCAAGCTGACGGAGCTGGGCGCCATGGACTACACCACTGTGG
>ERZ1026780.747-NODE-747-length-23814-cov-17.132792_pt1 | contig 23814 bp, 14 predicted proteins | sample MGYA00380126_ERZ1026780 | MGnify/ENA primary metagenome ERZ1026780 (study PRJEB33269, sample SAMEA4719762) | human gut metagenome | biome: human-associated habitat; feature: organic feature; material: feces | place: Cameroon | collected 2013-10 ... | reverse complement strand
TGGATCCTGATCTGGATGAGTTGAGGAATATCTCCTCAGGCGGCAAGGACTACCTCCTGAAACTCCAGCAGTCCGAGGCCGAGAGAACAGGAATATCCTCGCTCAAAATAAGTTACAACAACGTCTTCGGTTACTACATCGAAGTCCGCAACACATTCAAGGATCTGGTACCTCCGGAGTGGATCCGCAAGCAGACCCTCGTAAACGCCGAGCGTTACATCACCCAGGAGCTCAAGGAATATGAGGAGAAGATCCTGAACGCGGAAGACCGTATCTACGCCCTTGAGACAAGGATTTACGGTGAGCTGGTAGCCGAGATCCAGAGGAACATCCCCGCGATCCAGACAAACTGCCGGATCATTGCCCGCCTGGACGTGCTGGCCGGATTCGCCCAGCTGGCCCGTGACAACAACTACAACCGCCCGGAGATGACCAAGGATCTGACACTTGACATCAAGGCCGGCCGCCACCCGGTCATCGAGACACTTATGCCGGCAGGTGAGGAATATGTTCCAAACGACATATTCCTGGACAACAAAAAGCAGCAGATCATCATCCTGACGGGTCCGAATATGGCCGGTAAGTCGGCTTTGCTGAGGCAGACGGCCTTGATCGTGCTGTTGGCCCAGATCGGCTCGTTCGTCCCGGCCGACAGCGCCAGGATCGGGTATTTCGACAAGATATTCACAAGAGTCGGGGCCACTGACAACATCTCCCGCGGCGAGTCCACCTTTATGGTCGAGATGCTGGAGACCTCGATGATCCTTCACAACCTTTCTGAGCGCTCACTGGTGCTTCTGGACGAGATCGGCCGAGGCACCTCGACCTATGACGGAATGTCGATCGCCCGCGCGATAGTTGAATATATCCACGAATATGGTCGTGGTGCGAAAACGCTCTTCGCCACTCACTACCACGAGCTTAACGACCTTGAGGAGATATATTCAAGGGTCCGGAATTTCCACATCGCCGTGAAGGAAGTAGGCTCACAGGTGATCTTCCTGCGCAAGCTAAAGGAAGGAGGGACCGCGCACAGTTTCGGTATTCACGTCGCAAGGATGGCCGGAATGCCGAAAGAGGTGATCCAGAGCGCCGAGAACACTTTGAAAGCTCTGGAAATGAATGATTCCCAGCACCTTGTCAGCGCCAGAAAAGGCGAGATCAAGAAACCTGTGCAGACCAAGGCCGGCACCATTGAGAGCGACGGCAGCCTCCAGCTCTCGTTCTTCCAACTGGACGACCCTACGCTCGAATCCCTGCGCGACAAACTCGCCGGAGCCGACCTGAACAACATCACCCCGCTCCAAGCCTTCGACCTCCTACGCTCGATGAAGGACGAGCTTGGAATATAAAAAGGATAGTCCATAAGTAATGATTTCTCGGGCGACATTTTCGGCCAAAATCGTTACCCGAAAGGGTTAAGTGAAGCTCTCAGGCTACGAAAAAGCACAAAAATGTTACCCAAGAGGGCATTAATCTCAATTTACCATTGGATTTTCCCAAACTATTTCTACCTTTCGGGAACGAAATTAACAAAACAATAGACAATGAAAAGTAATCTGGATTCTTAAGATATCAAAAGGCTGGCCGTTATCCCGGCCAGCCTTTATTATATTCAGAAATAATTTAAGCCTTGACGGCCTTGCGGGATTCGATACCGTGAATGACGTTGATCAGGACGCTGCCGAGGATGCCGGCGCAGAGGGAGCCCATCAGGACAGCGACCTTGCCCATATCACGCAAGCGAGCCATTACCTCAGGAGTCTGGTCACCGAAGGAGAGGGTGTCCACAAAGATGGACATCGTGAAGCCGATACCACCAAGACAGGCCACCGCTATCAGCATAGGCCAAGAGGATTTCGCCGGCATCTCGCCCACGTGAAGCTTGACTGCGATGAAGCTGGCGAGGGAGATTCCCAGAGGCTTGCCGAGGACAAGGCCAAGGAATATACCCATACTAACGCTGCCGAGGACCTGATCGAACTGGAATACGTTGAAGTAAGACACGTCCGGAATCTCAACGCCGGCGTTGGCGAGGGCGAAGATCGGCATTATCAGGAAGTTGACCCAAGGGCCAAGTGCGTGCTCAAGACGGTAGCTCATCCCGATCGAGTCTCTGGAGATCGCTGACAGCCGCCTCAGGCAATGCCTCTGCGGGCCGTTAGGGAATTCGGCTGACGTGGATTCTATGCCATTATATTCATTAAGCCTGCGGATGTACTGAAGTCGCTTTCTGCGGAAGTAGGCCTCGCTGAACCGCGGGGTCATCGGCACGAGGAACGCCATCACGACACCTGACATCGTGGAATGGATGCCGGCATAGTAGAAGAGCGACCAGATCGCGATGGCCGGAACCAGATAGAACCAGCCTCGTTTCTCACCCAACTTATTCATCAACAGCACCAAAGCAATCAGCACAAACGCTATGCTCAGAAGTCCGAAGTTGATTGTGCCGCCGTAGAACAAAGCCACTACGAGAATGGCGATGAGGTCATCGGCAATGGCCAGCGCGGTCAGGAAAACCTTCAGCGACACGGGCACACGATCACCCAGAATGGACAGGATGCCGACAGCGAAAGCGATGTCAGTGGCGGTAGGAATACCCCAGCCGGAAGCGGCCGCCGAGCCATGATTGATGGCAGTGAATATCAACGCCGGAGCCACAACTCCGCCGAATGCGGCGATCACCGGCATCATCGCCTTCTTCAGGCTGGAAAGTTCCCCGTTCTTCATCTCGCGCCTGATCTCCAGACCGACCGTGAAGAAGAAGACCGTCATCAGGATGTCGTTGATGAACTTCTCGACCGTCATTCCGTTAGGGAACAGGATGCTCTCCCCTCCCGGACTCTGGAATCTCAACGAGATGTCCGTCTCCAGGAAGTTATGGTAAAACTCTTTGGTGAACGGAAGATTGGCCAGAAGCATCGCCACCACGACACAGCAAAGCAACAGGACACCCTGCGCCCACGGTAACTGGGAAAACTGCTTCCTTCTATGGTCAAAGTTCCGGATGCCTTTGGTCCAGGTGTAGATAGGAATTAGTCTCATAGTATTACTTTTATGTGATTATTCTCCGTAAAGATACTTATGCTGGGCAGGGGTCAGCGTGTCGATCGTGATCCCCCAGTCCTTCAGCTTTCTGAAAGCCACCTCACGATCAATGGACTCAGGCACGCAGTGAAGCATCTCTCCAAGATCCCTCGCAAGAACCATCCGATTGTCAGCCAGATACTTGGCGCTCAAGGCCTGGATGGCGAACGACATATCCATAATCTCCGCAGGATGTCCGTCCCCGGCGGCAAGGTTCACAAGCCTGCCTTCCGCTATGATGTAAACCTTACGGCCATTCGGGAGATCATATTCCTGAATATTCTGCCTCGCAGGCTTCTCACTCACAGCGAGTTCCTTGAGTTGGGCGACATTCACCTCGCAATCGAAGTGCCCGGCATTGCAGCAGATCGCTCCGTCCTTCATCGCAAGGAAATGCTCCTTCGTGATGACATCGTCGCAGCCCGTGACGGTGACGAATATGTCGCCTTCCGAAGCGGCCTGAGCCATACTCATAACCTGGAACCCATCCATCACGGCCTCCATCGCCTTGATCGGATCAATCTCTGTGACAATTACTTTCGCACCGAGACCCTTGGCTCTCATAGCCACCCCCTTGCCGCACCAGCCATAGCCTGCGACAACGACATATTTCCCGGCCACTATCAGATTGGTTGTCCTGTTGATGCCGTCCCAGACGGACTGGCCCGTGCCATAACGGTTGTCGAAGAAATGCTTGCAGGCGGCGTTGTTCACAAGCATCATCGGGAATCTCAGCCTCCTTTCACGGTTCATCGTCTCCAGACGGAGGATTCCGGTCGTGGTCTCCTCGCACCCGCCGATGACATTCGGAATTAGCTCCGGATAGTTCCCGTGGATCATAGTCACAAGATCTCCCCCATCATCGATGATGATGTTCGGACCGCACTCGATGACACGCCTGATGCCGTGCTCATATTCCTCGGGAGTCGCCCCGTGAACAGCAAAGACGTTCAATCCCTCGTGCACAAGGGCGGCAGCCACATCATCCTGCGTAGAAAGAGGATTGCTGCCCGTGACATACATCTCCGCCCCGCCCTCGGCCAGCACCTCGCAAAGATGCGCCGTCTTGGCCTCCAGATGCACGGAAAGGGCGACTTTCAGCCCCTTGAACGGCTTGGTCTCCTTAAACTCCTTCTCCAGACCTTCAAGCAGAGGCATATGGTGCCTTACCCATTCTATCTTCAGCTCCCCGCTTTCCCAGAGCTGAGGGTTACGTATCTCACTCATCAGTGTAAAATCTATTGTAATATTCAAAAATGCAACTTCCGCCACTTAGGCGGATATTCATAAAGCCACCTTTGTGATATTCAAAAGAAGTCTTCTTCTTTCAGTATGGCAAAGATAACCATTTTATCCGTGCCTTTCGCCACATCTTCCATTCTTTCACCAAATAGCGACCTTAAGACTTGCGCATCGTGGCAAGATAGATTACTTTTGCGAAGGTTCGCCGGAATCTGAATCAGACCGAAGCGCCTCTTATGGTCTGAAGTTTGCGGCAGATACCTTGCGCCAAAGCCATCTGAATATGGCGGAGCGCCGAACCGAAATTTTAATTTAACTAAATATTATGGGACTTTTAGACGGAAAGGTAGCCCTGATCACGGGCGCCGCAAGAGGAATCGGCAAGGCCATCGCGATGAAATTCGCCTCAGAGGGAGCGGATGTGGCTTTCACCGACCTCGTCATCAATGAAGTTGGAGAACAGACGGTGAAGGACATCGAAGCCTTCGGTCACAAGGTAAAGGCCTACGCCTCCAACGCCGCAAACTTCGAGGAGACTCACAATGTGGTGAACCAGATTCTGGCCGATTTCGGCAGGATCGATATCCTTGTGAACAACGCCGGAATCACCAAGGACGGACTTATGCTCAGAATGAGCGAGGCCCAGTGGGACGCCGTCCTCAACGTGAACCTCAAGTCAGCGTTCAATTTCATCCACGCCCTGACCCCGATCATGGCCCGTCAGAGAGGCGGGAGCATCATCAACATGTCTTCTGTCGTGGGAGTCTCCGGCAACGCCGGCCAGTGCAACTACTCGGCTTCCAAGGCCGGTCTAATCGGTCTGGCCAAGTCCATCGCCAAAGAGATGGGTCCGCGCGGCATAAGAGCCAACTGCATCGCCCCTGGATTCATCATCTCGGACATGACCAACGCCCTCTCAGAGGAAGTGCGTGACGCCTGGGTGAAGCAGATTCCGCTCCGCCGCGGAGGTACTCCTGAAGATGTCGCCAACGTGGCAGTCTTCCTCGCCAGCGACCTCTCCAGCTATGTTTCCGGCCAGGTCATCCACTGCTGCGGCGCGATGAACTGCTAACAGCGACTCGTCCAGTCCTCCGCGAGCCTAAATCGCCGTGGCAGACAACGAGATGATTATCAACGAAAAGCACCTTTCCCTTTAGCTGAATAATACTAAAGAGAAAGGTGCTTTTAATTGAATATAAGTCCTTTACAAAAGTTATTTCTTGTCCCCGAGATCAAGGATGCGGACATTGCGGATCTTCAGACCCTCACCGTGACCGCAGAATGAAATGTAGCCTTTCTTGTTGAACATTCCCGGATGGTTCTTGTGGTCAACGGTGTACGGATTCTTCTTGCCGCCGTCAGGAGCCACATTGTGACCCTTGCAGGCCCTGCGGATGTTGCCGTCCACAATCACCTCACCGTTGACGGTCACCTTGATTCTGTCGCCCTCGACACGAATCTCCTCGGTGCTCCACTCCCCAAGAGGCCTGTGGACGATTCTCTTCGCAGGGATCACACCGTAAACCGATCCGTGAACCTGATACTCACGAAGTTTGGCGTACATCGGAGCGTCATGATCAAGGATCTGCACCTCACACATTCCGTCATAGGCAGCGTCAACACCCATAGGAGTCCTCACACCCACACCATTGTTCACACCCTCGCGCAGGAAGCAGAACTCGAAACGATAGACGAAGTTACGGTATTCCTTCTTGGTGTAGAGATTTCCTGTGCTGCCGTAGTTGGCCGACACATAGATTGTTCCGTTGACAGGAGTGTACCCCTCAAGGTCGCCCTGCCACTTGTCCAGATTCGTGCCGTCGAACAACATCTCGAATCCCTGTCTCTTCTCCTCATCGGTCAGTTGAGAGATCGGTGAAGGCTCGGCCTCGCCGAGAATCTTGTTGATCGCATCGACTGCGTAGCCGTCATCCGCACCACCGGCGGCCTTGAAGATCACGACAGCCTTGTCAAGGTTGGACTTGAGGTCAGCGTAGTTGATCTCCTCCTTGGTCTTGGAGGCGATTGTCCTTACGCACTCAGCAGCGGCATGCCTGACTCCCTTGTCACTGTCATCCAAGTACTTGCCGGCAAGCAAGAATGCCTTCATCGTAGGTACGGAAGCAAGAGACTTGAGAATGGACTTCTTCACGGCAGGGGTCTGGGCAAGCTCAAGAGCCTTGGCGAAATCCATACGCTTCTTGTCAACATTGGTCTCGTATTTAGAGACAAGGGAAGAATATCTCTTCACAGCCTTGTCGGCCAGCCCGGCGTCCGAACCGGCAATCTTGATGAGAGTCGGAGCCACCTTGAAATTGTCGATGTCAAGCAACGACGCGAAAGCGGACTTGTCACCGGCCTCGTAGGCGGCGGCCAGATCGTTCACGGCCTCGTCAGTGCCTGTGGCGGCAAGGACCGGATAGTAAGCGGAGACGTTCTTGGACTTCTTCATCAAAGCGCTGACCTTGGCGTACTGCTCGGCGGGAGCAAGAGTGTGCACAGCGGCGATCAAAGCGTTCTGGGCGGCCTTCTGATCAGCGGAGGAAGCGTTGTCAAGCAAAGCGCCGACCTTGTCAATGTCCTGGACGCCAACGATGTCCGCGAGCGCGAGCTTGGCGAGAGACGAAGCCTCGGCATCCTTTGAATCTATCAATGAATATACCTTCGGGGCGGCAGCGGTAATCCTTCTGGCCATCACAAGGCCGAGAATATTTCCAAGAGTCTTGTTGTCCTTGGCTCCGTCAAGAGCGGCAAGAAGCTCGTCCTGATAGTTGCCCTTGAATGATTTCAAAGCGGCTATCGCAGCGGTGCTGTTCTCACCTCCGAGCTGCCCCACGAGTGCCTTGGCGGCCTTGTCACCACCGATCTTTCCAGCGGCAGCTATAGCGGCGGAGGCAACATCTCCACCCTCGGAGAACGAACCGAGCACGATGTCGGAGACAGACGAGATCTTGTTGTTGCCGAACCAGTTGAGGAGATCAACCTTGACCGGAGAAGAGAGTTTCGCGAAGTTCTTTGTGAAAAGCGGAACGAGATTTCCGGCGCCAAGAATCGAAGTGGCGTTGTCGATCACAGAATTCCTGTACTTCACATCCTCGCTCTTGAGAGCGGCGGCAACGACCTTGAGAGCCTTTGACGGATCGTTCTTCATCTGAGCCAAAGCGCCGGCGGACTTGTAGGCGGACACTTCTGAAGCCATCAGATCCTTGGCGGCCTTGGCGACAGCCTTGCTCTTGGATCCATCCGCAAGCCTCACTGCCAGAGCGGCATAGTCCGGAGTCGAGTTCTCTTTAAGAATATTCAGGGATGACTCTGAGCCGATAGCCGCGAGAGCGGAGAAGTAAGCGTTGTCGTGCATCGTGGAATTCAGGACGGTCGGGATGACCCATTTCTGAATATAAGGCTCGGCAGCGGAGATTCCTTTCTCCGCGGCGGCCGTCGCCAGCAATTTCCTGTCGGCGGTTCCATCCTTCACAAGGTCAAGAATCAAATCCTCTGTTCCCGGAATATCCACGAGAGCGCCAACGGCCGTGGATGCGAGGGCAGGGTCATTGACATATTCCTTGAAGAACTGAGCGTCAGCAGGCTTGGCGATCTGACGGAAAAGGTTCAACAAGAAAGCCTTGTTGTTGCTGTCTGTCGTGACCTTGACCGCCTGCGCGAATCCTTCGCGGACCTTGTCCACGCACTGTGGATTGGCCGAGGCATAGCTCGCAAGACCTGTGAGGGCATATTCATAAAGATTGTTCTTCACGCCTTCGCCAGCCGGCTTCATCATTTTGGCGGTCTCCACCACTGAGGCCGGAGCGGCGGCCGCGAGGTCGGCAATCTGTGTGTTGAAATCCGACGCGTTGTTGGCCGGCATAGCCGCAAGCACGTCAGCCACAACGGTTTCCACGGTTCTCTGCCTTGCGTCCTGAGCGTTGATCGTAAGGGCGGCCGCAAGGAATAATATAGATGTAAGTAATTTCTTCATATTCAAGAGCATATTAAAGGATCATTGAACCCCAAGGGGCACGCATCGGCTGATTGATGAGCTGGTTGGCGGCATCATCACCTATAAAGAGCTGCTTGTCAGGATCGAAGTTCAGGGTCCTGCCGAGCCTGAGGGCGCAAGCGCCCATGTTGACTATCGTGCAGCTGTGGTGACCGTTGTCCTCGGCCAGCGCGAATTTCTGACGGGTCCTCACGCACTCCAGGAAGTCAGTATTGCGTGGTTCCGGATCCGGAAGCGAGTTGATGACATCCATCACGTTAGGAATCGTGCACTCGAATCCCTTATAAACCTTGCCGTTAGGGCCTTCGATGTAAGGCACCTTGCCCTTGCTCTCGAAGCCTTCGCCCTCAAGGATGATCTTGCAGCCGTCAGCGTAGGTGTAGGTAATGCTACGCCATATTCCCACAGCGTCCGGATGCTGCTGAGGAGCGTCCACCTCGACCTTTACAGGGAAGGTGTCGTCCTTGCCAAGAATGTACTGCACAGGGTCGATGTAGTGCTGTCCCATGTCTCCCAGGCCGCCGGACTCGTAGTCCCAGTAGCCGCGGAAAGTCTGGTGCACACGATGAGGGTTGTACGGCTTGTAAGGAGCCGGTCCGAGCCACATATCGTAGTCCAGTTCAGCCGGAACAGGCTGAGGCACAAGGTTTTCCTTACCGGTCCAGTAGAACTTCCAGGTGAAGCCCGTGGCTCCGGAGATCCTGACGGTCAGAGGCCAGCCCAGAAGTCCGCTCTGTACGAGTTTCTTAAGCGGCTCGACGGTCGTTCCGAGACCGTAGAATGTGTCCTTGAAGCGGAACCAGGTGTCCAGACGGAAGATCCTGCCGTACTTGTTGACGGCCTCCACTACCTTCTGGCCCTCACCGATGGTTCTGGTCATAGGCTTCTCGCAGAATATGTCTTTGCCGGCCCTGCAAGCCTCTACGGCCATAATTCCGTGCCAATGTGACGGAGTGGCGATGTGTACGATGTCCACGTTAGGATCGTGCACAAGATCCCGCCAGTCAGAGTACGCCTGGAGTTTTGTGCCAAACTTCTCGACACCCTTCTTCAAGGCGTTGTCGAGATGGTTCTTGTCCACATCGCAGACAGAGACCAGACGGCAACGTTCATCGCTCGCGAAATGAAGGCTGCTCATTCCGATGCCGCCCGTGCCGATAATGCCTCGTGTCAGCTGGTCGCTCGGAGCGACGTACTTCTTGTCGCCGCCCATCGCGCCGAACACATTACGTGGCAGGATCGTGAACAACGCCAGTCCCGCCGCCGACTTTTTCAAAAAACTTCTTCTGGATTCACCCATAGTGCTATTGTGATTAAATATTTTCGCAGTTGCAAATTTACATCATTTTTCGCCGTATAGTGTTACAAGCCACTCTATTTTTGCAAAAAGCCGGTCAACGCCTTTCATTTTTGCCGATAAAGAGTGGCTTGGTATCTTTTTCCCGAGAGACCGTCACTTACAACCGGACATCCACAAACACAGGAAGATGGTCAGAAGCTACGGTGACATCCCCGTCCCGGAATTCGGTTGGAACATCAGATCCCACCACCTCATACTTCGCCCCATTCCTCAACGCTAGGATGAAATCTATGCATTTGCGAGGATTCTTGGCCGAAATCGAAGGCTTGGCGCAGGAAAGGACAGTCCATTCCTTAGCCAACTCCGCCAGCACGGAACTTTCAGGGGTGGAGTTCATATCCCCGCAAAGGAACACCGGCTTCTTCACGGAGCCATATTTCTCCTTCAGGGTAGCGTTGATGATGCTTGCCTGCTCCAGCATCGCCGGCTCGGAACGGTAATCAAGATGGGTTGAAGCGAAGACATATTCCTTAGTCTCCACAACACAGCAAGCCCTTGGTTCAGAGCCTTCTCCCTTAGGCAGATGGATCGTGAAGCTGTCGATGATGTCTTCTGGCACAGCAACGCCGATTCCATAAGCGCCGTCACGATACGGCATAGCACGGCTGAAACAATAGTTCCAACCTCCAAGCTCAGCCGCAAAATCCGCAAGCTGGTAATTGGAATGTCTTGTGTTGCAGCTGTCCAACTCATTGACGGAAACGACATCCGCCCCGAGTTCCTTCATCATCGCAGCGATCATCGGGATGCTGCTCTCTATCTCCTTGGAGAACGCTCCGACATTATACTGTACCAGACGGGTCACCCCTAATGCCTTCCTGTAAGTCTCGCTTGTGGCCGGACGAGTCGTCTTTCCCTGGCCGCAACCTAAAAACAAGGCGGAGCAAACCGCGATCAAAATAATTGTATGAATATGCTTCATTGCCTTTTGTCTGATTTTAAAATGTGACATCCACATATACCGGAAGGTGGTCGGAAGCCTTCGCAACATCCCCGCAATAGGTTTTGCTTATCGTATGGCTTCCGATGACCTTCACCGAAGCGGATTTCTTATAATGGAAAATATAGTCGATGCATTTCGTCGCAGGGGCCGTCCCTCCAGCGGTGTTCTCCTTGCTTGAGATGACATCCCAAGCGGATTCCAAGGACTTAAGCGCCTCGGATGACGGAACGGAATTCATATCCCCGAGATAGAAGACAGGCTTGTCATAGTTGACGTACCGGGACTGAGCCCAGGCGTTCACGGCCTGAATCTGGCTTTGGATATAGTCCTCGGAGGAATGGTCCAGATGCGATGCCGCGATCACATACTTGTCCGTCTCCACCACGGCGATGCTTCTTGACTCGTAGCTCGTCGTGTTAGGGAGAGGCACCGTGTACTTCTCCACGATGCCTGTCCCCTTGGGCACGACAACGCCATTGCCGTAAGCTCCTCCACGATAGTCTATTCCCTTGCCGAAATGCCAGCGCCAATCCCCAAGTTCCTTGGCAAGGATGGCGACCTGGTTGACATTATGACGGGTGTTCATACTGTCAAGCTCATTCAGCCCTACGGCATCAGCATCGACCTCCTTGATGATCTTGGCGACAAGGTCGATATTCTGGTTCATAACGGAGATGTACTTGCAGAACGCCCCGACATTGTAGGTCATAATCCTGAAAGAGCCTTCCGCCTTGGGATAGAAAGACTTGCCATCATTGCCAGGTTCATCCTTTCCTCCGCCGCCCCACTCATACGGATTGTCCGGATCTTCCTTGGAATATCCATTCCCCCCGCACGAAATGACGGCGACAGCGCACAGAAGAGTTATCAGCAATCGTTTCATACTATTTATGAATATGTTACTTCAATTTAGGCTCGTCACCGGACAGATCCCATACATCCTCTGGCCAACCGATTGATTTGGCCACGGACGATATTGTGGATCCCACCGGAGCGGCGATTCCGTGATATGGGTAATAATATGACTTGGAATCCACATAAGGAAGAGGTGCGCTCGGAGAAGCGTCCGCACAGTCAAAGAGCGTCTTTCCGTCTGTATCGTTCAGAACCATATCCGGTCTACGGTAATTGCCGGTCAACGTGTTTACGGTGTTGGACACGGCAATGATTCCACCGGAGCTCCAAGTCTTGCCGACTTTGTTGGTCAGTGTCTTGTTCCAAGCGATGCAATGCTCCATCTTGAAGTTGTTGTTATCAGTCAGCGTCTTGGATTTGGCGAAACCAACCAGTCCTCCAACCACAGAAGTCTCGGATGAGATATCCCCTGAGGCATAACACCTGAGAATAGTGATGTCTGTCTTATTCTCTATGCCTCCGACCAGACCTCCCGCGATACGGCCATTCGATGCTGTCAACGTGACATTACCGGTAACATAGCAGTCCTCGATTGTCGTACCACCATCAGTTCTCGTGGCATTTCCGATCAAGCCTCCTATGTGGTTCCCTCCTTTGGCGAGCACATTTCCGGTGACATAGCATCTGCGGATTGTCGAATATCCGGCCAAACCTCCAATCAGGCCGCCGGCATAGTGACCATTGTTTACGACTTCACCGGAAGAGTGGCTGTCGCTCACGGTGACATACTCACCATCGGCCAGACCTACCAATCCTCCGGTATCCTGTCCGAAACCGTTGATATTCATTGAGGAAGATGACTTTTCAATTGTAACGTTGTCATTCCCCTTGACAATGTAGGCGACAAGTCCAGAGGTTCGTCTGGAACCAGTCACGGAACCAGAAGTGTGAACATTCGTGAATGAGGACGGAACATCCGAAGCGACACCGACTAATCCACCCACTGAGTTCGGAACTTTACCATCGTTGTCGGCATCCAAAATGTTCGCGGAAAGGGTTATGTCGGAGAATGATGCCGCTATAGCGCGGCCGGCCAGACCACCGACTCCTTCCGTTGTACCGTTCATATTGATAGTCAAATTATTCACCTTCACATTCTTGATCTCGGCAGGCACGTCTACTGTTCCGCACTGGGCTCCGAGAAGGCCTGCACTTGAGTTTCCGACAGTGATGACGGGATTCTCAAAGGTGACGTTGCGGAACGAGCCGGCAAGCACTCCGAACATACTCGGATAGGTCGAAGCGGAGCAATTGAACCCGGTGATCGTGTGGCCGCAACCATCGAAATCCACAGCCATATCATAAGGAGACACCGCATTCAGAGGTATCCAGTCCTCATAATCAGACATATCCACATCTGCGTCCATCTTGAAGTACGTCTTTCCACTCTTCATTCCCTTGACCATACTTATCAGCTCCAATTGGTTGCGGATGATGTACGGATCAGCCTCCGTTCCGGAGCCAAGCTCAAAGCCAGAGGCCGGAAGAGCCTTGCGACGGAAGAGGATGAACACTGTGCTGTCCGAGGCCGACATATTGATGTTGTCTTTACCCTCAATCTTGGTGATGGACAAGGCGAGAACCTTGAGCGAGCCATCCTCGGGCATAGCTGAGCTCTTCAGGGTCAGCTGAGCCGTGGTCGAAACCGTGTTGTAGCGAGGAAGCATAAGAGTGCTCGAAGAGAGTTCGAAAGCGTCTCCTGGCACAGCGTCCAGAGAAGTCCCGTGCTCCTTGTTGAAGGCAACCACACGGGACGGGTCTACAGCGACAGTCAAGGACAGCATCTCATCAGCTATGGAGGAAGCCGTCACATTCACTGTGTAGGACTTTGTCTTCGGCGACATCAGCGCGACTGTGTCCTCCACATTCTGCACATTAAGCGACAGCACCGCAGGCGCGGAGATCCGCTCTTTCTTCTGGTAGTCATATTCCTCGCTGCAGGAAACTCCAAGAAAAGCGGTCAGAAGAGCCGCGAATATAATTCTATTTGTTTTCATTGAATATCATCTTTTTAAAACTGCACATCAACATAAACCGGAAGATGATCCGACGCCATCGTGACATCTCCTTTGTGGAATCTGGTCATTGTGTGGGCACCAACCAACTTCACCGGAGCGGAATTCTTGTAATGGAATATGTAGTCGATGCAAGAATTCGCCACCCTGGAAGGAAAGGTATTCTCTGACGAAGACAGCATATCCCAAGTTTCCTTGAGCGCGAGGATGGTCTCGGAGTCAGGCGTGGCGTTCATATCCCCGCAGAAGAAGACCGGCTTCGAGGATTTAGTGTAACGTCCCTGAGCCCAAGCGTTCACCACCGCCACCTGCGCCAACCGGGCTGCGGTCGAAGTGTGGTCCAGATGGGCCGCGCCGATGACATATTCATCGGTCTCGATGACAGCGATGCTTCTTTGCTCAGCTCCTGAGTCCTTCGGAAGAGCAACCGTGTACTTTTCCAAGATCTTCATTTCCTTAGGGACTACGCACCCGTTCCCGTAAGCTCCGTTGCGGTACGCCATAGCCCGGCCGAAATGCCACTGCCATCCACCGAGAGTCTCGGCAAGAAGAGCCGCCTCATTAACGTTATGCCTGGTGTTGACACTATCAAGCTCATTGAGTGCCACAGCGTCAGCCCCAACCTCCTTGATCATAGCCGCCACCATCTTGACATTTTCGGTCACTGACGTGATGTACTTTCCGAAACTTCCTATGTTGTAAGACATTATCCTGAAACTTCCTGAAGCCTTAGGATAGTATGTCTCGCCATCAGGCTCCTCGTCCTTCTTTTCGTCATCACCTTTGTTCCAACCCCAAGGATCCTTGGATGGATCGTCCGGAGTTCCGTTGTCACCTCCGCAGGAAGAGGCTATGACAAGCGACAAGGCCAGAATGATTCCATTGATGTACTTGTTCATAACTTACTGATTTACTTTGTCCAACCTGGATTCTGCACAAGATTCGGATTGAGGGTGAGCTCATCCGTCGGAATCGGGTAGAAGTAGTCACGATTCTCGTTCCAGACACCTGGAAGGTTAGGGGTGACATCCACATAACCGTGGTCTCCTTCGGTAAAGAAGATTCTTTCTCCGATCTTGAATTTCACCACGTTAGCCGGGAGTCCCGACGGAGCCGAATCTGTGTAGAAGCAGACATCAAGGGTTCCGTTCCCGTCAAGGTCATAAGCGCCGGGAGCCGGGAAATACATTCCAAGGAACTTATGGGTGATGGCCTGGCCATTCTTCCAACGGATCAGATCATAGAAACGGAAATTCTCGTCAAAGAGCTCGACAGTCCTTTCACGACGGATCTCCAGAATCACACCGGCATTAGCACCGGTAACATTAGGATAACCTGTATCTTCCGCCATAAGATACGGATCCGGAGAGGCGTTGGCTACGGCCAAATCTATGTTAGGCATTCCGACACGGTCGCGCAGGAGTTTGATCGATTTATCCAGATCAGCCTGCGTCAAGGTTCCAAGTTCGGCCTTCGCCTCGGCGAAGTTAAGGTACACCTCAGCGCTTCTGAAAAGAGGAAGATCGTTGTAGGAAGCTCCGTAGAGATCCACTCCCAGATCCGCACCCTGCATATACTTGGTGATCATATAGCCAGTCTCCGTGTGGCCGAAGTCTGGAGCCTCGATCTTATCCGAACCGATTCTCTTGTAGCCAGGGGTCCTGATGGACTGTGAGAGCCTCGGGTCGCGGTTCTTGGTCTCATCCACGAAAGACATTGTCTTCCAACCATCTTTGTCCGTGAACCTTGATCCATCCTTCATCAAATAGGAACAAAACATCTTACGGGTCATTCCAGGATTACCATAATTGCCCAAGGTGTAATATGTTCCATTATGCTTTATAGACAAGTTCTTGTCAAAGTCACGAGCCAGGATCACCTCCGTTCCGATAGCGTTCTCACTTGCGAAAAGGTCGCGGTAACTGTTTTCTACGCCACCTCCTGTGTAAACGGAGTAACGACTGGTCGAAATGAATTCCTCTCCGGCAGCGGCGGCCTGCTCCAAGTACCAATCCGCGGAGTGGCCCTCCAGCGAGAGTCCGTGATATTTCCGGAAAGTGCCCTCGAACAGACAAGCCCTACTCTTGAGAGCAAGTGCCGTCCATTTTGTGGCCTTGTACACTGAATACTCCACCGGCAGATGAGCGATGGCGAAATCAAGGTCCTCGACCACGTGTGACATCACAAGTTCTCTGGAATCTCGAGGTTTGTACAGATCTTTGTCCGCTGATCCGAGCTGTCTGTCGTACCACGGAACATCACCGAAGCGCTTTACCTTTTCGAAGTAGAACCAAGCCCTGAAGAAGCGTGCCACACCGACATATTCATTACGGATGTTCTCGTCCTTACAGTTTGAAGACAGTTCGATGAGAGTGTTGAAATCCCTCAGCGCTGTCCAGGTCCATCCTCCGCCTGAGCCAGGAACGGAACGTCCGTCACGCATCCAGTCGGAGCGATTGTTCTTGATTATCAAATCCGACTCTTCCTCGAAAATCGAGGATCCGGGAAAGTTTGAGTAGAAATTATTGGCAAACGCATCAAGCTCGCTTCTTGTCGAGAAAAAACTGTCCGGAGACAAATTGGCCAAAGGTTGTTTGTCCAAGTCGCAGGACACCGCAAGAAGAGAGGCTGCCGCCAACATCAAAAATATTCTTTTTTTCATATCGTATTCCTCCAAAGATTAGAAAGTTAGGTCAACACCGAACATAAACGACCTCTGCCAAGGATATATTCGGTTGGTAGAATTGGTTTTCGCCATTTCCGGATCAATGTACTTAGAATGTTTCTTGAACTGAGACCAATAGTGAAGGTTCTCACCGGAGAAGTAGAAACGTACCGGTCCCATACCAATCTTGTCCGTAAGCACTTTCGGAACAGTGTAGCCGAATGTCACATTCTTCAGACGGCAATAGCTGATGTCCTGAAGGTAGCGGTCGCTCGGTACGGTCAACTCACGGTTGGAATTCAAGCCGACATAACCTCTCGGGCGAGGAAGGTATGCGTCAGGATTGTCTTCGCTCCAGATCATCTTGTGGAAGTCACGAGGGATGAGAGTGGCGTAAGGGCGGGCGTAAGGACCATAGAAAAGGACATTGTTTGCAGCCGGTGCCCAGTCCATCTTACCGATTCCCTGGAAGAATATTCCGAAATCAAATCCATAATACTGGAAACTAAGGTTCAAGCCATAGTTGTAACGTGGCTGGTTATTACCTATGATCGTGCGGTCACCAGGATCGTCAACTGTGTTCTTGCCCTGGTTCACGACACCGTCACCGTTCAGGTCAAGGAACTTGACATCACCTCCGTGAAGTCCGCGCTCGTCGCCAGCCGCTGAGATAATAGCCTGGTTCACAAACGTTTGATCAATCTCATAGGCTGCGGCATCCGCATCCGACCTGAACAGTCCGTCAGTGTGGTAACCCCAGATCTCGCCCATACGCATACCGACATAGTATGTTTTTGCGAAGGATTTCTCCGGATTGTCAAACTTTGTGATCTCGGTGTAATAATCGCTGAAACTTGCTGTGACAGAATAGTGGAATGGCTTCCCGAAAAGACTGAACCCGTCTCTCCATACCAATTGAAGCTCATAACCTTTCGTGCGGAGGTCCGCCGCGTTCATCTTTGGCGACGAGGCTCCGTAAACAGCCGGAAGGGCGACTCCTGCGGTCAGCATATCCTTTGTGTCACGTATGTATGCGTCAGCAGTGAAGACCAGACGGTCATCAAGGAAAGACATATCCAGACCAAGGTCGTGCTGGAATGTTTTCTCCCAAGTAAGATCCGACGCCACCGGAGCTCCGATTGTCGCGATGGTAGGCTTGGCACCCGTTCCAAAGGTATAAGAGCCCGTGCCTACAGAAATCTTACGAATATAATCGTAATATCCTACCAACTGGTTACCAAGGCTTCCGTATGAATATCTCAGTTTGAGGTTGTTCATCGAGTTCTTCACCGGTTCAAAGAACTTTTCCTCTGAGATTCTCCATCCAAGGGACATCGATGGGAAGAATCCCCAACGGTGGCTTGAGGCGAAGCGTGATGTTCCGTCATAACGGCCGCTCGCCTCGAAAAGGTAACGGCCTTTGTAGTCATAGTTCAGACGACCGAAGAAACCGGCAAGGGCATATTCATTCTGTCCTCCGGAAGTCTCCATTCTCTTGTTCCCATCGGCGTCTGATCCTACGAGATTCAAATCGTTAAGGTTTTCACTCATAAGATAGTAACCTCTGGCGGCGACATCCTTGTAATGCTTGGTCTCCCAGTTGAAACCGGCCATCACCTTGAAGTTGTGCGCCTCGGCGAGACTCTTTGTCCAAGTAGCATAAACGTTCGTCGCATAGTAATGTTGAGTTTGGAAACTCTCTTTAAGGTTGTCAATCGAGCGGGAATTGGTCACCAGCACGGTTTCGCCTGGATAGCGTGAATACTCGGTGTTCGTGGCGCGGTTCATATATCGGTACTGGTTCAAGGCATAAGTGAAGTTCGCCCTGATTTCCAATGACTTCAAAGGCTTTATGGTCAATTCCGTGATCGTTGACAGATTGTCGTTGTTGTCCTCATTCTTGTAGTTAGGATTGTCCAGAATGGTCAACAGTCCATCCATCACATAGTTGTTGTTGGCAAAGGAAGTGAAGCCGATGCTGGTCCCGTCTGGGTTGTGCGCAGGATAACTGGCAAGAGCGTGCACGGTCATCAAAGAGAACGCAGTGTTGACATCACTCGGCCCCGGATAGCGGTAACGGTACTTATAGTAACTAGTGTTGTTGCTGAGATTGAGCCATTTATTGATGTCAAACGAGATCTTTGAACGGAAATTGTACTTGTCCAACTTGTCGGTGTTGCGTCGGAAAATACCTTCCTCCCTATTATAGGAACCAGACAGGAAGTATTTCACGTGGCTGTTGCCGCCGCTCAGCGACACACTGTGCTGCTGGTTAGGACGACGGTCACGGAACAATTCGTGATACCAGTCAGTATTGGCGTAGTAAACATAGGTATCCCTACCGTCACGCTGGTCGATCATAACCCAAGGACGTTCCGGGTTCTCACTCTTGTCGTTCACGCGGGCCCAGAGTTCCTGCATATCCTCCTGGGTATAGAAAGAATAGTTCGTCCCATTGTGGGCGCGATAGAACAAATCGTTCAGATAGACAGAATAGTATCCTCTGGTCTCATACTCGGTGGAGGTAGTCGGTTCCTGCCAGCCTATGCGGCTGTTGACTCTCACAGTAGCCATACCATCGGCGGCGGAACCGTTCTTGGTTGTGACGAGGATCACACCGAAAGAAGCCCTGGCTCCGTAAATCGCTGCCGCCGAAGCATCTTTTATCACAGAGACAGACTCGACATCAGCAGGATTCACCCTGGACAGTTCTCCTTCCGCACCGTCAATCAAAACCAATGGATTACCGCCATTGATCGAGTTGATTCCACGGATGTTGATGCTTGCCGAATTGCCCGGACGGCCGGAACTTGTGGTCACATTAAGACCTGGAACAGAACCTTGAAGCATATGAGTCAGAGTCGGCGAGGTCCTGTTCTCAAGATTGTCGGAGGACACTGTGGAAATGGCACCTGTCAGGTTGACTTTTTTCTGCACGCCATAGCCGACTACCACCGTCTCCTCAATGGAAAGGGCGTTCTCGTCCAAAACCACCGCCACATAATCAGTTGTCGCCGGAACGACTTGATTCTTGTCATTGTAGCCAAGGCATTGTACGGTCACAGTGAACTCTCCGCCAGGAACTGACATCGTGAATTTTCCGGAACCGTCTGTCACAGTGCCTCCTGATTGGCCGACGACCATTATGGCCGCACCTGGAACCGGAAGTCCCGAAGCATCGCTGACCAGTCCCGCCAGCGTGCGCCTGCCGCTCTGTGAAGACATTGCTACACGAAGCACTACAGACTCGCCTACAATAGAATATTGCACCCCGCTGCGAACGAAGATTTCGTCCAGAATAGAGACGAGGCTTGTGTTTTTACGGTTGACTTCGACATCTCCAAGAGACATCTCGGTCATCTCCGCATCATAAGAGAACAAGATTCCGGTCTGCCTCGTGAGAGCGTCCGCAACCCTTTTAACTGTCGCATTCCTTTCGGAAATGCTGACATCATACGTTTTCTGGGCACTCCGCGCCGCAATGGCGTCGAACCGCGAAAGCAGCCCGGCCAGAAGCATCAGGCACAAGAAAGCCCCTCGGAAAAACTTAAATCCCATAAGTGATTCTTTAATTGGTTAAACTTGGTTTTTAATTATATGTGAATATTACTTGATCTCAAACCCGGCTCCGGTCAAGTGAGACAAGATTGATAGAGCCTCTTCCACCCCACGGTTCTTGAGGCAACTGAAATTGTACCGACGGCCCTTGTCAGGCATATTCCTGACTTCTATTCTTACGCCATAGGACCTTTCAATATTCCCGATTATCTCATCCAAGGTTGCGTCAGTCAGAGCTATGACATTATATTTCAGCCGCACCTCCGACTGGACATACCGCTGTTCGATGAATATGTCGCCGGTAGCCTCATCCAAGGTGGCCGTCTGGCCAGGACAAAGACGCATAAGGTTAACACCCTGAGGATTACAAAGCCTGACACTTCCCTCCTCCAACATCACCTCGGTATTCTCACCTTCCCTGCCACAGACGTTGAAGCGTGTCCCGACAGCCACAACAGACAGTTCCTGGGTCTTTACCACGAACGGATGAAGCGTGTCCTTCGCCACATTGAAAAACGCCTCTCCATCAAGGAAAACCTCTCTCTGTCCGCCATCCGCTGTGACGGCGCCATAGCGCAAAGTTGATCCTCCCATAATCCAGACAGTAGATCCGTCCGGCAGATAAATTATGTCAGAATCGTTGCTTGTGTTGGAATATGAGGTATAGGCCTGTGGAGTATGGAATGAATATTCCTTCCCAGGAGCGAAAAGGAAGACGGACAAAGCGACAATCGCCGCGGCGAAGCCTCCCGCGATGGCATAGATCAGTTTCCCACGCTTCTTGCGGACAGCCTCTGACTCTTGCTTGTCTATGCTCAATGACAAACGTTTGAGAAAAGCTTCACGGCTTGAATCAAACCGTTCATCGCCAAGTACTTTCGCCGCGCTGATGACCGACATCGTGTCCGCCATAACACGAGCGTTTTCCTTGTTCTCAAGCATCCATTCTATCAACTGGCGGTTTTCGGATGCGTTTGTCCCGCCTTCGAGATATTTTCTTAAAAGTTCGTATGGTACCTCGTTCATCACTTGGAAAAATTATCTGTACATATATATAACAGATGACTTCCCCAAACTGCCTAAATGGATTTATATTTTTTACTTGGAAATATGCAGGATCAGCAGCAATAAGACCGCACCCAAGGATTCCCTTAACATCACCAGCGCATTATGAATATGATTGGAGACAGTACTGGTCGAGACACCAAGCGCTTCAGCGATCTCCTTGGTTGACTTATGCTCTATGTAGCTCAACCTGAAAACCTCACGGCATTTAGGCGGCAAAGCCATCACAGCATCGTTGATCCTGTTTCTGAGATCCATCGTGTACAGACGGCGTATCGAATCATTGTTCTCAGGATCGCAGTAGAAACCGGCAAGGGAAGCGATAGACATTCTACACCATTGCTGGTAATCCGCGGCGGATTTGTCTTTCGAAAGTCTGTTCAAGGCTCTGTTGTAAATGGAACGCAGAATATAACCCTGAAGCGAACAGTCTTCAGTCAGCTTCGCACGGTTGCTCCACACATTCAGCAAGACATCTTGGACAACATCCTCGGCCCCGTCAATAGGCAAAAGCATCCGGGCATAGGAGATGAAAGCGGCATAATATTCCCGGCAAAGAAAGTCAAACGCTTTCCTGTCTCCCTGCCGGATCCGTCTCACCTGTTCGATTTCTGTCATCCTGATTCTCCTACAACGTGAACTGTAGATTTACAAAGCGGCTGTCCACCACAATAGTTCACGTGACAAATATAGCCATTTTATTATGGAAACTATATGGGAGTTGACTAACATTTGCTTTATAGTACTGATGTTTAAATAAGGTAACTATATAGCAGTTGACTAACGTGGTATGCAAGCAGTCGCCAAGCAGTTACATACGTGCCGGTGCCACCCGCATTTTGTGAATATGGCGGCACGCAAACCAACCCTGAGTACTACGATAGGCCTATGGATATGCCGCCTATGGTTTCTGTATCCATAGGTGGCATACGACCGTGCCTCACAATGGTGTAGAAGAATGATCGTATGCCGCTGTTTTGCAAAATGGCGATACATACGTACTTGGAAAGGTGACTATGTTCGGAAGGTCGCCAGATGTTGCGTGTCGTTGACAGATAACCACGCCGGCTGTCAGCCTTGACTTGAATGTTGGCGTGTGATTGCAATAGGCAGCCGTACCTTACATTATGACGGAGACACCAAGCGGTGGATTTTACGACTGGCGGGAAAGGAGGGCAAATGCGATCAAGTTCCTAAGATTTATGGGCGTATTATGGTATAGTCAGCGTAGCCTCGAAGCCGCACTATATGCCTTGGTAATCTTAAAGGCAACTATATGCCGCTAACAAACACAGTTATCTGCTGGCCGCAATTCCAAGACGTAGGTGCGATACGGGGAACGATAGTCAAAAGTCATATAATTTCGTCCCTATGGCAATGGAAGTGTATTGTAAGTTAAACGAACTGACCTATAACGCTCCTTCACAGGCGTTAATTTGTACAAACACGCTTTTAGAGGGACAATGATCTCTTCACGAGCGTCTTTCTGTCATATTCCCGCTTTTAGAGAACGTGGGGTAAATTTAGGAATCGACTAACTTTCGGTGTATCGCACTAATATTAAGACAATTATAAGCAATGCGTTATTTAATGTATAATATGTTGACAATTAATGATTTGCACTATTTTGTAGTTAACTCGTATATAATTACCTTTATTATTGACCACTACAAAAAAAGAATGGCTGGAAAGCTATTCCCGCCACTATTCACTTCAGAGGACGACTGTTGGCTAAAACTCAACGTCAACATAGATCGGAAGATGGTCCGACGCTTTCGTCACATCTCCGTTATGGAACTTCCACATCGTGCCTGCCGCGATCTTCTTCACTGGAGCGGATCTCTTGTAGTGGAATATGTAGTCGATGCACGTGCGTGGGTTTCTGGAGGAGAATGTGTTTTCGGTAACTGAGAGCAGGTTCCAGGATTTCCTCAGGGTGGCGATCACTTCCGATTCTGGTGTCGCGTTCATATCCCCGCAATAAAAGACCGGCTTGTCAGATTTGAAGTAATTCTCCTGTACCCAATCATTCACGACCTTAGCCTGCGCCATCTGGGCGATTGGTGAGATATGATCCAGATGAGACGCTCCGATGACATATTTATCAGTCTCTATGACCGCAATGGCCCTTGGCTCCGCTCCTTCGTCAAGTGGAAGCGCCACTGTGTATTTCTTCAGGATCCTCACGTTGCCGGGGACAACACAACCTTCTCCGTAAGCTCCTCCCTGATAGGGCATAGCCCGCCCGAAATGCCATTGCCATCCTCCAAGAGCATCTGCGAGGAGAGCCATCTCGTTGACATTACGCCGTTGGGTGACGCTGTCTATCTCATTGAGCGCCACAAGATCAGCCTCGGCTTCCTTGATCATCTTGGCCACCATATCAAGATTCTCCGAAAATTGAAGATACTTGGAGAAATTGCCAACATTGTAGGACATAATCCTGAAACTTCCAGAGGATTTAGGATAATAAGCCTTTGTCTCCGGCTCCGGCGTTTCCGTGCCATTCCCGTTTGCTTCATTTCTCCCGCAGGAAGACAACACTAACGAGACCGTGGCTATGACTGACACGATATATTTGAAATGTTTGCGCATATCTGTGGTTTGGTGTGGTATAAATATCTTCTTTATCAAAAAGGTGGCGGGAAAAGATTTCCTGCCACCTGATCTATTTGGCGTATGAATATTCCTATTCAGCCTGACGGTCGTTGCGACGGCCACGGCCCCCACGGCTGCGACGGTCACCACGGTCTCCGCCCCTGCGCTCGCCACGGTCTCCGCGTGATGGACGTGATCCGCCCTGTGCGTTGGCCGCCGCGGCTGTGTTAGGAGTAAGATCCTGCTTGCCGTAACGCTCACCGTTGCAGATCCACACCTTGATTCCGAGCGCGCCGACCTTTGTGCTTGCTACCGCAAGAGCGTAGTCGATGTCAGCACGGAATGTGTGCAGAGGTGTACGGCCTT
>ERZ1026780.743-NODE-743-length-23990-cov-12.702945_pt1 | contig 23990 bp, 21 predicted proteins | sample MGYA00380126_ERZ1026780 | MGnify/ENA primary metagenome ERZ1026780 (study PRJEB33269, sample SAMEA4719762) | human gut metagenome | biome: human-associated habitat; feature: organic feature; material: feces | place: Cameroon | collected 2013-10 ... | reverse complement strand
GAAGACTTCCGTGCCTTTGCCTCATTGGTTAAAGGAAAGAAGAAGGCTGACGGCGTAACAGCTTGGCTTGTACCGGGTTCATGGTTGGTTGATAAACAAATTCGTGAAGAGGGAATCGACAAGATAGTAGAGGCTGCAGGCTTCGAGATTCGTCAGCCAGGTTGTTCTGCCTGCCTGGCAATGAACGATGATAAGATTCCTGCAGGCAAGTACTCTGTAAGTACATCCAACCGTAACTTCGAGGGTCGTCAGGGACCAGGTTCCCGCACCATCCTTGCCAGTCCATACGTAGCAGCAGCTGCCGCTATCACTGGTAAGATTACCGACCCAAGAGAGTTTATGTAATGTTAAGTGTTCAATGTTAAATGAAAAATTGAAATGAAACAGAAATTCAATGTTATCACATCCAGCTGCATTCCTCTCCCCTTGGAGAATGTAGATACCGACCAGATCATACCAGCCCGTTTCCTCAAGGCCATCGATAAAGAGGGCATGGGCGACAACCTTTTCCGCGACTGGCGCTACAATGCCGACGGAACTCCAAAACCCGACTTTGTGATGAACGACCCTTCCTACAGTGGCGTCATCCTCGTGGCTGGCAAGAACTTCGGTTCGGGTTCTTCCCGTGAGCATGCTGCCTGGGCTATCGCAGGCGCTGGCTTCCGTGTGGTTATCAGCTCTTTCTTCGCTGATATTCACAAGAACAACGAGTTGAATAACCTCGTATTGCCTGTTGTGGTAAGCGAGGAATTCCTGAAAGAACTCTTCGAGAGCATCGACAAGGATCACAAGACAGAGGTGAAGGTGGATCTTCCTAACCAGACCGTGACTAATCTTGCTACCGGCAAGAGCGAGCACTTTGAAATCAATGGCTACAAGAAGCATTGTCTGGAGAATGGTTTGGACGATGTAGACTTCCTCGTTCAGAACCGTGACAAGGTTGAGGCTTGGGAAGCTAAAAACAAGTAATTATGAACGTTAACGCAAAGAGAGATAATTCCCGCATCAAGGAGATTGAGATCATGGACTGCACGCTGCGCGACGGCGAGCAGACCAATGGTGTCAGTTTCCTTCCTCACGAGAAATTGATGATAGCAAGAATGCTGTTGCACGACATCAATGTTGATCGCATTGAGGTGGCTTCAGCGCGTGTGTCGGAAGGCGAAAAGGATGCTGTCGCTCGTATTTGCCGTTATGCCAAGACCATAGGTAAACTGGATTCCGTTGAGGTATTGGGATTCGTGGATAACAACAAGAGCGTGGATTGGATTGCCGAATGCGGCGGTCACGTCATCAACCTCCTGGCGAAGGGTAGCTACAAGCACTGCACTCAGCAGCTCAAGATGTCGCCTGAAGAACATCTCGCTCACATCAAGCAGACTATCGACTATGCTTTGAGCAGGGATTTTACCGTAAATCTCTATTTAGAGGATTGGTCGAGCGGAATGCGCGACAGTCGTGACTATCTCTTCATGATGATGGACGAGCTGGTGAAGTTGCCTATCAAGCGCTTCCTGCTTCCTGATACGCTGGGCATTCTGAATCCGTTGCAGTGTGTGGAATACATGCGACAGATGGTTCGCCGTTATCCGAACTCTCACTTCGATTTCCATGCCCACAACGACTACGATTTGGCTGTGAGCAACTCTCTGGCAGCCGTATTGAGCGGAGCCAAGGGTCTTCACGTTACCGTGAATGGTTTGGGCGAACGCTGCGGAAATGCACCATTAGCGAGTGTTCAGGTGATTCTGAAGGACATGTTCGAGGCAAAGACCAATATCAAGGAAGACCGATTGAACGATATTTCCCGATTGGTTGAAGGTTACAGCGGCATTGCCGTGGCTCCGAATACACCGGTTGTTGGAGACAATGTCTTCACCCAGGTGGCTGGCGTACATGCCGATGGCGACAACAAGGACAAGCTTTATTGCAACGACCTGGTGCCTGAGCGTTTCGGCAGACATCGTGAGTATGCATTGGGCAAGAATTCCGGTAAGGCAAACATCATCCAGAACCTCAATGAGCTGGGATTGGAGTTGACTCCGGAACAGACCAAGGCGGTGACCAAGCGAATCACCGAACTCGGCGACCGCAAGGAGCTGGTAACTCAGGACGACCTGCCCTATATCGTGAGCGATGTACTGAAGCATGGTGCTCCGGAGGATAAAGTGAAACTGGTAAGTTACATGGTATCCACCTCATATGGTTTGAAGCCTATAGCAAGCCTTAAGGTGGAAATCGATGGCAAGGAGTATGAAGACCAGAGCTCTGGCGATGGTCAGTATGATGCCTTCGTGAAAGCGCTGCGCAACATTTACAAGGTGAAGCTCGGCAAGACTTTCCCCAAGCTCGACAACTATCAGGTAACCATTCCTCCAGGTGGTCGTACCGATGCTCTCGTTCAGACCGTCATCACCTGGCGTGAAGGCGACCGTATCTGGCGCACCCGAGGCTTGGATGCCGACCAGACAGAAGCTGCTATCAAGGCTACGCTGAAAATGATCAATATGTACGAGGCTGATAAGAGCGACGAACAGGCTGTCTCGCCTCGAAATCTTGATATGGAATAATATCTCCGAAGATTATGCAAACATCTCCGAAGGATATGCAAATATCTCCGAAGGTTATGCAAACATCTCCGAAGATTACAGAATTATCTCCGAAGGTTATGCAAACATCTCCGAAGGATATGAAAATATCTCCGAAGGTTTCTATTCAGCAGCACGCCCTGAAGGGGCAGAAGCTCTTAGCCCAGGGTAACACCCTGGGTATAAGATAGCATTTAGCAATGCGCCCTGTAAGGGCAAAAGCTTTAATCATTCAAAAAATAAACAATAAAAAATCAAATAAGATGAAATTAAACATTGCAGTTCTCGCCGGTGATGGTATCGGACCAGAGATTATGAAGCAGGGCGTAGCAGTAATGCAGGCCATTGCAGAGAAGTTCAACCATGAGTTTACTTACAATGAGGCTATCTGCGGTGCTCATGCTATCGACGAGGTAGGCGATCCATTCCCAGAGGCTACCTTCAAGACCTGTATGGATGCTGATGCTGTACTCTTCGCAGCTGTTGGTGATCCACGTTTCGACAACAACCCTACTGCCAAGGTACGTCCTGAGCAGGGCTTGCTCGCCATGCGTAAGAAGTTGGGTCTTTTCGCTAATGTCCGCCCGGTAGCTACTTTCGACTGCCTGCTCCACAAGTCTCCATTGAAGGATGAACTCTTGAAGGGTGCCGACTTCGTTGTTATCCGTGAGTTGACTGGTGGTATGTACTTTGGTGAGAAGTATCAGGACAATGACAAGGCTTACGATACTGATATCTACACCCGTCCCGAGATTGAGCGCATCCTGAAGGTGGCTTTCGAGTTCGCCATGAAGCGCAACAAGCACCTCACCGTAGTCGACAAGGCCAACGTATTGGCATCTTCTCGTCTTTGGCGTCAGATTGCCAAGGAGATGGAGCCACAGTATCCTGAGGTAAACACCGACTATATGTTCATCGACAACGCTTCTATGCGTGTGTTGACAGAGCCTACCTTCTTCGATGTCATCGTTACAGAGAACACCTTCGGTGATATCCTTACCGATGAGACTTCTTGCATCACTGGCTCTATGGGCTTGCAGCCATCTAGCTCTCTCGGTGAGCACACTCCATTGTTCGAGCCTGTTCACGGTTCATGGCCACAGGCAGCTGGCAAGAACCTGGCTAACCCAGTAGCTCAGATTCTTTCTGCAGCCATGTTGCTCGAGCACTTCGGTTTGAACGAGGAGGGTGCCTTGATCCGCAAGGCAGTAGATGCTTCTCTCGATGCCAATGTCCGCACTCCTGAGATTCAGGTTGAGGGCGGTGCTCAGTATGGTACAACAGAGGTTGGCGAGTGGATCGTTAACTGGATAAAGAACGCATAATGAGAGGACACCGTCCTTTTGTGCTTGCTGCTATGCTTGCCCTGTTGCTTGGCGGCAGAGGCGAGGCGTTGGCTCAGCAGGGAGGTGCAGCCTTGCGCGACTCCTTGGCACATGCCACAGATGTTCTGGCGTATCATCCTGACAGTGTAGACCTGCGCCTGAAAAAGGCTGCATGGAACATACAGTTGGAGCAATGGAACTATGCCAAGGATGAGCTCGACAAGGTGCTCTTCCTCAATCAGACCAACATTGCGGGACTTTTCTACCGGGCTTTTGTCAACGAGAAACTGAAGCGTTACAACTTTGCGCGTCTCGACTATCAGAACCTTCTTGTTTTGGTACCTGGCAACTTCCAAGCACAGTTGGGACTGGCGCTTCTCAACGAGAAAGACCAACATCTCACTGAGGCTTACGATGGCATCAACAGTCTGATAGAGCAATATCCCGACAGCGCTGTAGCTTATGCAGCCCGTGGTGGAATGGAGAAAGAGAGGGGCATGCTCGACCTGGCGGTTTATGACTATGGCGAGGCAATGCGCCTCGACAGTACCTGTCAGGACTATGTGGTCAATCATGCCGACTTGCTCATCAGCTTAGGTCGCAAGAGCGAGGCATACGATGACCTTCGCCGTTTGCAGACGATGGGTGTCAAGTCAGGACAGTTGCAGGATTTCTTTGCACGTTTGCGGCGGAAGAAGTAGCGGCACATTTCATAAGCATTTTAAAACTTCCAAGTTTACACGCATAAAAAAAGGAGATTTTCCATATACGGAAAATCTCCTTTTTTTATCGTATGTTTTTTGCAGAACTCTAACTTTCCCATTTGCGAAAGTTGAGTCCTTTTACTTCTTGGGAAGGTTGCGGAGAACCTCCAGCAAGTGATCCCAAACCATTTGAACAGTAGGGATGAGCAGAGCCTCTTCAGGAGTATGTACATTGCGAAGGGTAGGACCGAAGCTTACCATGTCGAGGTTGGGATATTTCTCAGAGAAGAGACCACACTCCAGACCGGCGTGAATTCCTTTTACCAAAGGCTCTTTGCCGAATAGTTTTTCGTAACTCTTGACAGTCAGGTCGGTCAGGGCGCTGTTGGCACGCATCTTCCATGCAGGATATTTGTCGCCTACACTTATTTTGGCACCAGCCAACTGGAAGGCAGCCTTCACCGTATTGGTCATATTGTCGAGGTTGCTCATCACATTGCTGCGCTGAGAAGCAACAATTTCGATGCTGTCCTCGGTAGTTGCCACACTTGCCACATTGCTCGAAGTCTCAACCATTTCGGCAATGGCCTCGTCCTGGCAGTGGGTGAGAGGCCCATTGTCAACAGCCTGCAGTGCCATGATGAATCTGTCAGCCACCTGGCTTTCGATAACGTCCACAGCATCAGTGCTCTCCATGCTGAAGTGCATGCTCTGCTCCGTAACATGGAACTCGTCTTCCACCTCAGAGGCAAAGATGTTCCAGTCAGCACGAACCTGCTCTTTGGCCTCGTTCTTTACCGCAAACACAACCTGTCCGTCGCGAGGAATGGCGTTGTGCATCTTTCCGCTGTTGAAGCTTGCCAAGAGGATGCCATCTTCTTGTTTCTCCATTTCCATGTAGAGGAAACGGGTCAGAATCTTGATGGCATTGGCGCGCTTCTTGTCGATATCGTCACCCGAGTGGCCTCCGTTCAACCCCTTGATATTCAATTTGAGGAAGAAATATCCGGCAGGAGCCTTCTCGCGAGAGAAGTCGAAGGTGGCATGGATCGTCTGTCCACCGGCACAAGAAACGAAGATAAGTCCTTCGTCCTCTGAGTCGAGGTTGATGAGCATGTTGCCTTTCATGAAACCAGCCTCCATGCCGTGTGCACCAGTAAGTCCAGTTTCCTCGTCACGTGTGAAGACACACTCCACAGGTCCGTGCTCGATGTCATCAGAGTCGAGGATAGCCAGCTCAATGGCGCAGCCTATTCCGTCGTCGGCGCCTAAGGTAGTGCCCTTGGCTTTCATCCATTCTCCGTCCACGTAGGTCTGTATGGCATCCTTGGTGAAGTCAACGTCTACATCCACCAGCTTGTCGCACACCATGTCCATGTGGCTCTGCAGGATAATCGTTTCTCGGTCCTCATAGCCAGGAGTGGCGGGTTTGCGGATAATCACGTTGCCGGTTTTGTCGACAACAGTCTCCAAGTTGTGGCTTTTACCAAACTCTTTCAGGTACTCAATCATCTGTTCCTCGTGCTTTGATGGACGTGGAATCTGATTGATTTTAGCAAACTGCTCGAAAACACGAGCAGGTTTCAAATCATTTTTAGTCATTTTATGTATTTTTATTTTGAACTTTGCTTGAAAAATATTACCTTTGCATCCAAATGTGCAATCTAATGCACTGCAAAAGTAATAAAAATGATAAAGATATTGCTATTTAGCGTGTTAATAATTGCTATATCTGTAGCTTTATTATCCGTGAAGTTGATTTTTCGCAAGAACGGCAAGTTCTCCTCGCAGCATGTCCACGACAATCCTGGACTTCGCAAGCAGGGTATTCATTGTGTGGTAGACCAGGACCGCGAGGCACGACAAGCGGGAAAGGCCTATTGAGGAAGTGAAGAGTGAAGAACGAAGGCGGATTCTCTCTTTTATAAATCTTATGTAAGATATAAAATAATAAAAAACTAAAATAACAAGAAAATGAAAAAGAACATTTTTGGCTCCATGGCTATCGCAGCAGTTGCTGCCTTGTCATTGGCATCATGCAACAAGTCGCAGCCACAGGTTGAGGCTAAGTCTGAGAGCAAGGCTCCTGCTGAGTTGAAGATTGCGTATGTAGAGGTCGACTCTATCATGACACAGTATACATTTGCCAAAGAGTATTCTGCTCTCTTGGAGAAGAAGGGTCAGAACATTCAGGCTACACTTGCACAGAAGCAGCAGAACTTGCAGGCAGCAGCTGCCAACTTCCAGCAGAAGATTCAGCAGAATGCACTCACACGCGAGCAGGCAGAGGCTATACAGGCTGGTTTGCAGAAGCAGAGCAACGACGTGCAGGGTTTGCAGCAGCGTCTGAGCAACGAGTTTGCTGCCGAGCAGGCAAAGTACAACAATGCTCTCCACGACAGTATTGCTCACTATCTGGCTGCCTACAACAAGGACAAGAAGTACAGCATCATCTTGTCTAAGAGTGGCGATAACCTTCTTTATGCCGACAAGGCTTACGATATCACTAACGAGGTGATCAATGGCTTGAACAAGGCTTACAAGGGCAAGTTGAAGAGCGAGACTGCTGCACCTGCTAAGAAATAATCCTTCGGGTGTAAGTCTTAAAACACGTACAATAACGATTCTATTTTTTATAGAGAAATTTTTACTGATAGCCATACAGCTCCTTTCTGGTTTGCTGTATGGCTATATATATAATAAGGTGTAAAGAACAATGCTTCGCAAAGAAAGATACGAATACGTGTTGGATCATTTCCGACAGGAGATGCCCCGTGTCACTACCGAGTTGGAGTTTGGCAGTGCTTTCCAGTTGCTGGTAGCCACCTTGCTGTCGGCTCAGTGTACCGACAAGCGCATCAACATGGTTACGCCAGCTCTTTTTGCCCGTTATCCTGATGCCCGTTCCATGGCAGCGGCTACGGTGGATGAAGTGTACGAACTCATTCGTTCGGTGAGTTATCCCAATGCCAAGGCGAAGCATCTCGTAGAGATGTCGTGTCAGTTGGTGGAGCGGTTCAATGGCGAGGTGCCAGAGTCGGCTGCCGACTTGACGAGCCTTGCCGGAGTAGGGCGCAAGACCGCCAATGTGATTCGTGCCGTGTGGTTTGGCAAGGCCACCATGGCAGTAGATACGCATGTCTATCGTGTCAGCCATCGCATGGGGTTGGTGCCTGCCACGGTCGACAGTCCGCGAAAGGTAGAAGACTATCTGATGGCTAACATTCCCGAAGCCGATATTCCCAACGCGCACCATTGGCTCCTGTTGCATGGCCGCTATATATGTAAGAGTGCCAAACCGCTATGCGAGCAGTGCTTCTTTAACGAGCATTGTCCCAAACGTCTGAAAAACAGTAAACTATAGCAATACATATAAGATGAATGTCAAGAAGATCAATCATTTTTTGCAGGATGTGGCTGCTCACAACAACCGTGAGTGGTTCCAGGAACACAAGGCAGAGTATCTGGCAGCCAAGTCTGATTTCGAGGAAGGCATCAGGAAGGCCATTGCGCACTATGCAGGTTTCGATGACGAAATAGCCCACTTGCAGGTGAAAGACTGTACGTATCGTTTCTATCGTGACATACGTTTTTCTTCCGATAAGTCGCCCTATAAGCGCCATTTCGGAGCCTACATTTGTGCTCACGGCAAGAAGTCGCTTCGTGGTGGCTACTATATTCATGTAGAGCCTGGTCATTGCCTTTTGGCAGTCGGTGCCTACTGTCTACCTACGAATATCCTTACCTCGTGCCGCAACGAGATTATGGGTAACATTGACGAATGGCGACGTGCTGTGGAGAATGGCAGGTTTGTCAATACCTTCGGTTATCCTGGTGAGGGTGTATGGAAGGACGATGACGAGATAAGCGACAAAGGTTTCGGAGTCAATATGTTGAAGAAAGCTCCCAAGGATTTTCCCAAGGATTATGAGTTTCTCGACTATCTGAAGATGAAGGACTACTGTGCCTGGGTCCGTGTGCCCGATGATTTCTTTGCCGATGAAGCTTGGCTCAGCAAGTCGGCAGACATCTTCCGTGTGGCAAAGCCCATGATGGATTTTGTCAATTCTGTGATTGATGACTATGAATAGCTCTGCTATTCCTTTTTTGAGGGAAAAAAATCAAATATACACATAAAATGAGAACAATGCATTTCAGTCAGAAAGCCTTATCGCTTGTTGTCTTTCTGATGTTGGTCGTTTCTTCAGCGGTACAAGCCAAGCGAGTTGTTGAGCGTCCTTACTTCTTCGCCTCCAACAATCATAAATTAGAAATCGAGCGAGTGACACTCGACAAGAAAGCTACAGTTCTTGACGTAAAAATCTATCAGGCCAGTGGCAAGGTTAGTATCGATTCCCATGCCGTTCTTGCAGCCAATGGTGCGACGTATGCTTATCTGGGTAGTCCGCAGTTGCCAAAAGGTGTTTTTGTGAAAGTGCCTGAATGTGGGTACGTTTCTGCTACTTTGCGTTTTAAGCCAATGCCCGAGACCACGACGGAGTTTGATTTCCGTGAAGTATCCGACAACTCTGGTTGGAACATTTACGGAGTGCGCCTCGACGGCAGACGGTCACAGGCTGACATTCCGCAGCACTTGTTACAGCAAGCATTTGACAAAAAGGTAGAATTGCCATCTACCGATCTCAACCTTGGCAAGACTGTTGTGAATGTGTGCTTGTTAGGGTATAAACCTGAATACGGTACCACACTTGATGTTCTCGTCGAAAATTGGTTCTCACCACAGCGTATGCCGTTCGACCACGATTCTATCAGTGTGGATGGAACATGCAGCATAAGTGCCAATGCTATTTTACCGACAATAGCAACCATTCGGGTTAACCGAATGGAGATTCCGTTTCTTGCAGTGCCTCACGACACGACTACTGTAATTATTGACCTCACGACACAGGCACTTGCCGCTACACATCTCTTTGCAGATGATGCAAGCGTCAAGAAATATGTTTGGTTTGAAGGAAAATATGCTGCTGTCGATACAGAGTTGCAGAGTGTAAAGGAAAAACTTGATGTCTATGGCAAAACTTTCTTTGATGACATTTGTGGTATGACACCATTGCAATATCGTGATTATGTGCAGAAGGTTTATGAGCAAAAACTACATGCTATTGATGCTGATGCAACCATCAGCGTTGCCACCCGAACTTTGGCGCATAGTTCTCTTTCCATGAATTATGCTTCGGCATTGTTTGGCTTTAAGAACAATATAGCCATGGCTCCCATGGTTGTAGGCAAGAAAGGAGTGCGACGTGCCGACCTGAGTATTGACACATTGTCGTATTTTAAAACATTGGAGCAACTCCCAATCCTTCGTTCCAAGAATCAGCGTTATTATTCTTTTCTTGCAGACTTTACGTCAAGTTTCTGTCGTCAATATATGGCGGCTGACCCATTGTTGGATGATATAGCTGTCGGAAAGCGTCTCGGCCGTTCTTTAGGACGCAAGCATCTTCTCACCGAACAGCAGATGGCGGCAGCTCGCGATAGTATTGCCAATGATATGGTGAGGGAATTGCTTTTTGCCGACAATGAAGACTTGAAGTCTCAGCAAAAGTCTTCCGACGAAAAGATGGCTGCGATGATAAAGACAGCCAATTCCAGTTCTGTATACAGCATTATAGACATAGACTCCAAGATGTCTGCCAAACAGATTTTTCCCTTAATCATAAATAAGTATAAAGGCAAAACTCTGCTCCTTGATTTCTGGAATACGTGGTGTATGCCATGCAGGGCTGCCATGTCGGCCATTCGTCCTTTGAAAGAACAGCTCACCGATGTGGTGTATGTTTATATTGCAGATGCTTCATCGCCTGTTGGCAAATGGGGCGAGATGATAAAGACGATAAGTGGTGTGCATGTGCGGTTGACAGAGGAGCAGGCTGATGCTCTTAGTGACCTATATCATTTCTCAGGTATTCCTACTTATTTTGTTGTAAACAAGGAAGGAAAGATTACTTATCAGACAACAAGTTTTCCTGGAGTAGATAAGTTGAGAGAGGTGTTGAAGTCTGAATAACATAAATGTGAAACTTCAGGAGGAATTTCTCTTTTGAAAAACGCAAGTGCTTTCATTGACTATTGAAAGCACCTGCGTTTAAGCTCGAAGCCTATTGCGTTTAAGGTCGAAGCCTATTGCGTTTAAGGTCGAAGCCTATTGCGTTTAAGGTCGAAGCCTATTGCGTTTAAGCTCGAAGCCTGTTGCGTTTAAGCTCGAAGCCTATTTCGTTTTTATGAGTTTCGTGACAGCAGTTATGTGCTTAATGGAGATAAAAAAAGCCCTGCCCCGCAAAGGGGGTAGGGCTTTGTTATGATATTGCCGCCTGTGTGCGTTGTCGCTTTTATATGTGTTGCCACTTCGTGGAGGGAGGCCTGTTAGAACAAGCTGAGGATCTTGTCTACTATCTTGTCGATATTAGAGGAGTCGTTGAGTTCTTCCAACTTTTCGTTGAGTTTGTCTTCCACCTTTTTGCTGACCTTGTCGGACAGTTTGTCAATAGCCTCGTTGGTCTTGTTTTCGAGCTGTGACTGCAGGTTGGTGTTGTCAGAAGAGTTGTTTGCCGACTGATTGTCATCAGCATTTTCAGATGAGTTGTTGCTGTTGAGCTGTTCTACATTTTCCATTGCCTTGATGGCATCATCGGCATTGATGGTGTATACCTTGCCCAGGATTCCGAAGCTTACGTTGTGACTTTTGCCATTGAAGCTGACGGTGCCTTTCGAGAAGATGATGTAGTTGTGGTACTCGAAAAGCTGGTCGAAGGCAACATCTATCATGTTGTTCGAGATCATCTTGGCAAACGAGCGCAGGCCATCGGCGAAGATGAAGTCGTCACTGATGTTTGTAGCCTTGTCTATCACCTTGCCGACTTCCTCCTTTACGGCTTGCTTATGAGTGTCTCTGCCGGGGTTGGTGAATGCCAGGATGAGCAGAATCACAACCAAGAGTCCTACGAAGAATTTCCAGTAAGATTTCTTTTTCTTAGGCTTCTTGTCGCTGTCCTTCCCGTTCTCATTTTCCTCTGTTTCTGCTGCAGGCTGACTCATATCTTCCGCCTGATTGGCTGTAGGAGGAACAGGAGGCACTGCAGTTCCTGTTTGTTGACTGCCTTCGGCGAGAATGTATTTCAGTTCAGCTATTTTCCAGGCTGGAGTCCAGTCTGCCATACCTTCTTTCCATACCAAAGTCTCAGGCTTGATATGTTTTTCTGCCAGCTGGGCTATGCTGAATGGTCCGGCTTGCTTTCCGTTTTCTACGATGAAGTATTCCATTGTTTCTGTCTGTTTATTTTTTGTTTTTCTTTAACTTCCTCCTAACTTCTTTGCTCTTCACTCTCCCTCATGCGTCGCTTTCCACCATTTGGTCTGTTTCTTGGTTCTGAGAGCCACGGGATGCGAACTGGGGTCGCTGATGGTAAGACCCGAGAAGTCTTTGACGGTGATGGTTGTCGCATTGATGTTGCTGTACACTTCTGCGGTGCTTTGTGCGGCTTTTACCGTGGCTTTCAGCTGAGTGGCAAACTGATCCTTCATAGAGGCGTTGGGCTTCAGACTGTCTACATAGTTGCCCAAGTCGTAATACAGGTTGGGGGTGTATCCGTCTTCTGTCTGCACGCCAGCCAGGCGTTCTGTGGTGATGGTGTACTTGCTGTTCAGTTCCTTCATGATGGCAGCCAACTTGTCCATCTGTCGGCAGTCGATGGCAGCAAGGCTCGCGTATGGGGTAGAGGTGCTGTTGTAATGAGAGTAGTACGATGAGATGATGCTTGCGTAGTTGGGAGTTGTCGTGTTGAGATAGCTCCAGATATCCTCGTAGGGCAGTCCCTTTGCCATAATCTCATTGGGCGAAGCCAAGAGGAAGTTGGTGGCATCCTTCAGCTCGTAAGCCGTCTCCACATTACTCATATAGCAGGCATCGAAGAGGATGTACTGCATCTTGATGCCGTTGGTCTCGATGGCTTGCGCCAGCGATGATACGTTGATGGCATAGGTGTTGTCGAGTCCGCCAAAAGAGCGGGTCTTGAGTGCAGCTTTTCTCTTGGCCTGGTTGGGATAGTCGGTCCAGTCGGAAATGTTGTTCCATCCTGTTCCGTGTCCTCCGATAATCAGGGCATAGTTGAGTGCCTCTGCCTGCTGTTTCACCTCACCGATGATGTCTGTCAGTCCTTCCGTAGTGGTGTAGGCAGTGCCGGTATAGTTTTCCAGCATCTGATGCTCTACAGTAAAGGTGCTTGAGTTGTAAGTCAGCTCAAAGAGCGAACTCTCTGTGGCAGATGTGCTCATAAACACAAATACCCTTGTGCTTTTTAGTCCCTTGTTCTTCTTGATGGCATTCTCTATCTGGTTCAGGTTGTTGACCATATCGCTGTAGAGTCCTGCCGAGTTTTCGGTTCCCGACCATGGATACATGATGAGCAAGGTCTGCTTGTTGACGCTGTCGATGTCGAAAGCCTCGTCGTTGCAGCCCGTCAGTCCCATCAGGGCGAAGGATACATATATAAATAAGGTGAAAAGCTTCTTTCTTGTCATGATACGAAAAATGTTAAATGTTAAGTGTTAAATGTTAAGTCGTGGCGCCCTTGTAAAGTCTTGTTCTTAAGATGGCAAGAGCAGCCTCGTCTAACACTTAACATTCAACATTTAACATTGAAAAAAATAGTCTGTTACTTCTTCTTGAGTTCTTCGATAGTAGCCTTGAGGGCTGCGATTTTCTCTACAGAGTCGCTTTCTTTCTTGCGCTCAAGAGCCACCACCTTCTCAGGAGCGTGAGCCACGAAGTTCTCGTTGCTGAGCTTCTTGCGCACACCCATCAGGAAGCCTTCAAGGTGCTTGAGCTGTGCCTCAGCCTTCTCTATCTCGGCAGCCACGTCGATAAGGTCGCCCAATGGTACGGCAAACTCGTCGGTACCTACCATGAAACTGGATGCGTCGGCGCTCTTCTCGGTGATGACCTCTATCTTGTCGAGGTTGGCCATCTTCAGAGTTACGTCGTTGTAAGCCTCGAAGTCGTTCTTGCCCACTGCCTGGAGTGAGAGCTGCTCCTTCTGAGCGATGTTCTTCTGGTTGCGAACGGTACGGACACCGGCGATAATCTGCTTCACAGCCTCGATGTCGGCTGCCAACTTCTGCTCCTCGGCTGTAGGTGCAGGAATCTCCAGCTTCTCGCGCATGATGCTCTCGCCATCCTTGCGGTCGTAGATGTGCTGCCACAACTCCTCGGTGATGAATGGCATGAATGGATGCAACATCTTCAGGAGGGCATCGAAGAAACGGAGGGTAGCGTCGTAGCTCTTCTGGTCGATAGGCTGACCGTAAGCTGGCTTCACCATCTCCAGGTACCAAGATGAGAACTCATCCCAGAACAGCTTATATACAGTCATCAATGCCTCAGAGATACGGTAGTCCTTAAACTGCTTCTGCATCTCCTCGTTCACCTCCTTGAGCTTGGCATCAAACCACTTCACGGCGATTTCTGCACTCTTAGGCTGTTCGATATCTGCAGTCTCCCAACCCTTCACGAGGCGGAAGGCATTCCAGATCTTATTGTTGAAGTTACGTCCCTGCTCGCAAAGGCTCTCGTCGAAGAGGATGTCGTTGCCTGCAGGAGCACTGAGCATCATACCCATACGAACACCGTCGGCACCAAACTTGTCAATCAGATCCAATGGGTCTGGTGAGTTACCGAGACTCTTGCTCATCTTGCGGCCGAGCTTATCGCGAACGATACCTGTGAAATATACGTGCTTGAATGGCATCTTGCCACGATATTCGTAGCCAGCCATGATCATACGTGCTACCCAGAAGAAGATGATGTCCGGACCTGTTACGAGGTCGCTGGTGGGGTAGTAGTAGTTGATCTCCTCATTGTCTGGGTGCTCGATGCCGTCGAAGAGAGAGATAGGCCACAGCCATGAAGAGAACCATGTGTCGAGGCAGTCGCTCTCTTGTTCCAGGTCTTCGGCCTTGATGTTGGCATTCTTCTCCTGTGCGAGCTTCAAAGCCTCCTCTGCGGTTTCAGCCACTACGAAGTCCTTCTTGCCCTCGTTGTCGAAGTAGTAGGCTGGGATGCGATGACCCCACCACAGCTGACGGCTGATACACCAGTCTTTGATATTCTCCAACCAGTGGCGATAGGTGTTCTTATATTTCTTGGGGTAGAACTCTATGTCGTCGTCCATGACCGGTGCGAGGGCGATGTCGGCAAAGTGCTGCATCTTGAGGAACCACTGTGTAGAGAGCTTAGGCTCGATAGGCACATTGGTGCGCTCAGAGAAACCTACCTTATTATTATAGTCCTCTATCTTCTCCATGAGGCCAGCCTCCTGCAGGTCGGCAGAGATCTGCTTGCGCACGTCCATGCGGTCCATGCCCACATACATGCCGGCAGCCTCACTGATGGTTCCGTTGTCGTTGAAGATATCGATGGTTGCCAGTCCGTGCTTCAAGCCGAGTGCATGGTCGTTGATGTCGTGAGCTGGAGTCACCTTCAGACAACCTGTACCGAACTCGATGTCTACGTATGGGTCCTCGATGACAGGAATCTCACGGCCTACGAGAGGCACGATGACGTGCTTACCCTTCAGCCAGGTGTTCTTCTTGTCCTCTGGGTTGATACACATAGCTGTATCGCCCATGATGGTCTCAGGACGTGTGGTAGCCACTACTGCATAGTAACCCTTCTCGTCCTTGTGCATCACGTTCTCCTCGTCCATCTGCTGGCAGTCCTGCTCCACTACATAATATTTCAGATGATAGAGCTTAGAGTGCTCGTCCTTGTAGATAACCTCCTCGTCTGAGAGTGCAGTCTGAGCCTTAGGATCCCAGTTCACCATGCGCACGCCACGATAGATGAGGCCCTTCTGGTAGAGGTCGCAGAACACATGAATCACGGCACGCGAACGGGTCTCGTCCATAGTGAATGCTGTGCGGTCCCAGTCGCAGCTGGCACCCAAGCGGCGCAACTGCTTGAGGATGATGCCGCCGTGCTCGTGAGTCCAGTCCCATGCATGCTTGAGGAACTCCTCACGGGTAAGGTCGGTCTTCTTGATGCCCTGCTGAGCGAGGCGGTTCACCACCTTGGCCTCGGTAGCGATACTGGCATGGTCGGTACCTGGCACCCAGCATGCGTTCTTTCCCTCCATTCGTGCACGGCGCACAAGGATGTCCTGGATTGTATTGTTGAGCATGTGTCCCATGTGGAGCACACCTGTTACGTTAGGTGGTGGAATCACCACTGTATAGGGGTCACGACCGTCTGGCTTCGAGCTGAAGAGTTTGTTGTCGAGCCAGTACTGATACCATTTTCCTTCCACGTCTTGTGGATCGTACTTACTTGCTAATTCCATTTTTTATTATCTTTTGTTGTTTTTTCTTCAATAAAATCGGTGCAAAGTTACTAAATTCTGCCGAAATAAGCGAGGTCTTTACTTATTATTTTCCTTCATTTATGTTTTTCATCTTCATTTGTAGCTTTAAATTTGTAGAATACTTCTTTTATCAGTTTTGTTCTATTCATAAGTCTTGGGATTTTTATGGATAGTAGTGATGAACGACAGGCCACTTTGCGCCACTTACGCCAAAGCGCCAAGTGGCACAAATATAGAAAATATAGAAAAAACCAGTATTTATGGTACATTTGGTACTGAAATGCCACATGGCGCTTTGGCGTAAGTGGCGCAAACTTATGCTACTGGTTACTTTACTTGACCTCTTCTCTGCCGATGAGCGGACCTTGGTGTGTCTGGGGCGTAAGTACCATCTTTTCATCTGTCAGTATGTCACTTGGCAGTGCCAAGTATGATACTTATACCCTGTAATGTCAGGTTGCAATCTTTATTTCGTATGACGATATTTAAATACTGTGTACTCAAGTTAGAAGTTATTTATTACCAAAAAAACATGAAAATAACGATGGGTTTCCAAGAAAAGCATTATCTTTGCAGTATTGTTTCATTTAAATAATATCAACAAGTGCATAGCAAGGAAGAAAAATTAGCCGCTTTCGGGAGATTGCTGGATGTGCAGGACCGCCTGCGCATCGAATGTCCCTGGGACAGGAAACAGACCTTCGAGAGTCTTCGACCCAATACCATTGAGGAGACTTTCGAGTTGTGTGACGCTCTGATGAAGCGCGACTATAAGAATATCAAGAAAGAGTTGGGCGATGTGCTCGAGCATGTGATGTTCTACAGCATCATAGGGCGTGAGGACGAGGAGTTCGACATCTGTGATGTCTGCAATCAGGAAGCCGACAAACTCATGTTCCGCCATCCGTTCATCAACTGGCGTGAGGAGGGCAACTGGACGGTTGCCAATCCCGACATGTATATCAACGAGGCAGGACAGGTGGTGTATAAGGAAACCCAGCAGGAGGAACCCGATGATGCCTCACGTCCCTCTACCGCCTCGGCAGTGGAGAAGACCTGGGAGCAAATCAAGCAACAGGAGAAAGACGGCAACGAGCGGGTGCTGAGTGGAGTGCCCGATGCCTTGCCCTCGCTTATCAAGGCTTATCGCATACAGGACAAGGCACGCAACGTGGGCTTCGATTGGAAAGAGAAGGAGGATGTGTGGGACAAGGTGCACGAGGAACTGGAAGAGCTGAAGGCCGAACTGGCTAAGGGTGACAAGGAAAACTCCACCCGCGAGCTGGGCGATTTCCTCTTCTCTGTCATCAATGCCGCCCGACTGTATAAGCTCAATCCCGACAATGCCCTGGAGATGACCAACCAGAAGTTTATCCGCAGGTTCAACTATGTGGAAGACCATTCGCTAAAGCAGGGTAAGAGTCTGAAAGACATGACCTTGGAGGAAATGGATAAACTATGGGATGAGGCTAAACGTCAAGAGTAAGGAATTTAATATAAAAACATACAAAGATGAGACGATTATTCTTTTTTACAGTGGCTGTCGTGGGGCTGATGCTCATGGCAGGTTGCCACGACCGTAAGGCGGCAAAGGTAATGGGTATGAACGATTCTGTAGATGTGGAGGCGGACAACGATTCCACCATTTATGGCGTTTGTGGCGAAGGAACCTCCATGCACTCGCTGCAACTCATTGCTGACAATGGCGATACACTCGATGTCTTTGTTGACGACGAGGAACCGGGAGTGGTACAGGGCGGACTCCTGGCTGGCGACCGCATAGCCCTGATAGCTTACAAGTCTGCCGACGGCGAGATGGTGGCGCAGCGTGTCATTAATCTTACCTCACTCTTGGGCAAGTGGACCAGTATAGACAAGAACTTCGAGATTGTGGAAGGTGGCGACATCGTCAACAACGTCAAGGCAGAGGTCAACCCCTGGACTTCGTGGAAAATCGTCAACGGCAAACTGCTGCTCAATACCGATACCTTCGCCATCGACAACCTGGGTCCCGACAGTCTGCTGCTCGAGAACCATAAAGGCATCTATGTATTCAAACGCCAGCAGTAGGAGAAGCTGGAGAGACAGATTATGGAACCATTCAGAATTCATATCTTAGGGTGCGGCAGCGCTTTGCCCACCCTTAAGCACAGTGCTTCCGCGCAGCTCATCGAGATGCGTGGCAAGTGCTTCATGATGGATTGTGGCGAGGGAGCACAGATGCAGTTCAGGCGCTCGCATGTCCACTTTGCCAAGGTGAGCGCCATCTTTATCTCTCATCTTCATGGCGACCATTGCTTTGGATTGTTAGGACTGCTCTCCACCTTTGGTATGCTGGGACGTACTTCTCGGTTAAAAGTCTTCGCACCAGAGTGTTATGCCAGTCTGTTTGAGCAACAGATGGACTTCTTTATGCAGGGCATGACCTACGAGATAGAGTTTGTTCCCGTAGACACAACCCAGCAGAAAGTGGTTTACGAAGACCATTCCGTCACCGTAGAGACGGTGCCTTTGCGCCATCGTGTACCCTGCTGTGGCTACATCTTCCGCGAGAAGCCCACCTTGCCTCACATCCGTCGCGACATGATAGACTTTTACGGCATTCCGCTCTCGCAGATCAACAACATCAAGAACGGCGCAGACTGGACGACACCCGAGGGCGACATCGTGCCCAACAGCAGGTTGGTGGAGCCAGCCGACGCACCCCGCAGTTATGCCTACTGCAGCGATACGTGCTATCTGCCCGACCTGTATGAAAGAGTAAAAGACGTGACGGTGCTCTATCACGAAAGCACCTATACCTCGGAGAATGAGGACCGTGCCAAGATCTATTATCACAGCACAGCGCGCCAGGCAGCCCTTGTCGCCCAGAAGGCCGGGGCAGGGCGCTTATTGCTCGGTCATTACAGCGCCCGATACAACAATGAGAATGTGCTGCTCGAAGAGGCGAAGGCGGTCTTCCCGGAGAGTTATCTCGCGCAAGAGGGAATGGTGTTTGAGGTGAAGTAGTTCTCAGGAGTTCTCTCAGGAGTAAAGGAGATTTCAAAGGAGTTAAAGAAGTAAAAGGAGTTAAGGAGTTAAGACAAATGCTTTTGTGGACTTAAATTAACACTAAGTATTAACTCAAGTTTCGCTTGTGGTTCAAGCACGCCCTTTCTGGGCGTGTGGCGCTAACTTGCGAAAGTTGAAACATAAATGTTTCCTCCAAGGCATTTGTCTTCACTCCTTAGCGACCGGAGGGAGCGATAACTCCTTAACTCCCTTAACTCCTTTTAAAAACTCCTGCAGAAAAAAGTTCATTTTTAGATGCAAGGTTTTTGTATCTCGTAGTTTAATAAATAAATTTAGGAGAATTTGGAATCAGAAAAGCAACTCCTCGACGACATTTTGAGTGGTAGTCGCGATGCGATGCATCGACTCTACGACCGCTACATCGGGTATGTGATGGCCGTAGGGCTCAGGTACGTACCCGACAGGGACGAGGTGCGCGATGTCGTACAGGACAGCTTTGTGAAGATCTTCTCCTCCATCTCCCGCTTCGAGTATCGGGGCGAGGGCTCGCTCAAGGGCTGGATGCTGCGTATTGTAGCCAACGAGGCCATCAGCTACGCCAAGGCAAAGACGAAGTTCGTATTTACCGACGAGGTGCCCGACGAACCCGAGGCCGACAGCCCTGAGGTGGAACGTGTGCCGCCTGATGTGCTGACTCGGCTCATAGGCACGCTTCCCGATGGATACAGGCTCGTGCTCAATATGTATGTGTTTGAGCAGAAAAGCCACAAGGAGATAGCCGCTGAGCTGGGCATCAAGGAAAGCACCTCTGCATCTCAGTATCTGAGAGCCAAGAAACTGTTGGCAACGAGAATAAAAAACTATTTAAAGAATACGGAAAATGAACAAGACTGATTGGACAGACAAACTACGAGACAGGCTGGAGTACTATGAGGCTCCGGTCGGCGGTGACTTGTGGGCAGACATCGAGCAATCGCTTGTTCATCGCCCTGCCGTTCTTCGTCCTCTTGGCGCCAAGCCAGCCCGTCGCATGGGTTTGCGTTGGTGGGGAATGGCTGCAGCCCTGGCTGCCCTCGTGGTGGGAGGCAGTTATGTGTATTTACAGCAACCTCTTTCGCCTGCCGATACGGCAGTAGTGTCTTCTGTGATGAACCGTCAGGGGGCTTTGTCGTCTGGTAGTTCCAAGGATGATGCGCATGGCAATGCTGCTGAAAATCAAATAGCAGCCCTTGATACAGATGCCAGTCTTTCTGCTGCTCAAAGCGGTCAACCTATTCTGCTGGCAGATAATATAGTGGACAACAGTCGTGCAGCCCGAAAGTCGCAAGGAAATGAGGCCTCAGAGCCCCTTCTTCTCTCTGCCGCCGGAGGTGAAGAGCCTGTCTGCGACCTGTCGCCAGCATTGACAGAGCCTGCCGGTTCTGCTGTCCGTTCGGCTCAAGAGTCTTCGGCTTCCCGAGAGATATCTTCTTCCTCTTCATCATCAGAATCTCATCAGAAAAAGCATGCTGCTTTGTCTGGCAGTCAGACGAGAAAGGCTGTCCGTCCGGTGTCCCTTTCTACAGCCGATCCACAGATTGTTGCAGCCAAGTCGGCCGCTTCCGAGGGCTGGTCGGTGAAACTCTATGCCGAGAATGGCATTCCTCGCAGTTACAGCAACGGCGAGTCTTCGGGCTCTTGGGTGATGAGCGACGCCATGATGGGACCTGCTGTCGACAACACACTGCAGTTTATGGTCGTCAAGCTCAACAACAAGGAGTCTCTTATCGACTCCAAGCATCATTTCCCCGTCTCGGTGGGTTTGCAGGTAGGTGTGCCACTTCTTCCACGTCTCTCGCTTACTACGGGCGTTGTCTATACACAGACCAGTTCTGATTTCACTTATCAGTATGGCTCCGGTCAGATGGTTGTCAACCAGTCGCTCCACTATGTAGGTATTCCTGTAGGACTTTCCTATGAGGTCTGGGGGATCAGCCGTTTGCATACCTATGTCAATGTAGGAGGTGAAGGGGCAGTAAATGTGAAAAACAAGACCTTGATGGATGGCAACCGTGAAGATGTGGGGCGCGACAAGATGCAATGGTCTGCCAATGCATCCCTGGGCATTCAGTTTGACGTGATTCCTCAGTTGGGCATTTATGCCGAGCCGGGTGCGAAGTGTTATTTTGACAACGGCAGCCATATAGACAACGTGTTCAAGGACAAGAAACTGAACTTCAATTTCCAGTTTGGCTTGCGTTGGAACATCGGAAAGTAACGCTTCTTTGTGGGAATTTTTAATTCAACTTTCCCAATTGAGAAAGTTGAATTAAGCGTTAAATAAAGTTAAAACCCGGCATTTGCTGTTACATTTTGAGGCTTAATAACGTTTATTAGGATGAAGACGTATTTAATTAGGTCAAAAACATAAAATAATCATCCTAAAGAATTTGGAGAAATGGTAAAAGTTCTGGCAAGTATAGGCATGCTGCTGACCTATACTGCTGCAATTTCGGCAGCAAATACACCCCGTTGGGCAGACAATGGCACCAAGACAGCCCCCATAGAAGTGACCGACACGATGGCATACGACAGCATCAAGTGGTCGGAAAACCTGGACGCTGTGACCGTTGTTGCAAAGAAACCCCTGGTAAAGAGCGAGCTCGACAAAATGACCTACGATGTAGAGTCTGACCCCGAGGCACAGGCCAACAGCGTGTTGGAGATGCTACGCAAGGTGCCGATGGTGACAGTCGACGGGCAGGACAACATCATGGTGAACAACAGTTCGTCGTTCAAGGTCTATGTCAACGGCAAACCCAACAACATGATGTCGAACAATCCCTCCGAGGTGCTCAAGAACATGCCTGCCAACAGCGTGAAGAAGATAGAAATCATCACCAATCCCGGACCAAAGTATGATGCCGAGGGAGTGGGAGGCATCATCAATATCATCACCACAGGCAAGGGTATGGAGGGCTATTCGCTCACCGTAGGTACCAACTATAACACCCAGGGCCGCATAGGTGCCAACATGTTTGGCACCGTACAGAGTGGCAAGTTCACCGTCAGCGGACGCTACAGCTATACGCACAGCGATGCGAAGCGCTACTGGGGCGGCAACCGTCGCGAGGTGACCGGCGACATCGACGAGACATCAGCCAATGTGGAGAGCTATTCCACAAGCAATGGCTGGTACAACTACCATTCTGGCAGTTTCGAGGCCAGCTATGAGATCGACAGTCTGCGCCTCGTGTCAGCTTCGTTTGGCCTATGGGCTGGCGGAGGCCACACACCCAATGAGAAACAGGTAGTGGCAACATCGCCCCTCGACGAAAGTCCCCTTTACCATTATTCCAACTTCGACCGTTCCCGCAACAGATGGTCTTCCATAGACGGAGGCATCGACTATCAGCGTTCCTTCCCGGTGAAAAACCGCTTGCTCACCCTGTCTTACAAGATCAACAGCAACCCCAGCGATGACGAAGACGAATACGCGTATCATGACATAGACGGCGTGGCTGCATGGCAAGACTATCTGCACATGCTGAAAGACCAGCGCCACGAACAGGACGGCAATTCGTTGGAGCAGACTTTCCAAATAGACTATACCACGCCCTTTGCCAAGATACACACCTTGGAGGCAGGCCTGAAGTACATCATGCGCGACAACCACAGCAACGACGACCGCTACACCCGTGAGGCACTGAGTGCAGCCGACTACGCCTACGACGAAGCCAACAGCTCGCACTACAAGCACACCAATGACATCTTCGCAGGCTATCTGGGCTATGGAGTGAAATGGAAACTGCTGTCTGGTCGTCTCGGTCTGCGCTATGAGCATACCCTGCAAGACGTGAAGTACCGTTTAGGCCGTGGCGAAGACTTCCGCAAGAACTTCGACGACCTTGTGCCCTCTGCAAGCTTCGGTGTGCGTGTGTCCGACTACGCCAATTTCAGCCTTGCCTACAACATGCGCATCTTCCGTCCAGGCATCTGGTATCTCAATCCTTATCTCGATGACAGCAATCCTGCTTCCCTCAGCCAGGGCAACAGCGACCTCGTGAGCGAGAAGAAGCATCAGATCACGCTGGGCTTCAACCTCAACACCAGCAAGCTGAGTCTGAACGTGAAGGCCGCTACGGCTTTTGTCAACAACAGCATCGAGGAAGTCACCTCACTCGTCGACGACCGCACCATCGCAGGACTGAGCCATCCTACAGGCAAGCAGGTCATCTACACCACCTATGAGAACATCGGTAAGGTGAAGGCATCGGCTCTGAGTGCCTATGTCAGCTGGAACATCTTCAGCAAGACACGCGTCTACTCCAATCTGTATGGATTATACAGCGACTACTCCAATGGGCAGACCATGCGCAACCACGGATGGTTTGGCTACACCTTCACCGGCATCGAGCAAACGCTGCCCAAGAACTGGTTTATCTCGTTAGATTATTTCGGCCGTACGAAGAGTGTTTCCCTTCAGGGCAAGGGCAGTTCTTATTCCGACTATGGCATCACGGTCAAGAAGTCGTTCCTCAACAAGCGTCTCAACGTGAGCGTCTATGCGGGCAGTCTGTTTAATAAGTACACGCGCCAGGATGACGTGACCGAAAGCGCTAATTTCCGTCAGAGTTCCTGGTCGAAAACCAGCAGTCGCCGCTTCTACTTCTCGGTTACCTACCGCTTCGGTTCGCTCAAGGCGAGCGTGAAGAAGGCACAACGTGGCATCGAGAACGACGACGTGAAAAGTGGAGGGGGTAGCAAGGATTAACTTGCCTCCCAAGAAATATCAATTCTCTCTCTTTAATATTCCCAGGTATTGCCGGCAAGTGAGCCACATACCTGGGCTTTTTATGTTTATGAATCCCGGTTTCGGGGGATTTGTTCCTGGTCTTGGATATTCTGCCTTGGGGTGAGAAGAGGAACTTGTCGGTAATACACCCTCGCGCACACGCGCAGCCCGCGCTCCCGTGTGTATAATATAATGAGAGTGGGGCAGGA
>ERZ1026780.742-NODE-742-length-23997-cov-11.956144_pt1 | contig 23997 bp, 14 predicted proteins | sample MGYA00380126_ERZ1026780 | MGnify/ENA primary metagenome ERZ1026780 (study PRJEB33269, sample SAMEA4719762) | human gut metagenome | biome: human-associated habitat; feature: organic feature; material: feces | place: Cameroon | collected 2013-10 ... | reverse complement strand
AAATATACAGAAAAACACAAAAAAAGGGTGCGTCACAGACTTATGACACACCCTCCCTAATTTGTTTTTACAACACCGCAACAGACACAATTCACCCATACCTATTGTTTTGTCTCACCGCCTCGTTTTTGTAACACGGTTATCTTCATTTCGTCACAATAAACATACGTTTTATAACAAAGCGTAAGATAATTAGGCGTAAGAAATACAATTTTTCCTGTATTTTCTTGCATGTTTTAAAACATTTAACTACCTTTGCAGCACATTTATTTGACATTCGTTAATATGTACGAGGGTGAGACGAAAGACAATATAATGTTCACATAGAGAATATTTATACTATTAATTTTCCCTCTAAAGAGATTATCAACATGAAAAAGAGAGTTTTGAGCCTTGCTCTACTCTGCTGTTTTGCCCCCCCCATTTGGGCTTATTCATGCAGCCGAGACTGAGCAAGCAGAATTCTTGGTTTTAAAGATGGCCGACTCCAAGACGGCAGAGTTCAAATTAAGTACGCAACCTGTCATCGCTTTTTCCGAAGACAAGTTGCAGATTACATCCGATGAGATTTCCACCGACTATCCTCAGAGCGATGTAACCGAGTTTTATTTCACAGCCATTTCCACAGGCATTGAGGAAAAGGTAAATCCTTCCACCATGAGTTTTAGTTACACCGACAACGCCACGATCCGCATCAGCGGTTCTGCGGCTGGCGAAGCTGTGCTCTACGATGCCAACGGAAAGCTGCTACAGCGACAGAAGGTAAGCGGCGGAAACGCTGCCATCAATGTTGCCTCTTACGCACCGGGTGTGTACATTCTGAATCTGACCAACGAACATTCCTTTAAAATCATCAAGAAATAATGAAGAAAACTTTACTTTTATTCACATGCCTTCTTGCCTTCATAGCCATGCCTGTTCTGGCACAGCAGAAAACAGTCAAGAAGCGCGTTACCTTTCAGCTCATCAAGAAGCGTGGCGCTGATGCTGCCGTAGCTGGCAAAAGAAAAGCTGCCGCAGCCGCACAGGCTGTCACCAATATCAACAACAGTGTGCTGCTGGCTTACTATCCTGCTGCCGGCTCAGGAGTAGAAGGATACGAAAACTACTACTTGGTTCTTTCTGACAAGGAAGATGTAAGCTACGATGCCAACGAAGGCCAGATCAAAGCCAAAAGCGCTGCTGTAGCCGAACTCGACCTTTATGCGCCAGAAGGAACAGGCATCGACCTGCCTGCAGGAACCTTCGCTGCCTCTGAGGGCAACTTGTACTACAATCCCGATCTTACTTACGTGGAGAACTTCGACGACAATGGCAACAGCGACGGTGGTGTGGACATAGCAAGCGACATCAACGTGAGCAAGGCAGAGAACGACGGAATCGTAACCTACACGCTCTCGTTCAGCGATGCCAACGGTACACAGTATTCATACGTCGGCGAAATGCAATTCAACAATATGTCAGCGGGAAGCTCTGATGTATATCCTCAGATCTCGACTGACATCAACACCACTTTCCATGGCGGTATCGGCTACTATTACGGCAACCTCATGGACTCTAAGACCGGCAACATGGTGCTCAACCTCTACGACGGAGAGTACGACACCGGGACTGGCGGAATGACAGGCAAGGGACACGACCTCGTCATCAACCTCTACAACCGTCTCTTTGGCGATCCTAAGACTGCCACTGTCGTGCCAGGCACCTATACCGTAGCACGCAACTTCAAGGTAGGAACTTTCTTCCCAGGTATGGAAATCGACTACAACGGCATGACTGTCGTAATGGGAACCTACGTGAAGCGCCGCAAGGCCGTGACAGGAATGGACACCGACTACGACTACTGCTACATCACCAACGGAACCATCACCATCGCCGACGGCGAGAAAGAGGGAACCTACGACATTACCGTAGACTGCACCACCGACCGCGGACACAAGGTGACAGGTACAGCCAAGGGCATCTCGTTCATCTACTACGACAAGTCGGAGAAAGACGACAAGGACGTTGACTCCAACCTCGAGGAGGATGTGCATCTCAAGTTCGACCGCGTGGAGAAGTCACGCATCTACTCGCTCGGTGTGCAGAACGGAGTTCAGGTGTTCTCTGTCGACCTCGGTTCGCCAAGCGGCAAGGACGACCAAGACTATACAGGCGATCAGGACCTGCTGCGCATGGAATTCCAGGCAGCAGAAGGCAGCCAGTATCTTCCCGAAGGCACCTACACCCTCATGGAGGAAAGCCATCTGTGGACCAACATGTATGCTCCATTCATGATGACACGTGGCTACTTCTACGACAACGGCGAACGCACAGGAACACGCTACCATCACTTCCGCAAGAACCCCGACGTATCCACCCGTCTGCAATGGGTAGTTGACAAGTGGGCTACTGTCTACTCAGGAACCGTGGGTGTAAGCAAGACCGACGACACACACTACAAGTTCGTCATCAACCTCTTCGACGGCAAGGGCTTCCAGATTACGGGCGAGTTCGACAAGGAGATGGAATACAATTACGAACCATCTTCCATCACTGGCATCGAAGGCATCAAGGCCGACTTTACCGGCAAGACTGAGATCTACTCTGTTGGTGGACAACTCATGCAGACCATCGACGGCACCAAGGCTGCCAGCACAGCCAACCTGCCAAGCGGCATCTATATCGTAAAATCAAACAACAAAACCACTAAAATCGTAAAGAAATGAAAAAGTATATAGTTACAGCAGCACTCTGCCTCGCAGCAGTGCTCCCCACATTCGCACAGACAAGACGCGTGATGACCGTTCAACAGAAGGACGGTACAACCCAAGTATATAAGGTAAACAGCATAGAGAACGTCACCTTTACCGACGAGGCTCTCGCAACCCTCAACAACCAGTGGGCATACAACGACAACGTGAAGGATCTCAGCAAGGTAACCATGCTGGATGCCAACGGCTCATACGAGTTCGCACTCTATGACAGCGACAGCGACACCAAGCCTGTATTCGAACTGACCATTCCACAGAGTCTCATGGGTCAGAAGATTACTCTTGGTTCTGACGACGCTCAGGACGTAAAGGTGGCTTACAATGGCGAGACTCCTAAGCTGACTGGTACGCTTCAGGCTCGTTTCGACAAGAGTAAGAAGAACGTCACCATCACACTTGATGCAGAGACTGCCGACTACAGCGACCTGCGCTGCAAGTGGACCAACGGCGCATTCACCCAGATTTATTCTGCCACCAACAGCATCAAGACCACCAATGTGAACGACGTGAAGACCTATGACGTTGCTTCTGCCCTCGTGCTCAACCCAGCCACTGTAGGTGCGGCAACAACCTTCGCCTTCGGTGATGTCAAGGCTACCACAGCCGACGGTTTGCTGGCTGGCAAGATTGGCGTTGCTGTAAGCATCTCGGCTTCCAAGCTCTACAATGGAACCATCGACCTGGCTGCCGATGCCGACAGCTACACTCTGAAGTACATCGACTACGCCACACGCGTCACCTACGAGAAGGTAAAGGCCGGCACCATCACCACCGCAAAGGACAAGGACGGCAAGCTCTACATCAAGATCAACGCCACCTTCGATGACAACCGTACCATCGAGCTGGAGTATTGCGGTGCAACCACAACTGTAGAGAGCCTCGACGGAATGACTCCTGCTGTGGTAAGCAACAGCTACAAGTATTACAATGCTGATGGAGATGTTGCAATAAACAGGATAATTGGGCAATCTTACTATAAGGAATATAAAGGAAACACAACATTCTACTTTATCCCAAAAGATGGTTCTAAAACAGATTCCTCTAACAGAGTAGAACTGAAAGTAAGTTCTGACCTCATCAATGCTGGAGAGATCCAACTTGCTTCTTTGGCGGCCAATACTTCTACATCAGTGTTTGACTTAAAACTCAATAGTTCTTATATGCTACTTCAATCGTATGCAGCTGGTCATGGATATGGAAATACACCTAACAATGGAACTTTAACCATTACAAAAGATGAGTCTGGAAATTATACCATTTCACTTGATGTAAGAAACAAGTATTCAAACAACTATACCGAAAATGGAGGTGATAACACTCGATTAGTCCTTGACTTCAAAGGTTCTGTTGAGAAATATTAATTAATACTTTTTATAGTGAGAACCATTCCCTATAATTATCATACACACTAAGAAAAGAAATGAATAAGAAAGCCATTCTTATGGCATCATTCCTGCTTGTCGGCAGTTTCAGCTTTGCGCAGAAGCTGTCGCCAAGCACAAGCATGATGCTTCACGAAGCAAAAACAGCACAGAAGAAAGCCAAGGCAGCAAATGCCACCCCACAGACTGTCAGCGCATTCATCACCGTCAAGTCGCAGGATGCCATTGCCAAAATAGAAGCTCTGGGAGCCAAAGTGAACTCGCGCATCAGCGAGACACTCGTCACTGCCGACATGCCCCTGTCTGCCATCGAACCTGTTTCCAATCTCGATGAGGTTGTTTCGGTTTCGGTAGGTACTGAGGCCAAACTGCTGATGGACAACGCCCGCAAACTGTTGGGTGTAGACGAATGTCACCAAATGACAGAGAATAACGGTCCCTACACCGGCAAAGGCGTAGTCATCGGTATCGTGGACAACGGTTTCCAGTACGACCATGTAGACTTTCTCAATGCCGACAAGAGCGACACTCGCATCAAGCGCGTATGGGACCAGCACGGCACTGGCAATGCTCCCGAAGGTTTCGGCTATGGAGCTGAATACAAAACCACAGCCGAGATAAGAGCTGCCAAATATGACCTGACCAGTGGCTTCCATGCCACCCACGTATCGGGCATTGCCTCGGGCAGCGACAAGAGCACACCTTACTACGGAGTGGCTCCCGATGCCGACCTCGTGTTCGTGAGCTTCAAGAGCACCAATGCACAGATTGTAGACGGCATCAAGTATGTGTTCGACTATGCCAAGAGTGTAGGAAAGCCTGCTGTTGTCAACATCAGCCTCGGCTCACACATGGGTCCTCACGACGGCAGCTCCGACACCGATCTCTCGTTTGCCAACCTGGTTGGTCCGGGCCGCATCATCGTTGGTGCCGCAGGAAACGAAGGTCTTGACAAACTGCACGCCAGCAAGACCTTTACCGCCACCAACAAGCAAATGAAAACCATGTTTGCCTATGGCAGCGAGCAGGACAACAGTTCCTACAAGCAGGCTTACGTCGACATCTGGGGCGAGAAGAACTCTAAAATCTCTGTCAAGGCTGTTGTTGTAAACACGCTCAACGGTAAGATTATCGCATCTTCTGACGAGGTTTCCAACGATGGAACGAAAGAAGTGAACTGGGTTGCCCCCGACGGCAGTGGCGTAGTGGTTCAAGTAGGTTTGTCGCTCCAGGAAAACCCTGTCAACGGTCGCACCAACGTGCTGCTCATGAGCCGTGCCACTTCCATCAACACTGGCTTTGCCATCGGTGTTGTGGTGACAGGCGAGGCTGGCAAGACCGTACACATGTGGAACAATGCCTCCTCTGGCGAGTTCACCAGCTTCAACAAGCGTGGCTGGACCGACGGCGACACCAACTGCACAGTAGGCGAGCTGGGCGGCGAGAGTCCTGATGTCATCTCTGTTGGCTCATTCAACTCGAAGGTACAGTACCAGCCCATCAATTTGCAGGGCACGGAAAATGCTTACGGCCTCAACGAGGAACTCACGGGCAAGTTCCTGGAGCACTCAGCCTTCTCAAGCTATGGTCCTACCGCCGATGGTCGCGTCAAACCCGACGTAACAGCTCCGGGCTGCATCATCGTGTCGGCAGGTTCAAGATATTGCTCAGGATGGAGCGACGACACCAATGTCATTGCCCGCACTGGCAACGATCTCTATACCAACGACGTTGGTACTTCCATGGCTTCGCCTTACGTGGCAGGCTGCGTGGCTCTCTGGCTGCAGGCCAACCCCAACCTGACACCTAAACAGGTGCTCGAAGTCATTGGCAACACTGCTATCGTGAACGACGATTATATGCCAACAGGACAAACCTTCCCCAACAACACATGGGGTTATGGCCGCATCAATGCCATCAAGGGTCTGAAGCAACTGCTCGGCACAACAGGCATCGATGATGCCAAGACCACTGAGTCTATGTACCGCATCATAACCGACCGCCAGGCTCGCACCGCCACATTCTACATTGGCAGCGACAAGGGTCAGGCTCGTGTAGCCGTCTACAACCTCACTGGTCAGTTGATGTATTCTGCACCTATCAACAGCAACGGCGAGACCATCAGTCTGTCAAGCCTGCCCCACGGCGTGTATGTATTCAAGCTGACACAGGGAAGCAACACACAGACCATCAAGTCGACATTGTAATCTCTCAGTCTGAGATAAATCTATCCAAAAGGAGGGTGTGTCATAAATCCATGACACACCCTCCTTTGTTTTACGCAGAGTAAACAAAGGTTGCAGTTATTAATACAGCAGGAGGGATAAAAAGACAAATCAAAGAGAAAAGACATTTTTCTTCTGAATGACAGCAAAAAATACAGGACAAAGTGACGACCAAAAACATACCCTTTTATGTTTATGCCGTCACAAAAGTAAAAAAAATCAACAAGTAGATAAAAACACACGATTTGGACAACAGATGATTTTATTGCCGAAGACTTCATTTTTGACAGGAATTAACCATGAAAAAAAAATTTCCTAACTGGGAAAAAATTATTTCCCAGTTGGGTGATTATTTTAGTCCAGTTGGGGCATCCAAATGTTAAAAGTGAATTTCTTACGAAAAATCTTGATATAAAATTTGGTGGAAAGCCATAATTTGTCTATATTTGCAGTATACAATTTCATAGAACATCATGGCGTTGCCAAGTCATACCGAGAAGTTATGTGGGCGACAGGAGCTAACAATGGTTAGCCCTTTTAGAGACAGGGAAAGCAAACATATTGTCTTAACATTAAAAATCTTGTCTTATGGAAAATTTGAACCTTGGTCACTTGGGACGACTTGATGATCCCAACCACTTGATCCAGCCTGTCACTATAGAAGATGGCGACAGGATAGTTGTTCTTCCCTCAGGTACTGTTGCGCATCTGGTGGAGAAGCAACGCTTAGGTGTCCACCTCAACTCTATCAGACCACGACGCCCTGTTTCCGCAGGCATCGTTTTGAGAAACAGTCAGAAATACATGCCTCAACCGCTCTCAGTACAAACGGTAATGGGAGTGGTACGCCGCAGCGAAATCAGCAAGTTGCGAAACAAGGGAGTCATCGTGCAGGTGGTGGGAAAAGTCTCCACTGTGTTGCATGACTTCCGCTTGCAACAAGAAACGACTGCTGCATATAGTAAAATCATCAAACCTGCGACGTACAAGAAGTCTTCCTGGCAAGTCAACCACGCCAAATCCAGCAGAAGCATATCAGTATGTTTGGAAGGAGCCGTCTTTTCGGCTAAGGGTATGGGAGATGACCTTTATCTCGTGCAATACATAAAAAGCGAGCAGGCCAGCATAGAACGTGCCGAACACGAACTGGCAGAACGGAAGAAACGGCTGAACAGATTTGTGAAGGAGCACCAAAATGCCACCAAATCTGACTCTTCAGAGAAGAAAACATCACAGCCCTGCTGCCGTTTCCACCACTGCGTCAATGAAAAAGAACTGGCACTAAGCCTGAAAGACATCTACGAGATGTACTTCAAGACCCCTGTACGGAAAAAGCTCCTCAGCAATTATGACTCCGTGAGCGATTTCACCGCCATGCTCTACATCATACTGGTGGGATGCGGCGTGGTAATCAACAAGCAGGCCACTCCCTTCTGCGAGTTTATCAACCAGCAAGTATGGGCACTCGATGCTACAAGCCGAACCATGCGCAACCACCTGAACCAACTGTTAGGCGGCAGCCAAGACGCAGAAACCTTCAAAATAGAAGGCATACGCAACGAAAAACTAAAGCAGGATTTCCAAAATCTGAAACGCTGTTTCCAAAAATCATCTTTCTACAAAGGAATCAGCGAGCTGTTGGACAACAAAGAATAATTCGCCAACAACCAGTCATACAGACACATACAGTACTCTCCATATAAGGAAGCCCCGACAAGGCTTCCTTATTTTTTCCATACCACAGTCCATACTTTCCATACCAAAAATCTTGTCCATATTATGCCTACCTTTGCAGTGCAATCCAGAGATAAAAAGTCGCTGCAGAGGCAAAGAGTCCGAGGAGAGCAAAGAGTTCTTACACATTATTAATTATTAAAACTTAAGATTATGATTAAATTAAATGCTAAGGAAACTATGATTTCCATTGGAAAGTATGCTGGCACTTATCGCTATGTTCTTTCACCCATGTTGTACACAACATTGCCAGCCAGTAAAGTAATCGAAGAAGCTGTTGTGCGCAGCGGAATCAGCAAGGGCACCATCACCGCGGCCTATCAGGCCATTGGCGACACCCTGGCAGCCTGGGCAACAGAGGGACACGGTGTAACCATTCCCGGTCTTGGAATCATGCGCTTCGGACTTCGTGCCGACAGTGTGGAGAAAGCCGAGGAGGTGGCAAGCCACTTGATCACCAGCCGCCGTGTACTCTTCATCCCGTCTGTCGAAATCAAGAACGAGCTCGCCAAGATGGGTGTCAGCATCACCTGCTACGACCGCAACGGCAAGAAGGTGAAGATTGTGAACGCGCAGACCAACAAGGTGGAAGACGGAAACGACGACACCGATGACAAGGACACCACCAATCCAGGCACAGGTGACACCACCAATCCTGGCACAGGCGGAAATCCATCCGAAGGTGGCAGCACTGGAGGAAGCGACGCAGAATAACGACAGCGTATGAGAAGACTCAAGATACTGCTCTTCGTGGTTCTAAGTCTGACGGCAACACAAAATCATCACAGTATGAGAAGTATTTCATTATTAATCATCCACTGCTCTGCTGTCCGTCCTGGGCAGCAGAGCTCTGCCAAGGACATCGACCTTTGGCATCGTCAGCGGGGATGGCGCATGATAGGTTATCACTATGTCGTCCGTCGCAACGGAACCGTGGAGAAAGGAAGAACGGAAGAAACGACAGGAGCCCACTGCGTAGGACACAATGCCCACAGCATCGGCATCTGCTATGAAGGAGGGCTGGACGCAAACGGCAAACCCAGCGACACTCGTACGCCACAACAGAAAGTGGCACTGCGAAAGCTGCTTGCCGAGCTGCGCAAGAAGTACCCCTCGTCGGTTATCCTGGGACATCACGACCTCGACACCAAGAAGGCGTGTCCCTGCTTCAGTATTTCTGAATACGCTGATTTGCAGCCCTGAGGCGCAAGTCAAATCTATCAAACAGGAGGGAAACAGATTTGTTTTCCTCCTGTTTTTATGCTCTTACCTTTCTCTAACCAACCTACAGCCCGTGCTGCAATTTCAACAACTTTATATAATTCACCGCCTCAATGAATAGATGGTCAAAATCATACTCTTGACCGTCACTTAATTGTTCCATTATCTAAAAAAGCCTCCTAAAGGAGCGAGTTTCTCGGATTTTATTTGTACTTTTGCCATACCATTCAGAGTTTTATTTGTCTTTTATTGCAACACGAAGATAAGTAATATTTCTGGCATGGCAAGCCCCGAGCAACATATTGTTGCTCCTGTTCTGATAAAATAGTTTCAATGATAGTGTTGCGAAAATAAGAGTGAAACAACTAAAAGAAAATGAAGGAATAGAGCGCAGTTTGTTGCTCGCAATGGCTGTTATAGCGGGATTGACCGTGGCTAATTGCTATTACAACCAGCCACTTTTGGAAATGATACGTCACGACATAGGAGTGAGCCAACATGAGGCAAACCTCATAACCGTTGTCACACAAATAGGCTATGCGCTTGGGTTGTGCTTCCTTATCCCTATGGGCGACCTATACTCACGCCGTCGCATAATTGTTGTGAACATGACCGTTGCAGCCATAATGGCCATTGTCATTGCTGTTGCCCACAAGGTGTGGCTTATCTGGGGAGCCTCTCTATTGTTGGGAGCCTGTTCCGTTATTCCACAATTTTTCATACCGATTGCAGGACAATATTCCGAGAAGAAAAACAAAAGCAGGAATATGGGTATCGTTCTGTCGGGATTGCTAACCGGCATACTCGCATCGAGAGTGGTTAGCGGTTATGTTGGAGAATGGTTGGGTTGGCGCGAAATGTTTTTCATCTCTGCTTTTGTGATGGTGCTGTGCATGGCTCTTACACTCAAGATTATGCCACAGATAAAGAGCAACTATGTGGGCACATATAGGGGCTTGATGGCCAGTGTATTCAATATTGTGAGGAGCAATGGACGCATACGCCTTTATGCCATGCGTGCCGCCTTTAGTTTTGGCAGCATGATGGCCATTTGGTCGTGCCTTGCCTTTCGGTTGGCACAAGCTCCGTTCTTTTCTGGTAGTGAGATGGTAGGAACGTTAGGACTGTGCGGCATAGCCGGGGCTATTGCGGCAAGCGGTGTGGGCAAACTCGTGAATCGCTGGGGCATCAGAAAGATGAGTATTTATGGCGCGTGCCTGCAGCTTGTGGCGTGGGCTGCGGCCTGTCTGTTTGGCGACACATTCATAGGGCTTGTTGTAGCCATCATCTTGGTAGATATAGGCTTGCAATGTCTGCAACTTAGCAATCAGAGTGGCTGCATTCAGGAGATGCCTCAAGCCTCCAACAGAGCCAACACCATATTTATGACTACCTATTTTATAGGCGGTTCCTTTGGCACCTATTGTGCCGGACTGGCATGGACACATTATGAATGGACGGGAGTGTGCGCTGTGGGAGCAATCCTGGCTGCCATCTCGCTATGTATAACATGTTTTAATCGGAAGAGAATTTAAGTCTTGACTGTCCTAAAAATCTACAACCTACACTATTTTTGATATTTTGTACACCTTATTATATTATAGGGGCGAGACTGCAAAGATGCAATCTCGCCCCTAACTTTCATTTCACTATCTTCCCGAAACATCCTTATCTCGTCAGCGAGAACTTGACACTCAGACCGAAGTCCTGCGTGGTGGTGGGATAACTGCTGCTCGAGAGCAGAGGAGTGTTGGTCTGACGGTCGTAGTAGAAGCTCATGGTGAGAAGCCGGTTGAGGGTGTAATCGGCCGAGAAACTCAGCTTGAGCGCCTTGTTTCCGCTGCTGGCACTGCTCACCATAGAGGCTATGTCGCGCACGATGGCAGCCTGACGGCGGAAGCTGAAATCAAGACGCAGGTTGAGGTTCTGGTTGGTTCCAGAGTTGCGGTTGCTGGCGGCCGCGTTGCTCTGATTCTTGTTCTTTCCCTTCGACTTGATGGCTCGCTTTCCCCTGCCGAAAAGGCTGAGGTTATTGAGACGATAGCCCATTCCTACGACCCAGTCCTTGCTGAGCGCCTCGTTCACCTGCACACTCGTCATGCTGAGACTCAGTACGCGCGTCTGACGATACTCAGCTTTAAGCGTCATATTGTTGTTGAACGTCATGTCGATACCCATGAGTGGCGAGAACGACTCGTTGATGCTTACCTGCGAGATATTGAACATGCTGCTCGGTGTGACACTGCCTGTCGCCGTGTCGTCGATGAAGCCTATTCCGTTCATATACTCCTGGAAGGTGCTGTAGGTGTTGTAGCTTCCTATGGCGAAGATGCTCTTATAGGAGTGGTTGATGTTGATGCTCTTGAAGTGGTCGCGCAGCCAGGGCAGCTTGCCCAGTCCGCTGTAACGGACAGTCCAGTTGGGCAGCAGACGGCTGAGTGCGGGGAAGAGCGAGAGCGACGAGCCTCCCATGCTGGTATAGGCATCAAGGAACGCCGGAATCATCACGTCGCCGCTGTACTTGTTGACAGGCGTACGCGAAGCATCAAACTTGCCTCCAGCCAGAGCCGACCCTGCCGGATAGACTGCGTCGGCATAACGCGCCTCCACCTTGTTGCGGTAAGACTCAAGCGAGTTGACAAACTTTTCGAAAGTCTTGCTCTTGTAGCCGCTGCTTGCCGAGCCCATTCCCTCGAAGGCAGAGCCTATCGAGATGGTAGTCATGGTAAAGGTTCCGCTCTCCGTGGTGGGCGTTCCCTCGTACATGTACTGCATGCTCTTCTGCACAGTCTTGGTGCGCGAGGCGTTGAGGTCTATCTTTAGATTTCTCACCGGTTCGAGCGTCATGCGCAGTTGCAGGTCGTTGGTGGTGCTGCTGGCAGCAGGTGTGGCGATGGTGTCGTTCACCAGAAGCCAGTCGTTGCGTCGTGCCTTGTCTATATAGCTGTCGTCCACCATACCGAAGGCGAAGTCGAGGCCTGGCGAGAGCACGCCCTGCTTGGTCTGTCCGAAGGCGTCGCCGATGGTGGGCAGGAATCCTGGCAGCGTGAGCTGATAGTTGTTGCGATAGGTGAAGCTGATGTTGCGCACCATCATGGCCGTGCGTGCCACAGCCTGCATGGTCTTGTACCAGCCCTGGTTCTCGAGCGGTTCCTTCGGCAGCACGGTGAGTTTCACCTTGGTGGCAGTGTCTACCTTCGAGATGAGTTTTATCTGGTTGGCGTTCACCTTCTTGTATTTCAGTTTCATCACCTTTCCGTCCTCAGTCTTGGCGGTAACGATGAGTCGCTTGCTGTTCTTGCCGTGGTTCACCTTGATGATGGTGTCGGGCATGAGCACCACTTCCTTCTCGAAGGCACGGCGGTTCTTGGGCAGTGCTTTCTTCTGCTGCTCTGCCTTCTTGTTCTGCTTGCTCCGCCATTGTTTCTCAGCCTCGTCGGGGTCTTTTCCGGCAGCCTCGGCTTCCTTTCTCACCTTTTGCAACTCCTGTTTCTGTCGCTGTGCCTCCTGCCTCTGCTTGGCTTTATCCTGCTTCTTGCGCTGCAGTTGTGATCTCGACGGCTCGCGGTCGAAGCGCTGGTTGGCCTTCTTGAGGAAGGGCACGTGGTTGTAGAGTTTCACCAGGTTGAACGATCCGTTGAGTGTCACGTCGCGGTTGGTGTTGATGGTGTTTCCGTAGTTGTTACCGTCCTCGTCGTCGGTTCCCTTGTTCCAGGAATAGGTCGAGTTGTAGTTGACGTCGGCGTTCACCCAGTCGAATACGGGCAGCAGGTTGAGCGGCAACTGATAGGATGCGGTAAACGTCTGATTGTAGTCGAGCGGTGTACCGAGGTGCTTGATGCTTGTCCACACCGAGTCCTTCCAGGCATGATACTGGTCGGGATAGAGGTCTTTGTTGACGGGTGTGTAAGGCTCCTCTATCTGTGCGTGTGTGGCGCTTCGGAAATTGGCGTGCAGGTTCTTGGTGAGGTCCCAGCGCACGGCGAACTCTCTGTTCCAGAGGAACTGCTGGCTGAACGAGAGCGGCAGCTGCGTGTTCTCTGTCGACTCCATGTCGCGCTCCTGCAGCTCGTAGTAGTTGCGCGTCATCTCGGTGTTGAACGCCACATTCTGCGGCAGCCAGTTCAGTCCGAATCGCTTCAGTATGTCGAGCCACTTGCTGCGGTTCTTTATCTTCTTGAACGGCTCCCACGCCTTGTAGACCGGAGTCCACGAATAGTCGAGCGCTCCACGCCAGTTGTCCTCTTTCTCGTAAACGGTGGTCTCGCCCGTGGTTCGCTGGTGCGAGTGGCTGTAGGAGAAGGAGAAGTTGGCAGGGTCGTATGGCATGGGGTGACGCTTGGTGGAGATTCCTACCCTTGCGTTGGAGATGGAGAAGTTGGTATTGGTGACCTTTGTCACGGCGATGCTCTCTATGGAGTCGCGCTCGTGTCGCGATCCAGCCGCGTCGAGTGCGTCCTTGAGTTCCATGTCGGTGTCCATCGGGTTGTACTTGGGCGAGGTCTTCTCCTTGGTGATGCTGTAATATAAAGGTATGCTCACCTTGGCCTTGTCGGGGAAGAACTTTCCGAGCTCGAGGTTGGTGGTGACGCTGTACGAGCTGTAGGTGTCGGTGGATCGGCTTGCCACTCCGTCCTCCAGACCGCCGAATCCCTCGCTCTGATATTTACCTGTGGCGTTGACGCTTCCCAGGTCAGAGAGCTGCACATTGAGGTTTCCGTTGGCAGCCCATCCACCCTTGCTGTTGTGGTCGAGCAGACGCAGCTCGTTGACCCACACCTCCACACTCTTGATCTCTCCGGCATTGTTGCGCACGCCTATCATCATGGTTTTCACCTCTCCGAGTGTAGGATTACCCATGATGATGATCTTGTTGTTGGGATGGTTGGAGTCGTAGGCCGAATAGGGTGCCGAGAAGGAAGCCATGCCTTGCGACTTGGCCTGGTTGCGCGCCTTCTTGAGTGCGGTGAAGACGGTGAGGGCCACGTCGAGCATATTCTCCTCGGGCCACACGGCACGACAGTCCTCGTAGCTGTATCGGCTGTAGTTGTTGCGTGCCGGTGTGAGCTTCAGCGGTATTTCGTACTCGTAGTAGTTGTTCTTGTAGTCGCTTCCCAGACGGATGAACACCGAAGCCTGGTTGTCCTGCAGCGAGGTGACATCCTGCTCCAGGGCATTGGCGTGAACAAACATCTGCATGCGCTTGTACTGTCGCAGGTCGAGGGTGGTGTTCTTGTACACCGCCTTGGCCTCGCCCGTACTCAGGTTCTTGGCCACGAGGCTGAGCGACTGCTCGTTGGCCTCCACGAGCTGTGGCTGCGTGGGGTCTTGCTCGCGCTGTACGCCCGGTGGCAGCACGTAGTTGACAGGTGTCTTCTCGGCATTCTCCTCTATGCTCACCGCACTGGCCTCAAGCGTGCCGCTGTTGGCAGCGCCCAGCAGCTGGTCGTAGGTTCTCCACTCGCCCCTTACCAGGTCGAGTGTGCCGAAACGCAGCACGATGGGCTTGCGGAAGTTGGTGAGGTACATGCGCATGAAGCGTATGCTGGAGAAGTCGTTGATGTTGCCTTCCTTCTTCTCGTACTGGTCTACGGGAATGCGGAACTGATACCAGGTGACGGTGGGCTTGCTGCCGTCGCGCAGCGTGGGCGTGTAGCTTCGCTTGTCGACGATGAAGTTGGAGCCCACCTGCAGGTCTTCGGGACGTATGCTCACGTGATACTGATAGTATTTCTCGTATTCGTTGAGCGTGAAGTCCTGGTTGATGTCCTCCACATCGGGCGTCGACTTATAGGAAGTGTCGTAGCTCTCGGTGCGGCTGTCGCTGTCGGGCGAGTTGCCCTGTGGGTTGTTGATAAACTTGTATCTGTAGAGTATGGGCGCCTTCATCTGGTCCCAGTCGCTGCCACGGTAGTAGTGGTAGTTGTCGCGAGCAGGGTCATTGTAGATGCTGTCGAATACCGCCTGGTTCACCTTGCCCTGTATCTGGCTGAGGTAGGCGTTCTTGTAGTACTCGCGTTCCTCCTCGTCGTTGAGTCCGTTGAATCCCACGTCCTGCAGTGCGCGGCTTCCCTTCGTGGTGGCGAAGGCATAGGTCACGGTGCTCTGTGCGGGAATCTTTCCCCACTGTGTGTAGGTGAAGTTTGACGTTCCGTCCACGGGCATTCCACTCTCATAGAATTTCTTTCCGTCGCGCAGGATGTCCTCGCTTATCTCGCCGAGGTTGATATAGAAGTCGCCGCCATACTGGGCAGCGTCAGCCTGCTCGCGCGAGTAGATGAAGGGGTCGAGCATCCAGAACTCGATGTACTCCACGTTGGCCTGCTCGAAGTCGTTGGTGTCGAGCTTGCGCATCATGCCTCCCCAGTTCTGCTGTGGCATGGCAAGGGTTCCGTCGGGCTGCAGGTCGGGGTTGAAGTTATAAGGACCCGGCTCGGTAGGATAGTAGGCGAGGTTGAGCACGCTCAGCGTGTTGGTGGCTCCGCTGTAGGAGCTTTGCTGGCGCAGGGGGAAGAGCTCGCGCACATAGACCTCACGCACGTAGTGGTTGGACAGCTGTGCCAGGTCGCTCTTGATGTGTCCAGGTGTGAGCGAGCTGCCCCGTCGTGTGAAGAGCGGGTCGATGGTGTACCAAGCCAGACGGCTGCGTCGGAATCCGCTGGTAAGCCCCGTCTTGTCGTTGTAGTCCTGACGGAAGTTGGACGAGGGCACGCTGGAGAGCACCCACGATGTGGGCGACATGACGTCGATGGTGTTCTTGGTGTTCTCGAAGTCGTCGAGATAGGATGCGTTGTCCTGCGTTCCGCTGGCCTGTCCGGCAAAGAGCTTGGCAAACTCGCCTGTGAACGAGATGTAGGATGGCTGCGTGAGGTGCAGGAACGGTATCTTGTCGAGCATGTTGGTGAGCCACTGGCTCTCCTTCTTCCAGTTGAGGTTGAAGCCCACGAGGGTATTCCTGAGAGGCTCTGCGCCCATGGTCACCTTGGTGGTGAGGGCCTGTTCGGTGAGGTGCTGCAGGGTTCCGCTGATTTGGAAGTTCTTCGAGAAGTCGTACTCCCAGTTCACGCCAAACATGGTCTTTCGCATCTGTCCGTAGTCGGTGTTGCTCTCGAGCGACACGTTGACGGGTGTTCCTGCGTCGATGATGCTCTGGTTGAGGATAGTCACCTCGCCGGCATTGTAGTCCACCGCGTAGTCGGAGCCTTCGGTGAGGGTCACACCTCCTGCCGTGACGAGCACCGAACCCTGTGGAACGTTGTATGCGCCTAAGGAGATGACGTTGGCGGAGGTTCCACGAAACTGTCCCACGAGTTGAAATTTGTTCTTCTCGGCTATCTGCTTCGCCACGGTCTTGGTGCTGTCGTAGAGTTCGGTGAAGGCGTACTTTTTCGCCACCTCGTCGGCGATGCCCTTGCCCTTGAGATAGGTGTAGAGATAGCTTCCGAAAGGCTCGGCCTTGGGGATGAAGACGCGTCCTTCCGATACGGTGTAGCCTGCCACGTAGTCGTAGTAGCCGTTGCTGTGGGGATTGTTGTTGTTGTCGAGTCGGTCGGCTCCCAGCACCTTGATGATGGGCTGGTCTTTCACCTTCGCCTCGGGAATGTAGTTGAGATAGACGCCCGTAGAGTCGCTCTGATACTTCACGTCGAGTCGGAACTTCTCCTTCTCCACCTGCGATGCGAGGTAATACACGTTCTTCATCATCAGGTCCCAGTTGCCCTGCTGCGGGTTGTTGCTGGTGTTCTTGAGCGACTTGACGAAGAGTCCCTGTCGGGTGTCGGTGATGTCGGATGCGAACTCGCCCACCTGATAGGTAACACCGCCGTAGGTGTACTCGTAGGCCACAGCCAGCACCTGGTCGGTCTGCAGTCCGCTCCTCAGCGACACGTAGCCGAGGGCAGTGTTCACCGTATATTCCGACGAGGAGAGCAGTCTGGCGCTCTCCAGCTTCTCGAAGTCGTCGCCGCCCTTCAGTCCTGCTCCTTCGAGCACGGTGGCGGCCTGGTCGATGTCGCGTGCTGCGGCATACTGGTTCACCATGGCGTCGTACTCACTGTTGGCTCTGTTGGAGGGCACAGTCGTTCCTGTAGCCGCCCACATGGGGTTGCTTATCTTCGAGGTCTCGCCCAGATCGGTGAGGGCTATGATGTTTCGGGTGTTGGTGGTGGTGGCAGTCTTGTTGGTTACCCAAATCTCCACTCGGTTGATGGTGACGCCAGTGGTGAGGTTGGGCAGTTTCTGCATCCATGCGTCGTAGTGGTCGCGGAAGTATCGCGAGAGGAAGAAGTGTCGGTTCTCCTCATAGTCGGCCACATTGATCTCGAAGGGTGTGAGCTGCACGCCTCCCTTCGACGACACGCTCTTCGACGACGATTTCTTCTGCGACAGGACGGTCTGCAACTTCAGTTTGCCAAACTGCATATCGGTGCGCACACCGAAGAGGCTGCTGGCACCGCGGATGAGCGACGAGTTGGAGGGGAACGACACGTTGCCTGCCTCCACGAGCTTGATGATCTCGTCTTCCTTGCCGTCGTACTTCAGCTTCATGTTCTGCGCGTCGTAGTCGAAGGTGGCGTCGGTGTTGTAGTTGAGGTTCATGTTCACCTTGTCGCCCACCTTTCCGTTGACGTTGAGGTTGATCTTCTCATCAAACTCCATCATCGTGGTCTTGCGGTTGCGGATGGGCAGCGAGGGGTTGTCCACACTCTTCTTGTTGATGCCAAACTTCAGCTCGGCAGTTCCCTGCGTGCGCACTCGGATACCTCCGGGACCGAAGATTTTCTCGGCAGGTCCCAGGTCGAAGTGCATGTCGGTGAAGTCAAATTTCTCCTTTCCCTTGGCCTTGTATATCTCGTCGTTCTGCTTGCGGTAGTAGGCACGTCGCTCGTTGAGCTCGCTCCATGCCATGTACTCGGCAGGCGTCATCATGATGGGAGCCGAGAGCCATGCGCCGCCCAGCTTGTTGCCGATGACGTAGCGGTCCAGCGTGTCGTTGTACTCCACGTGATATTTCATGTTGTCGGGGCGCTGCAGGTCTAACGGACTCTGATACAGGTCGCCCGTGCTGATGGGCTGTGTGCGCTGTACAGGCCATCGTGTGTGCAGCAACGAGTCGGGTATGGTGTCCTCGTCGGCGAGGATGGGCTGGGCCGTGATGCCGGGCTTTCCTGCTGCCGTGGCAGCCTTTTTCGTCGTGGCAGCCGTCTGCTTCCTACTGGCTGCGCTGGCATTGCGGTTCTGGGCAGCTCGCTGCCGCGTCCTATTGTCCTGCCAGTACGACAAGCCAAAGGCATTGCCGATGACCGAGACCATCAGCAATGCCATCAACAGAAAGGCATATTTATATTTTCGTTTTATCAACATCTACACTCGTTTCTTCTTTTTCGTCATTTTATTCGTTTCAGAGCCGTCTTGATCACCTGTTCAACCTTCAGGTCGGGCTGTTCCTTCAGGATGTCGACCACCACCTTGGACGATGGCGCTGGCGAGAATCCGAGCATGGTGAGTGCGCTCACCGCCTCGTCCTTCACGTCGTTGTTCACCATGTCCACGTTTCCTCCGTTGGCAGGCAGCTCGTCGGCTATTCCCATGCTTACGATCTTGTCCTTCAGGTCGATGATGATGCGCTGGGCTGTCTTCAGTCCTATGCCCTTCACACCCTTGAGCATCGCCTCGTTGGCAGTGGAGATGACGTTGCACAGCTCGCGTGGCGACATCGACGAGAGAATCATCCTCGCCGTGCCGGCTCCCACACCCGATACGGTGATGAGAAGACGGTAAAGCTCTCGCTCCTGCTTCGAGGCAAAGCCATAGAGGGTGAACGAGTCGTCTCTTCCACCTGTCACCAGTACTTCGTGAACGTACAGTTTAGCCTCTCTCTTACCCTGTATGGCAGTATATGTGTTGAGCGAGATACTGAGCGCATACCCCACGCCCGCGGTCTCGATAACGGCCTGTGTCGGCGTCAGCTCGGTCAGGTCGCCATGTATATATTCAATCATGATTGTCGTTAATAATTTTATGATTTCACATCTCTCGTCATCGCGCCCATGCGCATACGATTATATAATAAACGCACATTCGGCGCTATTATTGCCAAAGAGGGGGAAAATGTTTTTGCTCCACTTTTGCAAATGAGAAAATTAAAAGAAGTTAGAGAAGCTCAAGAATTCAACTCCTGCATTTGCCCTCCTTCTTTCAATCTGTAAGCATTCTCACCCCACCATCCTTACACTATCCTGCAAAAACATACCTAAAAGCTATGATTTTACAACTTTTTGTCGGTTCTTATAGTTAAAAAACTATTAAAACGTTCGTTTTCTCGAATAAAAGCTATACTTTTGCAACCGGAAACAGAACAAACAACAAATAAAAGAAAGAATACAATGAAGAAATTTAGAGCAGCCGTAGTAGGTTACGGCAATATCGGTAAGTTCACCGTCGAGGCACTCGAGGCAGCTCCCGATTTTGAGATTGCAGGCATCGTACGCCGTCAGGGCGACAAGAACAAACCAGCCGAACTGGCAGATTATGATGTAGTAGACGACATCACCAAGCTGAAGGACGTGGATGTAGCCATCCTCGCCACTCCTACCCGTTCCTGCCCAGAATACTCTGCCAAGATGGTGGCTCTCGGCATCAACACCGTCGACAGCTACGATATCCATACCGGCATCCTCGACTATCGTACAAGCCAGATGGAAAACTGCAAGAAGGCAGGCAAGGTGAGCGTCATTTCTGCCGGCTGGGATCCAGGTTCTGACTCAGTAGTGCGCGTGCTCATGGAAAGCCTTGCTCCTAAGGGTCTTACCTATACCAACTTCGGTCCTGGTATGAGCATGGGCCACTCTGTTTGCGTACGCAGCAAGCAGGGTGTCAAGGAGGCTCTCTCTGTCACCATCCCATTGGGCGAGGGCATTCACCGCCGCATGGTGTACGTAGAGTTGGAGGAAGGCGCCAAGCTCGAGGACGTAACTGCCGAGATTAAGGCCGACCCTTACTTCGCTCACGACGAGACCCACGTCTTTGCTGTAGCCTCAGTCGATGATGTCAAGGACATGGGCCATGGTGTGAACCTCGTTCGCAAGGGCGTTTCGGGCAAGACTCAGAACCAGCGTTTCGAGTTCAACATGAGCATCAACAACCCTGCTCTCACTGCTCAGGTATTGGTCAACGTGGCTCGCGCCACCTTCCGTCTGCAGCCAGGCTGCTACACCATGCCCGAGATTCCAGTCATCGACATGCTCCCCGGCACTCGCGAGGAAATTGTCGCCACACTCGTGTAAGATAGTTTTCAGCAAATATTCTGTTCCCCCTGCCCATCGGCAAGGAACATGAAACCCAAAAGAGGGTGCGTCACAGACTTATGACACACCCTCTTTTGCCTTTCGGCATCTGAACACATTATATATATTGTATGTGTGAGTTACTACTCATCACCAGCCATTATACCCCCTCACTCTCTATTTCCAACAATTTTATTGTTGGCTTGATATATTTCTTCATTATTTTCTATCTTTTTATTTGTTATACACTACTTTCTTGCCGTTCACGATGTAGATCTCGCCCTTCTGAGGAGCAGCCACCTTGCGACCCATCAAGTCGAAGTAAACCTTAGGCTGTAGGTTGGCTTGGTCGTAAATGCCCTTGTTAGAGCCATCGCCGTTGATGCGGTCGATGCCCGTAGACTCACCATTCTCGAATACCATGCTGTAAACCTTGGCTTCGCCGAATCCGTCATCACCTCCACCGATTTCAGTAGAACTCAGGTCGAGATAAGCACTATAAGCACCCACCTTCAAGGTCGTATTGTCTGCCGCTACTGGGTGGAAGTTGCCATCGGTTTGGAGGATAAAGCTGCCACCCTTAGCCACCATGCTTTCGAAGGTTCCCTTCAAGAGGCTTCCCTCGTTCTTAGGAGCAGTAACTGAAGATGAAGCAGCTGCATCCACCTCGAATGTAATGACGCTCATATCATTCTTGCCTTCGAAGTCCACACCTTCGAGATAGCGGTGATATACATAAGGTACTCCTGGCTCAATGCTCTTCGCCTCAGTCAAGGTAATCGTACCCTTGTTCTTATCTGCATTTGTCACCTGATAGAGTTTGTCGAAACCTGTGAAGCAGCCTGCTACGAGGCTACTGCCCACTGGCACACAGAGCGTTCCATATTCCGACGTCTTGTTGATGCTGACGTATGGCTTCACGGCTTGGCCTGCTTCGATTACTCTCGAGCAGTTCTTTGAAGCCCAATAAGTTGCGGGCGAACAATAGAGCGTCGCTGAACAGTTACCAAACATATTCACACTTGCATAGAGTTTGCTCAGCCCCTCCAAAGAGAACTTATCTCCCAAATAAATTGCCTCAAGTTTTTGACATTTAAAAAACAAACTTGTGCTCTGAGTAACCAACTGAGTATCGAAATTAGACAAATCTAAGGATGTAAGGCTCATGCAGGAAAGAAACATACAAGCAATATCCTTAACCTTCGAAGTGTTAAATCCTGATAGATCCAAAGAGGTAAGTTTTTCGCACCTTTGGAATACAGCTTGCATATTCTCCACGTTCTCAGTATTGAAGTGAGACACATCGATATGTGTAAGACCTTTACATGATGAAAACATTCCGGTCATATATCTCACACTATGCATATCAAAATTTGAAACAGATAAGTTTGTCAAATTCCAACAACCAGAAAACATCCACATCATATCATTCACATTGCTTGTATCAAAACTTGAAACATTCAAGTATGTCAAATTATTACAACCAGAGAACATGTATGACATGCCAAAGACATTGTGAGTATCAAAAGTTTTCAAGTCTAAAGAAGTAAGACTTTTGCAGTTATAGAACATGTGCCACATGTCTGTAACCTTAGAAGTATTCAGATTCTCTATTCCATCAATCGCTTCCAACTTCTCACATTCCATAAACCAAGAATTGCAAGACTTAGGACGTGCAGACGCAAACGAGACATCAAATACAACTCTGACAATATCAGCTTTATGCTCAGTAATCCACCCAGGTTTCTGAGAGCGATTCATTTCATACTCTCCATCGCCCAACTCGCCCTTCTCATCATAATAAAAGGTGAGAGACTTGACTGATTTGTCATATTTTGCCCATGCCTTCTTAGCAGCATAAGCACTCAATTCACCCCCCCAGAGGAAGGCGATGAAGAGGACGAGGAGCGTCCTCCATACAATACTTTTACTTTTCTCCATGATTTATTTTTGTTTATAATTAATTCAAGCTATGCATCCACAACTCGTCTACTATTCTTGTGCAAACTTTCTTACATATATTCTCTCATTGCCATTATATATACTATAAATCCCAGGATGATGACGAAAGTCAGTCCGAGAAACAGATAGATATAATATCTTCCTCTCTTGATGAAATCACAGAAGCTGTAGCGAGCCTTGTAGTTTTCATCAAGATATATCCTGTAGTCTTGAACCATGGCATAGCTCATGACTATGGCAAACAACAGAAGACACAATGCCACTATAAAAATAGCCTGTTCCTCTTTCATGAAAGTTTCTATTATATTTTCCATGGTGCAAAGATAGTGTTTTTCTTTCGAAAAAGGTGTCTACTTCCCCCACTTAGGTGTCTACTTCCTACAAAATAGGTGTCTACTTGGTGGGGGAAGTAGACACCTAAGGCGTGATTTTATTGTATTTTCGCTCATTTGTACAAATTCGAGATAGCATACAATGGGTTAATGGCGATTCGCCTACCTGCTATCTTTCTCTTCATATCTTTACACTTTTAGACACATAAAACAGTCGGATTATTACACTTTTCGACACATACGACCAAATAAACATTGAGCATAAAGTGGAATATTAAGATATTTTAAAACAATAAGATGCTGAGAAACTGAAATATGAGGAATAAAAGTACTGATTTTATTCATTCTATCCATCGTATTGAATAAAATCAGCACTTTTTTATTCAATACGATGGATAGAATGAATATTTTTTTGTATCTTTGTCTCGGTTTAATCAATTCATCTGAAGAGAAATGAGAACAATTATCAGTAACCAGAAAAAGGAACGGGATATTCTGCTTTCCCGTCCTTACCTTACACGTCATACCAAATATGATGAGGATGAACTGTTGGCAAGCAAGCAAATCAAGTTGATAACGGGTCCCAGAAGAACTGGCAAATCGACAGAGGCTTTGCTGATGCTGAAAGGCAGGAACTTTGCCTATCTGAATTTTGATGACGGCAAACTCCTGAGTGCATGGGACGATGATTTGGTTTGGGAAACATTACATGCCGTTTATCCCGACTTCGAGTATCTTCTGCTTGATGAGGTTCAAAATCTGGATGGTTGGCATTTATGGGTCTCCAAACTTTACCGCATGGGAATCAACATGGTTATTACGGGAAGCAACGCCAAATTGCTGAGTAGCGAAATGGCAACATTGCTCACAGGCAGATATATCCAAATAGAGATGCTGCCTTTCAGTCTTTCTGAATTCTTTATCTGGAACCACAGAAATCTTTCGGAAGTATCAGAGATGAAAGACAGCGCGTCAGACCTCTCGCTTATTGCAGACTATCTGCACCATGGTGGCTATCCAGAGACTGTAGCAGCAAGAAGCCTGACCCAAAACTATCTCTCCACACTCTTTGATTCCATCATTTGGAAAGACATTGCCAAGCG
>ERZ1026780.740-NODE-740-length-24013-cov-6.964229_pt1 | contig 24013 bp, 16 predicted proteins | sample MGYA00380126_ERZ1026780 | MGnify/ENA primary metagenome ERZ1026780 (study PRJEB33269, sample SAMEA4719762) | human gut metagenome | biome: human-associated habitat; feature: organic feature; material: feces | place: Cameroon | collected 2013-10 ... | reverse complement strand
CGCGCAGAGGGCGTTCGATGGGGCACGGTCGCGACAAGCGCGACCCTCCCGCGCGACCATCCCGGAGGAGACAACGGGAGGGACGCACTTGTCGCGTCCGCCTACGGAACGTAGAACACAGGGGACATCCCATTCAGCGCCACGCGCAGAGGGCGTTCGATGGGGCACGGTCGCGACAAGCGCGACCCTCCCGCGCGACCATCCCGGAGGAGACAACGGGAGGGACGCGCTTGTCGCGTCCGCCTACGGAACGTCGCGTCCGCCCGCGCAACCCGCCTGGGGGAACCTCACGCGACCCGCCTAGGGCAAAAAACAAAGCCAGACGCGAACACGCATCTGGCAGAACGGGACTGGCGGAGGGAGGGGGATTTGAACCCCCGATACGGTGATTAAACCGTATGACGATTTAGCAAACCGTTGCCTTCAGCCACTCGGCCATCCCTCCGTGAGGAAAACGGAAAGTATGATACGAAATCCGCCGCCGGAATGCAAGCGCGAAATCGCCGTTTTCAAAATCAATGCGCGGCGAGGAACGCCTCCACCTCGGCGCGGTTCGGGCAGGCGGGCGGACGGCCCGAGAGGCCGCGGCACTTGAGCGCCGAGACGGCACTGCCGAACCGCATGGATTCGCGCAGGTCGTGCGTCTCGATCCAGCGGATCGCGAAGCCCGTGTGGTAGAGGTCGCCGCAGCCCGTCGTGTCGACGACCTTCTCGACGGGGAAGGCGGGCAGCTTCACGAAGTGCGTGCCGTCGAAGGTCATCGAGCCGCGCACGCCCATCGTCGCGCCCGCGACTGCGGGGTGGTAGGTGTCGTAGATCTTCCGCACGGCCGCCTCGGCGTCCGCAAGGCCCGTGAGCTTGAGCGCAAACTCCTCGCTGCAGACGAGCAGGTCGGCGTAGGGGAGCAGTTCGGGTACGCCGTCGCGGAGGGTGCCGGCGTCGAAGTTGACGACGACGCCCGCCTCCTTCGCGGCCTTCGCGCCCGCGAGGGCGCCCTTTGGGTTGTGGCCGTCGATGTGGAAGATCTTCGCGCCGCGCACGAGGTCGAGGTCCACCTCGTCCGCCTGCAGTTCGGTGAGGCCCTCGCGCGTCCAGGCGCAGGAGCGGTTCCCGGTCTTCTCCTCGATCCAGAGGTAGGCGATCGCGCTGGAGGCGCCGGGACGGATCTTCATCGCGGAGGTGTCGACGCCCTGGCGCTTGAAGTCCTCGAGGATCATGCGCCCGTCGGGGTCGTCGCCGACCGTGCCGATGTAGGCGGCGGAGAGGCCGAGGGCCGCCGCGCCGGCGGTCGAGTTCGCCGAGGGGCCGCCGCCGAGGATGGCGTGCTTGATCATCTGCACCTTGGTGTCCATGGGGATGAACGGCAGCACCGCGAGGTGGTCGTTCGAGCAGTAGCCCAGTCCAACGAAGTCGGCTTTCATGGGGATTCCTTTCCTGGGGTGGTGGGGGTCAGCTGTAGTAGGCGAAGCGTTTCTCGATGCGCTCCATCGTCCAGGCGACCACGTAGTTGAAGATGTAGTAGAAGACGCCCGCCGCGACGAGCGGGGCCATGGTCGTGTGCGCGCTCGAAAGCTGCTTCGCGAGCGTGAACATCTCCGTCACCGCGACCGTGAACGCGAGCGACGTGTCCTTCACGAGGGTGATGACCTCGTTGCCGACGGCGGGAATGACGCGCTTCACCATCTGCGGCAGGACGATGCGGAAGAACGCGCGCCCGCGCCCCAGGCCGAGCGCCTTCGCGGCCTCCCACTGCCCGACCTCGACGGAGAGGATGCCGCCCCGGTAGATCTCCGCGAAATACGCCGCGTAGTTCAGCGCGAACGCGAGGATCGTCGCGAGGAGGCGCGGGTAGTGCGCGAGCGACATGCCGAAGAGGTAGTAGGGCGCGAAGTAGACGAAGAGGATCTGGAGCATCAGCGGCGTGCCGCGCACGACGCTGATGTAGAGGCGGAAGGCCGTGGAGACGGGCCGCGCGGAGGACATGCGCCCCCACGCGACGACGAGCCCCAGCGGCAGGGCCAGCAGCAGGGTGAACGCGAAGATCTCCACCGAGACCAAGAGCCCGGAGAGCAGTTCCAGCACCATGCCCGTGACGGTCATACGCGCGCCTGCCGCAGCGTTCCGACTACTTCAGGATGAGGGCGTTCTTCTCGATGCCGTACTTCTCGGCGATCTTCGCCATCGTGCCGTCCTTCACCATCTCCTTGAGCGTGGCCTGCACGTCGTCGCGGAGCTGCGTGTTGCCCTTCTTGAAGCCGATGCCGTAGGTCTCGGTCATGACGATCTCCTTGAGGAGCGTGAACTTGCCGGGCATGTCGGCCATCTTCTTCTTCGCCACGCCCACGTCGAGCGCCACGGCGTCCACCGCGCCCGAGTCGAGCTCCAGCATCGCGTTGTTGTAGTTCGGCACGACGACGAGCTTCTTGAAGGTGGCGCCGAGCGCGGCGACGTCCTTCTTGTCGCCCTTGCCGGAGAGTTCCTTCTGGACGGGCGTGTCGGTCTGCACGCCCACGGTCTTCCCGGCGAGGTCCTTGAGGGACTTGACCGGAGAGCCGGCCTTCACGAGCACGACCTGCGAGTTGTCCACGTAGGGCTCCGTCCAGGTGTAGCCCGCCTCGCGCCCCTGCATGGTGAAGCCGTTCCAGATGCAGCTGATCGAACTGGAGTTGAGCTCCATGTCCTTCGCGTCCCAGTTGACCGGGTTCGCGACGAACGTCCAGCCGCGCCGCGCGCAGACCTCGCGGGCGAGGTCGAGGTCGAAGCCCTTGTACTCCGCGCCCTCCTTGTAGCCGTAGGGCGGGAAGTCGGCGTCGAATCCGACCACGAACTTCGTCTTCCCGTCGTCCGCCTGCTTCCCGCAGCCCGTGAACAGTCCCATCGCGGCCACTGCGGCCGCCGCCACCATCATCAGCTTCTTCATTGATTCACTCCTTTTCCTGAAACAAACTTCTCAACAAAGCAAAACGGACTCCAGTATACCACAACGTCCCCCCTCACGACATCACGTGCCAGAGGACGCAGAAGAAATGGCAGACCGATCCCGCCAGCACGAAGAGGTGCCACACCATGTGCGCGTAGGGCAGGCTCCTCCACAGGTAGAACACGCAGCCGAGCGTGTAGAGCCCGCCGCCCACGGCGAGCCACATCGTGCCGAGGCCGTGCAGCGAGCGGACGAGCGGCAGAAGCGCGACGACGGCCACCCAGCCCATCAGCACGTAGGCGAAGGTGGAGACGTAGCGGAAGCGCCCCGTCGTCCACACCTTGAAGAGGATGCCCGCCAGCGCGGCGCCCCACTCGATGCCGAAGATCGTCCAGGCAAGGGCGGGATGCTCCGGCCGCAGCGTCACGAGACAGAACGGCGTGTAGCTGCCGGCGATCAGGAAGTAGATCGCCATGTGGTCCATGATGTGCAGCACCCGCTTCGCCGGCTCGTACGACACCGCGTGGTAGGCGGACGACACCGAGTAGAGAAGAATCAGCGAAGCCCCGAACACCGAGCCGGAGACGACCTTCCAGGCGACGTCGACGCCCGAACGGACCGCCACCCACACGAGGAGGGCCGTCATCGCCGCGCCGAGGTGGGACCCCACCACGTGCGTGACGGTGTTCGCCACCTCCTCGCCCGCTGTCTGCCGGTACGCCATCGAAGCCCGTGCGGACGGACGCCTCAGTTCCCGCCCTTCACGATCCGGCGCACGAAGCTCTCAAGCCCGGCGGACTCCTCCAGCGTGAGGACGCCGTCCGCGCGCGCGGACGCAAGCGCCTGGCGGAACGCCTCCCGCCCCTCCATGCCGTCGAGGAGCTTCATCAGCTCCGCGCTCTCGGCATGGTCGATCTTTCCGTCCGCGAGCATCCCCTTCGCCATGCGATTGAGCGCGGCGGAGAGGGCGGCGTCGTTGACGGACTGCGCGAACTTGCGGAAGATCGCGGGTGCGGACGTCTCGTCGACCGCGCCCTTCAGGATGAGCTGGAGGAAGAACAGCGTCGCGAGCATGAGCGCGACCGCGAGCGGCAGCGCGATCCACGCCGAGCCGACGAACGGCGCGGCGACGTAGGCGACGAACGAGACCGCCGCCACCGTCAGCGCATACGGCAGCTGCGTGTTCACGTGTACGATGTGGTTGCACTGCGCGCCCGCCGAGGCCATGATCGTCGTGTCGGAGATCGGCGAGCAGTGGTCGCCGCACACCGCGCCCGCCATGCAAGCCGAGACCGCGATGATCGTCATCGAGCTGCCGGGAATCGCCGCGAGGACGATCGGGATCAGGATGCCGAACGTGCCCCAGCTCGTGCCCGTCGAGAACGCGAGGATGACCGCGATCACGAAGATGATCGCCGGCAGGAAGTTGAAGAGGCCCGCCGCCGGCCCGTTGATGAGGTCGGAGATGAAGACCTTCGCGCCCAGCGCGTCCGTCATGCCCTTCAGCGTCCACGCGCAGCAGAGGATCATGATCGCCGGGACCATCGCCTTGAAGCCTTCCGGGAAGCCGTCCATGCAGTCGCGGAACGAGATGACGCGGCGGCAGACGTAGAAGACGACCGCGAAGACGAGCGCGACGATCGAGCCGAGCGTGAGGCCGACCGAGGCGTCGGAGTTCGAGAACGCGACGACGAAGTTGCGGTGCGCCTCGCCCTCGGCGAAGAAGCCGCCCGAGTAGATCATGCCGACGACGCACGCGGCGATCAGCACGAGGACGGGGATCACGAGGTCGATGACGCGGCCGCGGTCGTTCTTCGTGAGCACTTCCGTCGCCTCCTCCAGCGCGCCGAGGTCGGGCTTTCCGGCGGCGACGTCCGCCTCGTGGCGGCGCATCGGGCCGAAGTCGAACTTCATGAACGCGAGCGCGAACATCGTGACGATCGTGAGGATCGCGTAGAAGTTGTAGGGGATCGCGGCGATGAAGAGCGAGAAGCCGCTTTCCGCGCCCGCGCCCTTCGCGAAGCCGGCCACCGCCGCCGCCCAGCTGGAGATCGGCGCGATGATGCAGATCGGCGCGGCCGTCGCGTCGATGAGGTACGAGAGCTTCGCGGCCGAGACCTTCTTCGCCTTCGTGACCGGGTGCATGACTGAGCCGACCGTGAGGCAGTTGAAGTAGTCGTCGACGAAGATGAGCATGCCGAGGATGATCGTCGCGACCTGCGCGCCGACGCGGCTCTTGATGTGCGTCTGCGCCCAGCGGCCGAACGCCGCCGAGGCGCCCGTCTTGTTCATCATCGCCACGAGCGCGCCGAGAAGGACAAGGAAGATCAGGATGCCCACGTTGTAGGCGTCGGCGATCTTTTCGATGAAGCCCGCCTGCACGACGTGCGTGAGCGTCGTCTCGAACATCCCGACGAACCCGTCGGCCTTCATCGCGTAGAGGACGCCGCCCGAGACGATGCCGAGGAAGAGCGACGAATAGACCTCCTTCGTGATGAGCGCGAGCACGATCGCGAGGAGCGGCGGGAAGATCGCCCACCACGTGCCGTAGAGCGGCTCCGACTGCCGCACCGTCGCGAGCGCCACCGCCTCGTGCGCCTTGAAGTCCTTGTCCGCCTGGACGTTGTCGGCGTACTTGTCGACGTAGTCCTTCGCGCCCTTCACCTCGCCCTCGGCCTCGACGGCGGCGAGGTTGTAGGTGTTCGTCGCGCCGTCCACGACCACGGCGACCGGAATCGGCGGGGGCGCCTTGTCGCCGGCGACGGCGGAAACGACGGTCCCGGCGAACGCCAGGGCACAGAGCAGAAACGTCTTCATGCGTGCTTCTCCTTGTTGTGTTCGGAAATCCCACCTCATGCGGGCAGTTCGCCCTGCACCTTGCCGAGGAACTCGCCCAGGCGCCCCTCGTGCTTCTGTCCGAAGATCTCCGCCGGCGTCCCCTCGGCGGCGATGCGGCCGCCCTCCAGGAAGAGGACGCGGCTGGCGACGTCGCGGGCGAAGCGCATCTCGTGCGTCACCACGACCATCGTCATGCCCCTCTTCGCGAGGTCCTTCATGACGTCCAGCACCTCGCCGACCATCTCGGGGTCGAGGGCCGAGGTCGGCTCGTCGAAGAGCATCACCTTCGGCTCCATCGCGAGCGAGCGCACGATGGCGACGCGCTGCTTCTGCCCGCCGGAAAGCTGCTGCGGATAGGCGCCCGCCTTGTCGGGGAGGCCCACGCGCTCCAGCAGTTCGCGCGCCTTGCGCTCGGCCTCCGCGCGCGGCGTCTTCCGCACGAGACGCGGGGCGAGGGTGATGTTGTCGAGGATCGTCAGGTGCGGGAAGAGGTTGAAGTGCTGGAACACCATCCCCATCTCCGAGCGGACCCGGTTCTTCGTCCGCTCGTCCGCCCGCACCACGTCCACGCCGTCGAAGACGACCGAGCCCGCCGTCGGCTGCTCCAGCAGGTTCATGCAGCGGAGGAACGTGGACTTGCCGCCGCCCGAGGGGCCGATCATCACGACGACCTCGCCCGGGCGGATGTCGGTCGAAAGCCCCTTGAGGACTTCAAGGTTGCCGAAGGACTTGCGCAAGTCCGTGATCTGGAGTAATGCTTTCGTCATGGTTCCCCCGCTTGGAGCGTAGAGGGCGGAGATGGTGCGCGCGGCGGCGGGCGCCTACGAATCGTTGTGGACGACATCCGCGCCCGTGTTGCGGAGATGACGCTCCAACTTCCCGAGAAGCCAGGTGAACGTCATCACGAGAATGAGGTAGATCGCCGCCACCGTCAGGTAGGGCGTGTAGACGGAATACGTCTGCGAGCGGATGATGTCGCCGCCCTTCGCGAGGTCGCAGAGCGCGATGTACCCGACGATCGACGTGTCCTTCATCAGCACGATGAACTCGTTGCCGAGTGCGGGCAGCACATTGCGGATCGCCTGCGGAAGGATGATCTTGAGCATCGTCTTCCAGTAGCCGAGGCCGAGCGCGCGCCCGGCCTCCATCTGCCCCGGATCGATGGACATGATGCCCGCGCGCAGGATCTCCGCCTGATACGCGCCCGAGTTGATGCCGAAGGCGAGGATCGCGACCGCCACCTTGTCGAGCGACTTCATGATGATGAAGTAGCAGATCAGGAGCTGCACCACCATCGGCGTTCCCCGGATGATCGTGAGATACACCTTCGCGAGCGCGTTGAGGACGGGGAAACGACCGTACTTGTCGTGCGACGAACGGATGATGGCGATAAAGAACCCGATCACGAGACCGAGCGCAATCGCCGTCAACGCGACTTCAAGCGTGACGCCGAGCCCGTTCCACAGGTAATGCCAGCGTTCGTTCTTGACGAAGCAAAGGTGAAAGTCGTCGATCAGGGACTGGAACATGCGGCGCCCTTATTTCTCTTTCAGCTTGTCCGCCTCGGCCGTGTAGGTCTCCACCCACTTCGCGAGCCGGCCGTTCGCCTTGAGCTCGGCAATCGTCTCGTTGATCGCCTTCAGCAGCTCGGGCTGCCCCTTCCGGATCGCGACGGCGTACTCCTCGGTCGTGATGAAGTCCGAAAGCGCAAGGTCGGCCTCGCCCTTCACGCAGTTCTTCGCAGGGTCGATGTCGGCGATGACGACATCGACGCGGCCCGCCTTGAGGGCCGCCACGGCCGCCGCCGGCGAATCGAAGCGCTCGGGCTGCTGCTTGAGCTCCTCCGTCACGAACGTCTCGCTCGTCGTGCCGCTCTGCACGCCAACCTTCTTGCCCTTCGCATCCGGCCCCTTCGCGTACGGCGTCGCCTTCTTGTAGACGAACACGACGCCCGTCTTCACGTAGGGCACCGAGAAGTCGACGTTCTTCTTGCGGTCCTCCGTGATCGTGATGCCCGCCGCCGCGAGGTCGGCCTTCCCCGAAATGACCGTCGGGATGACGGAATCGAAGTTGACCGACTCAACCGAGAACGACCGGCCGAGCTTCGCCGCGACCGCCTTGCAGATCTCCACGTCGATGCCGACGATTTCCTGTCCGCGCAGGAACTCGTAGGGCGGGAACGTCGCCTCCGTGATCATCTTGAGGGTCTTGTTCTTCTCCGCGCATCCCGCAAGCAGAACCACCGCCGCCAGCGCAACCATCAGTTTCTTCATGTTCACCTCTCCTCTAAAACCTAACAGCTAAAACCTAACAGCTGAAACCTAAAACCTGAAACCTGAAACCTACTTCTTCAGCGCGTCGGCTTCCTTCGTGTACTGCGCGCGGATCGCCTCCATTTTGCCGTTCGCCTTGAGCTCGGCGATCGTCTCGTTGATCGCCTTCAGCAGCTCGGGGCGGCCCTTCTTGATCGCGACGGCATACTCTTCGAGGTTGACCGGCTTGGGGGCGATTGCGAGCTCGGCCTCGCCGAGGACGCAGTTCTTCGCCGGCTCCACGTCCACGAGCACGGCGTCGCAGCGGCCCGCCTTCAGCGCGGCGCACGCCTCGGCGGCGGAACGGAAGCGCTCCGGCTCCTGCTTGAACTGCTCGATCACGATCGTCTCGGCGGTGTTGCCGCCCTGCACGCCGATGCGCTTGCCCTTGCAATCCGCCGCCGTCAGGACCGGCGCGGACTTCTTGTAGATGAGGACGATCTCCGTCTTCGCGTAGACGTCGGAGAAGTCGACGTTCTTCTTGCGGTCCTCCGTGACCGTGATGCCGGCGGCCGCGATGTCGGCCTTCCCCGACATGACCGAGGGGATGACGGAGTCGAAGTCGACGTTCTCGACGGCGAACGTCTTTCCGAGCTTCGCCGCGACGGCCTTGCAGATCTCCACGTCGATGCCGACGATCTCGCTTCCGCGCAGGAACTCGTAGGGCGGGAACGTCGCCTCCGTGATCATCTTGAGCGAGTTGTCCTTCTCGCCGCAGCCACACACCACCGCCATCGCCGCGCCAAGCGCGAGCACCATCATCTTTTTCATGTTCGTTCCTTCGTTTTTTCGGCCCCAAGCAGGGCAAGTTGAATGTATAGTATACCGTTTCCGCGAATCTGCGGCAATTGCGAATGCACCCTTATCCCGATTTTTTGCGTCGGAGGTCTTCTTTGCGTGGCCGGGCGTGACCGCCAGTCGTCCGATGGACGACTGGACGCCTGCGCGGCGTTCTCGGATTGTCTCGGATCTCCGCTGGGCGCTTCGCCGCTTTGGCCCGAGGTCCGCGACTGCCGGGAAGCCGACAACTGCACGAACTGCGGGAAGTGCTCCGCCCTGCTGAAGTCCTGCGTCCGCGAGAGGGCCGGCTTTTGGTATAATTTGTCCTTAAACACATCTCAGTGGAGACCCAACGATGAAACGCCTCGCCCTCGCGGCCCTGACGCTTGTCGCCGTCGCCGCACCCGCCGCGCCCGTCGGCGAAACGGCCGCCCGCACGGCGGCAAGGAACTTCCTCTCCTCCGACGACGTCGGCGCGCGCCTCCTCTTCGGGCACACGCTCGACGCCCTGGAACGTCGCGGCGCGCTCTGGGTCGCGCGCCTGAAGCCCGCCGGCTACATCGTCCTCTCCGGCGACGACGCGGCCGAGCCGGTCGTCGCCTTCTCGCGCACCGCCTACGCCGAACCTCCGAGCGACTCGCCCTTCGCCGCCCTTCTCGCGACTGCGGACACCAACGTCCTCGCCGCCGTCGCGGCCGACGCCGTGCGCCCCCTCGCGGGCCTGCGGACGCCCGCCCTCGCCGCCGTCCCGGCCGAGGGCCGCCGCGCGGCGAAGTGGGCGGCGCTTCTCGGCCGGGCAGGCGCCGCGCGCGCCCGCACCGCACTCGCCTGGGTCGATCCCTCGACGCTAACCGTCGAGGTCGCGCCGTTCCTGACGACGACGTGGAACCAGGTGCAGCCCTACAACGACTTCGTGCCGATCAACCGGGAGGCGTCGCCGGACACCTCCTACCGCCAGCGCTACCCCTGCGGCTGCGTCGCGACGGCCTACGCGCAGATGCTCGCCTACTGGCAGTGGCCCGCGCACATGGACGCCGCCTTCACCTGCGACCACGCCGTCTACAATACCAACGACACGGCACGGCCCTTCCGCGTCCGCTTCGACGCCCACGCGCCGTTCGACTGGACGCAGCTGCGCGACGCCTATGCGGAAGGGTCGCCCTACCTCGGCTGGGACCTGCGCGGACGGGTGAACGAGTCGCTCCGTTTCACGCCCGCGCGGCTCGTCATGCTCTCGGCCGTCCTCTCGAAGATGTTCTACGCAGGCGGCGGCTCGGGCGCGAACATGCAGAACACGGTCAACGCGAACCCGTGGTACGTGCAGACGAACGCGGTCGTGCGCACGGCGCTCGGCGATGCGGCGTTCTTCGGCCTCATCCGCGACGACCTCCGGCGCGGCATCCCCGTCGGCGTGACCGTGCCGGGGCATCAGGTCGTCGCGCACGGCTGGGCCGAAGGCGCGGACGCGACGCGCTACGTCTACCTGAACTACGGCTGGGGCGCCTACAACGACGGCTACTTCAACGTCTCCGAAACGGACGCGGAGACGACGGCAAAGGGCTACATCGACTCCGCGCTGCTCGGTCACACGCCGATCCGGACGGCGCAGCTCGACGCGCTGCCCGCCGTCTGCGACGGCCCCGTCGCGCTCGCGTGGCACGTGCCGCCGCGCCTCGCCGATGCGTTCACGGGCTACGACGTCCTCGTCCGCCGGCGCCTCGACACGCCCGCCGACGCCGTGGAGGACTTCTTGTCGCACGCGACGTCCACCGACGCGCCGTCCGGCATCTTCGTCGCGCAGACGTGGTGCCCGGGTGCGACGGCGCCCTTCCTGCGCGTGAAGCCGCTTGCGTCGGGCACGTTCGACCTCATGGAGGAGAGGACGCTCACCGCACGCTCCATCCTCTCCTACCGCGTGCGCGCGGATCGCGCCCACGGCCTCTCCGTGCGCGTGCAGGCGCGCTTCGACGGCGGCGAGTGGGAGGACCTTGACGCGCCGTCGATCGGGGACGGCTTCTCAGACCTCGGCTGGACGACGCGGACGGCCTATCTCGGCGACCGAGGCGGCCGCACGGTCCGCCTGCGCCTCGCCGTCTCCAACAACGGATTCTACGTCCCCGCCTCGGACACGAAAATTGGCGTGCAGATCGACGACGTCACCCTCACGGACGTCCTCGGCTTCGAGGAGACCGCCGTCGCCTGCGGGGCGGAGGCGCGCAGCGTGACGCTCGACGACCTCGTTCCGGGAGCGGTCTATGCCCTCGCCGTGCGTCCGCGCGGCGAAGGGACGTCCACGAGCGCGTCCGTCCAGACGCGCCTTGCGGGCGTGGGGCGCGACCCCGCGCCGGGCGCGCTCGCCTACGAGAGTGTGGACCGCGCCTTCACGGCGGGGGATCCGGACTGGCAGGTGGCGACGCAACCGTACAACGCGGGAATGACCGTCGACACGACCGCCGTCCTCGGCGCGTTCGACGGTACGCTCGCCTACACGCCCGAATTCGTCCCGACGGCGGAGAGCCGCTTCACCTTCGGCTGGACGGCCAAGGGGGCCTACTCGTCCGCCTCGGACGTCCTCGCCGTCATCTTCACGACGGTTGCGGGCGAGACGGACACGCTCTGGGCCGTCACGAACCGCGCGAACCAGGCGACGCTCCAGAACGTGTCCATCCCGCTCGCCGCCGTCGCCGGAACGCGCGGCACGCTCCGGCTCGTCTTCAGCCACACCGGCTCAAGCTACGCCTACGCGGGCTGCGGCGCGACCATCCGCGACGCAACGCTGGCGGCGATCTCCTTCCCCGTCCTGCCCGAATCGGTCGCCTGGACGGAAATCGCGCAGACGGCGCGGCCCCTGCCCGAGATCCGCGCCGTGACGTCCCTCGCGGAGACGTCGCCCGCCGTGCAGGAGGGCTTCTACCGCGAATGCGCGCGCGGCGACAACGTCTTCTTCGTGACCTGCTCGGAGGATGTGACGCGCCTTGAGGCGCGCCCGAGCCACCTCTCGCTCGTCCCGGACGAGGCCGTGGCGGTCTTCGCGCTCGGCGGCGGGCGCTTCGCGGTGACGGTGGACGGCGGCGGCATCGCCGACGGCGACGACCGCTCGCGCATGATCCTCACGCTCGTCGCCGCAAACGGCGCGGGTCCTGCGGCCTACAAGGACCTTTCGCTGCGCTTCGCGTCCGAGACGGCCCCGGCGACCTACCCGGCGGAGAAGGCCACCGCGACGCCCGTGCCCGTGCCGCACCGCTGGCTCGTCGCGAAGGGCCTTGTCGCCGAAGGGGCGTCGGACGCGGACATGGACGCGGCGGCGCGGGCCGACCCGGACGGCGACGGCCAGCCGACCTACGCCGAATACCTCTGCGGCACGGACCCGCTGGACGGAAACGATTTCCTGAAGGTCTTCATCCACCTGGAGGGGGAGGAGCCGGTCATCTCGTGGAGCAAGACGAACGCCCTCGCGCGCTACACCGTCCTCGGCGTCACGAACCTGAACGAGCGGACGTGGACGGAGACGAACGCGGCCAACCGCGCGGGGATGCGCTTCTTCCGCGTGCGCGCGACGCCGCGCGATTAGGGGCCTTTCAGGTCGGCGGGAACGGCGGACGAGGGGCGCGAGACGCGCAGGCGGTAGAAGCGCGCCGGCTCGGCCGCGTCGCGCGCGTGGCGGAAGCGGACCCGGCCGTCCGCCGTCGTCTCCGGCGCGGCGTCGAGAACCTGCCAACCCGCGTCCGGCGCGCCGAGGTCCGTCGTCGAGAGCAGCTCGTAGGTGAAGCCGCTTTCCCGCCTGGCGCGGCCTACCAGCTCCACGGCCACCCCCGACACGTCCACCGAGCCGATCGCAGCATGCTCCGGCGCCGGATCGGGGTCTGTCCCCGGCGTCAGGCGCGGGAAGGACGGGTTCCCGTCCCTGTCGACGAGATACTTGTCGTCAACGCTCAGGAACGTGACATACTCGGGATAAATCGGAGAATTGTTCCAAGAGCCATTTTCCGGGTCGTAGATGCCGACTTCAAAGTAGCAGATATTGTTATAGTACTTGATGTCAACCTTCTTCAGTGACGGCCTTGGATTCGCATAACTGTCCGGCACGGGGTCTGTCACCCAAATATGCGTCAGTCTCTTCGTCTCCGTATTGTAACCGATGCCGTAGAGCGTCCATGCGTGGCTTTCACTTGCAATCGTGGCGATGCAATTGCCATTCGTGAAGCCTCCCAGAATGGCGGCCTCGACGTTCTCGGCAATTGAATTGTAGCAGGGGACGACGTAAAGGATCGGGCGGTTTGTCTCGGTCAGCGGAATCATGTATCCATATCCTGGGCGCTCGAAATGCACGGTCGGGCACGTGTTCGTCAGTGCCCATTCAAGCGCCCTCCACGGGTAGTCGCCGCCGTTGCCGAAATAGGGATTCGTATCGTATTCCTGAATGAGCTCTTCGTTCGTCCAGATTTTCGTCATGGCCGAGGTATCGTACTTTTCCCTGATGCGGTCCTGCCACCAGACGAACATGTCCGTGGAACACCCGGCCCAGCAACCGTTTCGGAACTGGAAGGTGTTGTACCAGCCGCTCGTCTCGCTCACGCCGGGCGCCCAGTACTCGACGATCTCGGCGCGCAGCGTTCCGCCCGCCAGGACCGCCGCCGCCAGCAGCAGAAGCCGCCCGCCGCGCACCGCTCTGGTTTCTCTGATCTGCATTGCCGCCCTCCTGCATGAGCGGGGCATGAAACAAACTGCCCTCTCCCGGAATCAGAACGGGGCGGAAGACGTGTCGCGCAGCCACTCGGGATGCTCGCGCACGCCCTCGGCCTCCTGCGGCAGCTCGGGGCGGAAGCGCGTGCGCCGGAGGCCCATCTCCCCGTAGGGCAGCTCGGCGAAGCCGAGCTTGAAGGCGGGCGACTCCGGGCGGAGGCGCCAGTCGCCCTTCGCCGCGTCGCGGAAGAGCGGGTCGGCGACGACGGAGCGGGCGTCCTGGCCCGTCGCGCGCCATGCGGCCCAGCCGTCGCCGCCCTTCTGCCCCGCGCCCATCCGCACGCTCGCGGACGCCCCCGGCCAGTAGACGTTGCGGTCGAAGAAGTTCGTCTTCGTGTTCAGCCCCCACGCGCGCAGCATCAGGCCCTCCCCCTGGCCGGGGTAGGCGATGACGTTGTTCTTCACCTCCACGCCCATCATCGTCGTGCCGTCGGCCGAGAAGGCCGTGTCGTTGTCCGGCGCCTGGGCGAACGCGGGGTAGCGCAGCCAGCGCGGATCGGCGTCCACGACGGCATGGTACTCCCGCGCGATGTCCGCGCGGCGGTCGTGGACGAAGTAGCCGTTCGTGTTCGCGTTCCACGTCTGGAGCGAGAGCTGCGCCGTGTTCTTCCCCGCGGGCAGCGCGCCGTTCGAGACGAAGACGTTGTTCGAGATCGTGATCCAGCGGCCGTTGTGGAGGTGCATCGCCACGTGGTGGCAGTTCTCCACGAGGTTGCCGTAGACGGCGAGCCCGCCGCAGCCCTCGTCCGGGTAGATGCCGCACGCGCCCTTGTGGAGGCGGTACGTGCCGTCGCGCTGGCGCTGGAAGCCGATGGAGTCCGAGAACCAGTTGTAGCACACCTTCGTGCCCGTGCCGCTCACCCAGCCGCCGCCGTAGAGCGCGCCCGTGTCGTCGTTGATCGTGTTGACGTGGCGCACGCGGTTGTAGGAGATCTCGCAGAAGCGCCCGTAGCCGAAGAGGCCGCAGCGCGGCATGTCGTGGACGAGGTTGTGGCTCACGCGCACGCCCTGCCCCGTGATCCAGATGCCGATGCCGTGCGAGTTGATCTCGCCGCAGTGGTGGACGTAGTTGTTCTCCACGACGACGTCGAGGCGGTCGTCCACGCGCCGCTCCTTCGGGAAGTCCTGCACGAAGACGCCGTGCCCGCCGATGCTGTGGACGTCGCAATCCGCCATCCGCACCCGGTGCCCCATGATCCACACGGCCGTGCCGTCGTGGAAGCCGATGTCGTGGAGCGCGCACCCGAGCAGGTCCACCTGGTCGGCGTGGTCGATGCGCACGCCCGCGCTCCCGCCCGCCAGCTCAAGGCCCGCGACCGTGCAGTTGCCGCCCCGGATGGCGAGGATCGGCCCCTCCTTCGCGACGGTGACGACGGCGCGGTTCGGGTCCGACCCGTCCGGCGTGAGGAGGTAGACCTTTCGCGCGCGCGCGTCGTAGTACCATTCGCCGGGCCGGTCGAGCTCCTCGCCCATGTTCTCCACGCACCAGCGGTCCCACGGGAAGAGGCGGTCCTTGATCTCCGCGTGCCGCGCCTTCACCTGCACGACGCCGTTCGCGACGTTCGTCACGTCGAGCACGCGGTTCCACCAGTTGTGGCGCGGGTAGGCGATCACCCAGGCGTCCTCGGGATGCGCCCAGCGCCGCGCGTCGGCGGGACGGATCTGGATCTCGTCCTCGTAGAGGCCCGTCGGCGAGAAGCGCGCGCCCTTCTCGGGGAAGCCCCGCGCGTCCGCGAAGGCGTAGCCCGTCGTGTAGGGCCGCTTCGGGTCGAGGTTCGGCCAGCGCGCGGGCTGCATGCGCCGCCCGTTGAAGAAGAGGAGGCGCGGGCGCGGCGCGAGGTTGAGCGCCGACACGTCGGCGCACCAGACGTCCGCGCGGCCGTTGAAGGCCGTCTGCGCCCAGTTCGTGACGGGCGTGCCGCCGAGGAGGCGCGGCTTGCGCGCGAAGTCGACGGCCGAGACGGTGAGCGACGCCCAGTTCGTCTGGGCGTGGCGGTGCGTGATCGCCAGAGGCCTCGCGGGCGCGTAGTCGCCGGGCGCGACGAGGACGGCGAGCGGGGTCGTGGTGTCCGTCTTCCGGATCTCGGCCACGCGGTCGAGCGCCGCCTCCAGCGTGGCGCAGTCCGCCCCCGCGCCCACCGTGAGCGTCCGCGTCGCGGCGGGGAGCGTCATCTTCACGGGGCCGACCCAGTTGACGCCGGGGACGAGCGCGATCGTCTCGCCGCCGAACGCGAACGTCCCGGCGACGGGCGTCGTCACCGTGCCGCGCGCGCGGCCGCCCGCGAAGGCGAGGTCAACGGCAATCGGCTTCCCCGACGGGTGCGGATAGGAGGCACGCAGGGACGTGAGCGGCCCCGGCTGCGGCGCCACCTTCACGCGCGCGAAGAACGGCGCGTCGCTGCGGATGCCCGCCACGCCCGTGCGGAGGAACCAGAGCGGATGCGCGCCCCAGGCGTGGCAGTCGCTGCGGGAGTCGCGGCCGGGGTACTCGGGCTCCTCCAGGCACGTCGAGGCGCCGAGCTTCACGTAGCCCTTCCAGAGGTCGAGGCGTTTGAGAAAGAGGTCCGGGCGGCGGAACTTGAAGTACGCCTCGAAGAGGTAGTAGGAGAAGTAGACGCTCGTCGGGCAGAGGTCCGGCGTCGCGACGAGCCGGTCGAAGAGCGCCTGCGCGCGTTCGCCCTCGAAGACGTCCGTGAGGAGCGCGAGGCACTGCGCGTGCTCGGAGAAGACGGTGTGCGCCGCGTCGGAGGCGAAGAGCCCGCGCGCCGCGTCGAAGAACGCCGCCGCGATCGCGGGCTTCAGCCGCGCGGCCTTCTCGCGCCAGTGCGCGGCGAGGTGCGCGTTCCCCATCGCGTCCTCCACCCGCGCCGCGCCCTGCAGGGCGGCGAGGTAGAAGAGGTTCAGCTCGGCGTTCGCGCCGCCGCCGCGCGAGCCGGGCGCCCAGCCGCCCTCCCAGCCAGGGCGCGTCACCCAGTCCACGAACGACCAGCCGGGCAGGTTTTCGACGAGGCCGTCCGCGCGCTCGTAGAGCGCGAGGCCGCTGAGCGTGCCGCGCATCCCCGGGAGGCGCGCGCGCAGCCAGGCGCGGTCCGTGTGGTACATCACGTAGTCGGGGTACATGCCGAGGTAGCAGAGCGTGTAGGCCGCCCCCTCCTGCGTATCCCGCGTGGGGAAGTTGAAGGGCACGCTGCCGTCGTCGCGGCGGTTGAGGTCGTAGATCTCGATCGCGCGGCGGATGAGCGCGTCGTCGGACGTCATCGACGAGAGGACGTTCAGCTGCACGCGCGTGTCGCCGGGGTACATCTGCTGCTCGTAGAAGGGGCAGTCGAAGAGCATTTCGTGGCTGCACATCTGCATCGTCCGCACGGCGATGCGCTGCACGTCGGCGAGCGCGGGGTCGTCGGGGCTCGTGAACGCCGTCTCGCAGGCGAGCGGGTAGCGGCTCTCGACGAGCGAGAGGTCCTCGACCGTGACGGGCTCCGCGCCCGCCTCGATGACGAGCTCGCACCACCGCCCGCAACGGAACCACGGCGGCTGGAAGACCGCGCGGGCGCGGCCGTCGAAGACGAAGGTGTCGCCGAAGCCGCCGAAGCCCTTGCCCTTCCACGCGCTCCGGTTGCCCTTGTACCATTTCTTGTCGCGCGGGTCCTTCGAGGGCGCGCAGAGCGACTCGGCCCAGAGCCAGGACATCTTCCCGCCCTTGCCGCCCGACACGACGGCCTCGGGGTAGGCGCAGATGTAGCGGTCGAGGTCCCAGCGGATATGCCGTTTCCCGCCCGCCGGCACCGTGAAGGGGAACGTCATCTCGCCGCCCATCACGAAGCGCCCGGGCCGCACGCGGTCTTCGGTCTGGTCCGGCAGCTGCGAGGGGTAGAGCATCCAGCCCCGCCGGCGATGGCCGTAGACGCTCCCCTTGAGGAACGCGCCGCGCACGACGGCGGGCGTGCGCCACGTCGCGGGCTGCGCGTCGAGGACGCCCGTCCCCGTCAGCTCGAAGGTGTCGCCCGTCGCGAACCAGCCGGCCGCCGCGCCCTTGCCGAGCGGGCGCAGCACGCCCTCCAGCGCGCCGCACGTCCACGCGCCCCGCCCCGTCGTGAGCGCGGCGTCGTAGGCGCCCTCGGCCTTGAGGCAGAAGCCGAGGCGGTGGGAGAGCTGCGCGAACGGCGCGGCCTTGCCGAGCTTCCAGACGACGGCCTCCATCACGTGCCGCCCCGCCGCGAGCGGCACGCGGTAGCTCTGGTACATCCAGTTGTCCACCGAGCCGCGATGCGGCCCGCGCGCGACGAACTGCCCGTCGAGGGTCAGGTAGAAGCGCTCGTCGGCCGTCACGTCGAAGACGAGCGGCGCGCCGTCGGACGTGAAGGCGCAGCGGAAGCGCACAAGGCGCGGCGCGGCGACCTCCGCGCCCTCGTGCGCGAAGTCGGGGTGCGTGAGCCACGCCGCCGCGTCGATCGGCTGCACGGGGAAGATGTTCGTGTTCCCCCGCGTCAGGCGCGGCGCGCGGAAGATCCGCTCCGCGCCCCCCGCCCCGCACGTGAGCGCGCAGACGCACGCCGCCTGCAGCATCCATTTCCTCAGCATCCATTTCCTCATGGGACCTCCTCAGCGTTCATGTGTCTTTTCCGAAACGCGCCGCCGTGAAGCGGAAGGGCGGCGCACGCACGAAACCTCACGCCCGCAATGCGGCAAGCGGCACCTCTTCGAGCCGCACGAGGTCGCGGCCCCGGAACTCGTAGCAGATGAAGTGGACGGGCGTCCCGCCCGCGAGCGCGGGGAGGTTCGGGTCCGCCGCGTACGCCTTCAGCTGCGCCAGGGCCTCCGCGTGCTTCGCCGCGACCTCCGCGTCCGAGGCGCCCGCCTTCGAGTGCTTCATCTCGATCAGGTAGCTCTGCTCGGGGACGCACCCCTCGGGGAGCGTCCGATCCGGGAAGAGCGCGTAGTCCGAGTAGCCGCACGGGTGCGACAGCTCCGGCTTCACCGTGAACGCGCTCTTCATCGTCAGGTACGCGCGCAGGTAGCCGTTGATCCGCGCCTCCCCGTGGAGACCGTCGCGCGGCGAGCCGTTGTCGCGGTACTTCTCCGCGAGGTAGGTGAGGAAGTCGCGCCACTCGCCGTCCCACGCGAAGGCGTCGAACTTCGCCGTGAACTCCGACGTGTCCACCGCGTTCGGGCGCTTCGCGTACTCTTCGCGCATGTAGTCGAAGATCTGCCGCCGCACGCACTCGTTCGGGATGCGGAACTGCAGGTTGCCGCGCCAGACCCGCGACATCGTGACGATGCCGTAGTAGTAGTAGAGCGACTTGAAGTTCTCCTCCTTGAGGATCCCCTCGACGGGGAAGCTCTCGACGAGCGGGAACGAGACCTCGCCCCGGTCCGCCAGCTCCTCCGTGAGCGGCAGCACGCCCTCGTACGTCTCGGCGTGGCGCTGCGCGGCGAGGATCGCGCGCAGCTTGTTCCAGTCGCTGCGGATGTTCGCGTCGACCAGGTTCTCCGGCGGGCGGCCCGAGGCCACGAGCTTGCCGAGATAGTAGAGCGCCATGTCGCAGTTGTAGAGCGTCTCGCGCCCCGCGCACGGCCTCGAGAAGCAGTAGCTGTCGTACCACGCCTTGACGGTCCTGAGATGGCTTTCCGCCGCGTCCGCGAACCTCCCCGTCCCCTGGAAGTCCTCGAAGAGGCGCCGCGTCTCGGCCGCCGTGAAGCCGACCATCGCGTTGAACCCCTCCTCCTGCGTGATGTTCGTCGCGATGTTGAAGCCGCTCGTGAGGTCGTCCATCGTCACGGGCGAGACGCCCGTCATGAAGATGCGGTCGCACGTGCCCTTGAACTTCTTGAACCAGCCCCGGTAGAAGCCCGTGCCGTGCGTGATCTCCTTGTAGGGGACCTTCCCCGCCGTCGAGACGATCTCGTTCGTGAAGTTGTCGTACTCGTCGACGATCACATAGACGCCGAGGCCGAGCAGGCGCGCGGCCGCCACGACGGCCGAGAACTTCTCGGCCGCGCCCGGACGATGCCGGACCGCCTTGATGTCGGGCATGTCGCCGACAAACGCCTCATGCTCCGTGATGAACGCATCCAGCTGCTGATCCATGTACGCGCCGAACTTGTCCGCCCACGTTTTCCCCGTGCAGACGTTCACCTGCGAGAAATCGAGCGAGAGAACGAAGTACCGGCTCGCGTTTGCCGTCGGATCCCTCCCGATGTCGAGCCCGCCGAAGAGCCGGTCGAAGTTCCCCTTCTCCGCGACGTCGTAGTAGCAGCGCAGCGTCTCGCAGAGGAGCGACTTCCCGAACCGGCGCGGCCGCACGAAGAAGAGGAAGTTCGCGCGCGCCTCCAGCCTGCGGATGAACGCCGTCTTGTCGACGTAGTAGAAGTCCTCCAGGCGGATGCGCTTGAAGTCCTTCACGCCGTAGGGTATCTGCTCGGGCCTCATGCGGAGATTATAGCATATTCGGCGCATCGGCCTGCGCGAGGGCGAGAAGTTCGCGGGCATGCTGTTCGACGACCGACGTGAGCGACGTACCGCCGAGCATCCGCGCGATCTCCGCCACGCGGGCCTCGCCCTCGAGCGGCTGGATCGTCGAGCGGGTGCGCCCGCCGGAGACGGCCTTCGCGACCGCGAGGTGGCGCGCGCCGTAGACGGCGCTCTGAGGCAGGTGCGTAATCGCGATCACCTGGTGGTGGCGGGCGACGGCGCGCAGCTTCTCGCCGACGGCGCGGCCCACCTCGCCGCCGATGTTGGAGTCGATCTCGTCGAACACGAGGACGGGAATCGCGTCGTGTTCCGCGACGACGGCCTTCACCGCGAGCATCACGCGGGCGAGATCGCCCGTGGAGGCGATCTCGCGGAGCGGACGCGCCGCCTCGCCCGGATTGGGCGCGAACAGGAAGTCCACCGCGTCGCATCCCGTCGCGTCCGGCGCATGCGGCGCGAGCGACACGTCGAACCCCGCCCGCAGGAAGCCGAGCCCATGAAGTTCCTTCGTGACCGCGCGCGCGAGCCGCGCGGCGGCCTTCGTGCGCGCGGCGGTCAGCTTCGCGCCGGCGGCGCGCACGGCGGCCTCGGCGGCGGCGATTTCGTCCGCCAGCGCCGCAAGGCGCGCCCCGCGTCCCTCCAGGTCCGCCAGGCGGCGCGCGCGTTCGTCGCGCAGGGCGAGGAGCGCGGCGACGTCGGGGCAGGCGTACTTGCGCTTGAGGCGCTGCACGAGCGAGAGGCGGTCGTCGAGCGCCTGCAGCGCCTCGGGGTCCGCATCGAGACGCGAGGCGGAATCCGCGATCTCCTGCGCGAGCTCCTGCACCTCCACCGTGAGGCGCTCGATCGTCTCGCCCCACGCGCCTGCGGCCTCGTGGAAGCGCGCCATCTCGCGGACGCGCGCGCCGGCGCCGACGAGGGCCGCCGCCGCCGAGTCGTCCGCCTCCGAGAGCGCCGCCGTCGCGGCGTTCGCGCAGTCGAGGATCTCCGCCGCGTGGGCGGCGGCGGCGTGGCGCGCGGGCAATTCGTCATCGTCCTCGGGCGTCAGCTGCGCGGCGTCGAGTTCGTCCACCGCGTAGCGCAGCCGTTCGCACGTCTCGGCGACGTCGGCGTCGTCGCCCTGCAGATCCGCCCGCTGCGCGCGCAGGTCGGCGAGCCGCGCCCAGGCCGCCGCGTAGGCGGACGTGTCGAGGCGGCCGTGGGCGTCGAGGACGCCGCGCTGGAAGCCCTCCTCCAGGAGCGACTGGTGGTCGTTCGGGCCGTGGACGTCGACAAGCAGCTTGCCGAGGGCGCGCAGCGTCTGGACCGTCGTGGCGGCGTCGTTCACGTGGACGCGGCCGCCGCCCGTTGCCGAAATCGCACGCCGCACGAGCAGCACGCCGTCTTCGCACGGCGGCAGTCCCGCCGCGTCGAGAAAGGCGTCCACCACGCCCGGAACGGCAAACTCCGCCTCGATGCGGGCCTCCTTCGCGCCGTCCCGCACGGTCGAGGCATCGGCGCGCGCGCCCAGCACGAGTTCAAGCGCGCCCATGAGCACGCTCTTGCCCGCGCCGGTCTCGCCGGTGATGACAGTGAGGCCACCGCCAAATTCGACGTCTGCCGATTCGACGATGGCCAGGTTCCGCACTGAGAGGCGCGTGAGCACCTGAACGGCTCCTTACTTCTTCGCCGCAGGTGGCGGCGCTGCATCCTTCTTCGTCTCGGGCTTCGGCTCGCCCTTCTTCACGTCATCCTTCTTCGCCTCGCCCTTCTTCGCCTCGTTCTTCTTTTCGGCCTTTTCGGCGTCAATCGCGGTGGCGGCGGCGTTGGCCGCGTCGAAGAGCGAACGGGCGGCGGCGCGCGCGGGGTCGTGGCGCTTGACGGCGTCGGCCATGCGCTCGATGCGGGTCTTCGCGAATTCGTCCTTCGCCTGCTCCTTCAGCGCGTCGAAGTCCTTCGCGGCCCCGTCCTTGTCGCCCTGTAGGGCCTTGCAGCGCGCGGCGCCGAGCTGGGCGGCGAGGAGGAGGTAGGAATTCGTGTTCGCCTGGGCAAAGGCCGCGAAGGCCGCGCCGGCCTCCTTGAACTTCTCCTGGCCCTCCAGAGCATAGGCGCGTCCGACGACGGCGATGTCCGCAAAGGCGGCGTTGTCCCCGGCCTTGGCGACAAGGGCGTCGTAGACCGCGAGGGCGTCTTCGTAGCGCGCCGCGTCGTAGTAGGCCTTCGCGAGGCGCAGGCGCAGGGCGGGGCCGACCTTGGTCGAACCGTAGTCGGCAACGGCCGTTTCAAGCTCGTCCACGGCGTAGGCGTTCACGAGCGCCTGGTTCGCCCCGGCATCGCGTCCGCGCAGCCAGTTGCGCCCGGCGTAGAAGCCGCCAACGACAAGCGCGGCGACGAGCAGCATCGCCACCGTGGACTTCCCCTCCTTCACCCACCAGTCCCATACGGGGAGCAGTTCGGGCGCCGCCTTCACGAAGGCGGGCAGGTTCTCGTTGGAGGTCTTCTTCTCTTCACTCATGGTTTTCACCTTGTTTCTTGCACGCTTGACGGGACTGCGCGTCCCACTGATCCAGCACCCTCTCGTCGCGCCCTTCCGTGCGCGCCACGATGCGGTTGAAGTCGAGGATGTCCGGAAACTCCCTGTTGTGGACAATCCGCCGCCGGCTCTTCTGCGGCGGCTGCTCCAGCCGCTTGACGGAATCGAGCAGCAGCACCGCCGTGAAGTAGGTCGTCTTGGGGATGCGCAGGCTCTCCATCATCGTGCCGACGATTTCGTACGCATGGCCGGGCCGCGCGCGCGCCATCGCCGCGAAGAGCGCCGCCGCGCGCACGCCGTTGGACACCTCGACGCCGCGCGCACGCATCGCCTTCTCGTAGCGGTCCAACGTGGCGAGGTACTTCCACGTGGACGACTCCACCCCGCCGTCCTTGTCGATGAACGCCGCCAGCTCCGGCAGCAGGTCGCCCAGCAGACCGAACTCGTACATCATCCGGAACGCCTTTGCGCTCGCCCCGTAGGGGAAGAGGCGGAACACCTCCTCGCACAGCCTCGGCACGGCCGCCGTGAGAATGCACGCATGCAGCCTGCGGATTGCCCGCTCCGTCTTGCGCTCGATCGCGAAGTCGAGCCGCGACGCGAACTTGACCGCGCGCATCATGCGCACAGGATCCTCGCGGAAGCGGATCATCGGATCGCCAATCGAACGGATGAGCCGCTTCTTCAGGTCCTCAAGCCCGCCCACCCAATCGATCACCGCATAGGTCTTGATGTCGTAGAAAAGGCCGTTCACCGTGAAGTCGCGCCGATGGGCATCCGTCTCCGGCGTGCCGAACGTGTTGTCCTCCTGCGGACCCTCCGCCGCATGTTCGATGATCTCGCCCACCGTCTGGGGGTTCTGGCGGAAGGTCGCCGTCTCGATCACCTTCCCGCCGGCGAAACGCACATGGGCGAGACGGAAGCGGCGCCCGATGAGGAAGCAGTTGCGGAACACCCGCTTGACCTCGTTCGGCGTCGCGTTCGTGCCCACGTCGAAGTCCTTGGGCGTACGCCCCAACAGCAGGTCGCGCACCCCTCCGCCCACAAGATACGCCGTGTAGCCGCGGTCCGAAAGCCGATAGAGCACCCGCAGCGCATCGGGGTCGATGTTCCTTCGGGAGATGCAGTGCGCGGCGCGCTCGCAGATGACGGGCGCGCTTCGTTTCCTTTTCACACTGAATTTGCCTAGAAAGCCGAACATGAATTTACATAGTATGCCAAAACGGACGCATAGAATCAAGTACCCGACCCCGTTTCCCGGCGGGCGACGCCCAAAAGGACCCCGAAGAGGACGAGCGTGACGGCAAGCGAACTCCCTCCGTGGGAGATGAGCGGCAAGGTGATGCCCGTCATGGGGAGGACGTTCAGGACGCCCGCGACGTTGAGGACGACCTGCACAACCAGGCTCGCCACGACGCCCGTCGCAAGCAGCGCCTCGC
>ERZ1026780.738-NODE-738-length-24035-cov-9.247039_pt1 | contig 24035 bp, 21 predicted proteins | sample MGYA00380126_ERZ1026780 | MGnify/ENA primary metagenome ERZ1026780 (study PRJEB33269, sample SAMEA4719762) | human gut metagenome | biome: human-associated habitat; feature: organic feature; material: feces | place: Cameroon | collected 2013-10 ... | reverse complement strand
TCGTCGGCAGCGTCAGATGTATATAAGAGACAGATATAATATGTACGATGCTGACGCTCGGCGGCGCGGCGTCATCCTGCGACTTCCTCGAAGTCGTGCCTCCGAAGACCATGGACATTCCGGACACGGTCAAGGACAAGAACAGGACAATCGGATTTCTCTACAGCTGCTACGAGGGCGTCACCGCAATCTATATGCAGAAGTTAGTCCGCAGCTTCATGACTTCGACCGACGAGTTCGGGTTGCCTAACTCATGGGGCGTGATAAGCCAGCAGTATGCCTGGGGGATGGTGAACCCGGGGCAGATTTACGGTTCGGTGTGGGACCAATGCTACAAGTGTATCGGGCGCACCAACAACCTTCTACAGTTGCTCGATCAATACACTCCGGCATACAGTTCTGAGGAGGACATAGCAAGATGGAAGGCCGAATGTCACTTCCTTCTCGGATTCTACCATTTCATTCTTCTTGAAGCCTATGGCCCAGTGCCGATTATCGACCACTTCTACCCTTCAAACACAGACAAGTCGGAGTTCCCGGGACGCTCGCATTTCGACTACTGCGTCAGCAGGGTCTGCCAGTGGTTCGACCAGGCCTGCGAGGAAGGTCTTCCTGACTACATGGAGGATACCGCCGAGATAGGACGCGCCACCACGGCTGCCGCCAAGGCACTTAAGGCACGCGCACTTCTCTACGCGGCATCACCTTTCTGGAACGGTGAGGCGCCTCTCGCTTTCAAGGAATGGAAGAACAAAAACTACGAGACTCCAGGCTACGGCAAAGAACTCATAAGCAGTACTTTCGACCCTCAGAAATGGGAGAAGGCGAAGGAAGCCTGCATTGAGGCAATCGATTGGGCAACCGTTCAGGGAAACCGCACGCTCTATCTGCTCGAAGATGCCGAAAGCCGGCGCAAGGCCGAGGGGGTCTCTCTTCCGGACATTCCGGGAGCATCAGAAGACGTGAAGAGATATGCCAGCCTTATGCGCTACCTCGGCTGCACAACGGAGACGGACGGAAACAAGGAGGTCATCTTCGGCTCTGCCTATCCGACTTACTCCGTAAACGACAAGTATCTTGACTGGGAGAACACCGCTCTGCCTCATGCTGTGACGGTCTACAATGGGGCACCGACAGGCGGACGCTCCGGCATATCCCCGTTCCTCTACACCGTGGAACACTTCTACACTGCAAACGGCAAACTTCCGAAGGACGACAAGACCTTTGCGGCAGAGTCAGACTGGTTCGCGTCCGCCGGTCTCACCCGCTCTGAAATCATCAACCTCAACGCCATGCGCGAGCCGCGCTTCTATGCCTGGATTGCATTTGACGGAGCAGAGTACGGATCGAAGCTCGCCAACGGAAAGCCGCTCATCGTAAATATGAGGGACAAGGACAAGCAAGGCTACAACCCGTCTAAGGACAACGACCTCAACATCACCGGATTCCTTTCGACCAAGTTCATTCTTCCGAACCTCACATGGAACGCCAGCAGCAATGGTACGAACACCAAGACGGTGCCATTCCCTGTAGTCCGTCTCGGGGAACTCTACCTCGACCTTGCAGAGTGCTATGCGGCTCTCGGAGATGCGGGAAAGGCCCTCGACAACCTGAATGTTATCCGCGAAAGAGCCGGCATCCCGAAACTTGAGACAAGCGACATCAGTTCCTCAATGAGCCTTATGGACTGGGTGCGTAACGAAAGATTCATTGAGCTTTGGGGCGAGGGACATCGCTACTTCGACCTTCGACGCTGGTGTCTCGCACCGCAACACCTGAAGGCCGGGGCACGCGAGGGGCTGAACTTCACGGTAGTGAATCCGTCATTCGAAGAACTGAACCAGCGGACCAAAATCACCTCGCAGTCCTTTCAGTGGAACGATAGAATGTATCTGATTCCTATTTCCACAAACGAGGTTGACAGTAATCCCCAGTTAGTTCAGGCTCCGTTGTACTAAAGATTCATCCGTATTTTCGGTCTATATCCCTTTTTTCATCAGTCGTGTACGCCCAGTACACTCCTTCTTCAAGAAGGAATCTATCCTCGAAAATACAGACAAATCTCATTCAAGATTATGTTAAATGTTTATAGAAATATGAATCACATAAAAATAACAAAAGTCACGCTCCTTCTCCTCTCTGTCGCGCTTCTTGCGACGATGGTCTCATGCGAGAAGAAGTTTTCTCCCGAAAACCTCGTGGGAGAGAGGTGGCACACGATTCTGAACATCAAGAACAACGGTGAGCAGACGGTTTCAGTGAAGGCGCGCAAAGAGGAGACCGTGTGGTCGCTGATTGTTATGAAGAACGGCAGCGAGAGGTTTTCGGAAGGCAGTGCAAGATTGCGCGTGATGAGTTCCGACGAACTTGAACTGCTCTTCCCGGACAACAACTACGAAATCATCGAGGGCGCAGCATACGAATTCACACCGTCCCTGCACTTCGCTTCGGACGAGTCCGGCAAGACAATCGACATCCGTCTCAAGTCAAAGGCCGTCCTCAGTGCCATTGAGAGCGACCCGAAAAAGAACTTCGTCCTTCCGCTTGAGCTCGTGAGCGACAGCGACTCGGTGAATGCGAACCGCAACTGCGCCCTGCTGAACTTTGTCGATGGAGCAAAGCCTCATGGTGTCAGCGGCATCAGGATTCTGAGTTCCGATCTGCCTGACAATGACTGGGGCACATTCGGCATAGACCGCCTTTTCGACGGAAACAAGAGCACGGAGTGGCGCTCCGGATTTGCGAATGTAAAGGCTTCACGTTGTTCGAAGTTCCCTGACGACCCGACGGCAATCTGGTGTAATATGGAAGACCACGATGTTGCGGACTATGAGTTTCAGACTCAATTCGTCGGCAAGAACGGAAGTTATGACATTCCGGCTCTCCCATGGAGTGTAGTCGCGGACATGCAGTCATCATTTCAGATTGTGGAGGTCAGAACAACAAGGTTCCTGAACACCATCGAGGGAGGAGTCGATATGTCCTGCTACCGTCAGAGGGTGAAGGACTATGAATACTGGGTTTCCGAAGACAACACCAACTGGGAAAAGGTTGGTGAGGGGACGATGCCGGTCTATGGAGGTGAGACGTTCAGCATCGGGCCGGAACAGGACAAAACCGTCATCGGGCGCTACCTCAAGCTCGTTATAAAGACGCTCCACTGGCGCGAGAACACAGAGGAAGCCATGAAGGAGATGCACGGAGGCAAGTCCTACAATGAGTATCACAGCGCAAACTGGCTCACTGGAGGAGGCAACTGGAACATGGCGAGGGAGAACATCATTAAGGACGCGGATTATGCCACGTTGAAGAAAAGTTCGGCCGTTGACCTCGGACCGGTGATTCTCAACGAGATTGAGGTAACCGTAAGGGATGCCGACTGAGAGACATGAAGGTTTCCTAACATATAATCTTGAAGATATGAAACAGAAAACAACATATATTTTGATGACTCTCACGCTGTTGTCTGCGGTCGTTTCCTGCAAGAAGGAGGCGGAGGTCAGTTCGGCATCCGATGCAAAGGTAGATTTCACAGCTGAAGCCGGAGTTTTCAAGGGCGGAGAAATGGTTACCATGCTCTCCGAAGGCCTCCAGGCCGACATGGATGCAGTGCAGTTCAAGGTCTCAGATGACGGGGCCTTTGTTCAGGAAAACGGCGGGGAGTTCCGCTTCAATGGGACAAAAGGAGCGTCATTCAGAGCATGGTTACCATCTGACGCAAAGCGCGCTGACGGCAAGATCGAGTTCAGCGCGGCCGCCGATCAGAGTACAGGAGCAGGACTTGTGGCGAGCGACTTCATGACCGCATGCGCCGATATTGCAAAGGCTACGGCCCAGCCCGTCAAGCTCGCATTCAGTCACAGGATGGCCAAGATGAGGGTAGTCCTCAACGGGTTTGACGCTGCGTCTGTAAGGCTTCGCGGGGCAAGGCTGCCGATTGTGTGGGAGTACAGCACCAACAAACTGTTTTCAAAGGACAACGCGGAAGCCGTGCCGGTGATGATGAACAGGCAGGAAGAGGGCGTTTTCCTCGCCATGCTTCCCGCACAGGCGCTTGATGTCACGGCTTCGGAGGAAAACCCTTTCATCACGGTGACGACGGAGGGAGGACGCACTTTCACATGGAATCCGGAATCAGCGTTGCGTCTCTCGGAAGGGAAGGCGCTGGTTGTCACGCTCACCAAGGCCATAACAGGCACTGAACTGGTCGCCGTTTCGCTGGAGATGGAAGCGGCATGGGGAGACGAATACACCGACGCCACGGCCTCGCTTGAGGAAATTGTCGGGGAGGAACGGAAGCTTGACGGCAAGGCGCTCGGATTTACTGTAGAGAGCGAAATTCCGAACAACCCGTGGGCCGGAAACCTTGCAAGCCTCTTCGATGGGAACTATGCATCTTATTGGTATTCAAACTGGATCACGGCGCAAGGCTGTGTGTCGGACGAAAACACGACTCGTGTCTTGCTCCCTAAACCTTACGACATCAGCCACATAAACTGCAATGGGAAAGATCATGTCTATGAGGATTTCACCTTCGAGAATTTCTTTTCTCTAAACGCGACTGGCGGAAGTCCGAAAGCTGCGGTATATCTTCCGTGGACCGTTATTGTCGATATGAAATCAGTCTATAACGTCACCAAAGTCGCCACCACTATCTGCGACGACTTCATCAACGCGAAGAAAGCCGGACATCGTTCTCTGTTCCAGAGGATTAAAGACTACGCCTATTATGTCTCCAACGACAAGGTAAACTGGACCCTCGTCGCAGAAGGAACGATGCCTGTCTATGGAGAGTCAACATTCACCGTCACGGCAGACCCGAAAAGACGTCACGCCGGACGCTATCTGAAATTCGAGATAAAGACAATGCACTGGAGGGAAAAGATGGCAGAAGGAGCGACCGAGGACGACTACCACGCAGCGAAGAAATGTTCCGCGACAACCATAGGGCCGGTCATTCTCGGTGAAATTGAAGTCTGGTGCAAATAAAAGAGTCTTGCAAAAACACAAGGAGGAAATAACATGAATATAAACATAAAGACAAACTCTGCGTTCATCCTGTCCATGGTGATTGTCGTCTGCGGATGTAGCAGGGAAATGGTTTCGGGGAGCGGACTTGAAGTGAGACTCTCCGCAGAGGAGCAGGTGACAAAGACCGTCACTGATTTCGGAACCGGAATCACGAGATTCAGCGAAGGAGACGCCGTTTCCGTCTGGTCGGAGGGGCTTGCACCGGACATGAGCGGAGTGCTTTTCACCGTTGGAGCGGATGGCGCACTGGTGCAGGACAGCAAGGACAAGACAAAGTACAGGTACTGCGGTGACGAGGGAGGCTCGTTCCTCGCCTGCTCTCCGGCTTCTGTGGAAAACAACGGCACGGCAGTCGTTTTCAGAGTGCCTTCAGACCAGAGCTCGGCATCAAAGTTTGTCGCTGCCGACTTCTTGACGGGCAAGGCCTCAGTCGAGGCCGCGCAGTCGGCACCGGTAGCGATAAAGTTCGCACACAGGGCTGCGCTCGTCAATGTCACAACGGCAAAACTGCCGGGAGAATACGGAAGCGCAGCGGAAACCATAACCATAAGCGGAGTGCTCACATCCCTCGAATGGGACAGGGCATCCGACAAGGTCTGCACGATAACCGATGCCGAAACCGGCTCAGTTACAATGTGGAAGGCGTCTGACGGGCTGTTCGCCGCGGTCGTTCCGGCACAGGAAATAGCCGCCGGCAAGATATTCCTCACCATCAGCACCGACGACGGAAGGACGTTCACCTACAAGCCGGCAGCCCCGATTGCGCTCAAAGCGGGTGACGTGTTCAAACTTGAGTTCTGAACCGAGACGCGGCAATAATAATTCAAATCAATCCGATAATCAAATGAAACAAATACTCAAATTCGCCCTCATGCTGGTACTCGCCGTCTCAGCATCGGCCTGTGACAAGAGCAGCCCGCTCGACAAATACAAAGATCCGAAGTGGCACGAAATCACGGACGATGACACTCCTGACACTCCCCTTCCCGACAAGCCAACGGTGGAGGTAAGAAATAAGAAACTCTATGTGAACGGAGAGGAGTTTTTCGTCAAGGGAGCGGCCATCAACGGCGGAAACAACAAGGGAGACGGCTCCAACCCGTTCTACGACACGGCCCACGAGCGTGGGGCAAATGTGGTGAGAACATATTCCCAAATTAATATGAGCGTCCTCGACGATTTCGCGCGCAAGGGAATGTACATCAACATGGGCCTTGTCATCGGCAAAGAATCAGAAGGCTTCGACTACAACGACGACACGGCGAGGAAAAAGCAGATAAACACACTCAAGAGCGTGGTTGACAGGTACAAGAACCATCCGGCAATACTCATGTGGTGCATCGGTAACGAGGTGGAATCCACGACAAAGGCAGACGGGACAAGCTTCAAGCTCAATGTGAACGTGTGGAAGGACATTAACGAGATCGGAGAATACATCAAGAAAGTCGATGGCAGACCGGTGACATTGGCGATTATGGGAATATGGTCAGGACTCACCGAGAGCCTGAAGAAATATATTCCTTCTCTCGACATACTCTGCGTAAACAACTACGAGGGTTCGGTGGAGAAACTCAACTCGAACTATCAAGAGGCAGGGTTTGACTATCCGTACATACTTTCGGAGTTCGGAATCCGCGGTACATGGGACTGGCAGACCCCTCATACGGACTGGTTTACGAAATCGGCGAACGGAGGCCTCATAGAGCCGAGCGGAAACGAGAAGGCTGCGATCTACAAGAAGATTTACACGGACTGCGTGAGCGCCTGCTCGGACAAGGGTTGCATCGGCTCATTCGTTTTCCTTTGGGGATGGCAGAGCCACGGAGATGTGCTCAACTGGTATGCGATGTACGACCAGTTCGAGGCATCTGCACTTCCTACCGTCGAGGCTATGGAGGAGATGTGGACAGGTGAGGCACCTATGAACTCCGCTCCAGTGATTGCATCACGTGAGGACGGAAAGACCGGAGGCAAGATTTACATCGACGGCAGGACATCCGACCAGAGCATCGCGCTCGCCCACGGAAGCCAGCACATGGCATCAGTCGATGCCACAGACCCCGACGGGGACGAACTGACCTACGACTGGAAAATCATCACGGATGTGCGACAGGATGTGGGCAAGGCCATGTCGCCGATTGCGGGACTGTTCACTGGCAAGATGGGGGCTCAGGTAAATTTCAAGGCTCCTTCCGCAACTGGCTACTACAGACTGATTGTCTATGTGAGAGACAAGGCGCATGGGACTGCCTCCTGTGCAGTCATACCATTTAAAGTAAATTGAGCAAATGAAAAGAGTCTTTTATATAATGATGTTATTGCCGCTGTTAGCGGCGTGCGGGAGTGCGAAGGACGGCTATAAACTGGTCTGGAGCGATGAGTTCAACACCGACGGGCCGGTCGACACGACATCGTGGAACTTCGCGTCAGGCTTCCGCTACAACTTCGAGGACCAGTGGTATCAGAAAGACAACGCATGGTGCGAGGACGGCTGTCTCGTCATCGAGGCACGCAAGGAACGGTTTCCAAGTCCGCAGTACAAGCCTGAGAGCAGTTTCTGGGGAGACAAGAGGGAGTTCGTTGAATACACCTCATCGCGCGTCAACACGGCCACAAAGCGGGAGTTCCTCTACGGACGCTTCGAAATGCGGGCGAGGATTCCTGTTGCAAAGGGCGCCTGGCCGGCATTCTGGACGCTTGGGACAGGATGCGAGTACGGCGGAATGCCATGGCCGCAGAGCGGTGAGATTGACATTATGGAATACTATCCGGTGAACGGAGAGCCTCAGATTCTCGGCAATGTGGCAAGCGGCGCTCCAGGAACGAGCAAGGCGTATTGGAATGCCAAAAAGGTTCCGTTCAGCCATTTCCTTGAAAAGGACCCGAACTGGGCAAGCAAATTCCACGTCTGGAGAATGGACTGGGACAGGGACTGGATTCGACTCTACCTCGACGATGAACTCATCAACGAGGTAGATATCAATCAGATGTGGAACACCGGCAGCTGGTCCGGCTACAACCCCCACCGCCACCCTCACTACATCTTGCTCAACCTCGCGCTTGGCGGCTCGAACGGAGGCCCGATTGACGACGGGGCTTTCCCGATGAGGTATGAGATTGATTATGTGCGGGTTTATCAGAGGTAAAGTCTTTGAGTGTCTTTTGGGTCTATATTCGTTTCTTCATCGGTCACATACGCCCGGTATGCTCCCTCTTCAAAAAACGAATCTATCCTCAAAAATACATCTCAAAGCTCACAAGTGCTTTATAACGAAATATTTCAAATAATTAACAACACAAAAACATGAAAACAAACACCACTTATTATGCCCCACCCATTTTGACAGAAATGGAGTTCGCGGCAGAAAACGGATTCGCGGCAAGCGATGCCACAAATGCAAATGCAAAGACAATTTCCGACTGGGAAAACGGAAACGACGACTGGTTCCAAGTCAACTGATGATTAACCAAAACAATTACACAGACGATGAAAAATACATTTTACATAGCATCCGCATTTGCAGCACTTCTGGCAATCGGCTGCAACAAGTCAGAACAACCTGCAGGCACTCCGGAGACGCCGGCGAAGGAATCCGGAATCGTGCTCTATGCACAGGATATCAATGCCATAGGCAGCAAGACTACAACTACGGAAGAGAACGGCAAGTTCACTGTAAACTGGGTCAATGGGGACCAGTTGGCGGTGTATACTGTTCCGACAGGGACTAACCCGACAACGATGACACTCGAAGAGTGGCAAAAAAATGAGCCGGTTAGGTTCAAGGCAACTGAAAGCGCAGCTCAAGATGGTTCAATGAAATTCGTTCTGAACGAAACGGAATCCGAGGCCGGTAGACTGGCCGCCTTCAAAGAAAGATATGGCGCAGGCAATCTTGACTGGTATGCCGTTTATCCGGGAATTATGGAGACAGCATCACACCCAGGAAAGGGAATGGTTACATTCGGAGTTTCCAATAAGAGTCAGTCAGGAAACAATAATATGGAGCACCTCGCAAAGCAGGATGTGCTGTTCGGCAAGGTTTTGAATACAAAAGAACCTGTAATAACAATGCAACACATCGGAACTCTGATGGAATTTGCAGTAACAAATGCTTCTGATACAGAATTTACCGTCAAGTCTATAAGCATCACTGCACCGGATGTGATTGTCGGAGAGTTTCGGCTAAATTTGACAAAAGAAACTCCACTTGACAAAACGGATGGTTTCAATCAGTCTGGGACATACACGCTTACCGTCAATGATGCAGAACCGATACAGAGAGGCAAAACGGCACGATTCTATCAGATTCTGACACCATTTACCGTCGCTTCTGGAAAAAGTGTCTCCATAACTGTAAATACAGATAAGGGTTTCTGGTCAAAGACAATGACGGCAAATTCTCCAATAAATTTCATTGCCGGAACAAAAAATACAGCAAATCTTGATGTCAGACCTGAACAAGATGTGGAACTGAAAGAACATAAGAACATTACCATAAATTTCGGAAACAATGTCACAGGTGGAGGGGATTTATTCTTGAATCTGACTAACGCGTCTTTGCTGACTTGGACAACAGGAAGCAAGTCACAGTCCATGGTTGATGTCGCCGCATTCGCTGGAAGTGGGAAAAAAGTTCCTATACTCGCTTCACCAATGGATGATGGTATGATCCAATATATATATCCAGACATTGCCAAATGGGGAGCACGAAATGATACGAAATTCAAGAAACTTACTGCTACAAGTTTCGGAAGTATCAGTAAATTATCAGCACTTTCTCAACTCTACAACTCTATCGCAGAATCTTCTGCGAAGACACGTGCCGACCTTGCGAACAATGATGTCATTGTGGTGAAGTTGCAGAGCGGGACTTATGCGCTGATTAACATAGTTTCCATTACCCAAAACGAAAGTGGCCAGCCTACAAGTGCTGTGATAAATGTGAAATCTGTAGAATAAATGACAACCCGAAGAAATTTCATAAAAAGTATGGGGACGATGGCGGTGGCTGCCGCCGTCGCCCCAGATTTGCTTGCCGGGGAATTCTCCGGTGAACGCAAGTTCCATGACGGCGAGAGCGTCAGATTCAGACAGTCACGAATAAGGCTGGACAGCAGTTGGGACGTGATTGTGGTCGGAGGAGGGCCGGGCGGATGCACGGCCGCCATAGCCGCAGCCCGGGAAGGCGCTAAGGTGCTGCTGATTGAGGCGACCGGACAGCTCGGAGGAATGGGAACTGCTGGAATGGTGCCTGCGTGGTGTCCGTTCTCGGATGGGGAGAAAATCATCTACCGCGGACTTGCGGAGAGAATCTTCAACGAGTCAAAAAAAGGCGTTCCTCACGAGCCTAAAGGCAAACTTGATTGGGTAAACATAAACCCGGAATATCTTATGAGGGTCTATGACCGCATGGTCACGGAATCGGGAGCAAGCGTCCTATTCTTCTCGCGTGTCGCCGCTGTCGAGAAAAGTGCGGACGACACGGTTGATGCCATCATCGTTGCCAACCAGCTGGGGCTCACCGCATTCAGGGCAAAGGTTTTCGTCGATGGCACAGGAAACGGAGACCTCTCAGTCTGGGCAGGAGCCACATATATGAAAAGTGACGTGCTTCAGGACTCCACCCTCTGTTTCGCCCTCGCCAATGTAAACGGCGAGAAATACTACGGAGGCCTTCACAGCGACAATAAGCAGAGCCCTATTCACAAGGTCGTTGGACCGGATGGGAAATATCCCCTCACGGGACACCATTTCTGCATGAACCTCATAGGACCGAATGTTGTGCAGTTTAACGCCGGGCACATTCACGTTGACACAACAGACCCACGTAGCGTCACCGAGGCAATGATGACGGGACGGCAGGTGGCTCAGCAGTATCTCGAGGCCTGCAAGGAAGCCTGTCCGGAGATTTTCGGCAACGCGTTTGTCGTCAAGACAGCATCTCTTCTCGGAATGCGCGATGGCCGCCGCATTGTCGGGGACTATGTCTTCACCAAGGAGGACTGGAACGCACGCCGCACATTCGAGGACGAAATCGGCCGCAACAGCTACTACCTCGATGTGCACAAGAGCGGCTTCAAGCCGGTTCATTACAAAAAGGGAGACTCTCACGGAATCCCCTACCGTTGTCTAACGCCGAAAAACCTCAGGAACGTGCTCACGGCCGGACGCTGCATCTCCACCGATGAGGAAGCCTTCGGCAGTCTCCGCGTGATGCCGCCGTGCCTTGTGACCGGGGAGGCCGCAGGAGCAGCCGCTGCAATTGCCATTCAGCAGTCACGCTGCGATGTGCACGCCGTTGACGTGCAGTATCTGCGCAGGCGCCTTCACACCGAAGGGCAATATTTTCTATAACGAAAATATTGTCCTTCCGGACTTCCTCATATATAACTCCATAACCATCAGAATTTTATGAATTTCATTCTCACTTTCCTCGCCGCCATTTCCCTCGGCGGAATCTGGGACTTCAGATTTGAAGAGAATAAGTCGCTCGAACAGGTCTATGACCTCGACTTTACGGCAAACGACAAAATGTGCGTCCCGGGATGCTGGGACATGATGCCGGACTACTACCTCAAGCGCGGAACAGCCCTCTATCGTCGGACTTTCACGGTCGAAAAGGACTTCAAGGATGCCGTGCTGGAGATCGAGGGCATGGGACTGCGTGGACGGTTCGCAATTGACGGACGCGAACTTGGGGAATACCCGTATCCATACGCGAAACTTGAAATTCCGGTCGGAAAACTCTGCAAGGGAGAGCATGCGATTGTCGCTGCCCTTGACAACCGCTTCGACAAGGAGAAGATGAAACTCGCCAGATCGTTCTACGACTTCTATCTCTTCGGCGGATTCTACCGAGGAGTGAGGATTGTCGAGAAAGAGCCTAAGATTTTTGTCCGCACGCTAGACTACCGGACAGGACTGATCGAGGTCGAGGTTGAAGGAGGCCGAAAGTTCCGCAAAACTCTCAAGGACTTCAAATTGTGGAGTCCCGAGGAGCCGAATATGACTACGATTGAGGTAGATGGCAGGAAGGTCCGCTTCGGTGTGAGGCAGATTGAGGCGCGGGACAAAAAACTCTGGCTCAACGGAAAGGAACTGTTTCTCAAAGGTGTGAACCGCCACGACCAGAGCCCTCTTGGAGGCGCTACCGTGCCCGAGATCGAGTGGGTTCAGGATCTGCAGCACCTCAAGGACCTCGGAGGCAACTTCATCCGTGGGGCACACTACCAGCAGGCCGACCGCTTCCTCGAACTCTGCGACGAGATGGGCGTGCTCGTCTGGGAGGAATCCCTCGGCTGGGGCAACGGACAGGACTATACCAAGAGCGTCGGGGACTGTACCGACCCGGAATTCCGGGAGCAACAGATCAAGCAGACTCGGGACATGGTTCGAAACAGTTTCAACCACCCGAGCGTAATCATCTTCTCTTTCCTGAATGAGCCGGGAAGCACCACAAAGGAATGCAAAAGCCTGATTGACAAACTGATAGTCACGGTGAAGGCTGAGAATTCCGGAAGGCTCGTCACCTTCGCCTGCAACATGGGAGTGAACGACATCTGCAACGATAACACGGACCTCATCGCCATCAACAACTATCCCGGTGTGATCCCGTGCTACCCTGGCGAGCCTGCCACTCTCAGAAAGAAAGTGAACGAAAGCTTCGACGAAATAGTAGCATCTTTCCGCACGCGCTATCCCGACAAGCCTATCATGATTTCCGAGACAGGATACGGTGCCGTCTATGGCTGGCACGACCAAGCAGCGAGCGTCTCGACTGAAGAGTTCCAAGTTGAGTACCTCACCTACGCATTTGAGAACTTCTGGAACAATCCAGACATCATAGGTTTCGCCGTATGGCAAATGAACGACAACCGCACCTACTCCCGCAACAGCGAGGACCAGCCGGCAAAGCAGTTCATGGCCATGAGCCACGCCGGCATCTACAACTTCCTCCGCCAGCCGAAGAAATCCGTAGAGACCGTCCGCCACTATTTCTCCTTGAAATAAGCAGTTTCCTATAGCATTTTTTCAGAAATATAAAAACTCTATTTGTTGCATTTTTGCAAGTATCCCATACTTTTTATATTCAGTTTTTATCCGTCACTTTGCATTGTGTAATAGTATTTTCTTAGAAAATATTATCATTTTTGATAATTATTATTTAACTTTGCAGCGATGGAGCAACAAGAGCAACTTCAAAGTATCGTATGATATTCAATGAGTTTGATGAGGGTATCAGAATAATGTTAATCGAAATAAATGAACATTATGGAGACAAATGAGATTGAGAGGAGCGACATTCCATTCCGGGCAGTTCATCCAACGGAAATTATAAAAAGTGAGCTGAAAGCCAGAGGAATGACACAGAAAAAACTGGCTTGCCTCATGAATATGCAACCGGCAAATGTTTCAAGAATGCTGAAAGGAGAGAACATCACTCTTCAGACCGCCAGAAAACTCGAAACAGCGCTTGGAATCCCCGCCGATTTCTGGATGAGACTGCAAAATCAATATGACAGAGATGCCCAAGTCGCGGTAATGCGCAAAGACTCGGAATCCCGCCAAAGCAAACCGAGTCAAACCATGTCGGTCATCACTCCGGAACTTTGGGACAAAATAATGCGGACGGACTCTAACGACTTGCGTATGAGCAGCATTATTAATCGCCTCAAACAGATATCTGATGCTTATGGGCTGGATTTCAGAACCGTAATCTGGAAGTACCGCTGCGAAAGCGAACAAATCTGGAGCGAATGTCTTGCATAGACGGCCATATCCCAAAACTACACAATGCAGTTCAACTCCCAAACTGATGCTGTGGGTCGTAATCGCCTATAGAAAGTGAGATTCCGAGGAAATAAACTTTTTTTTCTGAGAAAATATCCCTATTTTTCATAACTTTGCGGATTATTGCATAATTTTTCCGCGTCCAAAGCGGGACTATTTGACTTGAAAAACAATAAACGTAAAGACACAATGAAAGATTTTGTAAAAATGCTTCTGGCCGTGATGGCCGGAATGCTGATTTTCTCGGTAATCTGGGTAATCATGATGTTCAGCTTCATCGGCTCCATTGCCGCGCTGTCATCGTCGGACACACCGGTGATTGCCAAGGAGGGCGTACTCAATATGGATCTCTCAAACATCGTACTGAGCGAGCAGGAACAGCCGTTCAACTTTAACGGAATGTTTTCCAAGGGCACGCAGCCGACGAGCGTCGGAATATGGAACGCGGTGCAGGCAGTGAAGATGGCCGCGGCCGACCCGGGAATCAGATTCATCTATCTTCGTCCTGACGGGATTTCAGGAGGAATTGCCGAGATTGAGGAGTTCCGCAAGGCTCTCGCAGACTTCAGGCTCAGCGGCAAGGCAATCGTGGCATTCACGGAGAACCCTTCCAACGCGAGCTATTACCTCGCCAGCGTAGCCGACAAAGTCTATGTCACCGGCAGCAAAGGCGGTATGAACACCCTCATCGGACTGTCCTCACAAATGTATTTCCTCAAGGACATCCTCGATAGGCTCGGGGTGAATATGCAGCTCATCCGCCACGGAAAGTACAAGTCCGCCGGCGAAATGTATATCAAGAGCCAAATCTCACCGGAGAACTACGAACAAAACAAAGTGATGATAAGTTCCATCTGGAACAGCTGGGCATCGCAAATTGCAACTTCGCGGGGAATTGAACTGTCAAAATTCAACGAACTGATTGACAATCTTGAACTTAACGAACCGCAGGATTTCGTGAAATACGGACTTGCCGACGATGTGCTGACGCGCGAACAAAGGGCACAGAAACTCTGCACCCTCTACATGACCGAAGACATCAACGCCATCAGCTTCATTCCGTTCGAGGACTATGTCGCAGTAAAGACGACCACGCCTAAGTTCAGCACAAACCAGATTGCGGTCATTTATGCCGACGGAGAAATCGTTGACGGACGCGAGATCGAGAATGTCGCCGGAGACCGCTTTGCAGAAATCATCGCCTCTGTTCGCGAGGACGACATGGTGAAGGCTGTCGTTCTCCGTGTAAGCTCTCCGGGCGGAAGCGTCCTTGCCTCCGACAAGATTCGCAAAGAGCTCCAGCTCCTCAAGGAGAAGAAGCCTCTCATCGCCTCCTACGGCAACTATGCGGCATCCGGCGGATATTGGATTTCAGCCGGCTGCGACTACATCTTCTCTGATGCCACAACCCTCACCGGCTCAATCGGCGTATTCAGTCTCATCCCTGACTTCGGCAAAACCGTCAAGGAACTCGCCCACGTGAACGTGACTTCCATCAACTCGAACAAGCACAGCGACATGTACTCCGGAATGCGCGCACTTGACAAGGACGAGATTGCCTATCAGCAGAAGAGCGTAGAGCACATCTACGACGAGTTCACAGGCATTGTGGCAGAGGGACGTGACCTGCGCAAGACTTATGTGGATTCCATAGCACAGGGCCGCGTGTGGACAGGAGCCGATGCAATCAAGATCGGTCTCGTCGATGAAATCGGAGGTCTTGAGGCTGCGCTTCTCAAGGCAGCCAACACGGTAGATGGAAGCGAATCTCTCGACAATTTCTACATCGCCTCCTACCCGGCAGCCCAGACCACATGGGAAGCTCTCCTCGCCACATTCCAGGGGCAAAGCACTCCGGTAATCTTCGCCGGCACACCGCTTGAGGCCGTTGAGAAAGCCTTCCGCAACGTCAGCACAGCCCAGTCCGGAAAGGCCTACGCGCGTATGGAGAACGAGTATGTGATAAGATAACTCAAGTTTCGCAAGTGCGAAACACCACTTTTGAGCCCTTGTGGCGAGGGTAAGTCCCCTCCCCGAGGGAGGGGGATTTAGGAGAGGGGTAACGTGGACAAAAAGAGTGCGACCGCCGTAGTTGACGATTTGTCAAGTTCGGCGGTTTTTTGTAACTTTGCACGTTTTCACGTTCAGCGTGAGATTCATTGATTTTGACGAGGAAAGAAATATGGCACAGACGAATCCTTCGGTTAGCGAATACAACGACGACAGCATCAGAACCCTTGAAGACGTGGTTCACATCCGGAAAAGACCGGGAATGTACATCGGACGGCTCGGGGACGGCAGCAATCAGGGGGACGGTATATATGTCCTGCTGAAAGAGGTCGTGGACAACTGCATCGACGAGTTCGCGATGGGATTCGGAAAGAACGTGAAGATTGACATCGACGATGCCGGAAAAGTGACGGTAAGGGACTTCGGACGAGGCATTCCGCTCGGAAAACTGACGCTCGCGGTGAGCAAACTGAACACAGGCGCGAAATACGACACCAAAGTCTTTCAGAAATCCGTTGGACTGAACGGAGTGGGTACAAAAGCCGTGAACGCGCTGTCGTCATATTTCCACATTGAGGCCTACCGCAACGGCAAGACGGCAAACGCCACCTTCAGAAGGGGACGACTGCAGGAAGAAGTCACCGACAAGGACAACGTCAGCACAAAGGAGAAGAACGGAACGCTCGTGTGCTTCGTTCCGGACGTGGATATGTTCGGAAATTTCCATTTCAACATGGAATTCGTCGAAAAGATGGTCAAGAACTACTGCTACCTCAACAAGGGACTGACCATCACGCTGAACGGAACGCCGTATATGTCGAAAAACGGGCTTCTGGACATCGTGAACGACAATCTTTCCGAAGAGCCGCTATATCCTCCGATTCACCTTGAGGGGGAGGACATCGAGGTCGTGCTCACCCACGGCAACGCCTACGGGGAGAACATCGCTTCGTTCGTGAACGGGCAGAACACCCGCGACGGAGGAACGCACCTGGCGGCCTTCCGTGAAGCTATCGCAAAGACACTCAAGGAGTTCTTCAAGAAAGACTATGCTCCTGAGGACATCCGCCAAGGAGTCATAGGAGCCATCAGCATACGCATTCAGGAGCCGAACTTCGAGGGGCAGACCAAGACCAAACTCGGCTCGACCTACACCTATGAGCAGGAGGTTCTCGACGAGAACGGCAACCCGGTGAAGGACGCAAACGGAGCGAACAGAATCGAGAGAGGACCGACAATCAGGGCCTTCATCAACGACTTCATAAAGACGAATCTCGACAACTATCTCCACATCCACAAGGACATCGTGCCGGTGATTCAAGCGAAGATCATAGCTTCCGAGACAGAGCGCAAGGAAATCTCCGGCATCCAGAAGAAGACCCGTGAGCGCAACAAGCGCACGAACATCTACAACCGCAAGTTGCGTGACTGCAAACTGCATTTGGGAGACAGGATCACCGAGCAGAACAAGGAGAAGATCGATCTCACGAGCATATTCATCACCGAGGGAGACTCCGCAAGCGGTACCATCACCAAGGCACGCGACGCTCAGACCCAGGCGGTGTTCAGCCTCCGTGGAAAGCCCATCAACTGCTACAAGGAGAGCCGCAAGAAAGTGGCGGAGAACGAGGAACTGAACCTGCTTCTGAACGCGCTCGGAGTGGAAGATGACGTCGCGGACCTGCGCTACAACAGAATTGTTGTGGCGACCGATGCCGATGACGATGGAATGCACATCCGCATGCTCGTGCTGACCTTCTTCATGAAATACTACCCGGAGCTTATCCGCAACGGGCACGTCTACATTCTGCAGACTCCCCTCTTCCGCGTGCGCAACAAAAAGGAAGCGATTTACTGCTACGACGCTGTGGAGAAGGAGAAAGCGATACGCAAACTCAAGACAGGCGTGGAGATTACGCGGTTCAAGGGACTTGGTGAGATTTCGTCTGACGAGTTCAAGGACTTCATCGGCGAGGGCATGAGACTCGACCCGGTGACACTGAGCGACGAGGAGTCGATCTCCGAGATTATGGAGTTCTATATGGGAGACAACACAATTGAGCGTCAGAATTTCATACGGGGCAATCTTCGTAGCGAGGAGGAACTTGAAGATGTAAACATTTGATACGACATCCCTAATCTCACTGATTGAATAATTGATTGAATAATTGATTGAATAATTGATTGAATAATTGGTATATGTGGAGAAAATTCTGCGCCTTCATGCTGAAGGCATTGGGCTGGACAGCTGTAGAACCGCCGGTACCCGAAGACAAATGCGTGATTCTCGGTGTGCCGCATACGACTATATGGGATTTCGCAATATCTTATCTCTATTACACTTCGGTGGGAGGTAAGGCCTATTGCATGGTGAAGAAGGAGTTTTTCCGCTGGCCGCTCGGACCGATTATCCGGAAAATGGGCGGTGTGCCAGTCGACCGGACAAACGGGGCGTCAGTGGTGCTGAGCGTCGTCCATGAGATGAACAGCCGGAAGACGATGCACCTCGCGCTTGCCCCGGAAGGCACACGCAAACCAGTAAGGCGCTGGAAGACAGGCTTTCACAAGATTGCGGCGGAAGTGGGCTGCCCGGTCTACCTCGGCTACTTTGACTGGGGCACCAAACGCGTCGGCCGCGGACAGAAGTTCGAGATCTCCGAAGACCCGAAGGCCGACATGGAGCGCATTCAGAAAATCTATGAGGACATGCATCTCACTGCGCGGCATCCAAAGAACTACGTCACTCATTAAGCTACTATCTCGACAACCCTTCAGCGTTCTACAAGGATGCGGGTTATTTTTTGAAGGTTTCTAACAAATCAAACGCCCCGGCAAGCCGAAAAAATGACTTTGCCGGGGCGTATGTTTTCTTGACAGACCGTACTATTCTGCGGAGTCGTCGTCTCCGCTGGAATATTGGGAGATGTTGTCGTCCGGAAGGGCATCTCCGTTCTCCTCGCCTGATGCATCGTCTTCATCGTCATCGTCGTCACTGTCGAGCCACCTTTCGATGTCTTCGGCGTCATCTGTACGAATCTTGATCTTCACGAGGCAGACGGCATCATCCGTCTCGATTGTAACGGCATAGAACGATGTTCCGTCAGGCTTCGGATATTCCTTCAAATCAGGAAGATAGTCCGTGAATCCCTTCGGATATTTCTCATTGAACGCGGCAGCGAGCGCCTCATCCATATTCTCATAGCTGACTACACGTCTTTTCTTGGTTTCCATATCTAATTTCCCTTTTTCAAATTGCGATGCAAGTATAAGACTATTTTTCTATATGGCAAAAAATTTCTGCATCGCAGAGTGATATTTTTTCAGCCCTCAAGAATCGCCTTGATTTCAGCAGCGGAAGAAGCCACTTTCCATGGTTTGAACGACGCTACAGTTTCGGCCGGACAGAAGCCGTAGGTGACACCTATCGCACAGACATCGGCGTTTGCCGCAGTGCGCATATCTACATCAGAATCACCGACGTAGATGACATCGGAGAGCCTTGCGTCCGCATCCTCGACAATCTCGAAGACAACCTCCGGAGCCGGCTTGCGGGCGACGCCGTCACGCTGACCGTGGATAGAACAGAAGCATATATCCGGGAAAAGTTTGCCCACCAGCATCTCCGTGGCAGCCTGGTACTTGTTCGAAGCCACGGCAATCTTCGCGCCCTGAGACTGGATGTAGGAGAGAAGTTCCGGAATGCCGGGATAGGGCTTCGTATTGTCGGCAAGATGGATATTGTAGTAGGCGCGGAAATCGTCCAGAAGCGACTCGGCAAGGTGCTTAGAGCCTTCCGGAAGTGCACGTTCCATCAGTTTTCCTATGCCGTTCCCGACAAACTTATAGTACTCTTGAAGTTGATGAGTCCGTAACCCGTGAAGTTCCAGTGTGTGGTTTCCCGCAGCGGCCAGGTCAGCGACGGAATCTATCAGAGTGCCGTCGAGGTCGAATATGAAAAGTCTGTTTCCTATATACATTCTATGCGGCCCCGCCGGTTCTGATTCTCCGGTAGAAGCCGCACGCACTGAGCAAAAAGTGCGCCCCAAACAAAAAAGGAGAACAGCGTCAGTGCCATCCTCCTTCAAGACTACCGCATATTCATACGGATAACTGCCTTATTCAGCGACGATTGCGCCCTGTGGGCAAGCGTCAGCGCAGGTGCCGCAGTCAATGCATACGTTAGGATCAATTTTGTAGATGTCGCCTTCGGAAATCGCTCCGACAGGGCATTCGTTGAGACAAGTACCGCAAGCTACGCAGTCCTGTGTGATTTTGTGAGCCATAAGTTTATGAGTTTAAAATAATCGTTAATTCTACCTCCTTTCCGCTTCGGCATCGCCAAAGACGTAAAGTCTTGCAAATTTAGAAACTGTTTTGATTTTTTACAAGATATTTTCAAGTATCTTTGCGTTTCGGAATCATTCCTCACCACCATTCCGAGACAATGATTTCCAGAACAGATGAGACATTACGATTATGAAAGGACATAAGACACGGAATATCATACACTTCGTCACCGTCCTGATGCTTGCGGCGTCAATGCAGACCCCGGCGGAGGCACAGGTGAAAGTCAGCAGAAACATCGAACTGAACAGCGACATCCACGACTTCGGGGACATACTGCTTGGAAGCGGGCCGGTAAGCTGTTCATTTTCAGTCAAGAACGTCGGCAAAGAGCCGGTAGCGATCTACAGCGTGGTATCCTCCTGCGGATGCACTGACGTGGAATGGACAAAGGCTCCGATAAAGCCGGGCGAAACCGGCAAGATTTCTGTCACCTACAGCAACAACGAGGCTCCCCTCCCGTTCGACAAGAATCTGACTGCATATTTCTCTGACTCGAAAAAGCCGGTGATACTCCGCCTGCGCGGCGTGTGCCACGAAAAGAAGCTCTCGCAGGCCGAATTGTTCCCCAAACGTTTCGGGGATATAGGGTTCCGTACTCTTGATGTCAAATGCGGGAACATACTTCAGGGCGAAAGCCGGAGCGACAAGTTCACGGTCGCGAATCTCGGCAAGAAACCTGTCAGACTGACATTCGCCGACATCAGTGACGGCCTGTCCCTGAAAGTATCTCCGGAAGTCATCCCGGCAGGGGGTGAAGCCGAAGTCAGTTGCACTGTGAAGACATCGCGGAAAAGATGGGGCAAGAACTGGTACTATGCCGTGCCAGTCGTGGACGGAGTGAGATCATTCTCGCTATCCGGACTGCCTGAAGGCGTAAAGGCCGGTAAACTAAGAATATATGCTTTCACGACTGACAACTTCAGCTCGCTGTCCGAAGCCGAGAAATCCAACGGCCCGAGACCGAAGTTCACGACGAGCACATATTCGTTCGGAAAGATGAAGACCGGCAGGACAATCGATGCAGAGTTCACGTTCACGAACGAGGGCAAGCGATGCCTTCAAGTCTACAAGTGCGACACCGATGCACCGCGCTACTCCCACGGGACGATTCAGCCGGTTGCTCCGGGACAGGAAGGAAAGGTACGCGTCCATGTCGACACCTCAATGCTTCCGAAAGGCGAGACCCTTATCATAGTGACGCTCACGACAAACTCCCCTCTACGTCCGATAGTAAACCTATTCATCTCCGGAGTCCTGGAGTGACGCACATCAAAACGCCCGCATTGTACAACATCCACGCATCAACCTCTTACTCAAGTGAATAACCTCCATTCAGAATGTTTTTCCACACTCTCATAGACATCCTCCGCAACAGCATCCTCATCACTGGGCTCGTGATTGTGATGATGATGATGATTGAAGCCTTGAACATCGAGTCTCACGGCAAGTTCTTCTCACGCCTTCGCAAGACACAGTTCGGGCAGGTGCTGTTCGGCGCCACGCTCGGCCTGATTCCAGGCTGCATCGGCGGCTTTGCAACGGTCTCGCTCTACACGCACGGGCTGTTCAGTTTCGGTGCACTCGTTGCAATGATGATTGCATCATCAGGCGACGAGGCGTTCATGATGCTCGCGATGTTCCCGCAAAAAGCCCTGATTCTGTTCGGAGTGCTGTTTGTCATAGCCGTCGTCACCGGAGTTCTCACCGACTTTGCCGGCGAACGGCTTAGGAAGAAAAAAGGAGATGCCACGATGGTCCAGGAACAGGGCTGCTGCGATGAGGGATTTGAGATTCACGAGCACGAAGACACGAAGCCGCGGGGGCAACGGCATTTCGGGTGGAGACGGGCTGTGCTGTCGATTGGCTTGGCCGCATTCATAGTGGCTCTCGGATTCGGATTTCTGGAGCATGACCACGAAGAAGGACATGACAACTGCTGCAACAACAGTACGGAACTGCTTTCAGAAACTCCAGACACCGACGTCCACCAAACTCTAAAGATAGACCTTCTCAACGAGACTTGGATGAATGTTCTCTTTGCCTGTCTCAGCGTCATAATGCTCGGAGTCATTATTTTCGCCTCCGATCATTTCATAGACGAACATCTCTGGCATCATGTCATAAGAAAACATTTCCTCAACATTTTCCTCTGGACATTCGGCGTTCTGTCCGCCATCGCCATACTGATGCACTTCATTGACATAAGCTCATGGATAAGCGACAACACCGCCCTGATGATTCTGTTCGCGGTGGCTGTCGGCATAATCCCGGAGTCCGGTCCGCACCTGATTTTCGTGACCCTCTATGCTGCCGGCATAGTCCCGTTCCCGGTTATTCTCGCCAGCAGCATCTCCCAAGACGGCCACGCCTCCATTCCGCTCCTCGCCGAAAGCAAGTCAGCCTTTCTGAAAGCAAAGTTGCTCAACTGCTTCGTGGCCCTCGTCTGCGGCTTCGCGGCAATGCTGTTGTAACTATTTCCTGCGACGACGGAGATAGGCCTTGTAGGCATCCCAATCGGTGATTGGGGTCTGTGCCACACCGGATTCCATCGCGGCCTTTGCAACGGCGATGGAAACGCGATCAAGAAGGCGCGGGTCGAGAGCTATCGGGATGATGTAGTCCGGGCCGAAATGCAGCTGCTCCGCGCCAGCCTCCTTCAAGACTATCTCCGGAACAGGCTCCTTTGCAAGTTCGGCGATGGCCTTCACGGCAGCGTGCTTCATGACCTCGTTGATGGCCGTCGAATGAGTATCGAGGGCACCGCGGAAGATGTACGGAAAGCCGCTCACGTTGTTCACCTGGTTCGGATAGTCGGAACGGCCTGTTGCCATGATTGCATCCGGGCGCGCTTCCTTTGCCTCATAGTAGCCGATTTCCGGAACGGGGTTCGCCATTGCGATGATAACAGGATGCTCAGCCATTGACTTCACCATTTCCCGACTCACCGTGCCAGCCTTAGAGAATCCCACGAACGCATCTGCGTCCGCCATCGCCTCGGCAAGACAATGCAGATCCCTGGTAGTTGCAAATTCGCGCTTGTATTCGTTCAAGTCCGTCCTGTCCGCACGGACAACGCCCTTACTGTCGCACATCACGATGTTTTCCTTTCGCAGCCCGAGACTCACATACATCTTCGTGCAAGCAATGGCAGCCGCCCCCGCGCCGTTCACGACAAGCCGCACATCCTCTATCTTCTTCCCGGCAATCTCAAGCGCGTTCAGAAGAGCCGCGGCGCTGATGATGGCCGTCCCGTGCTGATCGTCGTGCATAAGCGGGATATCGACCTCCTCCTTGAGTCGCCTCTCTATCTCGAAACACTCCGGAGCCTTGATATCCTCAAGATTGATTCCGCCGAAAGTCGGTGCTATGTTCCTTACCGTCCGGCAGAACTCGTCCACGTCGGTCGTGTTCACCTCGATGTCAATCGCATCCACGCCGGACAGTTTCTTGAACAGCACAGCTTTGCCTTCCATCACGGGCTTCCCGGCAAGAGCGCCGATGTTCCCAAGTCCGAGCACTGCCGTCCCGTTCGTGATTACGGCAACGAGATTCCCCTTGCCTGTGTAGTCGTACGCCTTGTGGGCGTCGGCTTGTATCTCAAGGCACGGAGTGGCTACTCCAGGTGTATATGCAAGAGACAGATCGTGCTGGTTTTCAAGTGGTTTTGTTGGCTTTACCTCAAATTTTCCCGCAGGGAACGAGGCATGATATTCCAACGCCTGACTGTTGATTTCATTCGTACTCATATATGCTGAACCTAATTTATACTATTTTCCGCCACACACGGAAACAGAATAAGCAACCGTTTGCAGCGTCCGCATATATTCAACATTCGCGCCGAACCCACATATATCAG
>ERZ1026780.735-NODE-735-length-24065-cov-4.546772_pt1 | contig 24065 bp, 20 predicted proteins | sample MGYA00380126_ERZ1026780 | MGnify/ENA primary metagenome ERZ1026780 (study PRJEB33269, sample SAMEA4719762) | human gut metagenome | biome: human-associated habitat; feature: organic feature; material: feces | place: Cameroon | collected 2013-10 ... | reverse complement strand
ACGGAGTGTCAGGGTTTGGGACAGAGTCCCAATGAAGAACATGGGTTAGGGGGATTGAGGTAAGCAAGTCCTCACAGAGGCAACCTTGTTGCTGCTGTCAATGACATCTGAGCGCAACCTTTAGATCCGTGTGATGTACTTGAACTCTGCGTAAGTCTGATTATCCGTGGGAGACTCGCAATTCGACTCGGGCTATGCGGCTGCTCGGCTTCACTAGCTTCGGCGAGTCTGCTTGGATGTTTAGTTTTTTGCGCTGTGAGGCTGCCTGGCTCGCCACCATGAACCTATTACTGTAAAAAGTTGACTCAATAAGCTCAGTTTGTCCGTAAACAGGTAGGGTTTCACGGATAAGTTGTTTAAAATCAACAACTTGTCCGGAAGAAGGCGTGGTTTTACGGACAAAATTCATTCTGTGAGATAACGATTAACAGGAATAGCAGTGGGGCTCACAAAAAAATGCGTTGCGAGGTGTGCTGGATGATCTGCGTTCTTTTTCGCGTAAGCGTCTCCGTCCTTCGTTCTCCATCCTCGTCGCCGGAACAGTTCTACATCCCCGTTCACCGAACTATTTCACCGGGACTATTCGGCCCTGTTCATCAGATTCGTCTCGCAGCCCTGTTCGCCTCAACCGTTCTCCGTCCACGTTTTCAGCTCTGTTCTACGTCCCCGTCTCCTCAATCGTCCTCCGTCCCCGTTCACCTTCCAAACCGAATCGTGACGCTTTCGCCGCTCTGGACGCTGATGTGGACGAAACCTGAGGAGTCGGTAGGGAACTCATTGCCGTAAAGATCCCGTGCAATGCTTCCTGCCGGCACCTTCAGAACCACCGAGCTCCGTCCGCCTGCCGTGACAGCACCACTATCGTCCGTACTAGCCGCGGTCAGTCCATCCGTCGCGGCAGAACCCTTGGCCATCGCACCTGAATTCCTGCCGCACGCCACCAAGTCACCTGCTTCCACGGAATTTACTCCGTCACTCGCGCCCGAATCTGGTCCATCCATCGCAGCACCACCCTCGCCACTCGCGACCGATCCTTCGCCACGTTCACCACCACGGAGCGGCAGGCCGGTGATGGTCACCTGCTCCACGCGCGAATCATTCCAGTTGAAATCCACGGACACATTTCCCCTGGCCCTGAGGCCTCTTGCACTGCCGCTTCTCCACCCGGACGGCAGGGCAGGGAGCAGGGCTATATAGCCGTCCTGACTCTGGAGCAGCATCTCGGTTATGCCCGACGTGCCCCCGAAATTGCCGTCTATCTGGAACGGCGGATGCGAGCAGAACAAGTTAGGGAAAGTGCCGCTGAACTGAGCCAGATGCAGATTGCCATTATAATATGGTATAGATAACGTATCTATTTCACTGTACCTCACAGCCGGAGCCAGAAGCGCCTTCAGCAGTTTCAGGGCGTGGTCACCGTCACCTAGCCGCGCATAGAAATTGATCTTCCAGGCCCTGCTCCATCCCGTGCCGCCGTCGCCCCTGACCTTCAGAGTGTTACGACATGCCTCGGCGAGCGCCGGAGACCGTAGAGTACTGATGGAATTGCCGGGATGCAGCCCGTACAGATGAGAGACATGCCTGTGCTGAGGCTCCACTTCAGCATACTCCTCAAGCCACTCCATCAGCCGTCCACGGGAATCCACCCTCATAGGCGGAAACCGCTTCGTCGCAGCTGCGAGACTGTCAGAAAAATCCTTGTCAATGCCGAGAATCCCGGCTGCGGCAGACGTCGATGAAAACAGCTCCCCGAGCAGCTGGACATCCATTGTCGGCCCCATACAGATACTCGTCGCAATAGAGTCTTTCCCGCACCAGAAAGCATTCTCCGGAGAAGAACTTGGCGCTGTGACAAGCCATTGGTGCACAGGCTCTTCCACCAGAGTTGACAAGAAAAATCTCGCGGCTCCCCTCATTATCGGATATGCCCTTTTCAGGAAATCCTTGTCGAGAGTGTAACGGTAATGGTCCCAGAGATGGGCGCAAAGCCAGGCCCCGCCGGTATTGGTCGCACCCCACGACGGATGCTCGCCCGGAGCAGTATAATTCCACACATTGGTCATCATATGCAGTACCCAGCCCTCTGCCTCACTTCCGTAGAAACACTTGGCGCTCTCCTGCCCGGACGGAACCAGCCTCTCCATCATGGACATCAGCGGCTGGACAAACTCACTCAGACCGACCTGCTCCATCGGCCAATAGTTCATCTGGATATTTATATTCGTGTGATAATCACCGTTCCACGGCGTGCTCGTACCGTCCGCCCACAGCCCCTGAAGATTCGGAGGAAGCGACCCCGGCCTCGTACTGCTTATGAAAAGGTAACGCCCATAGTTCCAGTACAATACCGCAAGTCCCGGAGCCAGACTCCCGCTGTCCGAAGAGGCAGCTTTCCGGAGCCGTTCATCAGTCGCCAGAGCGTCGTCATCGCATTCCTCAAGATAAATCCCTGCCCTTCCGTAAAGCTCGCCATGCGCAGCTATGTGGCAGGAACTCAATTCGTTATAATCCTTATGAGCCGCCGCATCAAGCAGACTGTCGCAGAAACTCACATACCTCTCGCCGGGAAATATGGTCCCCTCCGCAGAATACGAAGTCGCAGCCGAAATGATCAATGTGGCTTCGCTCGCTCCTGTCAATGTTATGGCCCCGTCGCTGTACACGGCCTTGCCGTCAGAAGAGGCGACCGTCATGGACACTTTATAGCTTATACCTTTCTTGCCAGGAATGCCGCTCTCAAGACTGCCCTCAAGCGTGGCTGCATGCGCCTTCCTGCGTCTGCATTTCCTGTGCTCAACCCCTGCAGCAGCATTTTCCTGCCGGCTCAGCACCGCCTTGAATGACAATGCTCCCTTTTCGGAAGAAGTAAGCCGCAGCACCATCACGTCATCAGCCCTCGATACGAAGAACTCCTTGCTGTAACGGATGTCGTCCACGATAAAAGAACTTCTCGCAACTCCCTCATCCATAATCAGTTCGCGGATATATCCTTCGGGCTGCAAATCCTGCCCGCAACCCTCATTGCCAGGAAAAACATAGTCAATGTCCAGCGCTCCGAGAGTCTGATATGTCCCGTACCTGGCATCTGAAACCTCTTTCCGCGGCAGAAACCGCTCGTACATAAGCGCCTGGGCCTCAGCGTTTTTCCCCTCGAACAGCAGACTCCTTATCTCAGGCAGACAGGAGGACGCCTCAGGATTACGGTAGTCGGCCTCGCAGCCGCTCCACATGGAAATCTCATTGAGCGTAATGTGCTCGTGCTGTGTCCCGCTGTCGGTCATCAGTCCAAGCCGGCCGTTCCCGAGCGGCAGAGTTTCCTCCCAGATCTTGGCAGGACGCCGGTAGAACAATCTGTCATCAGTACCTGTGGCATTGGCCAAACTGCCCAGAACCAGGCAGACGGATGCGCACAGAAGCATATTGCCCACTTTCATAACTCGATCCATTTTACGTCAGAATATCTTTTCCACCAGGTAAGCTGCTTCTTGGCATAATGCCTGGTGTTCCGCTGAATCAGCCTTATAGCCTCGTCCAATGAGGTTTTTCCATCGATGTAATCGAACATTTCCTTGTACCCCACAGTCTGCAGAGCCGGCAGATCCCGATATGGCAGCAGACTGCGTACCTCATCCTCGAGCCCTGCATTGACCATAGCTGTAACACGCTCATTGATACGGCTATACAGAACTTCTCTCGGTCGCGTGAGGCATATTTTCTCTATCTCGAAATCCCTCTTTTTCGGCTCCCGGAGCTTGAACTCGGTGAACGAGCGCCCCGATATCATGATGGTCTCCAGCGCCCTGACCACCCTCTGTCCGTTGTGGATGTCTATGGCTTCCCACGCCTTCGGGTCCAGTCTGCGCAGTTCCTCTGCCAATGCACCGACACCCTCAGTCTTGATCCTCTGCGTAAGCTCTTCCCTCAGCTCGGGAGGCGGAACAGGCAGGCAGTCCAGACCATTGCATACCGCGTCGATATAAAAGCCTGAACCTCCGCACATTACAAGTGTCTCGCGCCCCTCGCCGAAAAGTCTGTCAATGAGAGCCAGGGCATCTATTTCATATTGGCCGGAGGAATATGGCTCGGTAACGTGGATGCTATGGATAAAATAATGCTTCACAGCGGCTAACTGCGAAGCATCAGGGACAGCAGTCCCGATAGTCATTTCCTTATATATCTGTCTTGAATCGCAGGAAATCACCGGAGAACCGTATTTGAGGGCGGCTTCGATGCAGAAGTCGGTTTTACCTACGGCCGTGGGTCCGGTAATTATGACAAGCTTTCTGCCCATTGAGTATGTGTCAATGATTACTGACAGCTCATGAACGGTTAGAACAGGAGTTCCTCTGATCCGTCATAAACCTCATCGCTGTCCTCTGCGATGGATGACTTGAGATCATCCTCCTCATCCTCCTCGTCGTCATCATCATCGATAGGGTCAATATCGTCAATGTCATCTGCGTCATCTGCATCCTTCTCTGCCTTGTCCTCTTTCGCCATAAGCGATTCGCCAGGCAGATGTCTCTGCTCATCCGGAAGATCCTCGTAAGCCACATATCCGTTCTCGAACTCCACAGGATTAGGACCTTTGCTCTCAACCAGTGCAGGATAAGTCTTTCCCGGCTCCTCTTCCACCTCACCTTCGAATGTGACGATCACGCTCTTCCTGTCAGTGACATCATAGAAGTAGGTGAATCTGGCAATGCCCTTGTTCACTGTTTCCTCTACCGTAACCTCGTCCACAGCGCCTGCGCCCAGGTCGAACATTCCGTAGCGGGCCACCAGATTTCCGTTTTCATCGAGGCCCTTGAACTGTATAAGCTGGTCGTGAGAGAAATCCATATCATCTCTCATCCTTTTGTGAAAATCATATAAAGTCGTCGTTGACTTCAATTCGTAAACGCGGGCGAACCCTTTAATCCCCGGAAGGGATACACGATACCTGAGAATCATAAATGCTAGTCTAATAAAAATTGCTTCAACCGCCCCAAAGTTACAAAATATTTCCGTTCCGTTGCATAATAATCCGCTTTTAACTAAATTTGAGCCTATGGAAAAGAACATTGACCCTATCTGCGACACTTACAAGAGCATTGCGGCTCCTGCCGAAGGACTCTTCAAGGACAACGGCAGCAGGTTCATCGCATTGGCCTATCCTGTCAAGACGCTCGAGCAGATAAGGGAAATTGTCAGTTCTTTGAAAAAGGAGTATCACGATGCGCGGCATCATTGCTATGCCTATCGTCTTGGCTATAAGGGAGATGTGTTCCGGGCCAATGATGACGGCGAGCCTTCGTCTTCAGCGGGACGTCCGATTCTCGGGCAGATCGATTCCAATTGTTTGAGCGACATATTGATAGTGGTGGTGCGGTATTTCGGCGGCATCAAGCTCGGCATACCGGGACTGATACGCGCGTACAAGAGCTCATCTGCAGACGCATTGGCCCATGCCGAAATCATAACCAAAACAGCGACAAGGCATTACAGGCTTTCGTTCGCCTATATGGAGATGAACGCGGTGATGAAGATAGTGAAGGATATGGGGCTTGAGCAGAGCGGCCAGGCTTTCGGCAATGAATGCGGCATTGACCTGAAAGTGCGTCTTTCCGCGGTGGATGATTTCGAGAAGCGCGTCGGGAACGTGGAGGGCTGCAGGATGGAAATTTTGGAGTGACCAGACACTCTTCATATAAGAACTTAATAATGCGGCTTTTCTGGTGCGGCCGTCTGAAATGATTGTGCATTATGCCTAAAAGTCTGATTTCAATCGGCGATTTCTCCAAGGATGAGATTCTCCACATCCTGGACGTCGCCAAGGAATTTGAAAAGAACAGAGAGCAGAACTTCCTCGCGGGAAAAGTCATTGCCTGTCTGTTCTTCGAACCGTCCACAAGAACGAGGCTCTCATTTGAAGCAGCGGTTAACCGCCTGGGAGCCAGAGTTATAGGTTTTCCTGATTCCAGAAATACCAGCGTTTCCAAAGGTGAAACTCTCGAAGACACCATCAAGATTGTCTCCAATTATGTGGATATGATCGTGATGCGTCATCCGATGGAGGGAGCCGCCGAAATCGCTGCCAAGGTGTCGCCGGTGCCTGTTGTCAATGCAGGTGACGGTTCCAACCAGCATCCTACCCAGACGCTTCTGGACATGTATTCGATAATGCAGACTCAGGGCAGGCTCGACGGTCTTACCATAAATATGGTAGGTGACCTGAAATACGGCCGTACCGTCCATTCGCTCTCAGAGGCCATGTCTGATTTCTCTCCGAAGTATGTGTTCACCGCCCCGGATGATCTCAAGATGCCTTCCAAATATCTGAAATACCTGGACAGCAAGCATATACCTTACGAGGAGACCGCTTCATTGGAAGAACACCTGAATGACTGCGATATCCTCTATATGACCAGGGTGCAGCAGGAGCGCTTCCCGAGCAAGGAGGATTATGACAAGGTGAAGGACGTCTATGAACTTCACGCTTCCATGCTTTCCGGCGTGAAACCGAACATGAAGATTCTCCATCCGCTTCCGAGAATCACGGAAATCGCTACCGATGTGGATGATACGCCTTACGCATATTATTTCCAGCAGGCGAGAAACGGTATGTATGTCAGAATGGCTGTAATTTCATATCTTCTCGGTTACAGGTAGAATTCTTAAGAAAATGAAGTATTTTATTGGAAAATAATAAATAATCATTACCTTTACAACGATTTATATTTTCAAATATGAATCGTTGTAATATTTTAAAAAAACACGCAAAACTATGTCAGACGTACACGTTTTCAATGCAGGCCCCTGCCTCCTCCCCCAGCAGGCTATTGACAATTCAATAGAAGCCCTGAAGAATTTCAAGAATACCGGTATTTCAGTATTGTCAGTCTCTCACAGATCCAAGGAGTGGGGAGAGGTGATGGATGAAGTCCGCGCGAACTGGAAATAACTTCTCCACATCCCCGATACCCACGAGGTAGTGTTCCTCGGCGGCGGCGCGAGTCTCCAGTTCCTGTATGTGGCCATGAACTTCCTTGAGAACAAGGCGGCCTACCTGGACACGGGCGTCTGGGCCCACAAGGCATTGCAGCAGGCGCAGGGCCTGGGAAATGCTTATGCATTGGCCTGCTCTTCAGACAAGAACTACTCCTATATCCCTAAGGGTTATGTGATACCTGAGGACATCGACTATTTCCATATCACCACGAACAATACCATCTACGGTACCGAGATAAAGGAGGACATTGACTGTCCTGTACCTCTCATTGCGGACATGTCGTCAGACATCATGAGCCGTCCGGTGGACGTGAGCAAATATGCGATGATCTATGGCGGTGCGCAGAAGAACGTCGGCCCTGCAGGCGTAGTGTTCGCCATCATCCGCAAGGACGCGCTCGGAAAAGTCAGCAGATATATCCCGACAATGCTCGACTACCGCACCCATATCGACAAAGAGTCAATGTTCAATACACCTCCTGTGTTCTCGATTTTCGTGATGAACGAGACGCTCAAGTGGGTCAAGGACATGGGCGGCGTGGAAGCCATTCACAAGCTGGACGTCGAGAAAGCGGACATCCTGTACAAGGAGATTGACAGAAATGCGCTCTTTACCGGAACAGCGGCTGTCGAGGACCGTTCCATCATGAACGTATGCTTCGTCATGGCTCCGGGATATGAGGCGCTCCAGGACGAGTTCCTTACCTTCGCGAAAGGTCAGGGAATGGTCGGTCTCAAGGGCCATCGTTCTGTAGGCGGCTTCAGGGCATCCATATACAATGCCTGCACGAAGGAAGATGTGCTCGCGCTCACAGCCTGCATGAAAGAATTCGAGTCAATGAAAAAATAACGTCCTGATACAATGAAAGTACTTGTTGCTACACAGAAGCCTTTTGCTCCGGCGGCAGTGAAAGGCATTGAGGAAATCCTCGTTAAAGCCGGTCATACGGTAACGGTTTTGGAGAAATATGCTGACGAAGGTGAACTGATTGCAGCTGTTTCTGATGTTGATGCCATGATCGTACGTTCTGACAAGGTTACTCCTAAAGTTCTTGCGGCTGCAGGAAATCTGAAAATCGTGGTCCGTGCAGGAGCCGGATTCGACAACATTGACCTTGCGGAGTCCAAGGCACGCGGCGTCATCGTCGAGAATACTCCAGGTCAGAACTCGAATGCGGTGGCTGAACTGGCGATCGCCATGATGATTTACATGAGCCGTAACCAGTTCACTCCGACGGCAGGTTCAGAGCTTTCAGGCAAGAGGCTCGGTATCCAGGCATTCGGCAATGTCGGCCGTCTGGTCGGCAAGAAAGCTGAGGCATTGGGTATGACGGTATTGGCTACGGACCCGTTCGTGCCAGCTGAGAAAATCGCCGAGGCCGGCGCGAAACCGGTCGCTACGGTCAAGGAACTTTATGCTGAATCCGATTTCGTTTCCGTACATATCCCTGCTACCCCTGAGACCATCGGCTCCATCGGATATGACCTGATCACATCGATGCCGAAAGGCGCTGTCCTGGTCAATACAGCCCGCAAGGAAGTGATAGACGAGGCAGGTCTCGAGAAGGCATTGGAAGACAGGCCGGACCTTAAATATGTGACGGACGTGGCTCCGGACAATCTCGCTGTCCTCAAGGAGAAATTCGGACTCAGAGTCTTTGCCACACCTAAGAAGATGGGAGCGCAGACCGCTGAGGCCAATATGAATGCAGGCCTTGCTGCCGCACGACAGATTGTAGCTTATTTTGCTGAAGGATGCACCCGCTTCCAGGTAAACAAATAGTATGCGATTATGGTAAGAGTGAAACCGTTTGCGGCGATAAGGCCGCCAAAAGATATTGTGACAGAGGTGGCTGCACCTCCTTATGATGTGCTCAACTCTGTGGAAGCCAAGAAGATGGCCGGTGAGAAGTCATTGCTCCACATCACCAAGCCGGAGATAGATTTCGACCCGATTCTGCCGGATCATGACGACAAGGTCTATGACATGGCAGTGAAGAATTTCGCCCAGTGGCAGAAGAACGGATGGCTGGTGCAGGACAAGAAGCCTTGCTACTATGTCTATGCCCAGACTATGGAAGGACGCACCCAGTACGGACTGGTGCTCTGCGCCCATACCGACGACTATGCGGAGGGCAAGATCAAGAAGCACGAGCTTACCCGCAAGGACAAGGAAGATGACCGTATGGTCCACGTGAAAATCCAGAATGCCAACATTGAACCGGTATTTTTCGCCTATAAGGATAATTCTCAGCTGAATGAGATCGTCTCCAGGACAGTGGCAGCTGCTCCTGAGTATTCGTTTACCGACGAGAACGGCTTCGGTCATTCGTTCTGGGTGATCGACGACGACGCTACGATAGAGAAGATTACCGATATCTTCACGAACAAGGTCAATGCTTTCTATGTGGCTGACGGTCATCACCGTACAGCTGCCGCTGCCAGAGTCGGCGCAGAGAAGCGTTCGGGCAATGCCGCTCATACAGGCGACGAGGAATACAACTATTTCATGGCTGTATGCTTCCCTGAAACCCAGCTGAAAATCATTGACTACAACAGAGTCGTGAAGGACTTGAACGGTCTGACTCCTGAACAGTTCATGACGGCGCTGGAGGAGGATTTCACTGTCACTCCATATGAAGGAGAAGGGGAGTGCCATCCGTCCCATCTGCACAATTTCTCGATGTATCTCGGCGGTAAGTGGTATTCCATGGAGACCAAGCCGGGCCGTTATGATGACAATGACCCTATTGGTGTCCTCGATGTTACCATCCTTTCGAACCTTGTTCTCGACAAGATATTGGGCATCAAGGATCTGAGGACCGACAAGAGAATCGATTTCGTGGGCGGTATCCGTGGACTCGGAGAACTCTCGCGTCGTGTGGACAGCGGTGAGATGAAGGTTGCCTTCGCTCTCTATCCTGTTTCCATGAAGCAGCTTACCGACATTGCGGACAGCGGCAACATCATGCCTCCTAAGACCACCTGGTTCGAGCCTAAGCTCCGTTCAGGACTGGCTATCCATAAACTGGACTGATGCCGCTTAAGGCAAAGCAATAAAAAACAGGGCGATGTGGAAACATCGTCCTGTTTTTTATTGCGTCAATCTTGAATCAGAATGGCAAGTCGTCGCCTGGCATATCGTCTGCGGTGAGTTCCGGAGCCGGTGATGGCAGCGGTTCGGATGGTGCCGGAGCAGGGCCGTATGCCTGTCCGCCTGCAGCGGCTGAAGATGTGATTCTCCACGCGCGCAAGTCAGTGTACCACTTTCCGTTATACTCTCTGCTTGAGATATTGAAGCTTACACGGATCTTCTCTCCGAGACGGAACGAGTCGAGTTCCTTTACCTTGTCAGCGCCCCATACATTGAAGCAGACCTTGGTCGGGAAATTGCCGTCCTGGTACTCGATTACGAATTCCTGTTTCGCCCAGTCGCCTCTGGCGGATTTGCCGGACTGAACCGCAAGCTTGGTAATAAGTGTTCCTTCAAGTTCCATTATTTTGCCTCTTCTTCTTCAGTAGCAGCGACTTTGTTAACCTTTACAAGCTCAATATCGAAGATCAATGTGCTGTTAGGCTCGATTCTGCTCTGGCCGTTCTCGCCATATCCGAGTTCTGAAGGTACGAAGAGTTTGATCTTGCCGCCTTCGCCGATGAGCTGGAGACCTTCTGTCCATCCCTTGATGACACGGTTGAGAAGCATTCTCACGCCCTCGTCGTTCTTAGGAGACTCGTCGAATACTGTACCGTCAGTAAGAGTACCCTTGTAGTGTACGAATACTGTGTCTGCAGCAGCAGGCTTAACGTCGTTACCAGGCTCTGTGATGATGTACTGGAGACCGCTCTCGGTAACCTGTACGCCTTCAGCCTTTGCGTTCTTTGCGAGGAACTCTGTCTCTTTCTGCTTGTTGGTAGCTGCAACATAAGCGCGTCTCTTTGAGAGGAACTCATTGAACACGTCGTTCAACAGCTCAGGATCGATCTTGAACTGCTTTGCGTAAGCAGAGTCACGAGGCTCGCCCTTTGCATTGATGAAATCCTCGATACCTTTTCTCATGAGCTTGTAGTTGAGCTCGTCACCGAAGTTGTAACCTTTGATGAAATAACCGAAGTTGATACCCATGAGGTAACTGACAGAGTCAACCTCAGACCTGCTTGGCTTCAGGGACTTAGGATCTACCGGTTTAACTGTTTTGGTGGAGTCGGCACCGTCAATGGCTGCTTTGTTGCCGCCGTTTGATGTGCAAGATACTGCAAGCGCTACGATGAGTGATGCTGCGATGAATTTTAATGTTTTCATTTTAGTATAATTATTAAATATCTTTTTCCGCTTCTTCAGCAGCCGCAAATATCGTAATTTTATTTGAAAGTCAGAAATTTAATGCTAAATTTGGTTAAATGATTTTTTGCCTATGGGAATTGACTCAGAGCTCATCCACGCTAAACTGAAAGAGTTTTTCGGGTTCTCTTCATTCAAAGGGGAACAGGAACAGATTATATCCAACCTGCTGCAAGGCAATGATTCATTTGTGATTATGCCGACAGGTGGAGGAAAGTCATTGTGCTACCAGCTGCCTGCTCTTCTGATGGAAGGCACGGCCATCGTGATTTCCCCGCTGATCGCATTGATGAAGAATCAGGTGGACGCCATCCGCGGTTTCGTGGCGGGAAACGAAGGCATTGCGCATTTCCTCAACTCTTCATTGACAAAAGCCCAGATTGCTGAGGTTACGGAGGATCTTACTTCCGGAGTGACCAAGCTGCTGTATGTGGCGCCGGAGAGCCTTACGAAGGAGGAGAACATCGCCATCCTGAGGCAGATCCGCATATCTTTCTTCGCCGTGGACGAGGCGCACTGCATTTCCGACTGGGGACATGACTTCAGACCTGAATACAGGAAGATCCGTCCTATCGTGGACGAGATCGGCAGGGCCCCGATCATTGCATTGACGGCGACAGCCACTCCGAAGGTTCAGAACGACATCCTGAAGAACCTGGGGATTATGGACGCGCATGTGTTCAAGTCCTCGTTCAACAGGCCGAATCTCTACTATGAAGTACGCGACAAGATAGACCAGGACAAGGACATCATCAAGTATATCAAGCAGCATCCCGGAAAGTCGGGCATCATATATTGTCTGAGCCGCAAGAAGGTGGAGGAGCTGGCCCAGGTGCTTGTTATCAATGGTATCCGTGCCGTGCCTTACCACGCCGGCCTGGATGCGAAAGTGAGGGCGGAGAACCAGGACAAGTTCCTGATGGAGGAAGTGGACGTGATCGTGGCCACCATCGCATTCGGAATGGGTATTGACAAGCCTGATGTACGGTTCGTCATCCATTACGACGTGCCGAGAAGTCTGGAAGGGTATTATCAGGAGACAGGAAGGGCCGGTAGAGACGGTCGGGAAGGTGTCTGCATAGCATATTACAGTTATAAGGATATCCGCAAGCTGGACAAGTTCCTGATGAGCAAACCGGTGTCCGAACAGGAAATCGGACGTCAGCTGCTCATGGAAATCGAGGCCTACGCGGAGTCGGGTGACTGCCGCAGAAAGCTGCTGCTGAGCTATTTCGGTGAAGATTATACTCAGGACAACTGTGGGGCGTGCGACAACTGCCTGTCGCCTAAGCCGCGTTTCGATGCGAGAAAGGAGATGGCGATGGTCATCCGTCTGGTAAATTCTCTGCCTGAGCATTTCAAGGTGGAGCATCTTGCCAATGTGCTGACTGGCATTGCCACGGCGATGATAAAGTCGTACAATCATGACAAGCTTCCGATGTTCGGCGCCGGGTCGGACCATCCTGTAAGATTCTGGGAAATGGTTATCCATCAGGGGATTATAAGGCATTTCCTGAAAAGGAACATTGACTCGTACGGGCTTGTTTCCGTGACTGACGAGGGCCTGGCATTCGCTGCCGCGCCGACCGAGCTGATGTTGGCAGCCGACCGCAGCTTTTCCGAGGGCAATGCAGATGATGACGATGACGACGACGCTCCTGTTCCGGCGAAAGGCGCAGGCGGAGGTGATATGCAGCTTCTGTCAATGTTGAAGGACCTCAGGCGTGACGAGGGCAAGAGGCTCCATCTTCAGCCTTGGATAATCTTCAGCGATTCGTCCCTGGAAGACATGTCCATAATGTATCCTGAGACGTTTGACGAGCTCATCAAGTGCCAGGGTGTCGGCGAGGGCAAGGCGAAGAAATACGGAAAGCCGTTCCTCGAGCTGATTACCAGATATGTTGAGGACAATGAAATCTCCCGTCCGGATGATTTCCTGGTAAGGTCGATGCCGAACAAGTCTTCGGACAAGATATTCATCATTCAGAGCGTGGACAGGCGTATGGCATTGGAAGATATCGCGGAAGCCCGCAATATGGAGATGTCTGATCTGCTTTCCGCCATGGAGGGCATCGTGGAGTCCGGCACGAAGCTGAATCTGGATTACTATATCGACAACAATCTGGATGCGGACGTGGCCGACGAACTGTACGAATGGTTCAGGACTGAAGCCGAGTCCGACTCGCTCGAGGATGCCATCGACGCTCTTGCCGGCGACTATGAAGAGATGGAAATCAGGCTGGTGCGTATGAAATTCCTCTCCGAGGTGGCGAATTAGAGCCGGTGGCTCGAGCCTGCTCCTTTCGTCTTTTCAGCATTTGCGGGCTCTGAGTCCTTGCTCGAGAGCCTCGCTGCTTCACGGCTTATGGCCTACTCATTGGGCAGCATCACGAGCCTGCGCTTCTCGTAATGTGCAAGGTAGCGGAATCCGCAGCTTTTCAGAATATGTGCGAACCTGTCGAAATGCAGGCCCACGTTCCCGGCATCGTGTGAATCGGAGCCGAGACTGATTATCTCACCTCCAAGTTCACGGTACCTGCGCAGGATGTTCTCGTCCAGAACCGGTGTCCTGCCTTTCAGCTCCTGATACGTCTTGGTGTTGATTTCCAATGCCTTGCCATTCTCTGCAAGGAATTTGAGCATCTCGTCCAGCACGTCCGGGAAATCTTTGTACAGGATGCTCGCCTCGGGATACGGGGCATATCTGGTGACATAGTCATAGTGCCCCATTATGTCGAAACGGTCACCGAGCCAGACGATTTCTTCGTACAATGTCTCGAGATAATGTCTGTATGCCGTCTTCCAGTCCTTGCCTTCATAGTAGCCGCCCCAGAACGGGTCGGTATCGTCGAGATAATGCACTGAGGCAATGACTTCGTCAAAACTGTGCTCCTCCAGATGCCTGGCGCTTTTCTCCCGCTCGCTTTTCTGGACGCCTATCTCTATGCCTTTGAACACTTTGAATCCTGTCGGAATTGCGACATCTCCGTTTCCGGGAGCCGCAGCTTTTGCCGGTTCGCCGCAGCCCGGTATTTCTCCGGAATGGACAAGATCATTGACCCTGTCGATTTCGGCATCGCGCGCGTCCACGTCGAAGACTTCGGAGACGAACGACTCGTATTTGGCCTTTATCGGCGGCACATAGAAATCGCAGTGGTCGGTGAAGCAGATGCCGCCCAGCCCTTTACGGATGGCCATGCATGCGGTTGCTTCCACGCTTGTGCGTTTCCCGTCGAAGGAAAACTGGCTGTGATTGTGATTGTCGAAAAGCATTGACCTGACTCCTAACTTAGTCCGTCTATGGCACCGTCCTTCACGTCAATCCTGAGAGCCTGCGGCGATTTCGGCAGCCCCGGCATGCGGATGATGTCTCCTGCGATGGCCACTATCATCTCAGCCCCGGCATTGATGACAACGTCCTTGATGTCGAACTCGAATCCTTCCGGCGCTCCGTAGAGTTTAGGGTCCTGTGAGAATGAATACTGCGTCTTGGCGATGCAGACAGGGAATTTCGCGTACTCCGTGCCCTCGATTTTCGCGAGCATCTTGCGGGCTTCCGGACTGAACTCCACAGCCCCGGCACGATAAATCTCTTTCGCTACGCGAGTTATCTTGTTTTCAATGCTTTCCTCGTCCCGGTAGATGAATTTCACCGGCTCGGAAGGCTGACTGTCAATGGTTTTCACGACAAGTTCCGCGAGTTCCACTGCGCCTTCGCCGCCTCTGCTGAATGCGTCGTTCAATGCAAACGGCACTCCGAGTTCGGCGCAATGTTCACGTACCATCCGGATTTCCTCGTCCCTGTCGTCGCCGAACTTGTTGAAGCAGACGAGTACGCTCTGCCCGAATTTGCGCATATTTTCAATGTGTCTGTCCAGATTGGCAAATCCCTTCCGTACGCCTTCCTCCGAGGCCTCGCTGATTTTGTCCACAGGCACGTCACCGTGCATCTTGAGTCCGCGCAATGTGGCTACAAGTATGGTGAGTGACGGGTTCAGTCCGGCTTTCCTGCATTTGATGTCGAAGAATTTCTCTGCACCCAGATCTGCACCGAATCCTGCCTCAGTCACCACGTAGTCACCATAGGTCATGGCCATACGTGTGGCGAGAATGGAGTTGCAGCCGTGAGCGATATTGGCGAAAGGACCGCCGTGGATGAATGCCGGTGTGCCTTCCGTGGTCTGCACGAGGTTCGGGTTCATCGCATCCAGCAGCAGGGCCACGATAGCGCCTGCGACTCCCATGTCCTTAACTGTAAACGGCTTGTTGTCAAGTGTATAGCCGAGGAGAATGTTTTCGATTCTGCGTCTGAGGTCGTCAATGTCCCTGGACAGGCAGAGGATGGCCATTATTTCTGAAGCCGGTGTGATGTCGAAGCCCGACTCCTGTACAAGTCCGTTGGAGTGAGGTCCGAGACCGGTTACGATATGCCTGAGCGAGCGGTCATTCACGTCCATCACGCGTTTCCACAAAATCTGTTTCAGTCCGAAGCCTTCTGCCTGGTGCTGGTACAGATAGTTGTCCAGCAGTGCTGAAATCATATTGTTGGCCGATGTGATGGCGTGGAAATCTCCGGTAAAATGCAGATTGATCTTCTCCATCGGAAGAATCTGGGCGTATCCTCCGCCTGCCGCCCCGCCTTTCATTCCGAAGCAAGGGCCGAGAGAAGGCTCCCTCAATGCCGCCACAGCATTTTTCCCGATTTTATTGAGTCCGAGTGCAAGTCCCACTGAGACCGTAGTCTTTCCGATTCCTGCTTTGGTCGGTGTGATGGCCGTCACCAGAATCAGTTTGCTTTTCTTGACTTTCTCCTCATTTATCAGAGTAAGAGGCACTTTGGCCATATTCTTTCCATAGGGTTCAAGCTCTTCCTGCGGTATCCCGAGTCTTTCCGCAATCTCGCCGATCGGCCTGAGCCTGATGCTTCTCGCAATCTCAATGTCAGATTTCATATTCCGTTTTGTTAAGTCTTACAAAGATAGTAAATCCTCAACAAATCTTTACAACTTATTTTCACTGCTTGCTCACAGCCCGAAATACCGCTCGAAGAAACTCTGGATCTTCTCGATGACGGATTTCTTCTTCTCCTGCCTGTTGCCCCCGCCGAAACGCGACATCGACGGAAGAATCTTGTCAATGTCCGTGCCCGTGGTCCTGACCTGTCCGTCCCTGAAGCTGCTTTCTATGAACTTCTCAGTCTCCTCCGGTTTAAGATGTTCACTTTCAATGATTTCATTCAGATCCTCAGCCTTGCGCCGCTGGACATATTCCCGCCAGCCACTGTCCACATCCGTACCGGCATTGACACTGCTTATGAAACTTTCTATCAGCTCCTTCTTGCTCCTGAGCTGGAGACTTGAACCGATGGCCTTCGAGATATTGACCAGTATCTCCTTGTCAGTGCAGTTCGTGTCGTGATATTTCTGCACCAGCAGGAGGATATAGTCAATGTTGATTTCCACCTGGCGGATCAGCTCGGTCTCGAAGATGAGGTCATCATTGATATTTTCCTTGTCCCCCGGTTTCCTGCGGCGCCATTTGTCCCGCAGATCCAGATAATGGCTCTGGTAATCCTGCAACTGCCTGTCCGACAGCTCTTCACGCCCCTCATATTGGTCGAATGTGGAGAGAATGTTGATGGATTTCAGCAGGCTTCCGAACAGTGCTACAAAACGCTTTTCCGCATCCTCGCCCATAACAGGCTGGCCCTCCGGAAATTCGCTCTTGAGCTGATCGACCAGCTCGCTGTAGCCGTAACAATGCTTGCCGTCCTTGTTGTCATAACCGTTGTAGTATGACCAGAAATCCTTGAGCACGACTATACTGCTGGCATCCTTGTCCCCGAACAGGGCGATGGCATCGTCGGTAGCCTGTTGCAAATCCCTGAAACATACTATGTTGCCGAAAGTCTTTACGGAATTGAGTATCCTGTTCGTTCTGGAAAACGCCTGGATGAGCCCGTGCTGCTTCAGGTTCTTGTCCACGAACAGCGTGTTGAGCGTGGTGGCGTCAAACCCTGTGAGGAACATGTTCACCACGATAAGCAGATCCACCTGCCTGTTTTTCATCCTCAGGGACAGGTCCTTGTAGTAGTTCTGGAACTTGTCGCCGGAAGTGTCGTAATTCGTGGCGAACATCTGGTTGTAATCCTTGATTGCACCCTCCAGAAAATCACGGGACTGCTGGTCCAGCTGCGTGGTGCTCTCCGGATTCTCCTCTGCCAGGATACCGTCAATGTCCTCCTCATTGGCACTGTAACTGTATATCGTGGCAATCTTGAGCCTTTGGGACTCAGGCAGATCAGCCTGCTGCTTCTTGAACTCATTGTAATACGCCTTGGCCATCGGAATGGAGGCCACGGCGAACATTGCATTGAATCCGTTCAGTTTCTGCTCCGTCTTGTGTTCCGAAACCGATGCACCTTTCTTCGCGCTGGCGACCTTGTGGATATCATCGAGAACCCTGAAGGAATAGTAGGAACTGCGTTTGGTCTTCTGGTCGAAATGGTCAATGATATATTTCACCACCTGCGACACTCTTTCCGGCGAAGCCATTGCCTTTTCCCTGTCAATGGCGGGAATCTGTTCATCCGCAATGCCGGTTTTCTCCTTGATGGTATTGACGTAGTCGATCCTGAAAGGCAGGACATTCTCGTCATTGATCGCATCCACAATGGTGTAGGTGTGGAGCTTGTCGCCGAAGGCCTGTTGGGTGGTCTTCAGCCTCAGGTCACCGCCTGTCCCTGCATTCTGTGCGAAAATAGGCGTGCCGGTGAACCCGAAAAGATGGTATTTCTTGAAGTTCTTCGTGATGGCTGTGTGCATCTCGCCGAAGTTGCTTCTGTGGCATTCGTCGAAAATGATTACCACGCGCTGCTGGAAGACAGGATGGTTCTTGTTCTTCTGGACGAAGATGGAAAGCTTCTGTATGGTAGTGACAATGATGCGGTAGTCATGGTATCCGCCGTTCTTGTCCCGGTTCTCCAACTGCCTCTGCAGTACGGCGGTAGAAGAATTGCCGTCAGCCGCGCCTTCCTCGAAACGGTTGTATTCCTTCATCGTCTGGTAGTCCAGGTCTTTTCTATCGACCACGAAAAGGACTTTGTCGATGTAGGGGAGCCCGGATGCCAGCTGCGCTGTCTTGAATGAGGTCAATGTCTTGCCGGAGCCCGTCGTGTGCCAGATGTATCCGCCGCCTCTGATGCTTCCGTAGAACTTGTAGTTGTGTGCGACATTGATCCGCTGGATAATTCTTTCTGTGGCTGCAATCTGGTACGGACGCATCACCATCAGCATCCTTTCGCTTGTGAAGACGCAATACTTGGTGAGGATGTTCAGCAGGGTATGCTTGGAGAAGAATGTCTTGGTGAAATCGAGCAAGTCATTGATTACCTTATTGTTGCTGTCTGCCCAGAAAGAGGAGAACTCGAATGAATTGCTGGTCTTTCTGGACTTGTTGCGCCCTCCAACTTCCTGCTCTTTCAGGTGGTTTGCGCGGGTGGTGTTCGAGTAGTATTTCGTGTTCGTCCCGTTCGAGATGACAAATATCTGCACATACTCATACAATCCACATCCTGCCCAGAAACTGTCTCTCTGATAGCGGTTTATCTGGTTGAACGCCTCTTTCAGCTGTACGCCACGGCGTTTCAGTTCAATGTGTACGAGGGGGAGTCCGTTTACAAGTATGGTCACGTCGTACCTCGTGTCATAGATTCCGCCTTCCTCGACATATTGGTTGATGACCTGGACGAAATTGTTGTGGATATTCTTCTTGTCGATGAGGTAGATGTTCCGGCTTTCCCCGTTGTCCCTCTTCAGGACCTGGATGTAATCTTCCTGTATTCTGGCGGTCTTGGCTACAATATCATCGTTCTTGTTGGCAATGCACTCGTTGAAGAAGTGCTCCCATTCATTGTCAGTGAAACGGTAGTCGTTAAGCTTCTCCAGACTTGTGCGGAGATTGGATACGAGGTCCGCCTCCGTATGGATCGGCAGATACTCATAGCCCTGCTCCCCAAGGAGCCTGATGAACTCTTTCTCCAGCTCAGCCTCGCTCTGGTACGCCTCGGACGTGCTCACCGCGTGCTCATATTCCGAGACCACAGTGTATTCTGCGCTTTCTGCAATGATATTGTACATGTTCGGTTATTGTTTTGTCAATGAATTATTCGAATATTGCGTTCACGCATTTGATGGTCGCTTTCCTGATATCGTCTGATTCTGTTTCGCCCATGCCTTCTGCTGTCGAGGTGCATATCAACTCAAGTGTTTGTGCATTAAGCAGCTGGAGGGTTACTTCTGTTGAATAGCCAAATGCACGATTGGCTCTGCCGCTTTCGCCATAGTTTATTATGATTGTCCGAGATTTAAGGTCATCTTTAATCTCCGGTAATCTGACAAATCCCCGTTTCATAAACATTCCGGCAATCAAATCGGATGGAGAAACGCTTTTGCCTACAGTGGAACCGAATAGCCCATAAGGAGTTCCCACAGCACCGCCTGCTGAAGAAGATAGCTCTGAGGAAGGGGTGATGTAAATGTATCTGTAACCGGAGAGGTCCGGGATATTGGAAATATTGGCATGTTTAGGTACACCGCAACTTGCCAGAACAAACGTGGTAGCCAATAACAGGAGAATATTCTTGAATGTTTTCATGATCAGTTGGTTTATAGTTTTATTCTTAGTTGTATCTTATGCCTCTTTTCTTTTGAAGGTCAATAACTTGTCTCGATAAAACTCATACTGCTGCCTGCGCTTTTCCATTTCTGCCGGAAGACCTGAAGCCAGGTCGTTGGTGAGGGTGTCGAAGCGGTCAAGGATGGCGACAATGCGCTGCTGCTCGGCTATTGATGGGATTGGGATAAGAAGATTATATAACTTCGACATATCAACAGAAGCAAAATTGGAGACATTTGTATTTGCCTTGCACCATTCATCAATAACAAAAAAGTAATAGTACACGTACTTTACAGATAACTCATTCTCAAGCGATTTACGAATTGAAAGATTCGTGAATCGCTGATTAGCAAGCGAATCAGTAACTATAAGAGCGTGCTCGCCGATGGTTGCAGTTGTAGCAAGTATGAAGGAATTGGCCTTGAATAATCCCTTTCCTTTGACCCCTTTTGGGGTAATGTGTAGTATCGAATCTGAGAGAATACGTCCATTCTGTCGAATATCCTCCATTCTAAACCACGGGATAGTTCCTCCTTCCCAGAACTCCTTTTTCGCCTTTGACGGAGTATAGCCATTTCGTATTTCGAATACCTCACTCATCTTCATCCATCTTACTTCTGCTTGCCCCCCCCTATTTATATCCTTGAAATTCAATAAATTATCGCGATAAAAGTTGTATTGTTGTAATCTTTTTTGCAGTTCTGCTTGCAGTTCTGCTTGCAGTTCTGCTTGCAGTTCTGTAAACGTATCTAGTATCCTCACAATCTCTTCCTGCACAGGAAGAGGTGGCACCGGAATTTCAAAATCTTCAATCATAGGCTTTCTAATAGATGTAACTGTCGCACTAACTGCTTTTGTCATTATGAATCGCTTGAATGCGCTTTTCATGTAATAGAAAGCGAATTTTACATTTATTTGTTGTGTTGTGAAATGTATCCTATATACTCTTTGATGTAGCGCATATTTTCCATTGATATAATGAAAAATATCACCTATGCCACCTTCGCCTGGGATAATAATGGCTTCTTCGTCATATTCGAAATCATTTTTGCTCTTGACAATTTGAGACCTTACGAAAAATGGGTATTTCCCATCTTCATCAGCTTCATTGCCATTACTACTGCCTGTTCCGACTTGTGCTATATCTTTGATTTTAATCCACTCCACCCCATCCGGACAGTACTGCTGTATTAACTTTTCTAACTTGCTCATGTTTTCTTCTGTCAAGTATTGCTTTTTCCCTTTAATTGCTTACCTTTGCATTGGAGATTTTCATGTGAATGGTTGAGGGGCTCGTCAAACTTATTTTAAAAAGCATTCGCCCACGGGTGAGTGCTTTTTGCGTTTTAGAGATATACTGACGGAAGTACTCTCAAAGGCCGCTCTCAGCTCTCAAGCTTACAAATCATTTATGCAACATGAAAATATCCATTATCATCAAGTTTGACGAGCGCCCTGGCACAGAGTGCGGAGCAGCTCACAAACCTATTATTGTCAGAGGCCATTTCAGAATGGTCGGAGGCAAAAAGGTTTACGTGAAGGCCCACTACCGTAACCGGTAGGCGGACAGCCTTGTCTGAACGCCCGTCAGTATCGGAGCCGCTCCTCACCCGAGCGGCTTCGTCATTACCTTCCACTCCGAAATGGCACAATGACATTATATCTCAATTTCGTTAATAATCTTGTCAATCTCCGCTCTCAGCACATTCTCCCGTGACACGATTTCCGCAAGTTCAGCATTGAGCTTCACAATATCGACCTTCTCTCTGGTGTCCTCCTGTTCGACGTATGTCGAAACCGACAGATTGTAGTCACTCTTCGCGATCTCGTCATTGGCCACCAGCCTGCTGACATACTGCACATCCTTTCTCTCCGTGAAAATCTCTAAAATGTGCCGGATATTCTCGTCGGTGAGCTTGTTGCTGTTCGTGACCTTGACACATTCCTTGGAGGCGTCGATGAACAGTGTGCCGTTGTCTTTCTTGGCCCTCTTCAGTACCATGATGCAAGTCGCGATGCTGGTGCCGAAAAACAGATTGTCCGGCAGCTGTATAATGCAGTCAACATAGTTGTTGTCAATGAGATACTGCCTGATTCTCTTCTCCGAGCCGCCTCTGTACATCACGCCCGGGAAACAAACGATTGCCGCAGTTCCGTTGCTCGCCAGCCACGCCAGCGAATGCATGATGAACGCCAGGTCCGCCTTCGATTTCGGTGCAAGCACGCCTGCCGGCGCGAACCTCGGGTCATTGATCAATGTGATGTCGTCGTCGCCCTTCCATTTGGTGGAGTACGGCGGATTCGAAACTATCACCTCGAATGGCTCGTCATCCCAATGCTGAGGCGAAAGCAGCGTGTCCTCGCAGGCTATGTCGAACTTGTCATAGTCGATGTCGTGCAGGAACATGTTGATTCTGCACAGGTTATATGTCGTGAGATTGATTTCCTGGCCGAAGAAGCCCTGGCGGACATTGTCCTTTCCCAATATCTTCGCGGCCTTCAGCAGCAATGAGCCTGAACCGCAGGCCGGGTCGTAAACTTTATTGACCTCCGTCTTGCCCACTGTCGCCAGTCTGGTAAGGAGTTCGCTCACTTCCTGCGGGGTATAGTACTCTCCGCCTGACTTGCCGGCATTGGATGCGTACATGCCCATCAGGTATTCATAGGCGTCACCGAAAGCGTCGATGGTATTGTCCTGATAATCACCCAATTTCATTGACGCGATTCCTCTCAGGAGCTTGACGAGTTTCTCGTTCCTCTTGATGACGGTCGCGCCTAATTTGTTGGAATTCACGTCGAGGTCGGCGAACAGCCCCTTGAAATCGTCCTCGCTTGCAGTGCCTTTGGCTGAACTTTCGATGGCTTTGAAAATGCTCTCGAGTGTCGTGTTCAGATTGTCGTCTGTGTCACAGACTTTGCATACGTTTTCGAAAAGCTGTGACGGCAGGATGAAAAATCCCTTCACGCTCACCATCTCATCTCTGATGCCCTCTGCTACAGTATCTTCCAGATCCGCATAGTTGAAGTCCTTGTTCCCGGTCTCCCATTCGCCACGGTTGATATACGTGGTGATGTTCTCGCTTATGTATCTGTAAAAGAGCATTCCCAGGATGTAGGACTTGAAGTCCCATCCGTCCACGGACCCTCTCATCTCATCGGCTATTGCCCAGATGGTCCTGTGAAGCTCCGCACGCTCCACTTCCTTCTTGTTGTCTGTCATTGTAAGTAGTTACCTTGCTTTTTCGTCCGGCTCCCTTGTCCGGCTCTCTTGTCCGGCTCTCTTGTCTTGCGTATATGCCCAGCTTCTTTGCTTGGCTTTTTCGTCCGGCATTCAAAGATAACAAAGTTATTTCAAGTTTCTCAACTTTCCTCCGACTTCTTCTGAGTTTCTTCGATATTCCCCGCATCATTTCCCGCTCCTCTGAGTCACTTGCTGCTCTCCGCATCGCTTCGCTGGTCTCTGCGCCTCTTCTCTTTTTCTCTTTTCTGATTTCAGAGCCTCTTGGTGTTCTCCGAATCGCTTCGCTGTTCTCTGCGTCTCTTCTCTTTTTTCTTTCTTTCTTTCTGTCTTCTCTCTTTCTATCTTCTTTTACTCCATCTCATCTTCTCTTTCTCATCTCTCCATCTCTATTTCTCTTGTTCTCTATTGTGTTCTCTTCTTCTCTTTCTCTTTTTCTTCTCTTAGTTGACATTCCCTGCATCCTTCCGCTATTCTCTGCGCCTCTTTTCTTTTTCTCTTTTCTGATTTCAGAGCCTCTTGGTGTTCTCCGCATCGCTTCTTTGCTTCTTTTTTCTCTTTTTTTCTTAGTCACCTGACATTCCCCGCATATCTTTCTCTGCTCTTCCATTATTCTCTGATAGATTCTGAACAATGCGACAACCGCTTTTCCTGATTTTTGTTGCCCTCGGCTGTGCAGTTTGTCCGTGGAAACCCGCCTTTCTCCGGACAAGTTATTGATTTTGAGTTACTTGTCCGTGGAACCTCGCCTTCTACCGGACAAAATGTTCGTGTAGTGTCTATAGATATGGCTGGCAGAAGCGTTATGGCTTGCAGCAAGGT
>ERZ1026780.734-NODE-734-length-24096-cov-5.994884_pt1 | contig 24096 bp, 20 predicted proteins | sample MGYA00380126_ERZ1026780 | MGnify/ENA primary metagenome ERZ1026780 (study PRJEB33269, sample SAMEA4719762) | human gut metagenome | biome: human-associated habitat; feature: organic feature; material: feces | place: Cameroon | collected 2013-10 ... | reverse complement strand
ATGAGATAAAAACTTATCTCATTCTCAATCACTTATAAAAAATACGTACTTTCCTTAAGGAAAACTTGCAATTGCCCAAAAGATTTTCTTTTTTTGCAAAAAGAAATACGAAAACTTTTCTAGGGTGTCGCTTTTAACAACCATCTAAAACTAAGAAACTATGAAACAGGCTATACTTATATTAGCGCACAAAGATTTTGCAGCCTTGAGAAAGTTAATAGCTTATTTCAAGCAAGATTGTTATGTGTTTGTTGAAGTTTACGTAGGATCTGACAATAATATACCAGAAGGTTATTCTGTACAATTCCGTCTAGATGATTTTGAGGGCAACTACATGGAAACACAGATATTAAAAAAAATCCCGCCAGAAGACTCAAGCTACGCAAAAGTAGGCACATTTCAGTATGTAAAAGACAAGAACTACAGGATGTTCATCAAAGTCTTTCATAATAACAACATTATAGAAACAGCCCAATTACCTTAGCTTTTGTGGTCTGATCTGAGTTTTTTCATTTTAGGCGCTTCATCTATATCTGTTGGAATTCAATCCTTTTGCCCATGAAGACTATAAGTAGTTTCATACTAACTTTAGCTACCTTTGCCTGCATATGTAGCTGGCAAAGCAACATCTATGCACAAAGAACAGACATTGAGAAACGCTTGTCCACCGCTCCTGTGCAGGAGAAGGCCTATCTGCACCTGGACAACAACTGCTACTTCCTGGGCGACACCATCTGGTATAAGGCATACTTGGTGGAGGCGGGCAACCTGCGACCGACGGCGGATAGCCGCATTCTCTATGTGGAACTGGTGGATCCTGAAGGACATGTCGTAGAGCGGCATCGGCAATACATCGGGCGGCCCGATGCCGACCATGGAGACTTCGCGCTGGCCGACACGCTCCACTCTGGCTATTATGAGCTTAGGGCCTACACCCGATGGATGATGAACTTCTGCGTGACCGAGCGCCCCTACAACCGCAAGGACCGCGAGCTGTTTTACAACCGACAGATGGCCAAGGACTTCTTCCGCGACTACGGCACGGTTTGGTCGCGTGTGGTGGCTGTGTATGAGCGCCCCGAGAAAGCGGGTGACTACAGCGACCGCCAGATTCTTCCGCGCCCGAGGCAGCGAGCTCTCAAGCCCAAGAAGCCCAGCCTCAACGTCACATTCTATCCCGAGGGTGGCAATCTGATTGCCGGCACACAGTGCCGAATAGCCTTCGAGGCCCTCAACGAGGATGGCGAGGCGGTGAACATCACAGGCAAGGTGGACGGACAAGACATCCGTGCTGACTTCATGGGGCGGGGCTCCTTCCTATATGATGTCCCCAAGGAAGGAAAGGCACGGGCGACGTTCAGCTATCAAGGCGAGGACTATCGCTTTGTGTTGCCCGACATCCTACCGAAAGGGCTCACGCTCCGCGTAAGCGAGGACGAGGTGACGCTGCAAGGTCAAGGACTATCGGCAAAACACCTCAAGGCGGCCTTCCTCACCCGGGGCGTGCTGCGTAGCCTCTTGGATGTGTCATTGGACGCCAAAGACGAGGGCACGCTTCATTTCGACAGAAGCCAACTGCCTACAGGGGTGTGCGACCTCATCGTCTATGACGAAGCGGGCAACGTGCTGGCCGACCGCCTGTTTTTCGTCAATCACCATGACTACGACCAGCGCCGCATCACCATTGAAGGCGCCAAGACCAAATACCAGCCCTGCGAGAAGGCCGACCTGACACTGGCAGCACCAAGAGACGTGCGGACGCTCAGCGTGGCCGTACGCGATCAAAAGGGCACGGCACCGTCGTACGACAGCGGCTCACTCCTCACCGACCTGTTGCTCACCAGTGACATCCAAGGGTTTGTGGCGCAGCCCAACTATTTCTTTGAGCGAGACGACAGCCTGCACCGCGCTCGTCTTGACGTGTTGCTGATGGTGCAGGGCTGGCGACGTTACGACTTCAAGGAACTAAGTGATGGCAAGCCCCTGCGCTACCATCCTGAGAAGAACATCGAGATAGACGGCGCCGTCTACAAGGCTCCTGTCTTCGACCCCATTGAGCCCGATGAGCTGCCCCTTTGGCGAGATGGCGTCTTCGGGTGGACATTTGAGGAGGTAGCCAATACAGCAAACCTCCCAGCATTTACGAATTGGTTAGTCACAGGAAAAATAGTAGGAGAACAAGGTGCTTTGGCTGAAAAAGAGCGCGGCGTGCTGCTACCACAATTGCCAAACCAAACGGGCGATTCATCACCTGATGACACACCCAACAACAACACAGGCAAGGAAACTAACAAGGATGTGGAAAAAGATTATGGTGTCAATCATCCAGGACTGAAACATGAAGTGACCATCGAGGGCGAGATGACACTCACGGGTCCGAAGGGAGAGAAATCGACGCCCTTCACGCTGCAGACTACGGATGACGGACGCTTTCATTTTCAGATGGCGCCCTTCTGGGGAGAGGGTCGCCTGCTGCTGAGTGCCCACAAACAGGACATCAGCACCGAGGAATGGCACGCCAACCACACGAAGGACATCTTCGACGAGGAGGCGTGGCCTGACTACTACGTCAAACTCGACTTATTCTACCCCATCTTTGCGCGGAAATACTCCTGGTATGAGACCCACCATCCTGCCACAAGCCAACAGGACAGCACGACAACGCACACTCAGACAACAGCCGACTCTCCAGGCATCACCCTGCCCCAGGTGAGCGTGAAAGCTCGGCGGCGACACAGCAAGCAAGCCATCGCCTGGGGAAAACCCGTCTGCCAGTATGACACCGAGCAGCTCTACAACCTGGTCACCGATTACGGTCTGTCGTTTGGCAAAGTCAACTTCCGACGCCTGCCCTATCAGCTGAGCGTGCTGCTCTTCGGCAACTATGGCACACAATGGACGTTCAATGTGGAAGGACATCTCAATCGCGTTCTCTTTTACCGAAGCTTCGACACTGGCAGGACCAAGATGATGGAGGCACCCATGAACCGCAGCAACTACAGCATCTATAAGGACCTCCTCCTGTGCCGCCAACAAACCGTCAAGTTCTACACCGATTTTGACCTGCGCAACAGTGACCGCTACATGGAGATGAGCAGCCAAACGGCCGACGTCACCCTGGACTTCGAGACCATCCCCGACGACGGCACACGCTACACCATGCGCGACCGCAGCCTCATCCTGCAAGGCATCACCGAGCCCGACGAATACTACCACCCCGACTACAGCCATCGGCAGTTGCCGCGGCACGCAGATTACCGGCGCACACTCTACTGGAACCCCAGTCTAAGAGTGGGCGCAACGAGCAAAGCGCACGCCACCTTCTACAACAACAGTCAGAAGACCTGCATCCAGGTCAGCGCCATGGGCATGGGCAACTTGGGACCCGCCTGCAATTAAAATAAGAAGCCATCATGAAAAAAAGCATTATCCTCATCATGTCGTTGCTATGTGCCCTGGCGCACATCAGCGCTCAGGACACCTATACGGCCCGCGTGGTGGACGCGACTACAGGCGACGCCTTACCCATGGCGAGCGTCTACATCAGCTCCTCCCACTCCACCATCACCAACCAAGAAGGCGACTTCTCCATCAAGGCACACCCAGAGGATATGCTGCACATCACCTACGTGGGCTACAACGGCAAGAACATCAAGGCCAGCGACTTGGGTCGTAAGGTGGCACTCAAGCCCTACACCCGCTTGCTGAAAGAGGTGATCGTCACGCCCATCGATATTGAGGGATTGCTCAAGAAGTTGACAAAGAAGCTCAACGACGAGTACAACAAGTTCAGGGGCATACAGTCCAACTACTTCTTCCGTCAGGTGACGCAAAACGACACCACCTACAACGAGCTCATCGAGGCTTTCTTCCGCACCAGGTCGGACATCGCCCTGCGCGAATTCATGCTCACCACGGGGCGCTATGGCAACATCGAGAGTGGCGACACGCTGAAGCCCTTCTATAAGTTTCGCGATTATTACAAGACCTCCTGCATTGCACCCATGCTACCAGAGTCGGGCATTTGGCGGCAACTCTACACCCCATTGCCCTACGAGTGGATCAAACATTATTATGACAAGCTATACGACCTGTCGTACGCCATCCTGCAAGGGGAGGACAGCACACGCATCCTCCTTCTTCAGTTTGATTTGCCATCGGATAGGGTGAAGGCCAATGGCGAGCGGATGACGCAAGATGAAATGGCATCGCTCCTACCGCCCACGCTGACCGGACGATTGATGATCGACATGGATAAGCTGCGCCTGCTCTCGTTTCGGGGAATGGTACGTAACCAATTGGTAAAGACACGTTTCAGAAACACAAAACGCATCGCATATAGCAAACGCAACATTGAGATACAGATGACCTACACGCACAACCGGGGATTCGACGAGGTGTCTTCCATCGGCACGCGCATGCTCGTAGACCGCGGCAAGGACGATTATAGGGGTGTTTATTGGAGCACGATGTTCAACATTGGCGACTACGACATCGGCGAAGGCGTCTCCACACGTTGGGAAGACATCTACTACGCCCTACGGGAGCGGGGCAACGACGAAACCTTCCGCGAGCACTACAAGATCGTGAAGACCACGTCGACGGAGGAAGCCATCATCAAGGAGTTTGAGCGCGACAACTGCTTCGGAAGTTTCATCCGCTAAAACACGCGGCATTTTTCAGGCCGACGCACCCCAACTCCAACACCCCTGACAACAAAAAAGAAACAATTTCGCCATAAAACAACAAAAAGCAAGTCAAAAGTTTGGTGGAAAGAAAAATAATGCCTACCTTTGCACACGCTTACAACAAGCAGGTACGGTACCTTGTCCGAACGGTCAGGTAACGGTCTGCAAAACCGTTCAAGGCGGTTCGACTCCGCCAGGTACCTCAACATTTATCAAGAGCACTGCAAACGCAGTGCTCTTTTTGTTTTATATCCATTGACACTCAACAGCACACCGAACATCATGCAACCCCTACCGGTTCCCTGAAGACACGCCAACCGTTACTTCTTGCCATAACCATACAACAACGAAAAGCCGTTGGCAACCGCGACTTTCGTGTCCTCGGTTGCCAACGGCAACATTCTTTGCGTCGTTCAGAAAAGGCTGACGCCTCTTATGATTCAGCGCGATGGTTTCGTTTTACTTCTGCAAGTGATCCACAAACCATGTGGTAATTTGGCGCAAGAGGTGGTTTCTTGAATTACCACCATAGATGCCATGGTTGCGGTTTGCATAGAAAAGCTCCTTGAAATCCTTGTCGGCCTGCACGAGAGCCTCAGCATACTCGAAGGTGTTCTGCGGGTGCACGTTGTCGTCGGCGGTACCGTGGCAGATAAGCAGTGCACCATGAAGTTTGTCGGCACGCGAGATGGCGCAATCAGCATAACCCTCGGCATTCTCCTGAGGAGTGCGCATGTAGCGTTCGGTGTAGACAGAATCGTAATAACGATAGCTTGTCGGAGGAGCGACAGACACACCTGCCTTGAAGACGGGACGGCCCTCGCTCATGCTCATCAGCGTGCAATAGCCACCATACGACCAACCCCAGATACCGATGTTGTCCTTGTCGACATAAGGCAGTGAGCCAAGGTAAAGGGCTGTTTCCACCTGGTCCTTAGCCTCCAGGTTGCCGAGGTGCAGGTAGGTGCACTTCTCAAACTCAGCACCATTTGCGCCCGTGCCACGGCCATCGACGCAAACCACGATAAAGCCCTGTTGAGCGAGATACTGGTCGTAAGCGCAACCCTGCCCCATAGAACCGGCATTCCAAGAGTTTACAACCTGCTGGCTGCCGGGGCCGCTATACTGGAACATGATAACAGGATACTTTTTGTTGGGATCGAAATTGGCAGGCTTAACCATCCAACCGTCGAGCTTCACACCCTCAGAGGTGGTGAAAGAGAACATCTCGTTCTTCGTCCATCCATACTGCTGGGTCTTGGCCCGCAGCTCCTTGTTGTCGAGGTTGGTGGCGATCACCTTACCCTGGTTGTTGCGTGTGGTGTAAACGTAAGGATTGTTGATGTCGCTCCACGTGTTGACGAAATACTTGCAATCGCCCGAGAAAATGGCCTCGTTCCATCCCTCCTGATTGGTAAGACGCACGGTCTTGCCATTCTTGCGGGTCACCATGATCTGACGGTCGTGAGGATTGAGCGGAGCAGCCTGGTAATACACGTCGCCCGTCTTCTCGTCGTAGCCGTAAACCTTGGTGATGTCGTACTTGCCGTCGCCAATCTTGCGAAGCAACTTACCATTCCGGCTGTAGAGATAAAGGTGCATGTAACCATCGCGGTCGGAAGGCATCAGGATATAGTCCTTGCCAATGCGGATAGCCTCCATAGCCTCTTCCTTCACATACTTGGCCACGCGCTCCTTAATCAACAGCTGCGACAGGGTGCTGCGCGGGTTGACCGTGTAGAGATTGAGCACGTCCTGATGACGGTTCATGGTGTAAACCAATATCTTCTCGGGATTCTCGGTAGGCAAGATGCGGGGCATGTAGCCATCCTCATCCATCGGAACCTGCAGCTGCTGGGTCTTGTGGCTCTTGATATCGTAGCTCCAAGCCGTCACCTTCGAGTTGTCCTCGCCAGCCTTCGGGTACTTGTAGCTATAATAACCGGGATACAACTCAAACTCCTTCTTCTCAGGTTTCATGCCCTTATACAACTGCAAAGAGTACTCCTTCACCTTCGACTCGTCGAACTTGAGCCAGCACAACATCGTACCATCGGCGTTGAAGGTCAACGCGCTATTGAACGCAAACTCCTCCTCGTAAACCCAATCGGGAACGCCATTGATGATCTCGTTGAATTTACCATCGGTTGTGACCTGGCTTTCGCTGTTGTCGTAGAGCAACTTCACCAGGAAGATGTTGTTGTCGCGCATGAAAGCCACTTGGTTTCCATCGGGCGACCATACGGGCATCTCCTGCGGACCTCCTGCTGAAAGACGCTCCAACTTGTGAGAGTCGACAGTATAGATATAGAAATCGGCCTTGTATGAGCGGCGGTAAATCATCTGTGTGTTTGTACGGATGAGCATGTGCTTTCCATCGGGGGCCATCTGGTAACCATCGAAACCTTTGATCTTCTCGCCATGCGTATTATTGACGTCGAAGAGCACACCCGTCTTCTTACCGGTCTTGAAAGAGTACTGCACGATCTGACTGCCGTCTTGAGAGATCTGCGCATACTGGTCGGTTCCAGCGAGTGGGTCGATTCCACTAATACGGTGGGCCGAGAACTCACCTTGGGTCAGTCTCTTCAAATCAATCTTGTCAGCGGCATTCGCACCCAACACCGTCAGGAGGATTGCCAAACACATCAATGTGATTTTTTTCATTTTACTATTAGTTTAATGGTCATTACTTGCAAAGTTAAACACATTTTGATAAATTTGCAAAGCATTACACCAATATTTGCAAATATATTTATGAAGGGCCTCAGGCCACTACACAATGTTTTATAAAGACTATAGCCATTGGATACGCGAGCAGTTCCCTTTTCGCGTGCAAAAGATATCTGTCGACGCTGCCTTCAGCTGTCCCAACCGAGACGGACGCCTGTCGTTGGGCGGATGTACGTTTTGCGACAACAAAACCTTCAACCCTTCCTATTGCGACCGAGGGAAGTCGATCACACAGCAACTCGAAGAGGGCAAGGCGTTCTTTGCAAAAAAATACCCAGAGATGAAATACCTGGCTTACTTCCAGGCTTACTCCAACACATACGCACCCTTGGAGGAACTGAAAAGGAAATATGAGGAAGCACTTGCCGTCGACGATGTGGTGGGCTTGGTTATCGGCACCCGACCCGACTGCGTGAGCGACGAGGCACTCGACTACCTGCAACAGCTCAACCAACACACGTTCCTCATCGTGGAATATGGTATCGAGTCGGCCAATGACAACACCCTACGACGCATCAATCGCGGCCACACATTCGACTGCAGCAGACAAGCCATCATCAAGGCCCACCAAAGGGGGATCATCACCTGCGGACACATCATTCTCGGATTGCCAGGCGAGGACGAAGAGGAAATGCTTCATCAGGCCTCAACCATCTCTCAGCTACCGCTTGACATCATCAAACTCCACCAACTGCAAATCATCAAAGGCACACCTTTGGCCAAGGAATACGAGGCGCACCCCTTCCACGTCTTCTCAGCAGAAGAGTATGTAAACCTTGTGATTCGCTACGTATCACAGTTGCGAAACGACCTGGTCCTTGAACGGTTCGTAAGCCAAAGCCCTCCCAACATGGTGATTGCACCCAAATGGGGGTTGAAGAACCATGAGTTTACCGACTTGCTCAATAAGCGAATTCGCGAACTGGGATATGACCATCGTTAAGAATGACGCTTCAAGACAGATAGACGACATAGCCACTACACCTATTATATATAGGTGACTTTCATTTCCTGTGGACGCAGAATACCATAGGAACTACAAGTTTCTCCTCAGCCTTCGGGTTGAGAACTATGTTGGCATCCATCTCACGAGAGTCATGGCAATTATAGTGCAAAGCGCGCCCATGAAGGCATACAAGAGGATTGCACAAGCGACCTGGGTAATCCGTAAAAAGCAAAACAAGGGGCATTAAATCAACAAAAGCGCAGCGGATGCACATTGCGCAAAGGTGCATGCGATTTCTACGTTGGAAAAGGAATGCGCGAGACTGAATGCGAAGAACCAACATAACCCCAACCCTTAAAAAAACATAAAAGGGATGATTTCTGCGATACGAAGCACACCATTATCACCACTTCAAACTAACGGGAAACACAATGAATGGCGTTCGAATTTAGAAACATATCGCCCCAAAAGACCATTAGGGCAGGCTACGGAGTACCCCAAAATCCCCAAAACGAGCAATAGGAACACAAAAACACGCTTTCAAACCGTCATGCACGGGGGCGAGACACATGTTTTTTCACATTCCACTGCATATTTTATACAGAATGAATACAAGGCCTCAATCGATCGTTTAACGACCAAATCACACCAACGAGAACCTTTTAGGCAGTTTGCTTAATATATTATATATAAGGTGAACTAATAAAATTGCATTTTTTTGAAAAAAAACTCGCGAAAAGTTTGTGGATTCAAAAAAAACCTGTACCTTTGCACTCGCATTTAGAGAAATGCTTCTGGCAACAGAAAACAAGCGGCAATAGCTCAGTTGGTAGAGCGCGACCTTGCCAAGGTCGAGGTCGCGGGTTCGAGCCCCGTTTGCCGCTCAACATTCTGAATAACCAAGCGACTGAAAAGTCACATGCCCAGGTGGCGGAATTGGTAGACGCGCACGTTTCAGGTGCGTGTGTTTTACGACGTGCAGGTTCGAGTCCTGTTCTGGGCACAAATTATTCAGAATGTATACATTTGGAGGGGTGGCGGAATTGGTAGACGCGCTACTTTGAGGGGGTAGTGACAATTATGTCGTGGGAGTTCGAGTCTCCTCCTCTTCACTTGTATGATTTTAATGTGTGCGGCAATAGCTCAGTTGGTAGAGCGCGACCTTGCCAAGGTCGAGGTCGCGGGTTCGAGCCCCGTTTGCCGCTCTTTTTTTATTGTATTGAGATACACACCTAATCAATGAATTTATATTTAAGATATTTCGATAAGGAAACACTTGTTTCCAATGTTGATGAGGCTCTTGATTTCCTGCGTTCCATTGATGAAATACGAGTAACTCCGGAGTTGGAGGCTGATTTGCGCGATTACGCCCAGAGCGATGTGTTTTTCCCAAAGCGTTACAAGGTGCGTTCGCACATTTACTTCATTATCATCAAAACCGCAGCCGAGACCATGCTCGACTTCAAGCAGAAGAAAGCTCTTCGCCCCGCTCCCAATCAGGCTGTTGCGGATCGCCGCAGCATGAATGAGATGGTTGTGAACCGTTTGACCGAGGAGAAGGCTGGATGGTATGAGGGCGAGCTCAGCTTCAAGCGCGTTGTGATGATCCCTACCACAGGAAAGCACGAATATCGCGACACTACATTTGTGGCGCGTTGCAAGGCTACCTCAGGTCAGGACTGCTACAACCGCATCGTGGAGCACCTGCGCGAGCGAGTCGACTATCGTAGCCAGTTCCCATCTGCCAAGGGCAAGAATTTCAACTTCAAGTACCTTGGACGCTGGAAATAATTCCATCACAGAGTGTGTAAACCCATCATAATTGTTTGCTACCATGAATAAGGTAATGCTGATTGGCAACGTGGGCAAAGACCCCGATGTGCGTTATTACGACGCCGACCAAGCGGTAGCCAAGGTTACATTGGCTACCACCGAGCGTGGATACACGCTGAAGAACGGCACGCAGGTACCCGACCGTACCGATTGGCACAACCTCGTGTTCTATCGCCAGCTGGCTAAGGTGGTTGAGCAATATGTCCACAAAGGCGACAAACTGTATGTGGAAGGTCGCCTGCGTTACACAACATTCGACGACCAATTGGGTAAGCGTCATTACGTTACCGAGATATTGGTGGAAAATATGGAAATGCTTACGCCGAAGCCTCGTGCCGACAAGGCGGAAACGCAACCCACCGTCAAACCATCGACAGCAAACGACGATGATAGCTCACTACCCTTCTGATTAACGCGAAGATATTTTGGAGACAATCCTATTATTCCAATTAAGTGACTGGCTGGTGTTAAGACCATTAACACCAGCCATCGTAGTAGCAGCTGTGTTGGCTGCTTTCTTGCTTTTCTTGTCGGGCTTCGCCAGTGGCTCGGAAATAGCCTTTTTCAGTCTCTCACCGCAAGACCTCGATGAACTCGACCCTGAGAAGAACGATAAGGACCGTAAGATCCAAATGTTGCGGGACGACTCGGAACGCACGTTGGCCACAATCCTCATCATGAACAATCTGGTGAACGTCACCATCATCATGTTGTGCAACTTTGCCATTGGGTCACTGGTGGCGTTCAAGGTGCAATGGCTCGAGTTCTTGTTGATCACCGTGCTCCTCACGTTCCTCTTGCTCCTTTATGGCGAGATTATGCCCAAGGTGTTTAGTCGCCAAAACCCATTGGCCTTCTGCCGCATGGCGGTAAACGGAGTCATGCTGATGCGCAAATTGTTCTGGCCCATCGAGTCGATCCTGATCACCAGTGGAGTCATTGCAGAAAAAGCTGTGCCCAAGGAGAAGCGTCAACTCTCGGTCGACGACTTGGAACAGGCGCTCGAACTGACCGACAAAGACGACATCAAGGACGAGAAGAGCATGCTGCAAGGCATTATCCGCTTTGGAGATGAAACCGCCAAGGAGGTGATGACCAGCCGACAGGACATTGTCTCGATCGACATTCGATGCGGTTTTCAAGAGGTGCTGACCAGCATTGCCGAGAACAACTATAGCCGCATACCTGTGTATCAGGACAATGGCGACAACATTCGCGGCATATTATACATCAAGGACTTGTTACCGCATCTGTCAAAGCCATCGAATTTCAGATGGCAGAGTCTGATGCGCCCACCCTACTTCGTACCCGAAACCAAGAAGATCGACGCCTTGCTTCGCGAGTTTCAGGAGAACAAGGTACACATCGCCATTGTTGTAGACGAGTTTGGCGGCACCAGTGGTCTCGTCACTCTTGAGGACATTTTGGAAGAAATCGTTGGCGAGATCAACGATGAATATGATGAGGAGGAGAAATCTTACTCCAAACTGAACTACAACACCTATCTCTTTGAGGGTAAGACCTTGTTGAGCGACTTCTGCAAGATTCTGCAAATCGACGACGATGAGTTCGACGATGTGGCGGGCGATGCCGATACCCTGGCCGGACTGCTACTGGAACAGAAAGGCGATTTCCTCAGCATTCACGAGAGATGGGATTATAAGCGCTATTCGTTTGAGGTGATGGCTGTGGAGGGTCGCCGAATCAGCCGTGTGAAAGTAACGGTACACAACAAGCCACAAGATGCCCCTGCAAAGAATTGACGAAGTGGCGCCGGGTGTGAAACTCGGTCTGTGGCGCATTACGGAACAAGCCGAGGAATTGCCAAGGCCCACAACGGCTGACGTTTCGGCTTACCACGGCGGTCGACTTAAAGAGAAACTCGTTACCTATGCGTTGCTCCATGCCATGACCGGAAACAACGACGGGATAATTGGGCACGACTCCTCAGGAAAGCCGCTCTTGGCGAACATGCACATCAGCCTCAGCCACACCAAGGGATGGGCAGCACTGATCTTATCACCCTATCAGGAAGTAGCGGTCGACATAGAGTATCGCTCGAACCGTGTGTGTCGCGTGGCCGACCGTTTTATGCGTGACGATGAGGAGAAAGGTGGGGTCGACATCCAACTTACCTGCTGGAGCGCAAAGGAAACTACCTTTAAGTTTTTCTCAGCCGACCATTTATTGTTTCAAGACATGCGGATGGCACCTTTCACACCTTCTGACCATGGCGTATTGACTATGGAGAACTTGCGTAGAAAGATCCATTTAACAGTACACTACGAACTCAATGCTGACTATGTGCTGACATGGGCCACAAGCCTATAATAAGATATGGCGCTTATCGCTCCACCTTGACTTTGAGGGGATGCAATAAGCGCTTTTTCCAATCTTTAAGAAACGCAAACCACGTTTTCGCTGTGTGGTAACCGTAATCCTCGTTATCGCTGGTGTAGGCCAAATGATAGCGAAGTTGACATCCCACGGGCTTCACAGTGAAAGTGTAATTGTCTTTTGTGGCTGGCCATTCCCGATCGCGATATGCCGTAGGAACAAAGATACCCAATCCCACCGTCTCACGTTTCCAGTTTAACGTGTCGGTAGCGGGCCAATCGGTTCCCCAACAACCGCGCAAACCATCCTTGTCAGAAAATTCTTCAGACCCCCTTACATTGATCACGCCAGTTGAAAACAATGAACTCGAAAGGTCACGGTTGAACGAAGCCTCCACTTCAAAATCTCGATGGCCGGCATAAAGCGTGTAGCGCAAAATCATATTGATGGGAGCTTCACCAGCCTTATACGCCCATTCCTCATCGGCCATCTCCACAATGGTGCGAATAGGTCCGGCACAAATAATGCGCTGCGAACGTTGCTTCACCGGGGAAACGAGCGAGGGCTGTCCATCCCAACCTCTCAACGCACCCAGTCCGAACGTATTGCCCACCCATAACACATCGTCACCATAGCCTTGCGCCTTTTGGGCTGGAGATGTGTAAAACTGCGTGTCGTAGAGTTCCAAGCCTTGATGAAACTTACCATAAAGATCGATGGTTTGGCGCGCGTCCATGTAGATGCGCATGGCGACCAGCTCGTTCTCGAAGGCCACTCCATGATGATGCAGCACCGTGAAGGGATCTTTGGTAGAAGCGTCGAGAGTAATGGCCGTAAGGTAGATGTCGTGCTTGTTCTTCTCCTTTACTTTCGGGTTGCGCAACATCATCTCGGCATAAGTGCGAGCAGGGTAAGCTGTAGTCCATTCCTCATCCGACAGATTAACTACCACGTGTTGCACCTCACTCTCCTTAATGTCGGTCAGGAAAGACAACTCATCGTATTGACCATCCCGATCGAGGTCGTCTAATTGACAGGCTACATCCCGCCCATTCACACGGACTGTAGCGCTGCGGATGTTCTTATGGGCTCGAACATTCAAGGTAACAGGTGCTTGTTGCTGGGAAACATCGCTACTCACCGTTAGGCGAACTACTTCTTGCGCCCGCGCAAACAAGCCAAAGAAAAAAGCAGAAAAAAGAACAGAAAAGTATTTCATATAGTATGACTCGTTGTTTGTAGAAGCAAAATTACCAATTAATTCGTATTCCGCTTGTCGGAAAATACGTTTTCTTATGGATATTTTCAGAAAAATAAACGTATCGGACCAATATTTCACATTAATTTTAATATTTTTAGCTTATTATTTGGAAACAAAAAGGTTTTTTAGTAATTTTGCGGTAAAATAGGAAGGATAGCGTGCGTAGAATTACCTACATATTGTTTGCAATGCTTCTCTTATGCTCGGCATGCGAGTTTCGCTTGAGACCCAACGAAGATGAGCAGGATGCCAGTCATATCCACGTAGAGCGATATGACCGGTTACAGAGCCGTTATCTCATCACAGGCGACTTCTCAGCCTTACAACAGATGAACACCGAGTATCCCATTGAGACACGCACACTGGTGGAGAAAATGCTTCAGATAGGAGACGTGAGCGACCACAATATCAACGAGAAGTTTCTCCGCTTTTACCAAGATTCCACTTTACAGACGCTTATTGGCGACGCCGAGTCGGAGTATGCCAACATGGACGACCTCAACGAAGGATTTCGCTTAGCGTTCCGACAGTTGCAAAGTTGGATTCCCGGATTACCCATTCCGCGCATCTATGCGCAAATAGGTGCGCTCGACCAAAGCATCGTGGTAGGCGATAGGGTCATCGGTATTTCGCTCGACAAATACATGGGATCGAAATACCCCCTCTACCAACGCTATGGCTATTCGCCCGAGCAACTAAGCACAATGGGACGTAACTTTATCGTGCCCGATGCACTTAGCTTCTACCTCTTAAGCCTTTACCCCATGGCCAACTACGACCGTCGCAGCCAAATGGAAAAGGACCTACACATGGGCAAAGTGATGTGGGTGGTCAACAAAGCTACGGGCATGAAGATGTTCAACACCGATTTCGTGAAGATGGTTGACCGTTACATGCACCGTCATCACAAGGTGACGGTTTCTGAACTTTTGGAATGCGACAATTATTCAAAATTTAAGTGACGCAACAGTTGGTAACAGCCCACAATACACAATCGCTATCCGATAGTTTTCTACATCGGACAAACGCACAAAACCAATTGATCATTAACAAAAGGCCCCAAGACAACTTGGAGCCTTTTGCATTATAGAGAGACTATAATCATTCTATACAAGACCAACAGGGCATCAGTCCATTCGACTGCGGTAATCCTCATAACCGTACTGGCGGAGCACCTCAAGTTCACCATCGGCATGGGCCAAGGCAAGCGACGGATGGGTAATACCATTAAACATGTTGGTCTTCACCGTTGTGTAGTGTATCATATCCTCAAAGATGACATTCTCACCTACCTTGAGTTCATGATCAAACTGCCAACGGCCCATAAAGTCGCCACTTAGGCAAGAACAACCACCCAAACGGTAGATATGCTCACCTTGTCCGTCGGGAATACGACCCTCTGCATCCTCTTCTATAGTACGCGCAAAACGCACAGCAGGATGGTAGGGCATCTCCAAGCAGTCGGGCATATGACAAGTGAAACTCACGTTGAGTATAGCTGTTCGTACGCCATGGTTCTCTACTACATCGACCACCTGACTCACAAGCGGCCCCGTTTGCCAAGCAAAAGCGCTACCTGGCTCCAAGATGACATGAAGATGCGGATAACGTCGGTGAAAGTCTTGCAAGATGCTAATAAGCAACGATGTGTCATAATCGTTACGTGTCATGAGGTGGCCACCACCAAAATTAATCCACTTCAGCTGCGGGAACCACTTAGAAAAACGTTCCTCAATATGTGCCAACGTGCGTTGGAACACATCAGGACCGCTCTCGCAAAGGGTGTGGCAATGGAAGCCTTCGATGGACGACGGCAACTGCTCAGGCAACTGCGAATTGAGCACGCCAAAGCGAGTGCCCGGCGCACAAGGATTATAAAGCACCGTCTCCACCTCGCTATATTCCGGATTGACACGCACGCCCAGGCTAATCGACGGATTGACTGTTTTGGCGCGATCGGCCAAACGTTGCCATTGGCTAAGCGAATTGAACGTAAGGTGACTCGAACAACGGGCTATCTCATCAATCTCATCATCGGTGTAGGCTGGTGAGAAGGTATGGGTTCGACTGCCAAACTCCTCATAACCCAAACGAGCCTCACTAAGCGAACTGGCCGTTGTGGCCGAAATATACTCACGAAAGATGGGAAACGTCTTCCACAAAGCAAAAGCCTTAAACGCCAGAATAATCTCAGCATCAGCGGCTTGCGACACCTGTGAGATGAGTTGCAAGTTGCGGCGCAGACGCGATTCCTCTAAAACATAAACGGGGTGATGAAGTTCCTCAAAAGTAGTCAGGTTTATTTTCATCGCTATAATTTTCTGCAAAGATAAGTTTTATTTCCCAATATTATTGCTGATTTAACGGAAAATTCATACATTTGCACTTGAAAAGTAACGTCTACGATGAAATTAGTTATCATGACTAAGTCCACATTTTTTGTGGAAGAAAATATCATCCTGTCTGCCCTCTTCGATGAGGGCATGACCAACTTGCACCTGTTTAAGCCCGGGGCAGCGCAGCTCTACACCGAGCGACTGCTTACGTTGTTACCCGAGGAGCACTATAAGAAGATCACCTTACACGACCAATACTACCTAAAAGACGAGTACGGGCTGGCAGGCATCCACATAGATAATCCCATGGAGGATATTCCCAATGGATACAAGGGAAACGTCTCGCGCACGTGTTGCGATCTCTCATCGCTGAAGATGATGAAGAAAAAATCAAAATACGTGTTCTTAAAGAACATACACGACTGCATAGAGTTTAAGGAGGAGAAACAAACCTTCAACAACATGCAGCTTATGGAAGCCTCACGCAGTGGTCTTATCGACAAACACGTGTACGCATTGGGAGGTATGAGTATCGACAACATCAAGGCAGCCAAAGACCTTGGCTTCGGGGGTGTGGTCATCTGCGGCGATTTGTGGTGCAGGTTCAACATACACAACCAAATGGACTTTAAGGACCTTATAAGCCACTTCAAAAAGTTGCGCTACGCCGCCGACTAATTGCTTTGGACACTTTTATTAAATATAAACGCTATACAAAATGAGTGAAAATAACTCTTTCTTGGTTTTCTCGGGTACAAGCACGAGATACCTTGCAGAAAAGATTTGCACCAGTCTGGGATGCCCGTTGGGAAACCTTGTCATGACAAAGTTTTCTGATGGCGAGTTCTCCGTCTCCTACGAGGAGTCGATTCGCGGACGCGATGTCTTCCTCGTTCAGAGCACCTTCCCCAACTCCGACAACCTGATGGAGTTGTTGCTGATGATCGATGCCGCAAAGCGCGCATCAGCTCGTCAGATCATTGCCGTCATCCCCTACTTCGGATGGGCGCGTCAGGACCGCAAGGACAAGCCAAGAGTGAGCATCGGTGCCAAGCTCGTGGCCGACCTTCTGGGTGTGGCTGGCATCGATCGTCTGATTACTATGGACCTGCACGCTGACCAGATTCAGGGATTCTTCGACGTTCCCGTAGACCACCTTTACGCAAGTGGCGTGCTGCTGCCCTACTTACAGAGCCTGAACCTGAAAAACTTAGTTATCGCTTCGCCTGATGTAGGCGGCTCAAAGCGCGCCAACACCTACGCCAAGTATCTTGGTTGCCCGCTGGTGCTCTGCAACAAGACACGTGCTCGTGCTAACGTGGTGGAGAGCATGCAGATCATCGGTGATGTGAAGGACAAGAACGTTGTCATCGTGGACGACATGGTCGACACAGCAGGAACCATCACAAAGGCTGCCGACATCATGAAGGAGGCTGGCGCACTGAGCGTAAGAGCCATTGCCAGCCACTGTGTTATGAGTGGTCCCGCATCAGAACGTGTGCAGAACAGCTGCTTGGAAGAAATGGTCTTCACCGACTCTATTCCTTACACACAGCGTTGTTCAAAGGTGAAGCAGCTTAGCGTAGCCGACATGTTTGCCGAGACCATCAAGCGTGTCATCAACAACGAGAGCATCTCTTCACAGTACCTCGTATAATACCATAAGGTAAAGACCAATACAAACACAGGGCGCTCAAAACAGAGCACCCATTTTGTAACCACTTACAACATAACAATGTGCCTAAAACTGTATCAACGCCCCTTTGCGTTGGTGCAGTTTTTTATTGCCCATAATCCAATAACAAATGGGCGTAGGGCTAAAAGTATAACCTGTCAACGCATAAAAAAAGCATCCGAAACAACTGCTCCGGATGCTTTATTTTATAGAATTAGTATCAATTGATTAGTCGAGCCACTTCACGTAGCAGAAGTCCTGACGATGAGGCAAGTTGGCGTTCTTCGGGAACATACGCACGCAAGAACGGAACGAACCAGCATGATCGGGCTCATAAGTCAGTTCGAAGTGGTAGTTGTTACCCTCGTGACCAACCATCTTGAACTCGTGGACGCTGTAAACCTCACGGTCGGAACCATCGGTCTCAGGCTTCAATGTAACGAGCTCCAAGCCGATAGCATCGTCGAGGCCCTGCTCATCGATGACATACTTCAGCGTGTAGTTCACACCTGTCTCGCCACCCTCTACAAGCATCTTCACATCCTTGTCGACGACACGAATGCTATCCCAACGCTCGGCAACAGCTTCCTTCCAAAGGGCAATTTCCTTTGCCAAGCGATTATCGTTGGCAGAAAGCTTCTTGAAGCGGTTAGCCTCCTTGATGTAGAACTTGTCGAAATAATCATCAAGCTGACGCTTCATGGTGTAATGAGGAGCGATGGTGGCGATAGAGTTCTTGATAACCTTCACCCACTTCTCGCTATAGCCCTTCTTACCCTTGTTGTAGTAAAGAGGAATAATCTCGTTCTCAAGCAGTGAGTAGATGGTAGCAGCATCAAGCTGATCCTGATAACCCTGGTTCTGATAGGTACGCTCCTGGGGAAGTGCCCAACCGGCACCCTCGCGGTAACCCTCAACCCACCAACCGTCGAGCACGGAGAGGTTGACAACACCATTCATCTCGGCCTTCTCGCCAGATGTACCAGAAGCCTCGAGAGGACGGGTCGGAGTGTTCATCCAAATATCAACGCCTGACACCAAACGGCGAGCCAACTGCATGTCGTAGTCCTCCAAGAAGATAATCTTGCCAAGGAACTGAGGCATACGGCTAATCTCGAAAATGCGCTTGATAAGGCCCTGTCCAGCACCATCGGCAGGGTGAGCCTTACCAGAGAAGAAGAACAATACAGGATGCTCAGGATCGTTCACGATCTTCTCAAGACGATCGAGGTCGGTAAACAACAGGTGAGCACGCTTGTAAGTAGCGAAACGACGGCAGAAGCCAATCATCAGGGCATTGGGATTGATACGCTCCAAGATGCTAACCACCTTGGCGGGGTCGCCCTGATTGCGCAACCACTGCTGAGTGAACTTATCGCGGATAAACTTGATGAGTTTCTCCTTCAACTCCATGCGTGTCTTCCAAATCTCCTCGTCAGCTACATTATAGATGCCGTGCCAAATGCTCTCATTGCTCTGATCGTTCATAAAGTTGGCGTCGAAGTACTTATCGTAAACCTTACGCCACTCAGTAGCTGTCCATGTGGGGAAGTGCACACCATTGGTAACATAACCCACATGATTCTCCTCAGGGAAGTAACCAGCCCAAATAGGAGCGAACATCTTCTGGCTCACCCATCCGTGAAGCTTACTCACACCGTTAACCTCTTGACAAGTGTTGCAAGCGAAGATACTCATGCAGAAACGCTCGTTGTGGTCGTCAGGGTTTTGGCGGCCCATGCCGATAAACTCATCCCAAGAAATGCCGAGACGGCCTGGATAGCCACCCATGTACTTGCCGAAGAGAGCCTCGTCGAAATAGTCGTGACCAGCAGGAACCGGAGTGTGCACAGTGTAGAGCGAAGAGGCACGAACAAGCTCCATAGCCTGGTTGAACGACATGCCGCTATCAACATAGTCGCACAGACGCTGCAGGTTGCAAAGAGCGGCATGGCCCTCATTGCAGTGATACACATCCTTAGTGATACCAAGCTTCTTCAGCATCAGCATACCACCAATACCCAGCAGAATCTCCTGCTTCAAGCGGTTCTCCCAATCACCACCGTAGAGAGAGTGAGTAATGGGCTTGTCGAACTCAGAGTTCATGTCGTTGTCTGTATCGAGCAGGTAAAGCTTGATACGGCCTACATTGACCTGCCAAACCAAAGCGTGAACCTGATAGTTCAGGTAAGGCACATCCACAACCACCTGATTGCCGTTCTCGTCCAGCACACGCTCAATGGGAAGCGAGTTGAAGTTCTGGGCGTCATACTTGGCAATCTGCTGGCCGTCCATGCTCAGCGACTGTGTAAAATATCCGAAGCGATAGAGGAAACCAACACCACAAAGGTTTACATTAGAGTCAGAAGCCTCTTTCAGGTAATCGCCGGCAAGCATGCCCAAACCTCCTGAGTAAATCTTCAGCACTTGGTTCAAACCATACTCCATAGAGAAGTAAGCAACAGAAGGACGATTCTTGTCAGGCTCCACATCCATATAGGCGCGGAACTTGGCATACACTTCCTTCACGTTCTTCATGATGGCCTTGTCGTTAACAATAGCCTCCTTGCGGTCGTAACCCAGACGATCCAGCAAGAGAACGGGGTTGTGACCGACCTTCTCATAGAGGCCTTCGTCAAGACTCTTGAAAAGATTGCGGGCCTCATAAGTCCAAGCCCACCACATGTTGTGGGCCAGCTCATCCAAACACTTCAACTGCTCGGGAAGACGCGACTTAATAGTCAGGTTCTTCCATTGCGGAGCATTGGCATAATCTGCTTTAATTTTCATAACACAGTAGTTTATAATAGTAATTTTTATTATTTTGCGAGTTTTCTTTCCTCTGCCTTACGCAAGGCAATGTCGTAAGCATCTTCATAATACTTGATGAAGTGGCTCCACAAAGCCTTTTTCGACAGTTTACTGGCATTGTCACGCGATTTCTTCACCTGGGCGACTGTGAAGTGAGAGAACTTGCTCACAGTGTCCTTGATGTTGTCTGCCACCTCAGAGAAATTGTAATCGGTACGGTGGATAACCTTCACACCATCCCCAATCTCACCATAATGTCCAATCTCAGAGTTAGCCCACAAACCAAAGCCAGCCAAGTCGGTTGTGACACAAGGCACCTTAAACGCCACCGACTCAAGCGGAGTGTAACCCCAAGGCTCGTAGTAAGAGGGATAGATGCACAGGTCATTACCCAAAATAACATCGTAATATGAGAGGTTTAAGATACCATCGTTTCCCGTAAGGTAACAAGGTATGAAGATCAACTTCACGCGGTCTTCCTTACGATTCTGCATATCAAGATGTTTCAACATGCTCAGCACATTGTCGTGACTCATGTCATGCAGCCAATGGGTGACCGACGGAACCTCAAGCGGTGTATCGAACTTCTTACCACTGGCCAAACGATCCTGCAAATCCTTGCGGGGCTCGCCCACCCAGCCTGGAACCTTTACGAAAGCCACAACATTCTTATCGAGATTCTTGTCGCGGAGCAAACGGTTCATTGCCTCAATGTAAACATCAACACCCTTGTTGCGGAACTCATAACGGCCACTGGTAGATATAAGCAATGTTTCATCGCCCAAATCTGTGCCCAACAAGGCGTTGGCTACATCGAGCAGGCGTTTACGGGCCCACTTACGCTTACGCGTAAAGGCAGCACCTCGAGGCACAAAATCATCTTCGAAGCCATTGGGGAGAACCACATCAACAGGTTTGTCGAGAAGTTCAAGGCACTCACGCGCCGTAATATCACTCACAGTAGTGAAACAGTCGACATGGTGAGCGGTCTGCTTCTCAATAGAGTGCTTACTCTGCATGTTCAACTCTTCGGCCATCTGATCGCCATTATAGGCAAACAAATAGTCGTACAAGGGCTTATTATTGCCAGCAATACTACGGCCTATGCTTGTGGCATGAGTAGTGAAGATGGTAGCAATCTGCGGATAATGCTTCTGGACATAAAGTAATCCAAGGCCCGTCATCCATTCATTGCCATGATAAACGACCTTCTTCGTGGCGTCAAGATAGAAATCATAAAAGCTACCCACCACCAAAGCGGCAGCGTATGAGAACATGGAAGCCTCGTCATAGTCGCCATAAGCATGCAGACTATCTACCTGGAAATCATTCCAAAGTTGCCCATAGATCTCGTTTTTCTTTGAAAAATACTGATTAAAATCAACTAAGACAGCTATTGGCTCGCCTGGAACGGTCCAAACCCCCACACGGATTTTAAGCCCTTGCTTTGATGCAGCAAGTTGCCATTCGCGAAAAAGATTGTCGCCTTCCTGAAAGTATGGACTTTCCGTTTCCTTCCAACAATCGGGACCAATAAAAACCAAACGGTCGTGTAGTCTGTCTTGCAAAGTCTTAGCACGTGTCGAAAGAACGGCATAGATGCCACCGACTTTATTACAAACTTCCCAACTAGATTCAAAGATATAGTCAGGAAATAACTTTTCAATTTCCATAAATCTAACTAAACTGGTGATGCAAAGGTACTAAAAAATAAAAAAAAACAAGTATAATATCCCATAAAATTACAAAAGCTAACGTTTTCTTGATGCTTATTGTTAACTTTGCATATGTCAACAAGTTAGAACCATGAACAAACTCATTACTATCCTCCTGCTCGCATGGGCTTGTGTTTCTGCTAACGCACACACAAACACAACGGCTCAAACAGACACAATAACTTTTGCAGGAACCTTCGACAACAAAGAGTATAATGTTTATCTCACCATTGACTTCTACCACAACAATGTGGTGGTTCCTAATCAAGAAATCTTTGGCGAGATGGCCGGATATTTCGGCGATAAGCGTGATAACCGCAAATGGCTATTCACTTCAGCAGAGATAACAGACTCAAGTACTGCTACCATCAACATCACTAACGATTATGGCAGCGAAGACCTCGTAGCTACGTTATCCAAGCAAGACAATGGCACTTTTATGCTGATACAGGAAAAAGGCAGCACACTGAAGATAGCAAGAAACAGCAAGTGGGTAAAACTTCCCAAAAAGCTCTTATTCACCAAAAGGGGAAGCGGAAGCCATTAAGCTACTATCTCCTACCCCAAACCGCAAACACCTCTTACAATGAAAGAAACACGCATCACAGAGCAACCCTCTCATTATAGCCATCTTGAACAATTGACTGTAGAACAACTTACTGCAGATATCAATCAAGAGAACATCGCGGTGCCCAAGGCTGTAGGAAAAGCCTTACCACAGCTCAATCGCCTCATTAAGGCCATCGAGCAACAACTACGAAAGGGGGGACGGCTCTTTTACGTAGGTTGCGGAACCGGAGGACGACTCGCTACACTCGACACCGTAGAAGTGCAAAACACTTATGGAACAGACGGAACACAGATACAAGCAATTTTTCCTGGCGGCATTAGCAAGTTGACCCAGACAAACGAGTCACACGAAGACGACATTAAAGATAGTTGGAGCCAACTGCTTCAAAAAAACATATCAGAAAAAGACATTGTTGTTGGATTCTCGGCTAGTGGTACCACCCCTTTTGTATTGTCAGCCCTACACCAATGTAGAATAGTGGGTATAACCACAGGTTGCATTGTTAATAATCCCAACTCGCCCATTGCAAGCGAAGCCAATTATCCCGTAGAAGTAATCACCGGCCCAGAATTTGTAACAGGCTCCACACGAATGAAAGCAGGCACATCTCAAAAACTATGCCTGGACATGATAAGTACTACGGTACAGATTCGTCTTGGACGCGTAGAAGGAAACAAAATGGTGAACGCTAAACTAATCAACCATAAGCTCGTCGACAGAGCCATACGCATCTTCATGGAGCGAAACCCACATTATACCAATTATGAAGAAGTAAAGCAACTAATCCTACAGGCAGGTAGCGTGAAGAAGGCCGAGGAGAAATTGGAAGGATAAAACAAATGTAGTAAATCACACATATAGTATATTTACCATTGACACGATACAAATAAACAAATCCTGATTGGCTAACATTCTCAATAACATCCTTAATTCATTGCATACATAAAGGAGTTAGGCTAATGCCTAAATGTGTTAGAAACGCATAGAAAAGCCAAAGGTTCACCGAAGAGGGTGAAAAATGACACCAGTGCAACAACTGTTGGAATAAAGAAGAAGGCCTATATAATCTTCAATAAATAAAGGCCAGAAATAGGAGAAAAGGATCGTAACACAAGAGCCCTACTTTCTACAAAACGCAAAAAGCCCGAAGACTCGTTAGAATCCTCGGGCTTCGCTCTTTTGAAAGAAGG